>Ga0184612_10000045_pt1 | contig 52187 bp, 46 predicted proteins | sample PLM3_60_coex_FD_133163 | JGI IMG/M metagenome (GOLD analysis project Ga0184612, IMG submission 133163) | Groundwater sediment microbial communities from an aquifer in East River, Colorado, USA - PLM3_60_coex | ecosystem: Environmental > Terrestrial > Soil > Riparian zone | place: USA: East... | reverse complement strand
GCCGGGGCGAGATCGAGCTCTGCCTGAATGCGGGTGTGCCGGGCGACCGCATCTCCTTCGGCAACACCATCAAGAAGGCGAGCGATATCGCCTTCGCCTATCAGAACGGCGTGCGCCTGTTCGCCATGGACAGCGACGGCGAGTTGCAGAAGATCGCCACGGCCGCTCCCGGCGCCTCCGTCTATTGCCGCGTCCTGACCGACGGCAGCGGCGCCGAATGGCCGCTGTCCCGCAAGTTCGGCTGCTCCAGCCGCATGGCCGCCGTGCTGCTGCTGAAGGCGCGCGACCTCGGGCTGGATCCCTGCGGCATCTCCTTCCATATCGGCTCGCAGCAGAGCGACCTGCGCCAGTGGGACATCACCGTCGGCGGCGCAGCGAAGCTGTTCCGCCGCCTGCGCGAGGACGGGCTGGATCTGCGCCTGCTCAATCTCGGCGGCGGCTTCCCGATCCGCTACCGCCGCGACGTGCCGGATACCGAGCGCTGCGCCAACGCCGTCATGGGTGCTGTGACCAAGCATTTCGGCAATGCGCTGCCCGACATGATCGTCGAGCCCGGCCGCGCCCTGGTGGGCAATGCCGGCGAGATCGAGAGCGAAGTCGTGCTGGTCTCCCGCAAGGACTACACCGACAAGAAGCGCTGGGTGTATCTGGACATCGGCAAGTTCGGCGGCCTCGCCGAGACCTTGGACGAGGCGATCAAATATCCGATCCGCACCGATCGCGACGGCGGCGAGACCGGCCCGGTGATCCTGGCCGGCCCGACCTGCGACAGCGCGGATATCCTGTACGAGGAGACGGAATACTATCTGCCGATCGAGCTTTCGATCGGCGACAAGGTGCGGATTCTCGGCGCCGGCGCCTATACCAGCAGCTACTCCTCGGTCGGCTTCAATGGCTTTCCGCCGTTGACGACCTATTGTATCTAGCTCAACCGCGCGGCGGCGGCTCCCGCCGCGCCCGTCCTTCACCCCCTCCGTTGTCATCGCCGGGCCCCCGGGTCTGGCCGTAGGCCAGCCCGAGGACAAGCCTTGACCCGGCGATCCATTCCGATAACCAAACAGTCTTGAAATTCTGGCATGGATGCCCGGGTCAAGCCCGGGCATGACAGTGTGGGGAGTGGGCGGGGCACCGCTACCTTTCGGGGGAAGAAATCATGGCCACAAAAACCAAATTCAACGGACGCGTCCTGATGATCGGCTTCGGCTCGGTGGGCCATTGCACCATGCCGATGATCGATCGGCATATCGACATGCCGCTGTCGCGCGTCGCTGTAGTGGAACCTGACGACCACAGCGAGGAGATCGCGCCTTATGTGGAGCGGGGCGTGACCTATGTGAACAAGGAACTCACCAAGAAAAATTATAAGGACGTGCTGGCCAAGTATGTGGGCCGCGGCGACATGGTGCTGAATCTCAGCGTCAACGTCAGCAGCCAGGAAGTCATGCAATGGTGCCAGCAGAACGGCGCCAACTATCTGGATACCTGCATCGAGCCCTGGCCCGGCTACTACGACAATCCGAAGCTGCCGGCGAACGAGCGCTCGAACTATCACCTGCGCTACACGACCAAGGAAATGGCGAAGAAATGGCCGAAGGACGCGCCCTCCATGATCGTCACCATGGGCGCCAATCCCGGCCTGATCAGCCATTTCGTCAAGGCGGGCATGCTGGAAATCGCCCGCGGCAAGAACAAGAATGCCAGGAAGCCGACGACCCGCGAGGGCTGGGCGCGGCTGGCCATGGATATCGGCCTCAAGACGATCCATGTGGCCGAGCGCGACACCCAGGTGGCGAACATCCCGAAGCGCCTGGACGAGTTCGTGAATACCTGGAGCATCCACGGCTTCGTTAGCGAAGGACTGCAGCCGTCGGAACTGGGCTGGGGCACCCATGAAAAGCGCCTGCCGCTGGATGCCAACGAGCATCCGGTCGGGCCGAAATGCGCCATCTATCTGAATCAGCCGGGCTGCGTCACCCAGGTGCGCTCCTGGACGCCGATCAACGGCGAGATGATCGGCTTCCTCATCACCCATGGCGAGGCGATCACGCTCTCCGACTTTCTTACGGTGTTCGACGGCGCACGGCCGATCTACCGGCCGACAGTGCATTACGCCTATCACCCCTGCGACGACGCGGTGCTCAGCGTGCGCGAGCTGCAGATGCATAACTTCAAGATGCAGAAGAAAGTGCGGCTGATGGGCGGGGAGATCGTCGCCGGCATGGATGAGCTTGGCGCGCTGCTGATGGGCGATTTCGGCGCCCTCTGGTATGGCTCGCAGCTCACCATCCAGGAGGCGCGGCAGATCCTCGGCAAGCGCTTCAACGCGACCTCGCTGCAGATCGCCTCGCCGGTGCTGGCGGGCATGATCCACATGATCAAGCATCCCAAACAGGGCCTTCTCGAGCCGGAGGATTTGGACCACGAGTTCGTCATCGATGTCTGCCGGCCGTATCTGGGCAAGGTGGTCGCCGAGCGCTCCGACTGGACGCCGCTGCACAAGCGCGGCGTGTTGTTCCCCGAGCCCCACCTCGATCTGATGGATCCCTGGCAATTCGGCAATTTCCGGGTGACGTAGGCACCGAGCTGCCCCTCACCCGACTGACATCCGCTGAACGCGGATGTCAGTCGCCCTCTCCCGCTCCGCGGGCGAGGGGATAAATTTTGCTGGTCTGACCGAAAAAATATCCCCTCTCCCACGAAGCGGGAGAGGGTGCAGCGCCGTTCGCGCAGCGAATGGCGCGGGTGAGGGTATCAACGCTGCACTACTGCCAGACGATCCGCGGCATCTGCGCCAGCTTGAGCGGCCCCACGAACAGGAACCCGTCCTGGATGGTGATCGGCAGCTTGGCTGCCGGCGGTTCGCCGTCATCACCAGGCTTGGTCATGGCGGCGAGAGCGATCTTGGCGCCGGTCACCTGCCCGAGTTCCATCATCCCCGCCTGGGCCAGCGCATCGATGGTTTCGTTGTAGCCGCGCACATTGGCCGTGCCGGCGAAGAGCGGCTGCAAATTGCCGTCGAGCGCCAGCGTGCCCTCGGCGGTGATGGCTAGCGGTCCCCAGTCGGCGGCGAATTTCTGGATCTGCAGCACGCCACCGGCATCGCGCCATGCCGCCAGGGATTCCGACGGCCGTCCTGGACGCAGCATGCCTGCGACATAGGCGTCCATCTCCACGCGCTTGATCAGATCGCCAAGTGGCAAGTTGTACGGCCTGGTGACTTTGGTGTCCTCGAGCAGGAACTTGAACTCAACGCTCTTGTCCTCGCTCGATGGCGCTGCCTTGGGATCGAACCGTGCATCGGCGCGAAGCGATCTGAACTCAAAGTCGACGGGACCCTCGAAACTCGATGAGAGTTCGTCGACATAGGCCGACGTCGCCTGACCGCTGGTGTCATATGTGAAACCCGCCGAGCCGCCAAGGATCGTACTCGCGATCCGATGCTCAACATCGGCAACCGAGTATCGAACATCAGCTCGACCTCCCGGATGAAACTGAACCTTGAACGGATTCCAGGCGTCGACCTGGATATCGAGAGACGGAAGCCTGATGTCCCAATCGTCGCGCGGCGCAGCGATCGTGACATCGCTCAAGGTTCGTGTCGCCGCCAGCCAGTTACCCGACTCCGGCGCGATATCTGCATCGATGCGATATCCTTCGGCGGTGCGCGCGAGAATCCAGTTGTTCAGGGCGAGGCCGAGTTGTTCCGCGACATAACTGCGGTACCACGCATAGCCGCCGGCCAGCGCCGCGAGCAATGCAACAGCGATAGCGAGCCATGTGAGTCGGAATCGGCGGGTCATGATGCATGCGGTAATAGCGGGATTGCCATGCGTCCGCCATTCTTGTGTTGCGGCGCGCCCTGACTAAGATGCCGCAGCCGAGCCGACCGCCCGCATGACCCTCCCCGCCGATTCCGCAGCCAACCGCCCACTGTGGCAGGGCCTCATGCCGCCGCTGTTCGTCGTGCTATGGGCCAGCGGCTTCGTCGTCACCAAGCTCGGTGTCGCCTTCGCCGAGCCGTTCACTTTCCTGCTCTACCGCTTCGCGGCCGTGACGGTGCTGATGCTGGCGATCGCGCTCGCCACCGGCGCGCCCTGGCCGCGGAGCCGCCGGTACGTCGGCCATATCGCCGTTGTCGGTCTGCTGATGCAGGGCACCTATCTGGGCGGTGTCTATGCGGCGATCGATCTGGGCATCCCCGCCGGCATCTCCGCGCTGATCGTCGGCATGCAGCCGGTGCTCACCGCCGTGGTGGTCGGGCCGTTCCTGGGCGAGCGTGTATCCGGGCGCCAATGGCTCGGGCTCGCGCTGGGTTTCGCCGGCATCCTGCTGGTGCTCTGGCAGAAACTGGATTTCCAGGGCACGCATCTTGCGGGCATCGCCTGGAATGTCGTCGGCCTGCTCGGCATCACCGCGGCGACTCTGTACCAGAAGAAATACTGCAGCGATCTCGACTGGCGCAGCGGCGGGTTCATCCAGTACCTCGCGGCGGCGGTCGCCTGCTTCGCGATGACAGCGGTCATGGGCGAAACCGGCGAGATCGAGTGGACCCGGGAAGTTTTCATCGCCTATGCCTGGCTTATCCTCGTGCTGTCGATCGGCGCCGTCAGCCTGCTGGGCTGGCTGATTCGCCGCGGCGAGGCCTCCCGCGTCGCCAGCGTGTTCTACCTGGTGCCGCCCACCGCCGCGTTCATGGGCTGGCTGATCTTCGGCGAAACCCTCGGCCCGCTGGCGCTCCTGGGCATGGCGGCGGCGGTGGCCGGGGTGGCGCTGGTCATGCGAAAATGAGCGCCATGACCGTGAAGGAACCCTCGCGGGCGGAGTGGCCCCATCCCATCAGCCCGGAAGAAGCGGCGCTGATCGAGCGACGCCGGCTCAATGCGCCGGCCGGCAAGGACTTCTGGGTCTTCGCCTATGGCTCGCTGATGTGGCGGCCGGGGTTCAACTTCCTCGACCGGCAGCCCGCGCTGCTGCGGGGCTATCACCGGGCCTTCTGCGTCATCTCCCACCATTATCGCGGCACGCTGGAGAAGCCGGGGCTGGTGCTCGGGCTGGATCGCGGCGGCGCCTGCCGCGGCCGGGCCTTCCGTGTCGCCGCCGCCGAGGGCGACCATGTCATCGGCTACCTGCACAATCGCGAGATGATCACCGGCGTCTACGATCCCCGCTGGTTCACTATTGAAACACCCCAGGGTGAATGCCGCGCCGCCGCCTTCATCGTCGACCGCAACCATGAGCAATATGTGGGCAAGCTGACGGCGCGGCAGACCGCGGAATACATCGCCCAGGGTGCGGGCGTCATGGGCACGAATCTGGAGTATCTGCGCAACACCGTCGCCCATCTGGACGAGCTCGGCATCGGCGATGGGCCGCTGCACCGGCTGCTCCGGATCGTCGAAGAGGCCGTGGCCCGGCGGCCGTGACCTCTGCCCAATGGTTCGCGGCGCTGGTCCGATTGCTCCGGCCCGACGGCCCCGCTACCGTAGGCCCGTGGGTGAAGAAAATCGGGGGGCAGGGGCCGTGGCGCGCATTTCGCGGGTGGCGTTGGTTGCTGTTGGGCTTTGGCTCGGGATGGGTGCCGCCCTCTATGCGGCGATCCCGCGCCAGGGGGATGCGACCGGTACGATAGTGACCGCCAACGGCGACGAGGAGATCCAGTTCGTCGCCGAGGCGAACTGGCGCATCGCCGAGATCGAGCAGGGGCTGCTGGCGGGCGATCGCCTGCGCACCGGCCCGGCGGGGCTGCTGGCGCTGCGCTTCGTCGATCAGACGGTGATCCGGGTTCACCGGAACACGGAGCTGTTGATCAAGCAGCTCGGCGGCGGGAACACCGAGCTGCAACTCAATCAGGGCCAGGTCTGGGCCCGCGAAGCGACCGGCGGCACCGGCATCGATATCGCCACGCCCTCGGCCACCGCGGCCATCCGCGGCACCGACTGGTCGCTGCATGTGGACGCCGCCGGCAGGACGACGCTGATCGTGACCGCGGGGCAGGTCGAGCTGAAGAACGAATTCGGCCAGGTGCTGGTCGGGCCCGGCGAGGCGGCCGTTGCCGAGATCGGTCAGGCGCCGACCAAGATCTTCCTCGCGCAGGCTCCCGGCCGCGAGCAGATGATGTACTACCTGGATGCCCGCACCGCTTTTACCTTCCTGCCGCTGAACGATCTGCGCACCGCCGAGATGCGCGCGCTGCGGGACAGCTTGAGGCAGAAGGACGAAGCCGCCCTTTCTGACGAGGAGCGCGTGGCGCTCGCCGAACTGGCGCTGCGCTTCGACGGCATGGATGGGGCCCGCCGGCTGCTGGAATCGCTGGACGGCCGTCAGCTCCCAGCGGACCTGACCGCCCGCGTGCATCTGGTCGCCGGCATGATCTCGGCTACCGAAAAGCGCTGGGACGATGCGGCTGCCGCTTTCGCAGCGGCCGCACCGGACCTTCAGGCGCGCCGCCATCTCGCCGCGGTCTTTGGCCGCTATCTGGCGCTGGCGCTCGGCGGCCGCCGCGAGGAAGCGGCGGCGATGAAAGCGCAGATAGACGCGCTACCGGACGATGCCTATGGGGCGCTGGCCGACGCGCTGCTCGCGGCGGTGACCGGCGATACGCCAGGCGCGGCGGAGCTTCTGGACGAGGCGGAGAAGCGATTTCCGGAGGAGACCTACCTGCCCGTGTTCCGCGGCCTGCTCGCTGTTGTTCTCGCGGACGAGGACGCGGCGCGGGCCGCCTCCGAGCGCGCCGATGCACTCGATCCCGACGACCCAAACACGATTCAGCTGCGCGCCGTCGTACTGTCGGATTTCGATTGGGACATCAAGGCGTCGCAAGCGGAAATCGAGCGCGGATTACAACAAAGTCCCGGCGCTGAGGAGCTTTGGAACGATCTCGGCCTCCTGCGTTCGGAGCAGGGCGACAATGCGGGTGCCCGTGACGCGTTCCTGGAAGCAATCCGGCTCGATCCCTACGATCCCGTGCCGCGGGCGAACCTGGCGATCGTCTATCTCGACGTGGACATGCTGGACGAGGCGAAGGAACAGATCGATCAGGCCAAGGCATTGGATCCATCCTTCTATGTCGTGCATCTCGCGGAAGGGCGCTGGCTGATCCAGCAGGGCGATCTGGAGGGCGCGAAGCAGGAGTTTCTCGCATCCGTCGCGTCCAACCCGTTGGTGGCGGATTCGTCGCTCGGCCTGGCCATCGCCTACTACCAGAACCGGGAGATCGAGCGGGCGCTGCAGGCGCTCGACGATGCCGAACGGCTCAACCCGGAGGACCCGATCATTTCGCTGGTGCGCACGGTGTTCGCGCTCAACGAATCCAATGCCGGCGAGGCGATCCGCGCGGCGCGGGAGACCTACCGCCGCTATCAGCAGCGCGGCCGCGGCTACACCACCGTGGCATCGACGCGTAGCGACGGGTCCTATCTGTTCAATGCCTTCGACAATCTGTCGCTGTCGGACTGGGGCCGTTACTACGGCGACCGACTGTTCAATCCGTTCGATTCGGCGAGCCATTTCTACCAATCCGCGGTGTTGCAGCCGGAGGTCGCGGCGGACGGCGTGGCGGATAGCGGCTCCTTCGACGCGGCCGTCCAGGGACTTCTGCTGGAGCCCTTGGCCTCCTCGGCCCGCAACCGCTACGACGACCTGTTTCGGCGGCCGTTCCTCGATTTCACCCTGGGGAGCAATCTGCTGCTGGACGAGGATGGCGTGCTCGGCGGCGGCGGGTTTGCCGATGTCGAGGCCTTCATGAATGACGGCCTGCCGTTCGCCATCAGCGCCAACCTTGCCTATCAAAACGCCGATGACGATGGACTGGCGATCGTCAATGATAGCATCGCCGGCACCGTGCTTGCCGGCGCCGAACTGGGTCTCAGCGACCGCCTGTTCTTCTTCGGCATTGTGACGGACTCCGATGACATAAATGGCGCCACGCTGAACCTTGGATTGAGCGAAGACATCGAGAGCGGGAGCTACAACACCGGCGTTGGGTTCAGCCACCAGTTCGGCGAATCCAATGTGCTGATGGGGCTGATCGGAGCCAACGGCACCAACTTCAATGGCGACGTGCCCCTGGCACTTGGCCATCTGAAAGTGAATGAAGACGCCGGCCTTGCGGCGCTCAGTCATTTGATCGATCTCGACGGCGTCGTGCTGCGTTACGGCCTCGAAGGGGAACTGGCGGACGGCAATACGAATGCCTATCTCCTCGGCCTCGGACAATCCGTCGATGGCGACCAATTTGCGGGCCGAGCCTATGTCGATGCCTCGGCGGAACTGTTCGAGGACGTCAATCTGCAACTCGGCGCCTACCTGTCGCACTTCGAAACCGATGTCGGGCAGAACGACACGAGATTCGATCCGCGTATCGGCCTGTCATGGCAGTTCGCGGATGGACAGTGGCTGCGCGCCGGGTTCCGCCAGGATACGACCCTGGGTCTTGGCGCATCGCTCGCGCCGGTCGCCACGGTCGGCCTGGTGCCGTTCGAGACGCCGACGGCGGATGGCGGCATGATCGAGATGGTCGCCGTGCGCTGGGACGCCGAATGGAGCGACCGCTTCTTCACATCGTTGGAGTACCAGCATCAGGACATCGACGACTACAATGTCACGATCACCGACTCGTCGCTGTTCCTAACGCTCGCAGGCGCGCAGCTGGCGGCAACCAAGGGCGAGCTCGATATGGCGAGCCTCTCCGCGAATGTCTGGCTGTCCGACCAGTTCGGCGCTTTCGCGCGCGGCACTCTTGCGGATTCGGAGAATGAAGACACCGGATTCGATCTGCCGCTAGTGCCCGACTGGACGGCCAATGTCGGCGTCACCTGGGTGCATCCGGAACAGATCCGCGTGTCCCTGATCGAGAACCTAATCGGCCACCGGGATGGCGATCTTGCCGGCACTAATCTGGGGACGGTGGCAACGACGGATATCACGATGAGTTGGGAGCCGCTGGAGCGGCATTTGGCGCTGGGCGCCAGCGTGCTCAATATCCTCGATGAAGATTATGAGTTGGCCACCGGGTTTCCGGCTCCCGGCGTGACTTTCAGACTATCGGGCGAGGTGCGCTTCTGACGCTGCCGGCAGCCATAGGCGGCACGGGGCGGGGGCGGCGCCTGCCGCCGCCGCGGGAAGTACTGGTTGCCCTGATCATCACCGCAATTCTGGGCTTGCTGGTTTGGGTGGAGCCGGCCCGGCTGTTCGATCGGCGCGTGTATGACTTCCTGTCGACCCAGTGGCCGCCGTCGCCGAAGCCGCCAGCACCGGTGCTCGTTGCCATCGATGAGCCGTCTTTCGACGATATCGGCCAGCCCTGGCCCTGGCCGCGGGGACTGCACGGCCAGCTGATCGAAAATCTGCGGGCGGCAGGCGCAAAGGTCATTGCTCTCGATCTCGTCTTCTCCGAGCCGCAAGACACGGAGCAGGACCAATTGTTGGCGCGGGCGCTGGGGCCGGATGTGGTGCTGGCCTCGACGGAAGAGCGGCTGGAAACCGCGCAGATTGCCGGGATCAAGGAAGTCCTGCCGTTGCAGATGCTCCTCGAAACCGGCGCCGGCGCCGGAAATGCCGCCGTTTTCCAGGATGACGATGGCGTACTCCGCCGCGTCCCCGAACGCCAGGGCACTTTCGCCGAGGTTGTGCTGCAGCGCGCCGGCGAAGCCGTCGAACCGCGGCCCAACGATCTAATTCAATACTTCGATCGGGCCGCGGGCCGCGGCGTTGATATTGTGTCCTACTACCAAGCGCTCGACCCCGAGAACATGCTGCCGCCCGGAATCTTCAAAGACCGCATCGTCATCGTCGGATTCCGTCTGAAACTATCCGCTGAGATAAGGCAGGGCGGTACCGACAATTTCGAGGTCAGCACAACGGTGCGCACACGCCAGCTGATGGCCGGTGCGGAAGTGCAGGCGACGATCCTGCAGAATCTGCGCAATGGCCTGTCGATAAGCCTGCTCCCGAACTGGGCGATCTTCCTGCTGACGGCCGTCGCCGCCTGGGTAGGGGCCTGGATCAATCGCCGTTTCCTGGCGCTGCGGGCCGTCCTGACGTTGTTGATCGGCGGCAGCTTCATCATTCTCAGTGCCTATCTCATTCTTCGATTCGGCCGCTGGTGGACGGGAGCGAGCTTTCCGTTCCTGGCGCTGCTGTTCGCCGTCGGCATCGAGGCCGGCATCGGCGTGCTGGAGGAGCGCGCCAACAGGCGGCGGATCACCGCGGCGTTCCAGCATTATCTGGCGCCTAGCATGGTCGACATGCTGGCGCGAGACCCGAGCCTGCTGAAGCTCGGCGGTGAGCAGCGGGAGCTGACCATCCTGTTCTGCGATGTGCGCGGCTTTACGACAATCTCCGAGATGCTGCGGGATCATCCGGAAAGGCTGGTGGCCCTGATGAACCGAGTCCTGACGCGGCTTTCCGAAGTGGTGCTGGCGACCGGCGGCACGATCGACAAGTATATCGGCGATTGCGTGATGGCGTTCTGGAACGCGCCGCTGGAAGATCCGGACCATGCCAGCCATGCCGCCGAAGCGGCGTTGAAGATGCTGACGGCCATGGAGACGCTGAACGCCGAACTGGCGAACGAGAGCGCATCATCGGAGACGAGGCTGCCGCAGATCGACGTCGGCATCGGCATCAACACCGGCATCTGCATCGTCGGCAATATGGGGTCGGAGACGCGCTTTGATTATTCGGCTATCGGCGATGCGGTGAATCTCGCCTCGCGGCTGGAATCCCTGTGCAAGACCTACAGCCGTCCCATCGTCATCAGCGAGGCAACGCAGGCGAAGATCGCGAATTATTTCGAAACGGAAGAACTCGACCGCACCACGGTCCGCGGCCGCAGCGAAGCGGTGACGCTCTACACGATTACCGGACCGAAACCTTAGAACCGCCGCTTATTCCGGCGCGATGTCGTAACCGGCGAAGCGCATGATCGTCGCGCCGAGTTCCGGCTGCGAATGATAAAGCAGCGCGCCGGCAACGAGGACGCCGATGCCGACCGCATGCATCCACGGAAACTCAAAGCCGGTTGTGCCGTCGCAATGGATGCAGCGGCGCTGATAAGCGGCCATCTCGCGGCCGCAGCTTCGGCACTCTCTGGCGATTCCGAATTGCATTGTGCGCTCTCTCCAGCCTGCGCTATGCGGCATTCGGCGGCATTGTCGCCGAAGAGAGCTAAACGACGGTTAATGGTTTATGAAGAACTGATTAGCCGCACTTGCTGTAGCCGCAGCTGGTGCAGAGGTCGCAGCCTTCCTGGCGGATCAGCGCGGGCTGGCTGCATTTCGGGCAGCGCGGCAGGCGCGCGTCGGTGGCGTCCTGGCTGTTAAGGTTGACCACCTTGCGCTCGAGCTGGGTCACCATTTCCCGCTGCTCGCGCCGGGGATCGGTCATGAAGCCGATATCGATCATGTGGCGCTCGATGATTTCACCCAGCGCCGCGAGCAGGGACGGCACGTAGTGCCCCTCCATCCAGTAGCCGCCGCGCGGGTCGAACACCGCCTTCAGCTCCTCCACCACGAAGGAGACATCGCCGCCGCGGCGGAACACGGCGCTGATCATGCGGGTCAGGCCGACGGTCCAGGCATAGTGCTCCATGTTCTTGGAGTTGATGAAGATCTCGAACGGCCGCCGCCGGCCATCCTGGATCACATCGTTGATCGTGACATAGACCGCATGCTCGCTCTCCGGCCAGCGCAGCTTGTAGGTCTGGCCCGGCAGCGCCTCCGGCCGGTCGAGCGGGCGGGTCATGTAGACGACGCCGCCGGCCTCGTAGATGTCCTTCGGCCGCGGCTGGGCCGCCGGCAGCGGCAGTTCCGCCTGCTGCGGCGCGCCGGCCTTCTTGCCGTCCTTCACCTCCAGCACCGCGCCGGTGATCTCGTTCGGGCGATAGGTGGTGCAGCCCTTGCAGCCGAGATCGTAGGCCTGGAGATAGACGTCCTTGAACGCCTCGAACGAAAGATCCGCCGGACAGTTGATGGTCTTGGAGATCGAGCTATCGATGTATTTCTGCACCGCCGCCTGCATGATCACGTGATCGCCGGGCGAAAGCTGCTGGGCATCGACGAAATAGTCGGGCAGGGGCGCCGTCTCGCCCTTCAGGCGGTGGAACAAGCGGAAGGCATGATCGGCGACTTCCTCGCTCTGCCGGCTGCCGTCGGGCATCAGCACATTGCGGGTGTATTTGAAGCTGAACACCGGCTCCAGGCCCGAGGAAACATTGTCGGCGAACAGCGAGATGGTGCCGGTGGGCGCGATGGAGGTGAGCAGCGCATTGCGGATGCCATGAGCGGCGATCGCTTCGCGCACATCCTCATCCAGATCGGCGGTGCCTTCGCCGGCCAGATACTTGTCGCGGTCGAACAGCGGGAAGGCGCCCTTCTCTTTCGCCAGTTCCACCGAAGCCAGATAGGCGGCCCGGCGCAGCGCCCGCATCCAGGTCTCCGTCATCGCCACGGATGCGGCGGAGCCGTAGCGCAGCTGGCACATGATCAGCGCATCGGCGAGGCCGGTGACTCCGAGGCCGATGCGCCGCTTCGCCGTCGCTTCGTCCTGCTGCTGCGGCAGCGGAAAGCGCGAGACATCCGTGACATTGTCCATCATGCGCACGGCGATGCGCGCCAGATCCTCAAGTTCCTGGGCGTCGATATGCGCCTTGTCGGTGAAGGGCTCCTTCACCAGCGCCGCCAGATTGATCGACCCCAACAGGCAGGCGCCATAGGGCGGTAATGGCTGCTCGCCGCACGGATTCGTCGCGCTGATGGTTTCGCAGTAGTTGATGTTGTTCCGCCTGTTAATGCGGTCGATGAAAATCACGCCGGGCTCGGCATAGGCGTAGGTGGCGCGCATTATCTTGTCCCAGAGGTCGCGGGCGCGCAGCACCTTGAAGGTCGTGCCGCCGAAGGTGAGCTCCCAGGGCGCATCCTCCTTGATCGCCGTCATGAAGGCGTCGGTGACCAGCACCGACAGATTGAACATGCGCAGCCGCCCGGCGTCGCGCTTGGCCTCGATGAAGGCCTCGATGTCCGGATGATCACAGCGCAGCGTCGCCATCATGGCGCCGCGGCGATGGCCCGCGCTCATGATGGTGCGGCACATGCCATCCCACACATCCATGAAGGAGAGCGGGCCGGAGGCGTCGGCGCCGACGCCCTTCACCGGCGCGCCGCGCGGGCGCAGCGTCGAGAAGTCGTAGCCGATGCCGCCGCCCTGCTGCATGGTCAGAGCCGCTTCGCGCAGCCCAGCGAAAATGCCGCCCATATCGTCGGGGATCGTGCCCATGACGAAGCAATTGAACAGGGTCACCGTGCGGTTGGTGCCGGCGCCGGCCATGATGCGGCCGGCCGGCAGGAAGCGGAAATCCCGCAGCGCCTCGTAGAAGCGGTCGGCCCAGAGGGCAGGTTCTTTCTCCACCGCCGCCAGAGCGGTCGCCACGCGGCGCCAGCTATCCTCGATCGTCTTGTCGACAGCGCCGCCGTTCGGCCCTTTGAGCCGATACTTCATGTCCCAAATCTGCTGGGAAATCGCCGCTACCTGCGCCATCGCATTATCCGTTCAAGCAATAAAACAACCCGCCCAGCTTAAACCGGCAGGGCGCCGACCGAAGACAACATGGTCTGGATGAAAAAATCTACGCTTCACTGCTGCTCAGGTCAAGATTCTGTTCTCGAAATGTTTCCACAGCTGATGGCAAGACGGGCCAGCAATGGCCCTTTGAAATCCGCCGCTTTTCCCGGTTCATCCACAGCATTCCCGGGATTTTTCCGGCCTGATTCACAGGTCGCACAGCTTACCCACAGTCTTGCCCACAAGTGTTACGGTCTATGGTTAACCAATTGACACGGCGGCTAAACGATTGGCGGCGGTCTCGATCGCCGTTTCCAGTTCATGCATGAATTCCCGCCGCTCCAGGCCCGGCGGAATGGCAGGCAGAAATTCCAGGACGATGCACCCCGGCAGCTTGTGGAAGCTGCGGCGGCCCCAGAACAGGCCGGAATTGAGAGCCACCGGGATGACCGGCAGGTCGAGGGCTCCATAAAGAGCCGCCACGCCCGGCTGGTAGGGGCGGTGGGTGCCCGGCGCCACCCGAGTGCCCTGGGGGAAGATCAGGATGGGCCGGCCTGCCCTCGCCCGGTTCCGCGCCGCCGCGGCCATGCGCTTCAGGGCCGTCCCCCGCCCCTTTCGGTCCACCGGGATCATCCGGCATTTGCGCATGTACCAGCCGAACAGCGGCATGTTCAGCAACTCCTGCTTCAGCACGATGGCAGGCCGATCCAGCAGCAGGGCGAAGATCAGCGTGTCCCAGGCGGACTGATGCTTGGCCGCGAACAGCGCGGCACCTGCCGGACGGTTTGCCAGGCCGCGCACTTCGTGGCTCAGCCCGACAGCCAGGCGCAGCAGCAGCAGCACGCCGCACACCCAGATGCGGCCCAGCCCCCACACGGCGCCCGCCGGCAGCAGCAGGGCCGGCACCGACAGCAGGAACATCAAGGTCGTCCAGCTGAAGAACAGCAGGTTGAACAGCAGCGAGCGGAAAAAAATCATACCGACCGACCGATCCCCATGATCTAGGCCGCCGTACCCAGCAAGCCGGACAGCCGGATGCGCAGCATTGCCGCCAGGTATTTGTGATATTCGCGCACGATCAGGCTGGTCGTGCCCGGCCACAGATACCACTGTTCCCGTTTCACCGTATCCGGAAACACCGGATGGGGCACGATCTTCACCTCGGGCATCGCCGCATGGAACTCCAGCAGGCTGCGCGGCATGTGATAGTCGGCGGTGACCAGCCGCAGCGAATGCAGGTCCTGCCCGGCCATCCATTGCGCCGCTTCAACAGCATTGCCCCGGGTGTCATTGGCCTCATAACCGATGGTGATGCAGCAATCGATCGTCGCGGCCGACGGCCGGATATCCGCCGTGAGGCCGGCGGTTTGCAGGAGAGCGGGAATGTCGGACTTCTCATGCACGCCGGAGATCAGCAGCTGCTTGGCGCCGCCATGGGCGAGAAGACCGAATCCTTCCTTCAGCCGGTCGCTGCCGCCGGTGAGCACGATGATGGCGTCGGTCGGCTGCGTGTCGTCGGTGGGGCGCGTGGGAATCAGCTCCGAGAACAGCACGAGGCCCAGCAGCCAGGCCACCGCCACCGCCAGCAGAGGACTGCCCAGCCGCATCAGCCAGCGGTTCCGGCGTCGCGGGCCGATTAGGCCGCTCCGGCGCGATGCAAAGATGCGTTTCCGGCGGCTCATGGAGCGATCGCCACCGGCGATGCCGGGCGCTCGTTTTGCCGGTCCGCCGCTTGCTGGGTCGTTTCCGGCGTTCCTTGCGTCTTTGCGCCGGACTCCGCCGCGCCGCTCACGGTTCCCGCCCCAGAAGAATCAGCACTGTCACCTGGGCCGTGAACATGGCGACGATGCTGAGACCCACCGGCACCGCCGCGACGGCGATCCAATCGCCAGTCGAGAGGGCCAAGGACGGCAGCAGGCCGCTGCCGCCGCCGCTCAACCAGCGCTGCAGCGCGATCCAGGTGCCCGCAGCCAGCGCCGCGCCGACCGCGCCGCCGGCCAGACCAAGCCGCAGCGCGTGGAACAGGAATTGCCGCGCGATGTAGGAATCCTGCGCGCCCACCAGATGCACGATCTCGATGACGCGGCGGTGGATGGCCAGGCCGGTGCGGGTAACGAAGATCACCGTCGAAATTGCGGCCAGGGCGATCAGCGACAGCACGATCAAGGCGAGAACTTTCATCGAGCCGCTGAAAGCCAGCAGGTCGCCATGCCAGCGCGCATGGTCGTCGATGCGGATGGCCGCGTCGAAGGCGATCAATTCCGTCGACAGCTTCGCCATGTCGATGGCGCTGGCCGCCTCCACCACGATCAGATCCGGCAGCACGATATCCTCGGGCAATTCGGTGCCGCCCAGCCAAGGCCGTAGCAGTTCGGCCTTCTCCGCCTGTCCGATCAGCTTGACCGCGGTCACGCCCTCGATCTGCGCCAGCAGGTCGGTGATGCCGCGCAGCTTGGCTTCCTTCTCGTCCGAGGGCGGCGCGGGCGGCACTTCGACGGTGAAGCGTCCCGCCAGATCGGCGTGCCAGCGCGCAGCGAGATTGTCGGCCGCCAGCGCCGCCGCGAGTGCCAGCGCGGCGAGATAGACCATGCAGCCGATGATCCAGGGCAGAAAGCGCGCTGAAGCATCGCCCGCCAGCGGCAAGTCGGACCGGAAGAGCCGCATCTCAGGCGGCCTCGGAGCGCTGCGGGATCAGCCGCACGGCCCCTTGCTCGATGCGAAGCTGGCGGTGCGGGAACTGCTGAACCAGACGCTCGCTATGGGTGGCGACGACGATGGTGGTGCCGACCTTGTTCAGCTCTGCGAACAGATGCATCAGCCGCACAGCGATGGCGTCGTCCAGATTGCCGGTCGGTTCATCGGCCAGCAACAGGCTCGGCCGGGTGATGACGGCGCGGGCGATGGCGACGCGCTGCTGCTGACCGCCTGATAGCGTGAACGGCAGGGCGTCGATATGCTCGGCCAGTCCCACCCAGCGCAGCAGCTCCGTCACATGGTCGCGGATCTTGCTCTCGGCGACGCCGGCGACGCGCAGCGGCAGCGCGACATTGTCCAGCGCCGAAAGATGAGGCAGCAGGCGGAAATCCTGGAACACGACGCCGACGCGGCGGCGCAGCAGCGGCCGGTCGCGGCGATTCAAATCGTCGACCTCCTGTCCGAACAGATTAACGCGTCCGCTGCTGGGGCGCTGCGCCAGATACATCATGCGCAGCAGAGAAGACTTGCCGGCCCCGCTGGCGCCGACAATGAAGTGGAACGAACCCGGCGCCAGCGTGAACGTGACTTGCTGCAGGATCGCCGGGCCGTCGCCGTAGCGGAGATTCACATTTTCAAATAGAACCAAAGCTCGCTTCCCGAGGCTCTTCAGCCTGCAAAGCTGTTGCGGGAGAATGACATAAGGGAGTCCGGCCCGTCCAGCAGGCTGCGTCAATGGCTTGGCGGCGATGGCAAAACTTGCGCTGCCGCCGACTCAGAGATACACCGGGGCTGGCAAGAATGACTGCGATGGCGACTGGATGATCGTCTCTTGCACCGCTTGCAAGACACGCTACCTGATCGATCCCGCTGTTCTCGGCGCGGCGGGTCGGGTCGTGCGCTGCGCAAAATGCCGCCATAGCTGGACGCAGACGCCGCCGGTGGATCTGCCGCGGCGGCTCGATCTGGTGCCATTGCCCCCGCCTGGATTACCGCCGGCACCGAATTTCGGTCTGCCGGTGCGCTATCATGCGCCACGCCGCCGGCGCTGGCCGGTTGCGGCGCTGGCCGCGGCGGTCGCCGGACTCATCGTCGGCACCAGCGTCGGCTATTTCGGCAGGGATCGAATCATCGAGACCTGGCCCTCCACCAAGCGCGTCTACGAAATGCTCGGCGAATTCATCGGCGTGCCCACCTCCACGCTCGAAGTGCGGGACGTGCGTCTGGTGGAGAGGCCGCTGGCGGGGCTGACGGTGCTGGTGCTCGAAGGCAAGATCGTCAACATGACCGACGAGCCGCAGCTGATGCCGACCTTGCGTGCCAGCCTGCTGGATGGGGACAAGCGCAATCTGTTCGCTTGGACTTTCGCCATCGATCAGGAGGTCGTCGGGCCCGGTGAAATTGTCGGCTTCCGCACCGAAGCGATCAATCCGCCGGAATCGTTCGAGCGATCGCAGATCACTTTCGTCAGCGCCACCGAGCCGTAAACGGCGCGCTGCAAGCGCACCGCGGCTGGCGCGCCGGTTTGACGCTCGCCGCTTTATCTGCCGATCAGAATTGCTTGAGCAGCCGTTCGATGTAGTCCCGCTCCAGCCGCGGGCGGGAACGTTCGCTGGCGCGGCGGCGCAGTTCTTCGAGAATTTCCTGGGCGCGCTGCATGTCCGGCTGATCGGGAATCTGCACGTCGCCGTAGGGCGAACCCATACCTTCCTCTTCGCGACCCAGCGGATCTTCGTTGCGGCCGAACCGGTCGCGGCCGGTTTGTCCCTGCTGCGCCTGCAGCGCCTCCGCCATCTTGTTGGTCATGTCCTGCAGCGCCTGCTGCATGTCGCTGAGGGCGCGGGATTGCGGCGGCACCGCGTCCTGCGGCCGGCCTTCGCCGAGGGCGCGGGAGGATTCGCGCATTTCGCCTTCCGCCCGGCCGAGAGATTGCGGGATGTCGCCCATCATGTCGCCGTATCGGCGCATCATTTCGCCCAACCCCTCGCGCAGGGCTTCCTGCCGCGCCGCCTGCTGCGGTCCGCCGTTTCCCGGTTGCTGACCTTGCTGCTCTTGGCCTTGCTGCTGTTGCTGCTGCGCATCGCGGAAGGTCTGGTCGAGCAGCTCCTGCTGCTTGTCGATCAGCTGCTCCATGTCTTCGAGCATCTTCATCGCTTCGGCGATATCGGGATTCATCTCGGCGTTCATCTGCTGGGTCTGCAAATTCTCCAGCAGCTGCTGCATCTGCGCCAGGAGATCCCGGGCGGCGTCGCGGGCACCGGACTTCGCGAGGTCGCGGGCGCGTTCCAGCATCTTCTGCAGATCCTCGCGCCGCATCTCCATCAGGTTCGAATTCATCTGCGGCCGCGAGCGCGGGCCGCGCGGCTCCCGATCCATCTTTTCCTTCAGCGCATCGACATAGCGGTCCATCGCCTGCTGCAGCTCGTCCATCAGCTTCTGGATTTCTTCGTCGCTGGCGTTGCCGGCCAGCGCTTTCTGCAGCGCATCCTGGAGCGCGCGCAATTGCTTCTCCGCCATCGCGAAGTCGCCTTCCTCGATGCGAAGTGCTAAGTCCCACAGGAGATCGACAACGGTGCCGATGCTTTTGCTGCGTTCGCCCGGACGGACGCCGTTCTGCATCGCCATGGCGAGGCGACCGGTCGCCACTTCGAAGGCCAGCACGGCAGTGAGGTCGTCGTTGTAGAGCTGGGGCTGCGCGCCGATGCTGTAGAGCTTGCGCGCGACATTGAGCGCTTCGTCGGGTGTCGTCATCAGGCGCTTGCGTTGTTCGACCACCGCTCGCGCCACCGGGTGATTGAACACCCGCTCGGGCAGCGTCATCTTGACCCAGGCGCTGGTGCCGGTCTGGCCGATCGCATCGGTCGCCTTGAGCTGGATTTCCACCGGCAGGCCCGCCCAGGCATGAGGCGTCAAATCGTGGAAGCTCGCCTGCTGGGCTTTCTTCGGGTCGACGCCCGGCAGCGGCAGCCGCAGATCGATGCGGGACAACTCACCCGGACCCGTCTGCCCGTCGGCGCGGCGGATCGTCGCGCCGATCGATTGGATGCCGTAATCGTCGCTGGCTTTGTAGACGATGCGTAGCGCAAAGCGTTCGCTGGCGCCGGGCAGCGCGGCAAAATCGATGGAGGGCGCGTTGTCCGGCACGATGGTGACCGGCCAGCCCGCGACTTCCGTATCGTCGACCATGATGGCGAGCCGGGAACCACCCTTGATCTCTCCCTTGCCTTGGAACGTGCCGGGCTCCAGCGGCTCGAAAGCCACCGAATTGTCACCAAGCAGCAGCTTCGGCGCGTCGGACAGGCCCTGCAGCTGCGCCAGCACCAGGCTGCCGGCGGGAATGGAGATCGCCGTGGGGGGAGTCTGGGCGGCGCCATCCGCTGCCGGATCGTTGGTTGGGCGGTGCTCCAGAAACAACGGCGCCACGTTCGTATAGGCGGGCGGGGTAATCGACAGCGTTACCGTCACCTCCTCGCCGAAATTGAATCCCGACAGGGATGGGGTCAAGGAACGCTCAATCCGCTCTGGTGCGTCCTTCCAGCCGACGATCAAGGCGACGATCAGCAGCAGGCCGAGAATGGCGCGCAGCGCATAGGGATCCTTCGCCACCACATTGGGATGGGGCGCGCCAATCCGCAGCCTGCCGAGCTGCGACAGCGTGCGGCGGCGATACAGCTCCCACAGCGCCGCGGCTTCGCGATCGGTGTTGCCCGTGGCCAGCCTGTCCTCGAGCCGCGTCAGCGGCCGGTGCTCGAGCTCGTTCACCTGCTCCAGGCGGCGGATGGCCTCGCTGCGGCCCGGGCGCCGCAGGCCCGGCAGCAGCCAGCCGATGGCATAAGCCAGGGCCAGCCCAAACCCGATGAGGATGACCAGATGCATCCAGCCATTGAGTTCGGGCAGCAAACCGAGGAGGGAAACGATCAGGAACGCGGCGACGACACACAGCGCCGGCCAAAGGCAAAACCAGAAACGCTCCCACCAGATCGCCAGGCGCGCGCCATAGATGCGAAAACCGTGGGGTCCGGCTCCGGCGGGGCTGTTGCTGAGCAGTGGCTTGGCGTCGTCTATTGGGCGCTCCGTCGGTCTGGCGTCATTGCCGTTGCCGAAAACCAGCCGGGCAGGCGGTCGCGGCCGATCATATCAGCATAGGTCGGCCGCGGGCGAACAATCGCAAATTCGTGATCGTTTACCATAACTTCCGGCGCCTGGGGCCTGAGATTGTAGGAAGACGCCATCACTGCACCATAGGCGCCTGTCGAAAATATGGCGAGCAAATCGCCGGCTGCCAGGGGCGGCATTGGCCGCTGTTCGGCGAAGATATCAGTGCTCTCGCAGATCGGCCCGACGATATCCACCCGCCGGCTCTGCGCCTCGGGCGCCGCCTGCCGGACCGGCAGGATATCGTGATAGGCCTCGTAGAGCATGGGCCGGATCAGGTCGTTCATCGCCGCATCGGTGATGACGAAACTGCGGTTCACGCCCTCTTTCACATAGATGACCCGGGTGACCAGGATGCCGGCATTGCCGATCAGCCGGCGCCCGGGTTCGAAGATGATCGGCAGGCCCAGTGCGCCCACGGTCTGTTCGACCACCGCGGCGTAGTCCGCGAGCGAAGGCGGCTTGTCGCCGTCATAGGCGATGCCCAGACCGCCGCCGAGATCGAGGCGCTGCAGCGGCAGGCCGCTCCGCTGCAGCTCGCGCGCCATGTCGGCAAGCTTGGTGAAGGCGGCGCGATAAGGGGCGAGGTCGGTCAGTTGCGAGCCGATATGCAGGGCCAACCCGATCGGTTCGACGCCCGGCAAGGCCGCCGCCCTGGCATAGGCCGCGGCACCCCGGCTCAGCTCGATGCCGAACTTGTTCTCCGACTTGCCGGTGGAGATCTTGGCGTGTGTGCGGGCGTCCACATCGGGATTGAGCCGCAAGGCGACCGGTGCCCGCTTGTTCTTGCTGACCGCCACTTGATTCAGCAGCTCCAGCTCCGGCACCGACTCGACGTTGAACTGCAGGATGCCTGCATCCAGCGCCGCCGCCATCTCCGGAGCGGTCTTGCCGACGCCGGCAAAGACGATCTTGTCCGCCGGCACGCCGGCCGCGAGCGCGCAATGCAGCTCACCGGCGGACACCACATCGGCGCCGGAACCCAGATCGGCGAGCGTCCGCATGACGGCCAGATTGTTGTTGGCCTTGAGCGAGTAGCAGATGAGATGGGGCAGCTTGGCGAAGGCGCCATCGAAACTGCGATACTCCGTCGCAAGGCCGGCGGTTGAGTAACAATAGAACGGCGTGCCGACCATGTCGGCGGCATGGGCGATGGGCACGGCCTCAGCGAAAAGCTGGCCGTCGCGGTATTGAAAGACGCTCATAGGGAATCGGGGTCCGGATATTGTTTGGGGAATTGGTCGGTCTCGCCGTTGGGCAATTCCGGATCGCCTTTCTTGCCGCAACCCGCCGGCAACAGCGCCAGCGCCGCAATCATGACGGCGCACCAACCCAGCTTGCGAAACCTGTCCTTTGCGGCCATCAGCCTAGCCTCAATCTCTTACGCGCTTGCGGGCCCGCGCGACGGCCTCGCGCACGCGCGCCGGCGCCGTGCCGCCATAGCTTGTGCGGCTGGCGACCGAATGGTCAACGCTCAAGACGGCGAAAACTTCGGCGGTGATGCGCGGCTCGATCGCCTGCATGTCGGCCAGCGGCAGGTCTTTCAGTTCGCAGCCCTTCTGTTCGGCGGCGCGCACGATCGCGCCGGTCGCGTGATGCGCCTCGCGGAACGGCAGCTTCAACTGCCGCACCAGCCAATCGGCCAGGTCCGTGGCGGTGGCATAGCCCCTGCTGGCGGCGCTCTTCATGCGCTCGGCGTCGGCCTTCAGGTCGCGGATCATGCCGGCCATGGCGGCGACGCAAAGCGACAGGTTCTCCGCCGCGTCAAATGTCGGCTCCTTGTCTTCCTGCATGTCCTTGTTGAAGCTGAGGGGCAGGCCCTTCATGACCATCAGCAGCGCGATCAGCGCGCCGACCGTCCGCCCGGCCTTGCCGCGGATCAGTTCGGCCGCGTCGGGGTTCCGCTTCTGCGGCATGATCGAGCTGCCGGTGGTGAAGGCATCGCTGAGGGTGATGAAGCGGAAGCCATCGCTCATCCATAGGACGATCTCTTCCGCCAGCCGCGACAGGTGGGTGGCCAGGATGGCGCCGGCGCCCAGGAACTCCAGGGCGAAGTCGCGGTCGGATACGGCGTCGATGGAGTTTTCCGTCGGCCGGTCGAACCCCAGGGCCTGCGCTGTCGCCTCCCGGTCGACCGGAAAGGAGGTTCCCGCCAGCGCCGCGGCGCCCAATGGACATTCGTTCAGGCGACTCCGTGCGTCCCGCAACCGGCCCCGATCCCGCTCGAACATCGCCACATAGGCCATCAGATGATGGCCGAAGGTGACCGGCTGAGCCGGCTGGAGATGGGTAAAGCCGGGCATGACCGTGGCCGCCTGCTCCTCGGCCCGGTCCAGCAGAGCTGCGAGCAGGTCCGTCACGCCGGCTTCGAGCTCATCCAGGGCATCCCGCACCCATAGCCGGAAGTCGGTGGCGACCTGGTCGTTGCGCGAACGGGCGGTGTGGAGGCGTCCGGCCGGCTCGCCGATGATTTCCTTGAGGCGCGCCTCCACATTCATGTGGATGTCTTCCAGTGCCGTCTTGAAGGAAAACTTGCCGTCCTGGATCTCCCGCAGAATCTGGTCCAGGCCCCGGGCGATGGCCGCGCCGTCGGTTTTGCTGAGGATGCCCTGGCGCACCAGCATGGCGGCGTGCGCCTTGGAGCCGGCGATATCCTGGGCGAACATGCGCTTGTCAAAACTGATGGAGGCGTTGATACGCTCCATGATCGCGGCCGGGCCGCCGGCAAAGCGGCCGCCCCACATACTGTTGGCGTCGCGGGCGGGCTTGGTTTTCGGATCGGGCGGCGTCATCGGTCGGATCTCGTCGGGCGTCAGGATGAAGGTGAGTGAATGGTTAAGCGGCTATCTCTCGTGCTCGGTGCGGCGGCTCTTTGCATTGCCGCGGGTCTCGCGGCCTGGCAGTTCCTGGGCGGGCGCTCCGGTCCGTCCGGGGCGACTGACCCAGCTTCCCCGCTCCTGGTGGGATCGATGGAGAAATTTACCCTGTCCGTCCCGCCGCGGCCAGCACCGGTCGCCGAGTTCCAGGATGCCTATGGCAACAGCGTCAGTCTGCTGGATTTCGGCGGCAGGGTGATCTTGCTGAATCTCTGGGCGACCTGGTGCGCGCCCTGCGTCGAGGAAATGCCCGCGCTGGACCGCCTTCAGGGCGAATTGGGGGACGAGGGGCTGGTCGTCGTGGCGTTGTCGCTGGATCTGCAGGGGGCGCAGGTGGTGCGGCCGTTCTACCAAAAGCTCGGGATCAAGAACCTGGGCATCTATCTGGACCCCAGCAACGAATACTCCCAGCTCCTGGGCGCCGATGCCGTGCCGTCGAATCTGCTGATCAGCCGTGGTGGGCTGTTCATGGGCAAGTTGATCGGCAGTGCGGATTGGGACTCGCCGGAGGCGATTGCCCTGCTGCGGCACTATCTGAAGGCGCCCTAAGCCGTATCGGCTGCCGGGCCCGGCGGTGAAACCTGGATTGGAGCTGGGGTGGCCGGGCGTCTACTGGCCGAGCAGGGCCGACAGGTCGAAGACGACCGCGAGCTGAACCACGAAGGCCAGGACGAACGCGACACCGATGAAGATGCGCTCCTGCGAGGTGGTCAACGGACGCGAGGACCTGCGTTTGGACCGGGCGTCGGAGCTGTTGAAAATCGGGCGCGACATGGCAGTGCTCGTGTAATTCCGTTCTAGTTTCCTAAGATCAGTCGCGGCCGGAACCGCGATCGTTCACTCTTCTACAAGATAAAGATTAGTACGGCGTAAATGCGAGTGACCGGCATCACAACCAAGGCGGATTCTGGGCGTTTTTTTGACGTCGATCGCCGGATTATCCATTTGCATGGCTCCCTTTGTGATGTTCATCACAAGGCGAGGTGTCCCATGCCGGCGCCGAACCGGCGATGAACGGCCTCGATCGGCGCGCACGGAAACGCTGCCGGCGCACAAACCTGATGCGCCTGCTACGAAACGAAACAAATCGTGATGTCGGCCTGATCGCTTGCGTCAGGCGCTGGGAATGGGCCTCGGCCGCGTCCTAGCGCGTGGGGACGGGGGTGCCGGAGCTGTAGTCGTAGAAGCCGCGGGAAACCTTGCGGCCGAGCCAGCCGGCCTCGACATATTTCACCAGCAGCGGGCAGGGGCGGTACTTGCTGTCGGCCAAGCCCTCATAGAGCACCTGCATCACCGCCAGGCAGGTATCCAGGCCGATGAAATCGGCAAGCTCCAGCGGACCCATCGGATGATGGGCGCCCAGCTTCATGGCGGTGTCGATGGCTTCCACCGAGCCGACGCCCTCATAGAGCGTATAGACCGCCTCGTTCAGCATCGGCAGCAGGATACGGTTAACGATGAAAGCCGGGAAATCCTCGGCCGGGGCCGGCGTCTTGCCCAATTTCACGGCCATCTCGCGGACGGCCGCGTAAGTGGCCTCGTCGGTGGCCAGGCCGCGAATCAGTTCCACCAGCTCCATCAGCGGCACCGGGTTCATGAAATGCATGCCCATGAACTTCTGCGGCCGGTCGGTGGAGGCCGCCAGCCGGGTGATGGAAATCGACGACGTGTTCGAGGCGACGATGGCTTCCGGCTTCAGCACCGGACAAAGCGCCTTGAAGATCTGCTTCTTGATATCTTCCTTTTCGACCGCCGCTTCGATGACGATGTCGCAATCCTTCAGCAGACTGTATTCGGTGCCGACGGTGATCCGGTTCAGTGCCGCCACCTTGTCCGCTTCCTTGATCGTGCCGCGCTTGATCTGCCGGCTCATATTCTGATCGATCGTCGATTTGGCCTTGTCGAGCTGGGCCTGGTCCACATCGACCAGCTTCACGTCATAGCCGGCCAGCGAACTGACATGGGCGATACCGTTGCCCATCTGCCCGGCGCCGATCACGCCAACCTTCTGGATCATGGCTCGGCTCTCCTTCCCAGGCGCGGGTTGCGTATCGAGGGGCATTACTTGGACAACTCGGCTTCGAGTTCCGGCACCGCCTGGAACAGATCCGCCACCAGCCCGTAGTCGGCGACCTGGAAGATCGGCGCCTCCTCGTCTTTGTTGATGGCGACGATGATCTTACTGTCCTTCATGCCGGCCAGATGCTGGATCGCGCCTGAGATGCCAATGGCGACATAGAGGTCCGGCGCCACGATCTTGCCGGTCTGGCCAACCTGATATTCGTTCGGAACGAAGCCGGCATCGACCGCGGCGCGCGAGGCGCCGACGGCGGCCTTGAGCTTGTCCGCCACCTTCTCCAGCATCTTGAAGTTTTCGCCGGCCTGCATGCCGCGGCCGCCGGAGATCACGATCCGGGCCGAGGTCAGTTCGGGCCGCTCGGAAGTGCTCAGCTCATGGCCGACGAAGCTGGAGAGGCCGGTGTCGCCGGCGCCGCCGGCGGCCTCGATGGCGGCATTGCCGCCCTCGGCCGGTGCGGCGTCGAAGCCGGTGCCGCGCACGGTGATGAATTTGATCTTGTCGCTGGATTGCACGGTGGTGATGGCATTGCCGGCGTAGGTGGTGCGGACAAAGGTATCCGGCGATTCCACGCCAATGATCTCAGAGATCTGCGCCACGTCCAGCAGCGCCGCGGCGCGGGGCATGGCGCTCTTGGTGACGCTAGAGACCGGCGCCATCACATGGCTGTAGGCGGGCGCAAGCTTGACCAGCAGCGCCGCCAGGTTCTCCGCCAGGAAATGGGCATAGGCGCCGTCGTCGCACAGGATGACTTTGGCGACGCCCGGTAGCTTGGCGCCGGCTTCCGCGGCGGCGCGGCAATTGCCGCCGGCCACCAGGAGATGAATTTCGCCGCCCACCTTCTGCGCCGCGGTGAGCGCATGGAGCGTCGCGGGCTTCAGCGCTGCATTGTCATGTTCGGCCACCAGCAGGATCGGCATCTTCAGATCACCTTCGCTTCGTTGCGCAGCTTGTCGACCAGTTCGGCCACGCTCTTCACCTTGATGCCCGACTTGCGCTTCGCCGGCTCGGTGACCTTCAATGTCTTCAGCCGCGGCGTCACGTCGACGCCCAGCGCTTCCGGCGTCAGTGCTTCGATCGGCTTCTTCTTCGCCTTCATGATATTGGGCAGCGAGGCATAGCGCGGCTCGTTCAGGCGCAGATCCGTGGTCATGACCGCCGGCAGCTTCAGGGCGATCGTTTCGAGTCCGGCGTCGACCTCGCGGGTGACCGTGGCGCCGCTGCCGTTGGGCACGATCTTCGATGCGAAGGTCGCCTGGGGCCAGCCTAGCAAGCCCGCCAGCATCTGGCCGGTCTGGTTGCAGTCATCGTCCACCGCCTGCTTGCCCAGCAGGACGATCTGCGGCTGCTCTTTCGCCGCGACCGCCTTCAGCAGCTTGGCGACCGCGAGCGGTTGCAGCTCAACATCGGTTTGCACGTGGATGCCGCGGTCGGCGCCCATGGCCAGTGCGGTGCGAATGGTTTCCTGAGCCGAGGCGCCGCCGCAGGAAACCGCGATGATTTCCGTGGCCTTGCCCGCCTCTTTCATGCGGATCGCCTCTTCGACGGCGATCTCGCAGAAGGGATTCATGGCCATCTTCACATTGGCGGTTTCAACGCCGGTCCCATCGGCTTTTACCCGGACCTTGACGTTGGCATCGATGACGCGTTTGACCGCGACCAGAACCTTCATGGCTATCCTTGAGTCAGAAATCGGCTACGCCCGGTTGCTTTTACTTTCTTGCACAGCAGCAAGGTGCAGGCCAGTGCCGGCCGCCGTTCCGAAGCTGCACTTCGCGGGTGCACAATAGGTTTGGCCGTGGGATGTGTCAACGCGGTGGCAGTTATGAAGAAATGGTAAATCCGCCGCTAAAAGCGGGATTTTGCGCTCCAGGAAGCGAGTTTTTCCGGGTTTGGCGGTGCAGGACGGGTGCTGAGCGGCCAAAACGGCCCTCAACCGGCGCATTCGGCCCTTTGACGGCCCGATAAGGCGTTCTGCGGGTCAGAACAGCAGTTCAAACCTGCCGATCTTCGAGCCCTTCTCCGTGAATATGCTGCTCACCATGCGCTTTTCGGCAATGGTGCCCTCGGCCTTGAACTCGCGGCGCTGCTTTTCGTCGTCGCTGAGCACCGTGCCCGTGATCGTCACGCGCGCGCCGTCGATCTCGCCCAGGAACGTCACGCGCTCCCCTTCGAAATAGAATTGCTTGCCGTAGAGCTTGCGCGACCCCTCGGCTCTCGTATCGAAGGAATGCCCGGCCTTGTCGATTGTCAGCTCAAAGCGGAGCTCCGGCGGATTGGTATGCGTGAAGTTGGAGTAGAGGCTGTTGCCGATCAGCAATGCGCCGGCGGCAAACAGCACGATCTCTGTCCAGGTTCGCCTGCGTATGAATTCCGACATTTCAGTCCCGCCTGCCCATTGACGCCGCCTGTTCCGCGGCCGCCGATCCCGCCTTGTTGGCGATCAGCGTTCGTCGCGGGTACCGCCCGGCTGCCACAACACATCGCGCCTGCCATTGGCGTTCAACACGCGCGCCAGGACGAACAGGTGATCGGAGAGCCGGTTGATGTATTTGATTGCAACAGGGTTAATATTCTCTTTATCAGCCAGCAGGGTCATGTCCCGTTCGGCGCGCCGGACGATGGTGCGGGCGAGATGAAGATGGGCGGCGGCGGCGCTGCCGCCGGGCAAGATAAACGAGTTGAGCGGTTTGAGCTTGGCGTTCATGCCATCGATCTCCCGCTCCAGGCGAGTCACCTGGCTCTCGATGACGCGCAGCACGGGTTCTTCCGTCTTCGGCGATTCCGGCCGGCAGAGATCGGCGCCGAGATCGAACAGGTCGTTCTGGATGCGCGCCAGCATGCGATCATGGGCGCCCTTCGCATGCAGCCGTGCCAGGCCGATGGCGGCATTGGCCTCGTCCACCGTGCCATAGGCAGCGACGCGCAGATCGTGCTTGGCGATACGCTCGCCGGTGCCTAGCGAGGTTTTGCCCTTGTCGCCGCCGCGCGTATAGATGCGGGTGAGCTTCACCATGGCGGCCGGTCCCGGAGATCAGCGGCTGGCGAGGAACAGGACGATGATGATCAGCAGCACCGTGATCGCCTGGAAGGCGACGCGGAACCGCATCAGCGTGTTGCCATACTTCCGGTTGAACTCGCCGCCCCGGGCCATCGAGAAAAGGCCGAGGAAGAGGACGCCGACCGTCGCGATGCCGGTCGAGATGATGAGGGTGAGCATGGTGCCATCCATAACGGCTCAATATAGGGCGCGACGCAGCCCACGGCCAGTGTCACCGCTGCTAAAGCCCTGTCACGCTACACCGATCAACTTTGGCAGCGCCGCCATATCGTCGAATAGTTCGCCGCCGGCGCGGCGCATGCCCACGCGGTCGGTATAGGCGGCTGCGGCATAGGCCATGACCCGCATGCCCGCGGCGATTCCGGCGGTGACCCCGGCGACCGAATCCTCGACCACGACACAGTCGGCGGGTTGGGCGCCCATGGATTTCGCGGCATAGAGGAACAGGTCCGGCGCCGGCTTGCCGTGCGCCACCATGGCCGAGTTGTAGATCCGCCCGGCGACGCGCGGCATCAAACCCGACGTGCCCAAGGTGATGTCCATCTTTTCCATCTCGCCGGAGGAGGCGACGCAGTAGGGAACCAGCGCCGCGTCCAGCGCGTCGAGCGCTTCGAAGATGCCGGAGATCGGCGGCACGCCGTTGCGCCGCAGCGAGTCGTGCATCGCCCCATGCCAGGCCTCGACCCATCCATCCGGCACCGGCCGGCCCAGCGCCGCCTCGATGACTTCGACGCAGGATTTGGTGGAGCGGCCGAGGAATTTCTGCATGCACTCAGCGACCGTCCAGTCAAGGCCGAGGGAACGCACCATGTCGTTGTCGGTCTGGAACGCCACAGTCTCGCTGTCCACGAGAACGCCGTCGCAATCGAAGATGACGAGCACACTACACCTGACAGTTAGACGAGTTCGAATCCTGCGTCTTCGGCCGCGCCGGCGTCAAACGTGCCCGTAACACTGCAGCCACTGTCCCGGTTTGTCCGGGCGATCAATGCATCGGCGAAATCGCCGCCGTCACGATGGACCCGTAATGCCGCCCAAGCCGCGTCGGAATCCTCGACCAGGAATTCCGTCGTACGCAAGATATTCTCGAATGCCATGGCGATTTGTTCACGGCCGTATCCATAGGCGCGGTCCAGGACCCACGCCAACTCGCGGAGGACGACCCGGTTGAGAAAACAGGGGCTCTCCGCGGTGCAATGACGCCCGATATATCGGGCGGCACGCTTCCCGTGCGCCTCGTCGTCGTCGACGATGAGTCGGACCAGGACGTTGGTGTCGAGTCCCTTCACCGGCCGCGCCTTGTGCGCGAAACGGCGCTGTCGCGAACTGCCCGCTCCATCTGCTCCAGGGTCACCGGCTTCTTCGGTCGCGGCAGCATGCCCTTCAGTTCGCGCGCGTGAATCGTCGCCGGCACCATAAGGACCCTGCCGTCGGGCTGCAGCACGAAATCAAGCCGGTCGCCGGCCTTGAGCCGGAGCCGGTCGCGGATCTCCTTGGGGATGGTAGTCTGCCCCTTGCTGGTCAGCGTTGCTGTCGACATAACTAGATTTCCTTACATATGAGTAAGGAATATAGATCAAAGTAAGGAATCGATCAAGGCGCTTTGTCCGCGCTCAGTTTCGCCCGCTCAGCAGCCCGCGCGCGATGACCTGCGCTTGGATTTCCGCGGCACCCTCGAAGATGTTGAGGATGCGGGCGTCGCAGAGGACGCGGGAGATGGCGTATTCCTCGGCATAGCCGTTGCCGCCATGCACCTGCAGCGCATTGTCGGCGTTGGCCCAGGCGACGCGGGCGGCCAACAGCTTGGCCATGCCGGCCTCGATGTCGCAGCGCTTGTCGGAATCCTTCTGCCGCGCGGCGAACCAGGTGAGCTGCCGCGCCACCATGGTCTCCACCGCCATCCAGGCGAGCTTATGGGCGACGCGGGGGAACTCATAGATCGGCTTGCCGAACTGTACCCGGCTCTTGGCATAGGCCAGGCCGAGTTCCATGGCGTTCTGCGCCACGCCGACCGCGCGCGCCGCCGTCTGCACGCGCGCCGATTCGAACGTCGCCATCAGCTGCTTGAAACCCTGGCCCTCGATGCCGCCCAACAGATTCTCCGCTTTCACCTCGAAGCCGTCGAAGGCCAGTTCGAACTCCTTCATGCCCCGATAGCCGAGCACGCGGATTTCGCTGCCGGTCATGCCCTTTGCGGGAAATGGATTTTCTTCCGTGCCCCGCGGCTTCTCCGCCAGGAACATGGAAAGGCCGCGATAGCCGCCGTCGTTCGGGTCGGTGCGCACCAGCAGGGTCATCAGATCGCTGCGCGCCGCATGGGTGATCCAGGTCTTGCTGCCGGTGATGCGGTAGCTGCTGCCCTCGCGCACGGCGCGGGTGCGCAGCGAACCAAGATCCGATCCCGTGCCGGGCTCGGTGAAAACCGCGGTCGGCAGAACCTCGCCGGAGGCCAATTTCGGCAGCCACTTCTGCTTCTGCGCTTCGGTGCCGCCGAGGCGGATCAGCTCGGCAGCGATCTCGCTGCGCGTGCCCAACGAGCCGAGGCCGATATAGCCGCGGGACAACTCTTCGGTCACCACGCACATCGCCAACTTGCCGAGGCCGAGCCCGCCGTAATTCTCTGGCACGGTCAGCCCGAAGATGCCGAGCTCCGCCAGCGCTTCGATGACGGACATCGGGATATAGGCATCTTGCCGGTGCCACTCATGGGCGTCGGCGCGGTGATCGTCGGCGAAGCGGCGGAACTGCTCGCGGATCATGGTCAGGGATTCATCGTCGAGCGCGGCGTCGCCGAAATCACCATCGCCGATCAACACGGCAAGGCGCATGAGGACGGCATTTCCCGCACCGTCGCGGGTGAGAGCCGCCGCCGCCGGATCGGCTGATAACGCAGCCGCTTCATGTTGCGTGCCGAAGTCTGACGGCCGCAGGATTTCGCCCTGGCTCATCGGCAGTCCGCCGGCGATCTGCGCCAGATATTCGCCGAAGGCGGCCTGGCAAATCAGCGACTCTGTTTGGCCGAGACGCCCGCTCTCGTTCAGCCGCTGCGCCCAGCCCAGCGTCTCCCGCAACGCCGTCAAATATGTAGAGAGCCATGAAAGCCCGTGCGCCGCGCGCTGTTCCCGGTCGAGCAGCGCGGGATCGAGCTTCCCGCCCGGCGCAACCAGCCGCTCCACCGCCGCCCGCGTCTGCGCAGAATAGGATTCAGCCGCCTTCAGCGCCCGGGCGCAGAGCGGCAGGAGATCAGGTAACAGCAGGGGTCGCGGATCGGCCACGGCCGATTGTGCTGTCAGAAGCATGGCAGGTTCAACCGCCGGGTCGCGGCCTCAGTAGCTCATGCCTCCGCCGCATCCTCGAGCGTACGGAAGCCCGGCCGCTTGGCCTGCACCAGCACCGCCATGTTGCCGGGCTTGTGCTGGTTCTTCCACATCTTGGTATGGGCGCGGGGGATGTCGCTCCAGGAGAACACCTCGCTCATGCATGGATCGATGCGCCGTTCGACGACGAGCTGGTTGGCTTGGCTGGCCTGCAGCAGGTTGGCGAAATGGCTGCCCTGAATGCGCTTCTGCCGCATCCACACGAAGCGTGCATCGAAGGTGATGTTGTAGCCGGTGGTGCCGGCGCAGAACACCACCATGCCGCCGCGCTTCACCACGAAGCAGGAGACCGGGAAGGTGGCCTCGCCGGGATGCTCGAAGACGAAATCGACATCAACGCCCTTGCCGGTGATGTCCCAGATCGCCTTGCCGAACTCCCGGACCTTTTTCATATAGGTCCCGTAGGCGGCGGCATCGTCCACATCGGGCAACTGGCCCCAGCAATCAAAGTTGCTGCGGTTGATCACGCCCTTGGCGCCGAGCTGCATGACGAAATCGCGCTTGGTCTCATCGGAGATGACGCCGATGGGGTTGGCGCCGGCGGTGGAGATCAGTTGCACCGCCATGGAGCCGAGGCCGCCCGAGGCGCCCCACACCAGCACATTGTGGCCGGGGCGCAGGATATGGGGCCGGTGGCCGAACAGCATGCGGTAGGCGGTGGCGAGGGTCAGGGTGTAGCAGGCGCTCTCTTCCCAGGTCAGATGCAGCGGCCGGCGCATCAGCTGGCGGTCCTGCACGCGGCAGAACTGGGCGAAGGAGCCGTCCGGCGTCTCATAGCCCCAGATGCGCTGCGAGGGGCTGAACATCGGATCGCCGCCGTTGCATTCTTCATCGTCGCCGTCGTCCTGATTGCAATGGACAACGACTTCGTCGCCGACCTTCCAACGTTTCACCTGGGAGCCCACGGCATAGACGACACCAGCGGCATCGGAGCCGGCGACGTGATACTCGGCCTTATGTATGTCGAACGGCGAGATCGGCTTGCCCAAGCCGGCCCAGACGCCGTTGTAGTTCACGCCCGCGGCCATCACCATGACAAGCACTTCGTGGCTGGCGAGCGTCGGCGTGGCGACCACTTCCACCTGCATGGCCTTCTCGGGCTCGCCATGGCGCTCGCGGCGAATGGCCCAGGCATACATCCTGGAAGGCACATGCCCCACCGGCGGAATTTCGCCGATCTCGTATAGATCCTTGCCGCCATGGGCGGGCATCGGAATCACCTTGGCGGTCTCGGTCATGGCAGCGGCCTCCTGGCAGCATTGCGACCCTCGCAATTCCTTAAACCTGGCGTTGGGTCACTCGTTCCTTAGCGAGTGCAGCATAATTTTGCAACGCAGTATAGCAGATTTATTGCGCCAATGAGTCACATGGAAAAGCAAACTTGCTGTTCTGCGCTTCCAACAGCAATTTAATTACGTTTATAGATTCTAGGACGCGATAGTCGCGCAACATTATTGCGTTGCAGTATCACGGCTGTCGGGCGAGTTGGCGGGCAGGCTCAATCGAACACCAGTCCCAGATCTCGCACCTGCTGGCCGCTGTCCAGTTCCCAATAGACTTCGGCGGTCACGGTCACGTAGCAAAACAAGAGCCACATGCTGTAGGTCACATGGATGATGTTCCAGAGTCCGAATCCATCGAGGGCTTCTCCGACCAGCAATTCGAAAGGGATCGTCGGGATCTTTAAAACCTCGTAGCCGAGTAGAAACACCAATCCGATACGCAAGCGGTGCCCGCGCGTCAGTTGGACAATCGCAGCCGCACTTTGACGCTCGCCGTCAACAGCGATCGCCGCCAGGAGCGGCGACAACCAAGCCGCCAGCAGCGTGCTCACCGCGATCGAGGCAATTGTTGCCGCTGCGTAGATCAGCAGTAGCACGCCTTGAGACGCTTCTGAGATGAAACTCGGCTGAAACAAAGACTGGTAAGCCAATAGATAGGGGCATGTCACAGAGGCCCAGATCACGAAGGACACCGCGGCGTAGCGCAACTCCCGCAGGCGAAACCGGAAGTAAGCGCTGCCGCTGTGCTCTTCACGAATGATGAAGATGCGAAGCCAGTGAATCTCTGTTGCCGCAGTTACTAGTGGCGCGATGAGAATCCAGGCAAGGCCGTCAATAAGGCTAAGCATCGCCGGATCGTCGGTCGCCTTGACCGCGAGTGCCGAAACCACGCCTGTCATGCTCAACAGAATGATTGTGAGTATGAAGGCAATAACAAGAAACCGGCGGCCATGCTGGCCAATGGTTGCATAAGCAGCGCGTACGGTCTGGCCGACGGGAAGCTTCATCCGTCAAATAACTCTGGAAAGCTCCTGCACCCGCCTGGGCTCACGGCAGTCCTCACCGCCCGCATAGAGGTTCATGCCGACGCAGAGCCACAGTGGCGCAGCGATCTCCCTCATAGTTGCACCGCCGTGGGCGCGGCGCGGACGGCTAACAGGCAGGCGAACAGTTCCCGCGGCAATCCGGCATCCACCAATTCCTCGAAATCATGATCCGCGTCGGGAAGAACATGCAGCGTATAGCGCGTGCGGAGGTCGAACGCCGCTGCCGCGCGATTCATCGATTCGACCCAGTAGGCCGCCCGTTCGATGCGATTGCGGCCCTGCATCGCGTCCAGCTTGTCGGAGCGGTTGAAGGCGCCGTCGCGGCTCACATCATTCTCGCCGACGAACACGCAGGCCGGCACCTGCAGGAACTCGGCGGGATCCAAGGTCAGGCCATAGGAGTCCGGCGTCGGCTTGATGCCGTAGGGATAGGGCTGTTCCGGGTCGGGCAGCGTATACCAGCCGGCGGCGCTGAGACCCAGGCCAGCGACATCCTGCGGATAGGCCATGGCGTAGCGGTGCGCGAATTGAGCGCCGCCGGAATGGCCGTAGAGATAGAACCTCGATGATGCCAGCCCCCACTCGAAGATGACGTGGCTGGCCAGGCGTTGCAGCGCCAGATCGGCGCGGCTGCCGCGGCCGCGGCGGCCCAGACGCTGATAGTCGCCATAGCGGTAGTCGGTGAACACCGGCGCCAGGACCACGGCGCCGTAGCGGTCGGCCATCTTGGTAAACGCCTCCACATGCTCCCGCGCATTGCGCGAGATGCCGTGGATGGAAATTAACAACGGCGAATCCGGGCGCAGGTCGCGCGGCACATAGAGGAAGTATTTGTGTCTATCGTCGAGTTCGCGCTGCAGGATCCTGCCGCGCTTGTTGTCGCTGTCGGCGTGCGCGACCGCCGCGACACCGGCTCCGGCGGTCATGATTCCGAACAGAACGCGGCGCCGGGAAACGACCGGAATCCGCGATTTGTACAGCTTGTTTACACCTCGCTGCTTCATTGAGTTACGCTCGCCATTAATCATGAACCCCACAGCTGGCTGCGCAATCTTGCAGCAAATTCGCGCCAAATAGGATATAGTCGATGACAACGAAAAACCAAAGGCCGGCGAATGCCGGAGAGCGCCGAAGAACAAAATAGCGGGCCCTTAGATCCGCAACTGAACTTGGAGTGAGTAAAGTGGGGATTATACAGTCGATGGCGGAAGCCGGTCCGCTGGAGCTTTCGCGTCTCAACCGCGCAAAGGTCGCCTACGCGACGCATCGCGTTCAATTCAAGGATGTCCAAACCCTGATCATGGGCGACGCCGCGACGCCGCATGCCGGCGATCTCCTTCTCGCCCGCGTCGGCCGCATCGGCCAGCATCGGCGGATCGAATTGCGCAACGGCCGCCGCGCCATCCTGTTCGAGGGCGACGAAGTGGTGCTCTGCTACGGCAACCGCTACGCGCCCGATCAGTTCGAGGCTTATGTTCCTGGCGATCTCGGCCCCTGCCACATGGCGGCGGCGGGCGGTGTCGCCGGCCGGGTCGTGGCCGCGCATGCGCGCATGAAGCCGCCGACGGAAATCACGCCGCTGGGCCTGCTGGGCGACCGCCACGGCAAGGTGGTGAATCTCAGCCGCTATGCGTTGCGCCCGCGCCATTCCCATCTCAAGACGCCGATCTTCGCGGTGGTCGGCACCTCGATGAATGCCGGCAAGACGACCGCGGCGGCGTCTCTGGTGCGCGGCCTGTCCCAGGCGGGCTACCGGGTCGGCGCGGCGAAGGTCACGGGCACGGGTGCGGGCGGCGATGTCTGGCACATGACCGATGCCGGCGCCGTCATGGTTCTGGATTTCACCTATGCAGGACATGCCACGACCTATCTCGCCGATGACGCCGCGCTGCAGGAGATCTTCGTCACCTTGACCGGAGAGCTCGAGGCCGGCGGCGCCGATGCCATTGTCATCGAAATCGCCGACGGTCTCAACCAGACGGAAACCGCGCGGCTGGCGACATCGCCGCTGTTCCGCGAACGCGTCTCCGGCGTCGTCTTCGCCGCCGCCGACGCCATGGGCGCCAAGGCCGGCTATGATTGGCTGGTCCGCCATCAGCTGCCCGTGGCCGCCGTGAGCGGCTTGATGACGGCGTCGCCGCTCGGCACGCGGGAAGCGGCGCAGACCGTCGCCGTGCCGGTGCTCGGGCTCGACGATCTCGCCTCGCCCGAGCGGATCGAACAGGTGTTCCGTCCCTTCATGAGCGGGCTGCGCGCCGCGCGGCCGGGGCCGCAGGCGCGTCAGGCCGATGCGCTGGCCGAGGCCGCGGTGGAACTCTACGCATGATCGAGCCGGCCGAGGCGGCAGACGGAAGTCCCGCCGGAACGGCAAACGACAATGGCGCCGGCGAAACCGAGCCGGCATCGCTGCGGCTGCCGCGCGGCAAAGCGGCGCGTCTGCCGCGGGTCCTGCGGGGCACGCGCCGGCGCATCTTCATGATGCTGATCGCCAACGGCGTCGTGCAGACCGCGGCGACGGTGGGTGCGGCGCTGCTGGTGCAGCGATTCTTCGACGGCGTCGTCGCCGGCGGGTCGGCGGCCGAAGGTGCCGCGATGCAAAATCTGTCGGTGACGGCCGGGACGCTGCTGCTGCTCGCCGCGGTGCTGGTGGCGCTGCGCGTCGCCGAGCGGCGATGGAGCGAGGCGATGGCCCAGGATTATGCCGTCGCCGTGCGCCTCAAGCTGTTCGATGCCGTCGCGCAGATTCCGCTGTGGACGCTGAAGAAGCGCAGCCGCGGGCCGATGATACTGCGCTTCGCGTCGGATATCACCGCCGTGCATGACTGGGTCGGGCGCGGGCTGGCGCGGCTGACGGTCGGCGGCATTGCCATGGCCGGCGTGCTGATCGGGCTGTTCATCCTCGATCCCTGGTTCGCCGCGGCGGTCGTCGGCGTTCTGATCCTCGGCGCGGCGCTGACGCTGGCGGTTGGGCCGCTGCTGGAGCGCCGCGTCTTCGAGCTGCGGCGCAACCGCGGCAGGCTGGCGGCGCAGGTCTCGGACAAGCTGGAGGCGATGGCGCTGCTCCGTCTCTTCGACCGCAAGGATGAGGAGCGGCGTTCGCTGAAGCGGCAGAGCCGCAAGGTGGCGCGCAACGCCGTGGCGCGGGCCGGCGTGTCCGCCTTCGTGCGCGTGCTGCCGGAGGCGATCTATCTCGGCGCGCTGACGGCGATCCTGGTGCTGGCGGCGCATCGGTTGTCGGCGGGGACGGGCAGCATCGGTGCCCTGGCCGGCGCGTTCATGCTGCTGGGCCTCTTGGCGCTGCCGCTGCGGGATCTTGCCCGGGTGTTCGATTACCGCCAGAACTTCAAGGTGGCGCGGCGCAAGCTGGAGCAGATTCTGAGCGAGGCCGCCGAGAGCGAGCGGGTGAAGCCGACCAAGCGCGTGCCGCTGTCGGGCGCGCTGATGTTCCGCCGGGTCACGCTGGAGGGGTTGCTCGAGGGCTTCTCCGCCCGCGTGCCCTCGGGCCTCAATATCGCCATCGTCGGCCCGACCGGCGGCGGCAAGTCGCTGCTGCTGGCGCTGGCCGCCGGCCTGGCGCGGCCCGACAAGGGGCGGGTGCGGCTCGACGGCGTGGCGGTGGACCGCCTGCCCTCGGGGGTGCTGGCGCGCAATGTGGGCATGGTCTCGGCCGAGCTGCCGCTGCTGCGCGGCACGATCCGCGACAACCTGGTCTACCGCGACGAGACCGCGACGGACGAAGAAGTGGAGCGGACGATCCGCGCCTTCGGGCTGAACGTGTTGGCGCGCGATCTGCCGGACGGGCTGGAGACGCGCATCGCCGATGGCGGCGTCGATCTTTCCGCCGGCACGGCGCAGCGCATCCATCTGGCCCGCGCCATCCTGGGCCAGCCGAAGCTGCTGCTGCTGGACGAGCCCGACCGCGGCCTCGACGCCGAAGGCCGCCGCGCCCTCGGCCGCGTGCTGGGCGAACATCGCTGCACGGCGCTGATCGCGACCCAGGATCTGGAGCGGGCCCGCGGCTGCGACCGGCTGTGGTATGTGGAAAACGGCCGGCTGGTGGAAGAGGGGCCGGCGGTCGAGTTGCTCGCCGGCGACGGTCCGGCGGCCCGCTATTTCGGCCTCGTTCCCGGCGGACCGCGGCTGACGGCGGTGTCGTAGGCGGAGCATCCGCCCTCGCGCCGCTGTGCCCATATTTTTCCGCATTTTCCCCGCGGAGAATTGAGCCGTTTCAATGGCCTGCCGGCATGGCCGCGCCAGGAATTTTTGCATAGGCATTTGATTCCGTTCGGCGATTGGCCGGAATCGGCATCGGTGGCAGAAATTTTTTGATTTTCGGGATCGACCTCATACAAGGGAATCTCTTGTCGAGGGCAGGGAGGGGCATTGCCTTCAAAATGCGGGACAGACGCCGGTCAAGCATGAACGATTGCCCGCCGGCGCCAGCCGCGGTGCATCCGGTATTCCGATACACAATGTCCAACATCAAGGCCGCGGATTTCCGCGGCTAAACCAGTATAGGCACGAAGTAGGAATAAAGTCAAGACGGCTCTTGCTCCTGCGGCATTGACGATTGCATTACAATCATTCGGGAAGACCGGCTTTTCGCATGCCGTCAAGCAGATGCTTTAGTTCGCCGGGCGCAATGTAATCTTCCACCAAGGCGTATCGGGTCACGGTGAACCGCGGATCCAGTTTGAGCACCTCTGCCGCCGCAGCTCGAGCCTCCGCAGGTCGGTTTAGATATGCATAACAAACCGCGATATAGGCGTGATCCCACACGCGCAGACGGCTCATTTGGCGAAGCGACTGAAGCACCTCCTCGTAGCGACGGGCCACGAACAAGGCAATCGCGCGACATTCCCAGAACCATTCCGGCGGAAACGGATCTCGGTGCTTTGAGGAATCCAGACTTTCCAGCGCTTCTTCCGCTCGGCACATGCGCGCCAGCCACCAAGCCCGTAGATAGGCTATTTGGACGTCAATTGGATTCAGAGCGACGGCGCGATCGAAGTACGGACCCGCCAGATCGCGCTGCCCGCGATGCGTCAAGACAAATCCCATAATCAGTTGGCACCATGCATCGGCGTCATCGATGCACAGCGCCTTTCGCGCGTAATCAAGTGCGGCGTCCTTCGCCCCCGGTTGCGGTTCATACCAATGCTTGTTAAGCGCTGCGTTTGCCAGAAACGCATAGGCCTGGGCGTAGCCGGGGTCCAATTCGACGGCACGCAGGAAGTACGGCTCAGCCTCGACAAAGTTATAGCGATGAGCCTGTTCGCGGCCCTGTAGGAAATAGTCATAGGCCACCCAGTCTTTGGTTGGCCTCCGCTTGGCTTGCTCGGCGCCGCTGGCAGCTACGCGACCCTCGAGCGTAACAGCAATGGTACGCGTCATTTCGTCCTGAAGCACGAAGATGTCCTCGACGCTGCGGTCATAGCGCTCAGCCCAGAGGTGGCTCCCGCTCTCGGCATCGATCAGGCGAGCAGTAAGATGAAGGCGGGAGCCGGCCCTCCGGATGCTCCCCTCGACGACATAGCGGACGCCAAGCTGGCGCCGCACGGCAGCGATGTCGACTGCTTGGCTGCGAAACTGGAAGCAAGAGTTGCGGGCCATGACCAGCAGAGAGCGATAACGGGACAATTCGGTAATTATGTCTTCCGTAATGCCGTCGCCAAGATATTGCTGTTCCGGATCGGCACCGAGATTGGTAAAGGGGAGCACGGCAATCGACGGCCGTGCGGCTGAAGGCGACGCCTCCGGTTGGCGTGAGGGCGGCTGCCTATCGTCGAAATCGCTGTGTTCAGCGACTCTTGCCGGCGAACCTTGATCGGCAGTTTGCCTGACGGCCGATCGCTTCTCGTGGATCGATCGGTAAAGCCGGTCGGTCTCCGCTTCCGGCCTTACGCCAAGTTCGCTCTGCAGCGCATCGCGGCAGAGCTGGTACTGCTTCAGGGCCAGCGCCGTCTGGCCCTGTTCGGCGTAGATCTGCATCAGCGCGCGGTGCGCGACCTCCCGCAAAGGGTCGAGCATGAGCAGCCGACGCGCAACCGAGGCGGCCTGGCTAGAGCGACTTGCCATATGCCGATCGAGGAGTCGCACCAACGCCTCGCGCGCCATATCGCGCAGGCGCTGGCGCTCGATCAATAACCACTCGTCGAATCCGGCGTCGCCGACATCGAGGCCTTCGAGGAGCTCGCCACGATATAGGGAAACTGCCCGGGCGAGGGCCGTTTCCGTTCCTTCGGCGATCAGCCTCTCGAAATCCGCGACGTCGACCATGACCGCTTTCTGATCGAGCGTCAGGAACTCGCGATCGGCGAGCAACGGCAATGGATGCACTGAATCGAAGGATTTCCGCAGCCGGAGCAGCGCCTGCTTCAGGCTATCCCGCGCCTGTTTGTCGGCGCGGTCGCCCCACAGCAAACCTGCGAGCTTGTCGCGCGCCCATGGCTTGCCCGGGTTCATTGCTAGAAGAGCCAGCAACGCTCTCTCCTTCCGGCCCGGTACATCAATTGTGCCCCCCGCCGCGCGAGCCTCAAATCCGCCAAGCAATGCGAGTTCAAGATTGGCCATCGCCAGCAAGCTCCGAGGTGACCCATCTCGTGATGTTCCCGCTTCCATTTAATGCCGGTTCCTTCGAAATGTGCAACGAGCACCGCGTTCTTACGCGGCAGTCACCCGCGCCGTTACGCACCCGTTACGAGGCTCGAATAGAACGAGTCTCGCAAGAGGACACGCAGAATGCGCGTTTTCGAACCAGACGGAGGAGCGGCAATGGATGACTCGGAAGTGAACCCCATGAAAACCGGCCTCATGTTCGTTCCTCTCGGCCTCGTCATGTCGCCGGGTTGGCCGACTGCGTCACTCGTTCCCCACCGCCCAACGGATCTGGAGGCGATCGAAGCTCTTATTGTGCAGGAAGCGGCGGCGGCATCTCAAGCGACTCCTCGACCCGCATTCCGCCATCTGCTCGAATGCCTCTGGCGCGGCCTGCTACGGCGAGCTCCGTCGACCTGACGCGAACTCCCGGGGAACGGCATCCGGGCGCGAAGCCGCAGTTCAATCACCGGATCCACTAAGCGTCCCGAGCGCCGGTACCTGCTTCCGAGGCGTCAAGGGCCGCGTGAACAAAAACGGCAGCCAGAACCATGCCGCCGCCGATAAGGCTTGCCATCGGCGGAATCTCCGTCAGCAGCAACCATGCGAGCAGCGCGGCAAACGGTGTTTCGGCCGTACCCAGAAGTCCCGACTCGGCGGCCGGGATCAGTTTTGTACCTTCCGTCCAGAGAACGACAGCGACCGCGAAGGAAATGCCGAAAAGCAGCAAGAGAGCCGCATCTTGTTGCGAGACCGCGAGGGGATCCACAACCAACCAGCCGACGGCGAACAGCTGAAGCGCCGAAACACCGCCCGCCCACACCACCGGCGTCTCCCGAAAGAGACGGATGAGCGCCATGTAGAGCGCGTTTCCAAAGGTCATGGCAAGTGCAACCATGTCCCCGAGAATGTTGCCGGTGCCTAGCCCTCCGGCCATGACGATGCCGATGCCGATGAGCGAAAACCCGGCAGCGATAAGCGTCCGTGATCGGAATCCTTCACGAATAAGCCACCAACCAAGCCCGGCAGCCATAAATGGCGCGGTCGCGTAGATCACCGCTACGTTCGCCACAAAGGTCAACTTGAACGCGAAGATGAACGCAAGGCTTGCCAAGCTGCCGACGCTTGCGAGAAGCCAACCTCGCCAACCCAAGCGGAAAGAGTCTGCAAGCGGCTTGTCTCTACCCAACCACGCTACATAGGCCGCAACCAGCAATCCACCGACCAGGCCACGCCAGCAGACAATCGTCCATGCGTCCGCTGCGATTGCCTTTGTGAGGACACCGGATAGGCTGAACACGAGGGCCGAGGCGATTACCAGGAGTGCGCCGAGCAGGCGTTCGTTGCGGTTCACCACGCTTCCCATCGACTCGGTCTCCCGTCCTGACTATGGCGACTTGCAAAGTAGGCGAATGCTACTGACAGCAGGTGTCAGTAGTGATCGAACGGACCGCTTCCGCGACCACCCCGGATCAAGTCGGGAATTATCACCTTGACTGAACACTCCCGGTACCTGTCGTCGGCTCAGATAGTAGAGAAAGATTGCGGCAGAGTGATTGGTCTTGCTCCGATACGAAAGAGGCGTTGCTACCGGAAGTGGGGCCGAGCGACCAATTTAGCGACGGACTAGCTGCCGGAGCCTTGTAATTCGCACGAGATTGTTAACGGTGTTGCCGACGAAGCCGAGCGCCGTACCTGGTGTCACGTCAAACACAACTATGGCTCACACATACCTTTTCTCAGTTGAGCCAGCAGCGTCAGCCAATGACACTCCAATCGGCGACTCAATAGTTAACGCATAAGCAGATGCCGCGAATGATCCAGGTAGCGTGCGACGGATCCGGCCGAACTACCTTCGGGCTTCCAGGCCGATCGGCACCGCATCGGAGAGGTGGCATGGACGACTTCAAATTCTGGCGCGGCATACGCAACGCAATCATTCCTTCGGCTTTGCTTTGGGCATTGATCGTCTGGGCACTAGCATCGTTGCCGGCGGCTTGGACTGTTAAATTGCCCGCACAAATCATTGCCACGATTGCTGCTGATCATCTGATCCCAGGTCCCGACGGTGATTTGGATGCGGGGCCCGCGGAGGCCGGGCGTGAATATCCAGGGTCTGTCAGCAAATGGATGCTGGCGTCCTACGACTGATCGACCTTTGCCTGGCTAGCTGAAGAGCCTTTGTGTCGAACCGGCCGGCGGCCAAGGTTTGTGCGCCGCTCCGCCGCCCTTCTTGATGGGCGCTATCGGCTAAGCGATTGCATCCGTTTTCCGATATCCGCGAACAGTGCTGGAAGGTAGCCGCGACGATCGTGCAGAATTTGCAGCTTGCCGGCGAGCCACAGTTGGCGACTGCCTAGAAGGCGGTAGGTGCGGTTTGTTTGCCCGCGTAGTCAAAGGCGGCGCACCGAGCCGGCGCGCCGCCTTGCGATACTGCTTACTCAGGACCCCGGCTGATAAATCCTATCGAACAAGCCGCCGTCATTGAAGAACTTGGCCTGAGCTTCGCGCCAGGTGCCGAACTTGTCGGCAATAGTGAAAAGTTCGATCTTCGGGAATTGGTCCGCATACTTCGCGGCGATCTCGGGCGACTGGGGCCGGTAGAAATGCTTGGCCGCCAATTCCTGCCCTTCCGGCGAATAGATGTAGTTCAGATAGGCCTCGGCGATTTCCCGGGTGCCGTGCTTGTCGACAACGCTGTCGACGACGGTAACCGGCGGCTCGGCCAGGATGCTGCGCGGTGGCACAATGATATCCACCTTTTCCGGCCCCAGCTCCTTGGCGGCGAGAAACGCTTCATTCTCCCACGCCAACAGAACGTCGCCGATACCGCGCTCGACGAAGGTGACAGTCGAGCCGCGGGCGCCGCTATCGAGGACCGGGACATGCTTGTACAGCTCCGTCACGAATGCCTCCGCCTTACCGGCATCGCCGCCATAACGATCCAGCGCGTCGCCCCAAGCGGCAAGGAAGTTCCAGCGCGCTCCCCCTGAGGTTTTTGGGTTGGGTGTGATGACCTGCACGCTTTCTTTGATCAGATCAGGCCAATCGGTGATCTGCTTCGGATTCCCCTTGCGAACCAGGAAGACAATGGTGGAAGTGTACGGTGAACTGTTGTTCGGCAGCCGTGCTTGCCAGTTCATGTTGATGGCACCCGAATCGGCGATGGCATCGATGTCATAGGCGAGAGCGAGCGTAACGACATCAGCTTCAAGTCCGTCGATGACGGCACGGGCCTGTTTGCCGGAGCCGCCATGGGATTGATTAATCTCCACGCTTTTGCCGGTCTCTGCCTGCCATTTTTCGGCAAACGCCGCGTTCAATTCTTCGTAAAGTTCGCGTGTCGGATCGTAGGACACATTGAGAAGCGTCACATCGGCCGCCAGCGCTGTTCCGCTGAGAGCTGCTACGGCGACACTGGCGGCGATCAGCGATCGGATCGATCTTAGTTGCATCTTAGAAGTCTCCTATCAATTCTTAGGGAGAACGGGCTGTTACTCCGGGCCTTCAGGTTGAAAGGTAAACAATGGCGGGACAGGTTGTGTCCGACACGCTACAAATTCTTATGGCACTCCGTAGTTTTTCTTGAACCGGGTAAGTGGCGACTATCCAACTGCCATCGCCTTCACGATTCTAGTTCCGCATCGTCATGCCGTTGCTCTTTGCCGCGGAGCCGCCGGACGAGGCAGCTTGACGCTCTTCAGCGACACAGCCGTCTTAGCGTTGCTGTTGCCGGGCACCGCGACAAGCCGTGCCGGGCTGCGTGGTGCGGTCGCCGCCACTTCCTCCTTCAGCCATTGGATGAACTGATCGACTTTCGGCACGAGGGTTTTTGATTCCGGATAAACAATGTAATAGGCGAAATCGAGCGGCAGCGTCAGTTCGAACGGCTTGACGACACGGCCTTCGGCAAGATCGGCGGACGCGATCGTTGACTTGGCCAAGGCAATTCCCTGCCCGAGAATCGCCGCTTCCAAGACCAAACTCGACTGATTGAATCGAGGACCGCGCGTCGCATCGGTACCGTCGACGCCTGCAGCCTTCAGCCACATTTCCCAAGTCGGGCAGGACTGATCATCATCAGGACTGTCGTCGTGCAACAGGGTATGATGGTAAACATCGGCCGGCGACCGCAGCGGATGCGGCCCTTTGAGAAGATTCGGACTGCATACGGGGATAACCGACTCGCTGATCAGGCGTTCGGCGATCAAGCCGGGATAGCGGCCGGATCCATAGCGGATGGCGAGATCGATCTCGCCGCCGGCGAAGTCGACCAGATTTATCGAGGCGGAGACGCGAACATCGATGTCGGCATGGGCCGCCTTGAAGCGTTCGAGTCGTGGTAACAACCACTTGCCCGCTAGAGACGGAGCGACACTGACCGTGAGCACGCCAGTGCGGCCCGCAGTGCTAATTGACCCGATCGCTGTGGACAGACCCTCAAACGCCGTTCTTATTCCAGGCAGACAGGCGATGCCAGCGTCGGTAAGAATGAGCTGACGGTTCACCCGTTGGAACAACGAAACGCCGATGAAGTCCTCCAGCATCTTGACCTGGTGGCTCACCGCCGCTGGCGTGACGCCGAGCTCGCCGGCGGCCTTTGTGAAGCTCAGATGCCGCGCTGCCGCTTCATAACTGCGCAGCGCGTTTAAGGGTGGCAATCGACGGAAGGACTTCATCTAACTCCTCCATGCAGCAAAAGCGGCATCGTGCCGGTGTCAGGAATGAAGCTCGCGGATGAATTAGAAATGGCTTCGAACGATGGTTCGAAGCCACGACGCAACACCGCGCGGATGCAAAAGCTCGTTCGCAGCCTTCGTCGGGTGTTGCGCGATTTTGCAGGACTGTTGCGCACTCTGGCCCTCATCGTTGGGAGCACCAGGACAGCAAAAAACCCCGGTGCATCCTGAGATTGCCAAAGACCGGGGTTTACACCTCCCGACCCTTTAGCGACTTGTTTAACGTGGCGGCAAGCCGGTCGGCTCAAATGACCACGAGGCATCTGATACGAAATTCCCGCAGCGGCGTCAAGTCTCGTTGAGGGTCCGAGAGAATACACGCACAGGTCGTGGCAATTTTGGGAAGTGGGCATCACCTTAATAGCAAACCAAAGCCGCAGAACTAGCTGTTGAGAAAGAGCGGACGGGGTCAATCGCGCAACCATCAACTCGCTTGTCGGGAATGCTGCTCGACGACTCTCAAGTCCGAGAGCAAGCAGAAACTCGGAAATTTTCGCGATGACCCCGTCCCAGTTCGGATGCGCAGTACGGGAGGAAACTGCGCCCCGGAATCCGAAACACGATGTCAACGTCAATGACCGCCACCGTGTCTCGATGACGATGTAGGTTCCGTGGCTATCATTCCACAAGCTAGAAATTCTTGAAGCGTCCCGGAGCAAATCTAAGGCCACGTCGTTGCGGGAGCAGCGTTGCAGATCTGGAATCCGCACGACATGCTTGTCGTAATCGGGAGCCCGGGGTAGCCCAGACTAGCATTGGCCCTCGATCAATAGCTGCGAGCATTGTCCGCTTAGGGTCAAACTGGGACGACCTGGCGCCTCGGCGAACGTCAGCTCACCGGTATGAACCGGAAATCATCACTAGTTTCGTCAGCTAAGCGCTCAGCACCGGAACTAGACGGGCGGTCCCAGCATGTCTCAGACGCCAGAAGCCGCCGTCAGCGTGAAAGGTAAATTCCGGTCCGACTGTGCGAGCGACGGATCGGATGCGCGTTCGCCGGTCAATCTTCTGAGCTGTCTTCGCTGAGAATCCGTTCTACCTCGGCCTGAATTGACTCCGGATCGGTCTTCCAGACCTGCACGATGTGCGCGGGATGCAGTCGGGCATTGAGGCATGAAAGGTGCGACCACTTGCCAAGCCGGATGGGGAGATCATTACCCAGATCGACCGAAAGATCGAACATCCCAAACTCCTCCTCGCCCATGGGTCTGTTGCAAAAGGCGCAAGGTGACGGATTGAACTGCGGCTTTTTCTTTCGACTCTTTTTTGCTTTCGGCCTGATATCGGGATTGAGCCGATCGATCAGTCCTGTCATTGCGAGGTTGAACTCGCCCGGGTTGTCGGCCTCCGCCCAAAGTTCGGAAAGCTCACTGTGAGAGATCACCATGGAAACATGGTTGCGGGTTGTTTCCAACAGAGCCGCTTCGGGCTTGCCAAAACCGATCAGGCGGGCAGCAAGATCTTCAGGCAGATCATCGGCAGGCCGGCCGAGCATCGCAGCGACGCATTCGGCTGCCGCTATGATCACGCTTGCTGTATCGGCATCAATTTTCTCGCCCGGTTCTGAGCCGAAGGCGGCGACAAGGTCATCCACGCTTTCGATTGTTGCGACAAAGTCCAGAGCGGCATCGTTTTCGAAGCCTCCGGCTCCCCATGCACCCATGGTTATCTCCTGCGTTTGCGCCGACAATTTGGCCAAGGTATTGAAGCGTACTAAAGTTTCGTCACCGGGAAGTTCAAGCAGTTGCGATCACTCGGACTGGCGATTTCCGCGAACGTGTGCTCGAGAATATGAACCGGAAATGATTGCGGTTCCAGTCTGCTAGGCCCTAGACGCCGGACCTTGTTTGCCGCTGTCAATAAGTCGCAGAAGTGCCAGAAGCGGTCAAAGCTACCATGTGGACTCTGAGACGACACGCCGCTAACTTCTTGTCTTCAGGAGAAGCCCAATGGAGCGCCGACTCGCAGCGGTCCTCGTCGCCGACATGGCAGGCTACAGCCGGCTGATGGAACGGGACGAAGAAGACGTCTTGAATCGTCAAAAAAAGCACCGGCGGGAGTTGATTGATCCCGAAATCGCCACCCACAAAGGCCGCATCGTAAAGACGACGGGTGACGGAATGCTGGCGGAATTTGGCGCCGCCCAGGACGCGGTGCTGTGCGCCATAGACATCCAGACCGCGATGGTGGAACGCGAAATCACAAGCCCAACAGACACGCGAATCACCTATCGCGTCGGAATTAATCTCGGCGATGTCGTTTTCGAGGACGATGACGTCTTCGGCGATGGCGTGAACGTTGCCTCACGGCTCCAGCGTCTCTCGGAGCCTGGCGGTGTGTGCGTATCCGATATCGTTCATCAAACGATTTCTGAGCGATTTCGCGAGTCCTTCCGCGACATGGGCAGCCAGCGCGTGAAGAATATCTCCCGGCCCATCCGAGTTTGGCAGTGGACACCGGGCGCCAAAGCAGAAGAGAAGGTGCTGTCCGAAGAAGCGCTCCGTCAGCGCGTCCGCTTCGCTTCGGCATCCGATGGCGTGCAGATTGCGTGGGCAAGTATCGGAGCGGGGAAGCCGGTATTGAAGGCGCCGAACTGGCTCAACCACATCGAGTACGAATGGCGCAGCCCAGTCTGGGGCCCGGTGTTCGCCGAACTCGCGCGTCACTGCCAGCTCGTGCGCTTCGACCAGCGAGGCAACGGGCTGTCCGACTGGGAGGTGGATGAGATTTCGCAAGACGCAATGATCGGTGACATGTCGACTGTCGCCCATGCCGCAGGCCTCGATCGGTTCGCGCTCCTCGGCATCTCCCAGGGCTGTGCCTATTCAATCCACTACGCAGTGAAAAACCCAGAACGGGTGACCTGCCTCGTGTTCTTGGGCGGCTTCTTTCGCGGCAGGCTCAGGCGTCCGGACCCAGAGCAGAAGAAGGTCCACGAGGCGCTGGGCGCAACGATCCGCGACGGATGGGGATCACCCAATCCGATTTTTCGGCACCTCTTCACGTCGGTCTTCATTCCCGATGCCACGCCCGACGTCGCGGCGAGCTTTGACGAGTTGCAGCGTATCGCAACGAGCCCCGCCAACGCGCTTCGACTTTGGGATCTAAACGCCGGATTGGATGTGACTGAGCTGGCCAGACAAATACGCGTCCCCACCCTGGTGCTGCATTGCAAGGGCGACCGCGTTTCACCAGTGGAGGAGAGCCGCCATATGGCCAGGATCATCCCGGGCGCGAGCTTCGTCGAGCTACCGGGAAACAATCATGTGGTCCTGGAAGGGACCCCTGCTTTTGATCAATTCTTCAACGAAGCGACCAACTTCCTCGCGCTGCACAACCGGTAAACCGCTTCCTCAGGGCACATAACTGCTCGATGTTGTGATCGACCTACGCAGATCGTCCAGGAGTACGACACTAGGCTCGCCCGTGACGGATAAGCCTGCATCTGCCTGGTATGCTTTAATTGCCGAAGCTGTCAGCGTATCGGCGACACCGTCGACTGCACCAGCTGCATAGCCACGACGGTTGAGTCGTTGTTCGATTTCGCGAATGTCCCGCGGAGTAACGGCGCGGGGATCTGACAAGCCGAGGCTGTCGAGGAGGACAGCATCGACTTTGCCCCGTGGGGCGCTCTCCGTATCATCTTCGTATTCCCGGATTGCGCCAATAGTGTGCTGATCGATTGTTCCGTCGATACGACCGGTCTGGTAGCCGCGGCGCGTCAGCTCTGTCTCGACATTCCATATCAGTTTCGAGGCCTTCTGCGAATCGTTGCGCAAGGCATACCGTTCGATATGAGCGAGCGTGGCGAATGTCGGCTGATGATTGACAGGCACGCCTGCAAGCCGTGTATAGTTCGTGAGTGCTATTTGTAATTGATGATCGATTGTGCCGTCGATCTCGCCAACCGCGTACCCGAGACGGTCAAGCCGGGTCTCAATCTCCGATACCAGCGATGCGTCGTCGTCGACCAAGTGAGATTTGAGGCTTTCGAGAAATGCGGTGTCTGGCTCGCCAGTGACGGGCAGCCCGGCATCGGTCTGATACGCTCGAATAGCGCCACGGGTCTTGCTGCCGATCAGGCCGTCGACGGGACCGGCCTCATAGCCGAGAGCGTTCAATGCCTGCTGAACATCGGTGACTGAATATGGCGTGGCTATCTCGGTCGAGGTCTGCGCTACCGTCGGCGCAGGCAGCGCAAGTGCCAGCATCATCGCGCTGGCGGCTGCCAGAAGATATCGCTTCGACATGTTGCTACTCCTTACCCTGCAGGTCGCGCGTAGGAGCGCCACGGATGAGAAAGGCATGAACCCGGTGACCCGTTCGAACGCCACCAGTCCCAGATTCGCCCAACGTCAGGAGATTAGCTATGCTGAATCCGGACTAACATCGGGGATGATCAGTCTAGACCAACTACCGCTACCAAGTATTGGAGACGGGGCTGCGGTCTGTCAAATCGAGCGCTGCCAACAAGGTGTGTCTAGAACCCCTTCCCGTGTTCAATAGGCCGCGGCGTCCATTGACCGAACTCTTGTGTGCGGTCCAATACTGAGAATCGCCATCACACAATCGACAACCGAGGAGCTAAGAAATGCGCGGCGTTTCCATCCTTGTGGCGGTTCTGTCGGTAACGGCATGCACTACCTGGCCGTCATCTCACGGCGATGAGACGAACCCGACTGTGACCTACCGATATTACGGCGACCTCTACGGAACGCAATTCGATGAAGTCTCGGAGGAGGCAGACAACTATTGCGATGTGGAATTCGGCAAGAGATCGCATCTTCAGGATGCTGACGACAATGGCGACGATAATCTCGCCGTGTTTGAATGCATCTGAGACGCGGCACGTATCCGAAGTAACTTCTGCGAGACAAGGACTTGGCATCTGCCGCCGAGGTTCGGCGCAAATCGAATGAATGCATGCCTGCTTTGGGTCAAACTGGGACGACCTGGCGACCTCGGCGAACGTCAGCTTACCGATTTGATGCTGCAGGCAACGCAATTTTGCTTTCCCTCGGGTCCCGGATAGCCACTAATCCTACGAGCTGGGATGGGTTCCCGAGCACTCGTAGAGGGAGGACACCCGTGACCGCAGTCGTGAATGAGGAGCTGCTGGATGAGCGGCTCGCCAAGCTTGAGAAGGCGCGCTCGTGGAGCCCTCGGCTGGTTTCCAAGCTCGAAAGCTATATCCGCTCCTCTGATGACGAGGCGCTGTTTCGCATCAACCCGTTCACCTTCGCACGCGAGCGGAACCTGCCGGAGGACGAGGTCATCGATCTCCTTCTCCACGCTACGTCACTGGGTCTCTTCGGCATGGACTGGCTGTTGATCTGTCCGAAATGCTCTTGCGTCGTCGAGAGCCTTAGCAGCCTCAAAGGGGTCCACAGCCACTATCACTGCAACATCTGCCAGATCGGCTACGAAGCGGCGCTCGACGACTATATCGCCGTCACCTTCACCGTCAGTCCGGAGATTCGCGCGATCGCATTTCACCATCCCGAGCAGCTTTCCGCCTGGGACTACTGCTTCAAATATGGTGCAACGCGCGATGGCGTTCTACCGGATGGCACGCCCTTCGTGAACGTCAAAGTTGCCTTGACGAAGGCCGTGAGCTATCTGCCGCCAGGCGAGACCACGCGATTGGCGATCGAAGCGAGCGAAGGGAGCATTCTCGGCGCCAGCCCCGAAGGCAGGGCGAGCCTGCTGTTCTCCGTCAAGGGAACGCCCTCGGCGACCAATCAGATCGCGCATGTTCTCTACGACAAGCAAGTGCGAGAGCACGCGACGGGCAGCGTCGCGCCGGGCCCGATCACCTTCGAGGTGGAGAATGCCACCGCCGAGCGGGGGACGTTCCTTCTTGCGGTCCTGCCGCCCGGCGTCGAGGTTGGCAAAGCACCCATCAGTTTCGTCCCTTTCCTTACGGGCAAGCGCCTGCTTACGACGCAAGCCTTCCGCGACCTCTTTCGGTCCGAAGTGATCCAGGCGAGCGAGGGCATCGGCGTCAGGGACATCGCGCTATTGTTCACCGACCTCAAGGGTTCCACGGCCCTCTACGATCACATCGGTGATCTCAACGCCTTCTCGCTGGTGCAGCAGCATTTCGAGCGTCTGCAGGACGTCACTGTCCGCAACCATGGCGCCATTATCAAGACCATCGGCGACGCCGTCATGGCGGCCTTCTTGAACCCGGCGGATGCCGTAGCCGCCGCACTCGCTATGCGCGCGGAGATCGCCGGGTTCAACCGCGGCCAACCCGATCGGCAGCTGATCCTCAAGATCGGCATCCACAAAGGTGCCGCGATCGCCGTCACTCTAAACGAGCGCCTCGACTATTTCGGCCAGACCGTCAACATCGCCTCCCGGGTGCAACATCTTGCCGATGCCGATGAGATCTACGTTTCCGAGAGCACCTATGAGGATGCTGGTGTGAAAGCCGCCCTCGAACCGTTCCGGGTCGAAGCGAAGATCGCCAAGCTTAAGGGCGTCCAGCAGGATCAGCGGGTGTTCTGCATCGCCGCTCCAACAGCACAGGAGAGACGCAGCGCTCCATCGGGTAGTTGACGTCCGTAGCACGGCAGTTATGGACTTGGCAGGTCCGCTATGGGTCTTGGTCGTGTGAAAACGCTCTGGCGATGGTCGTGACGGCTCTCGACCAAGGCGGACAACCACGGCGCGGTCGTTTTGGCCGATTGTCAGTGTTTTCCGGCTGAGAGCATGCCTGG
>Ga0184612_10000044_pt1 | contig 52483 bp, 47 predicted proteins | sample PLM3_60_coex_FD_133163 | JGI IMG/M metagenome (GOLD analysis project Ga0184612, IMG submission 133163) | Groundwater sediment microbial communities from an aquifer in East River, Colorado, USA - PLM3_60_coex | ecosystem: Environmental > Terrestrial > Soil > Riparian zone | place: USA: East... | reverse complement strand
GCGTAGGCCAGGTGGCTGATGCGCGCCTCGAGCACCTCGACGCCCGCCTTCGACAGCCGATCCTGGATCTCCTTCTTCATGTGTTCCGCTACCGCGGCGGTGTTTCCCCGCAGGGACATCTGATCCTCTTCGTGGGCATCGTACTTGTAGCTCGTCGCGAGGTTGCGGACCGCGGCCTCGGTCTGAACCTTCACGAAGTTCTGATAGTCGTCGACCTCGAAGACGGCTTCGGCCGTGTCCACGACGCGCCACACGACGACGGCAGCGATTTCGATCGGATTGCCTTCGTTGTCGTTCACCTTCAGCTTCGTGCTTTCGAAGTTCCGCACGCGAAGCGAGATTCGCTTCTTCGTGTAGAGCGGATTCGCCCACCGCAGGCCCGGCGTGCTCACCGTGCCGACGTAGTCGCCGAAGAACTGCAGCACGCGGCCTTCGTTGGGATTGACGACGAAGACGCCAGCGAGCAGGAAGCAGCAGCCGATGATGAGCAGCGACTCGGTGATGACGATGCCCGGCGAATCTCCAAACGCCTGCGTGATGAGCGCATAGACCAGGAACCCGAGGGCAAGAAGCACCACAAGCACGACGAGCAGTCCCGGCAGGGTAGCGGCCGCGCGTTCGCGAATCATGTTACTGACCTCCTGTAAAGTGATGTCAAAGTGATATCACTCTGAAAGCACAACTGTCAATACGATCGACGCAGCCTGCCGGTTCGATTCAGCGTAAGATTATGCTGTTCAGCTGTTTACAGCAGAACGTGCCAGGCACCTTCCCCGGAAAGGTCCCTGGCACGTTTGGCTATCGGTCGAACCCCACACGGAGGTTGGCGACCAGTGGCAGGTGGTCTGACGCCAGGAGGGCGCGGCGCGTGCGGGGCAGCTCGACGCTTCGCACCTCCACATGGCCCTCGTAGTAGATGTGGTCGAGGTGGAGGACGGGGAAGAAGCCGGGGTACGTGCGGCGGCGGCGCAGGTGTTCCTGGATATCGATGCTGTTGAACAGGGCGCTGAGCGTCCGGGTGGCGAGTCCCCGCATCCACTCGTTGAAGTCGCCGAGGATGATCTTCGGTCCCGCCACGCGATGGTCGTGGACGAAGGCGGCCAGGCGCGGTGCCTGGTACCGCCGCTCGAGCACGGCGGTTCCGAGGTGCACGTTGTAGATGTGGACGAGCCGGCCCTCGCCCAGGTCGAGGTCCGCCCGCTGGCACGCGCGTTCTTCGCACGTGCGCCAGGACAAGTCGTACTGGGTGTGGTGCACGACAGGAAAGCGGCTCATGACCACGTTGCCGAACAGATGCTTTCGGAGGTGGCGCACGGGCGACATCACCCACCCGATGCCGAGCGCCGCGCCGATCTCCTCGGCCTGACCGGAGCCCGACGGCCCCGCCCCCACGACTTCCTGCAGCGCCACGATGTCGGCGTCGATCTCGCGGAGGACCTCGGCGATGCGTGAAGGGGACACGCGGCGGTCCATCCCCCGCGAGCGGTGGATGTTGTAGGTCGCGATCCGGAGATCGACATGCCGACGGCTGCTGCGGGCACTGCTCAATGGAAGGCTCACCGCTGGGCTCACTGCTGGCGCTCCAGGATCCAGATGAACGGCCCGAGGACTTTCTCCCACACGGGACGCGCCCGCCAGCGGGCGAGGGTGATTTCGTCGCTGTTGTCGACGTCGCGGCGGTAGTCGTCCAGCAGACGCGCGGCGAGCTCGGCGTCGCGCATCGCCACGTTCACCTCGTCGTTGTGCTCGAAGGACCGGTTGTCCATGTTGGTTGTCCCGAGCATGGCCCAGACGCCGTCCACAATGAGCACCTTCGCGTGCATCATCGTGCCGCGATACTCGTAGATGCGGATGCCGGCTCTGAGGAACCGGCCCCACATACGCCGGCTGGCGTAGCGGACCCAGCGCTGATCGGTCGTGGGCCCGGGGAGAACGACGGAGACCTCGACGCCCCGCGCGGCGAGCGCGATGAGCGCTCGCCGCATCGCGCCGTCCGGCAGGAAGTACGGCGTGCTGATGCGCACATCCTGATCGGCGCCTTCCATGAGGAGTTGAAACGCCACGCGCGAGGCGGTCGCCCGGTCCGCCGGCGAGCTCTTCACGATGAACGCGGTCGTTTGTCCCGTCTCGTCGAGAGACGGGAAGTACTCGGGCCCGGTCAGGATCTCCCCGCAGCATTCCAGCCAGTTCTCGGCCGCGACGCCCTGCAGCGCCGCGACGACCGGCCCCTCGATCCGCGCCATCGTGTCGCGCCACGGCCGCGCGTGCTTCCCGGGCACCGCCCACCAGTCGGCGATCCCGGCGCCGCCGGCGAAGGCGATCCGCCCGTCGACAATCAGGAGCTCGCGGTGGGTCCTGTTGTTGATGCGGGCGAGCGAGTACCACCGCACGCGTTGATACGATTCGATCCGGCATCCGGCTTTTCGCAGGCGCCGCACCGGGCGGCTCCAGAGGCTGAAGCTTCCGATGGCGTCGACCACAATGGTGACATTGACGCCGTGCCGCGCGCGATCCGAGAGCGCGGCGACGAACTGGTTGGCGACGGTCCCGGGCCGGAAGATGTACAACTCCATGCTGACCGAGCGCGTCGCGCCCCGAATCGCCTCGAGCATGGCGGGATAGAACTCCGGACCGTTTGTGAGTATCTGCACGCGGTTCCCGTGGTGCAGCGTGGCCTGGCAGGTCGACTGAATGGTGTAGAGGAAGCCGGCGTCGCGTACGGACGTCCGGTGACTCAGCCGGTAGGGGATTGCCGGTGTGAACAGGACCACCACGATGAGCCAGGTGAGAAAGACCGCGCCCGCTATGGACAGCCAGACCATCAGTGGTGCGGGTGCAAACGTGCGTCCACCGTCCGCTCCTGGCACATGGGGATATCATAGTCCGATGACCCGATGGCGCGCGGTGGGCCGGGGCCTGCGTCTCGGCGCGCTGCTGGGCGTCGTTGTGTGCGGGGCCTGCGACGCGCCGCGCGAATCGATCGTGGTCGACGAAGGCATGCTGACGGTCGAAAACCAGACGTCCCGCGAATGGCGGAACGTCAGAGTGACGGTCAACGATCACTTCAGCGGCGGCGTGGCCGTGCTGCTACCCGGCGGCCGGCTGAACGCGCCGCTCAGCCAGTTCCAGACCGGCCTGGGTCAGAAGTTCGATCGCGGGCGGCAGAGCGTGTTCAAGGTGGAAGTCACAGCAACGGAGCCCGACGGGAAGCCGGTGAGCCTCAAGTGGGGGCCGCAAGACCGTCTGCCGGGCCGTTCGTGATCAGACGAGCAAAGGTGACCTCGGCGAGACCGTGAGGCAACAGACATGACCCTCAAATCCGAGTTCGAAACGCCCTGCCCCTGCTGTCAGGCGACGCTCGTGATCGACACGAACTTGAAGCGGGTCGTCCGCCATGTCGAGCCCGTGCGAGCCGACCGGCCCGAGCTCTCCGATGCCCAGCGCATCCTTGCCGACGAAGCCGCCAGACGTGAGGCACTCTTCCAGCAGTCGGTGACCGCCGAGAAGACGCGCGGCGACGCCCTGTCCAGGCGTTTCGAGGAAGCGCTCCGGCAGGCGCGGCAGGAACCCATCACGAAGCCCACACGGGACTTTGACCTGGATTGAGCAATTCTGAATGCTGACTGCTGAAGTGAATGCTGAATTCGACCTTCACTTCAGCATTCAGCACTCAGCACTCAGCATTCAGCATTTCCGCAGGCTTTCCTCGGCGACGGGCGTCCAGCGGTCCCGCCTGCGGTAGTAGATCGGCTTGCGCCCGAACTGCCGCCGATACTCGACGTAACGACGTCGAAGCCGGTCGATGCGCTCGGTGGAGGTCCGGATGCGTCGATGCGGAAAGTCGAGCAGCATGCGCTCGACCTTCCACACGTTGCGGTCCGACAGCCTCCAGTCATAGTCGCCGAGCGTGCGCAGGTCGACCAGCGCGTAGCCGGTCACGCCGCCCGTAAAATCCACGTACGGATCGACATAGCTCAGCGCCAGCGCGCGCGGGCTGGCGAAGGCCGGCTTGCGCCCGTGCAGGCCCGGGTCTCGCGACCGCGCGACCGCCCCCCATCGGCCGTTCCGGCGATAGACGAAGATCACATGGTCCAGCTGGTCGATCGACTCGAAGCTGATGACGAGCGGCGGAAATCCGTGCTGCTCCAGGATCACGGCGGCCGAGAGCGCCGCCTCCAGACAATGTGCGGTGTGATGTCGAACGACGCCGCGAAAGCTGCGGAGCGTCGCGCGGCCTGGCGGCGGCTCCATGTTGTAGGCGAGCGCGTTCAGAAACTGCTGGACGGCCAGCGGCGTGCGCAACCGCTCGATGAGACGTCGCTCGACAGGTGTGAATGCCGACAACGGCGGAGCGTCACCGGGCCCCAACAGCGCTCCTCATCTCGAGGACGAGCTCGGCCGGCTCCCACTGCATGCCGTTGATCACCTTGACGAGGCGGCCATTGGCGTCGACGACCGCGGTTCTGAGGTTGTGCACGACGTTGGCGGGGTCCGCGCCCTCGCGCATGATCGACACGCCGAAGCGCGCGGCGAACGATTCGACGTCGGTCTGCGAGCCAGTCAGATAGCTCCACGTCGCGGGATCCGCGCCCACCTTCTTCGCATGTGTCGCGAGGACGTCCGGTGTGTCGTACGCCGGATCGAAGCTGATCGACAACAACTGCACACGCCCGCGAAGCCCCGCATCGTCGATGATGACCTGCTGCACCGCAGCGAACTGTCGATCCATCAACGGGCAGAAATCAGGGAGCGGGCAGCGCGTGTAGATGAACGTCACGGCGAGCGTCCGGCCGCGCCACTCGCTCATGCGGCGCGTCGCGCCGGTCTCGTCGACGAGCGCGACGTCGGGGATCTCGTCTCCGGGATTCAGCGCGTCGACGCGCGGGCGCGCGGGCGGGAGCTCGGCCAGCGGGGCGTGCCCCGTGCGGTCGATCGTCTTGAGATACCCCTGCGAGTCTTCGACGACGAGCGTGGCGCGGACGAGGTCGCCGGGCGCACGGCCCTCGAGCAGCGCGGCATCCCTCACCTTGAACGGCATCGTCATGCCGGGCATGAAGCCCTTGATGTCCTCGTGCTTGATGGTGATCTCGCGACGGGCAACGTCGACGGCCAGGATCTGCCCACGGAGCTCGTACTCGCGGCCACGACCGCACGCGGCCATCATCGTGACTGCGAGCAGCGCACCCCACGCGCGAGCGCCGGCGGAACCCTGTTGCCTGAAATGAAACATCGTTTCACTGTAGCTGGTTGCTACGGCAGGGGTAAAGCACCATGGCTGAGGTCCCGCCCAAGACCCGTGCGGCGCACGGCCCGCGAGCGCGCCGGGACCTCGCGCGACGTCCGGACCCCGGCACGCATTCTGCTATACTCGCCTAGCAATGGGAGCCCGCTCCTTGCCTGCGCAGGTTCGACGATCCTTCCGCACAGCAATCCGCGAGAGCTTTCCAAACTGACGCACCGCTTCGAAACGCGCGAGCGGTACGCTTAGGACCAAACAATCGCGCGTCACTTCTGGCAGGGGTAGGTGACAGGATGGGCAGGAGACTCTACGTCGGCAATCTTCCGTATTCAGCGACGGAGGAGCAGCTCACCGAGTTGTTCAGCCGAGCGGGGAAGGTCGACAACGTACGCGTGATGCGAGACATGGCAACGGGCCGTGCGCGCGGCTTCGCCTTCGTGGAGATGGGCTCGGACGAAGACGCGCAGAAGGCGATCAGCGAGTTCCACGAGCAGCAGATGGAAGGGCGCGCACTCGTGGTCAACGAAGCCAGGCCCAAGCCGGAAGGTGGCTTTGGCGGCGGTGGCGGCGGCGGACGTGGCCGAGGCGGCGGTGGCGGGCGCAGCTACGACGACGGAGATTTCTCCGGAGGTCGTCGCAAAGAACCGCGCTGGTAAGTCGGTCCGGGGAAAATACCGAACGCTGAGACGAGAAAGGCCGATCGTCGCGAGACGACCGGCCTTTTCTGTTTACTGCAATTCTGAATTCTGAATGCTGAATGCTGAAGGGAATTCAGAATTTCCTTCAGCATTCAGCATTGCCCTACTCATCCACCACCCAGCCGTCCCTGAGCTGAATGATGCGGCTGCCATACGACGCGTTGGTCTCCGAGTGGGTGACCTGGATGATCGTCGTGCCCGTCTCGTTCAGCTTCCGGAACAGCTCCATGATTTCCTTGCCCTGGCTCGTGTGCAGGTTGCCGGTCGGCTCGTCGGCGAGGATGACCTTCGGATTGGAGATCACGGCGCGCGCGACGGCGACGAGCTGTTGCTGTCCTCCGGAGAGCTGATTCGGATAGAGATCCTTCTTGCCGACGATCGCGAACTTGTCGAGGATGTCGCAGACCATGCTCTCCCGCTCCGATTTCCGGATGTCGCGATAGGAGAGCGGGATATCCAGGTTCTCGTAGACCGTCAGGTGATCGAGCAGATGGTAGCTCTGGAAGACGAAGCCGATGTTCTGCTTGTGCAGCCGCGCCCGATCCTTGGCGCCAAGCTTGTGCACCGGCTGATCGAGGAAGTAGTACTCGCCGGTCCAGGCGCTGTCGTGCATGCCGATGATGTGCAGCAGCGTCGACTTGCCGGCACCCGATGGCCCCATGATCGAGATGAACTCGCCGTCCTTCACGTCGAGGCTGATCCGCCGCAGCACATACGTCCGGCTCGTGCCGTGCGCGTAGGATTTCTCGATGTTTCGAAGGCCGATGAGCGCATTGGGCGCAAGCGCGACATCAGTCGGGAGTGCATCCACCTGCGGCTCGGGCTGGCTCGATCGGGAGAAAAACGACATGGGTTGCTGACCTCTTCTCTTAACTCTCGGGTCCCGGTCCTAACTCTCGGGTCCCGGACCCTCGGGGTCTTAACTCTCGGGTCCCAGGACCCTCGGGGTCTTAACTCTCGGGTCCCAGGACCCTCGGGGTCTCAACTCTCGGGTCCCAGGACCCTCGGGGTCGTGACCTCAGGGGGTTAGACGGGACCACATCCGCGACGGTTTCTAGAGATTATACAGGCCCCGCAAACTAACTCCTCATTCCATACGCAACGCGACCATCGGGTCGACCTGTGCTGCCCGGCGTGCTGGCAGCAGGCAGGCGAGGGCGGATGCGGCCACGAGCGTGGCGGTCATCGCGCCAAACGTCGCCAGATCGAAGCGCTCGACGCCGAAAAGCAGCGATTCGAGGCTGGCGCTCACACCTGCCGCCGCGGCGACACCCAGGAGCACGCCGAGCCCGGTCAGCTTCAGACCATCCCCGACGATCAGGGCGAGGACGTCGCGCCGGCCGGCGCCGAGCGCCATGCGTACGCCGATTTCCGCCGTCCGCTGCGCGACGGTGTAGGAGATCACGCCGTAGATGCCGACGATGGCCAGCGCCAGCGCGAGCACGGCGAACACGCCGACGAGCACCGCAAAAAAACGCGGCTGGTCGATGGAATCCGCCACGACCGTCGACATTGGGGTGATGCCCGACACCGGAATGTCCGCGTCGAGCTCGCGCACCGCCTGACGCAGCGGAGCCGCGAGCGATTCCGGTCTGCCGACCGTCTTGAGAACGACGTTGATGCCGAGCTCGGGGAACTGCCAGTACGGCAGATACACTTCGCTGCGGCTTTCGCCGCGCGGGCCGCGCATGCGCACTTCGCCCGCGACGCCGACGACTGTGAACCATGGTGCGTTGACGTCTTCGCTGAAGCGCACGCGACGGCCGAGGGGATTGTCGTCCTTCCAGAAGCGCCGCCCAGTGGCATCGCTGACGATGACGGCCGGCGCCGCTTCACGCGGCTCGAAGTTCCGCCCGCGCTCCAACGCGATGCCCATCGCGCGGAAGTACTCGGGGCTGACGAGACGATACCAGACGGCGTCGCCTTCGGCATCGTTTTTCGGCACGGGCCTCCCCTCGACGAGAATGCTCATGTCGCTGTCGCCGCCAAGGGGAACGATTGACGTGAGCGCGGCGGTCTCGATTCCGGGCAACGTCGAGGCGCGTTCGAGCAGTCGATCGTAGAACGCGACCTGCTGTCCGGCTGTCGCGTACGAAACGCGTGGAGGGTTCACTCTGCCGACGAGCACGCGATCGGGATTGAACCCGAGGTCGGACTGCTGCAGAGTCACGAACGTGCGCAGCAGAAGGCCGCTTGCGACCAGCAGCACCAGCGCGCACGCGATTTCCAGCACGATCAGCGCACGCCGCGTGCGGTAGCCCGCGGCCGCCGAGGCGCCGCGGCCGCCTTCCCGCAGCGCCGGCGAGACGTCGGCGCCCGACGCCTGCAGCGCCGGGACCAGACCGAAGATGACGGCGGTCAGGAGGATGAGGACCCCCGCGAACAGGAGGACCGTCCCGTCGAGCCGGATTTCCGCGACTCTCGGCGCGCTTTGCGGCGCCACCGCGACGAGAGCGTCGATGCTCCAGCGTGCCACGAGGACGGCCAGTCCTCCGCCGATTGCCGAGAGCAGCAGGCTTTCAGTCAGCAGTTGTTTGATCAACCGCCCGCGCCCCGCGCCGAGCGCCAGGCGCACGGCGATCTCACGGGAACGCGCCGTGGCGCGAGCGAGCAGCAGGTTGGCAATATTGGCGCAGGCGATCAGCAGCACGAACGCGACCGCGCCGAGCAGGATCAGCAGTCCCCGCTGGATGTCGCCGACTACTTGCGTGTGCAGCGACGCGACGCCGATCCCGGCGCCGGTGTTCGACGCGGGCTGCGCCACGGCGAGCTGCGCCGCGAGCAGTGATGCCGACGCCGATGTCTGCTCGAGGGTGACGCCCGGCTTCAACCGTGCGATCACCCTGAGCACCACCGCTCCTCGCGATGGATTCGTCAGGTTCAGGCGGCGCGGCCGCCACACGTCGGCTGTGTGAATCACGCCGGGACGGAACGTCGAGGGCATCACGCCAACGACCTGATGCGGCTCGGCGCCAATGGTGATCGACTGTTCGAGGATCCGGGGATCTCCGCCGAACCGCCGCTGCCAGAGGGCGTGGCTGATCACGACGACACGCGGGGCATTCGGCACGTCCTCGCTCGCCTGGAACGATCGGCCGATTGCAGGACGAACACCGAGCACGTCGAAATATTCGTGCGTCACCTGTTCGCCCAGGAGGGGTTCGGGCTCGCCGCTGCCGGTGAGGGTTGCCTGCCACCCCTGAATCGCTGTCAGGCCGGCAAAAAGACCGCTCGCTTTCCAGTCCGCGACATTGCCGGGGGTATCCCACTCCTGGGCCGGACCGCCGCGGGCGCGCAGGTCCTGCCACACCATGATCAGTTCGTGCGCCTGCGGGTAGGGGAGCGGCTTCAGGAGCAGCGCGTTGACGACGCTGAAAATCGCCGTGTTGGCGCCGATGCCGAGCGCCAGCGTGGTGATGGCGACGACTGCGAATCCCGGGGACCGGGCGAGCATCCGGGCGCCGTAGCGCAGGTCCTGGACCAGCGTGAGCATAGGGCCTCTGGAGAAAGCAGAGCCAGACGCGTGCCGCCGAACACGATGCATATAATATGCGTCAGATTAACGAGTTACGCTGTCGGGGTGGGCTGCAGGGCCTTCGAGGGCTGTTCAGTTGCGAACAGCGGACGTCCCAGGTGTGGACGTCGGACTTGTCTTGGTCCGGCTAAAGCCGGACACTACAAGTCGTCTGGAAGGTGAGAGCTGAGGGAGCACGAGTGCACGTTCGGTTTGCCGACTACGACCTCGATACCGGCGCGCGCCAGCTCCTTCGCGGGGCGGACGCGATTCACCTGTCGCCGAAGGCCTTCGAGCTGCTGAAGGTCCTGGTCGAGAATCGCCCGCGTGCGTTGTCGAAACAGGAACTGCTCGACAGAATCTGGCCGGGCGTGTTCGTGTCGGACGCGAGCCTCGCCCGAGCGGTGAGCGAGATTCGTGATGCAATCGCCGACCATTCGCGGTCCGATGGATTTCTGCAGACCGTGCATGCATTCGGATACCGGTTTGCCACCGCTGGCGTCGTCGAGATGCCGGGTTCCAGTTCTCCCGAGCTGTCAGAAGGACCCGCCTGCTGGCTGGTCGGCCGCGATCTCGAGTTCCGCCTCTCCGATGGAGAGCACATCGTGGGCCGCGAGCCCGGCGTGTCGATTCGGCTGGATTCTCCGAAAGTCTCGAGGCACCACGCCCGGGTCACTGCCAAGGGACGCGAGGTATCGGTCGAGGATCTCACGAGCAAGAACGGCACCTTCGTGCGCGGCGTCCGGATTCAGGAGCAGACCCGACTCAACCCTGGCGATGAGATCCAGATCGGCCCGATCAAGCTGACCTTCCGGATTGTCGAGGGGCTGGGCGCCACCGCGACGGAAGTGTGGAGCCACGACGTACCATAACTCAATGCTCGCGGGGCCCCACTTCTATCAGAGCGCTTGGGGCCCCACCCCCAAGCGCTGCCGCTCGCGCTTCGCGTTCACGGCGGCTCATGGCTGTCGCTCGCACTCGCTCGGCGACTCCGCGCCTCGCTCGGGCCGCAGGCGCTTGAGGAGATCGTCGGCCGAGCGTTGTACACTGGGAGCAGTCAGTGTCCCACCCATACCCCCGGACGTGCTGAGGTATCAGAATTTGCATCCGGCTGTTGTCAGCCCGGACCGAGGCCATCCGGGAGCGTCGGTCGTCTTAACGAGCAACGCATGAGTTCTACTGCCGTCCTCCTGTTCCTGCTGCTGCAGGCGACGCCTGCGCAGCAGAGCAATGGGTCGCCCGGCGCGGACCCCTCGGCGAAGCCCTCACCCACGACCTCGTCAAGTTCAAGCGCTGCCCAGACGGCCGCCGCCGATGAGCTGCCGGTGTCGCTCTCGCGGATCCAGCGGGCGCTCTCGAGCCCGCCGGCCTTGAAGCTGCTCGAGCCGCAGATGCGCAACGGGCGGCCTGTTTACCGAGTCGACGTCGAGGGCGCGAAGATCGACATCCGCGCGTTGCTCGGGAAAGACGCCCTGCGTGGTCCGGTCCCGTACGGCGGGATGACGCACCAGGAATTCCTCGACATGGTGACGCCGGACGACGTGCGCGGGTACGCGGCGTTCTCGAACGCCGAGGGGATCACCGTGGCAGCGACCTCCATCGCGCTGCAGTGGGCGGTGCTCAAGGCGATAGATGCGCTCAAGAAAGCGAAAGACGCGCGCGCGCAGGAGGCCGCGAGGAAGGAAGTCGAAGAAGCGCTCGAAGCGCTGCGGAGGGCCCGCCGCGCGGCAGGGCTGCCCGACAAGTAGACTCGGCGTTATTTCTTGCCCGCCATGAACCGCTCGATCTCTTCGATCGTTCGCGGCACGCCGCTCGACAGCCGCTCGAGCCCCACCTCGGTCAGCAGAAACGAATCCTCGATACGCACGCCGATGTTGCGGTACTTCTGCACCATCGGGCGGACCTTCTCGATGAAGGCGACGTTCTCGGGCGTCTTCGGCAGGTTGTCGAGCGCGCCGTCGCGGATGTAGATCCCCGGCTCGATCACGAACGTCATCCCCGGGCCGAGCGGCCGCGGACCGGCCACATCGTGCACCTCCATGCCGATCCAGTGGGAGACGCCGTGGGTCGACCAGATCTTGAACTGCTGGCCCTTGGCGTCGGTGACGAGCCCCAGCCGCACCAGACCCGCGCGCAGCACGTCGTCGCACGCCGCTTGAATGTCCGGGAAACGATTGCCCGCCTTGGCGGCCCCGATCCCCGCCTCCTGTGCCGCGAGGACGATCGCGTAGATCTCGCGCTGCGCGGGCGTGAACGTGCCACTCACTGGGTAGGTCCGGGTGATGTCGCCCGTGTACCCTTCGTAGTTGCCTGCGGCGTCGACCAGGAGCAGGTCGCCTTGTTCCATCCGTCGGCTGGACTTGTTGTAGTGAAGAATCGTCGCGTTCGGTCCGCTGCCCACGATGGAGGGATAACCCCAGCTCATCGCGCCGCGGCGAAGATAGACGTGTTCGATCGCGGCTTCCACTTCGTACTCGAACTTGCCGGGCGCCGCTTCGCGCATGCCGGCCTTGTGCGCCTCGTTCGAGATCGCCAGGCTCTTGCGCATGACGGCCTGCTCGTACGGCGTCTTGACCTGACGCAGGTCCCAGAGAATGGGCGTCGCATCCTGCACCGCGAAGCCGAAGAACCGGTCCTTGAGGTTCGCGCCAAACTGGCGGATGGGGCCCGGCGCGGCCGTCAGGCTGGTCTGAGGCTCGAGCAGCATCGACAGTTTGGCGCGGCCGTCGACGAGCGCGGCAAAGAACTTGTCGTACTCGTCGTTGTTTCCGGGGCTGCCACCGATCGCCTGCCTGGAGAACATCGCGGCCACGAACGCGTCGAATCGGTCCGCGGTCATTACCGTCTGGACGCCGCTCTGGGCCGTGGCTTCCTCCGGCGTGAAGCTGTGACCTTCCCAGTGCTCACGCCGCGCGTCGGCCGCACGGACGAACAGAATCTCGCGTCGGCTGGCGTTGCCCGGCATCAGCAGGAGAATCGTGTCGGGCTGATCGATCCCCGTCAAGTACAGGAGGTTGCTCTCCTGCCGGTATTCGTAGTCGACGTCGCCCGAGTAGACCCGCGTGGGGGCACTCCAGAAGATGGCGAGCGTGTCGGGGCCGAGCCGTTCCATGACCCTGGCCCGGCGGGCCGCAAGGTCGTCCTGCAGCGGGCCGGCCGCGGTCGCGAGCGGCGTGAACAGGGCGAGCCCGAGCAGGGCAGAGAATCGTGTCAGGCGCATGGAGCGAAAATCCTACCAGAGATCCGCCGTTCACCGGCCAATCGCCGGGGTTCGCCGGAAACGACGGCCCAGGGGGCGAGGGCGGGCGTATCGTGAAGTATGGACATGACGGGAGAGACCGCTCGGCCCCGTGTCAGTCAGGCACGGATCGTCTTCGGTCTCGTCGTGATGCTCGTCGGCGCCCTGCTCCTGATCGATCGGCTCGACTGGTGGGGCGTGCGGTGGGACGTTCCTCTCTGGCCCTGGGTCCTCGTTGCGCTCGGTCTCGCGCGACTGAGCGACCGCTCGATGGATGCGAGAGGTTGCATGCGTGGGCGCCGCTCGGCCGCGTGGTTGCTGTTCGTCGGCGTGTGGGGGCTCCTGAACGAGTACCGGCTCTTTGGCTTTCACTACGGCCATTCGTGGCCGATTCTGTTGATCGGCGCGGGCGTCATGCTCGTGTGGCGTGCGCTGGATCAGCCGCCCGGCGTGCCAGCACGGCGCGAGCCCTAATCATGATTGACCTTCGGACCACGTCCTCCTCGTCCGGCTTCCGGATCACGCCGCAGCTCATTGTTGGCCTGCTCATCATCTTCGTCGGTGTCGTCTTCACGCTCGACGAGCTCGGGATTGCCCCGGCCATCAACTATCTGCGCTTCTGGCCCACGGCCCTCATCGCCATCGGCGTGCTCAAGATGCTGCAGGCGAGGGATGGGGGCGGTGCGTTCGCCGGGCTCCTTTTCACGCTCGTGGGGGTGTGGCTTCAGGCCGAAGAGCTCAACATCATCCACATCCGGCTCTGGCAGATCTGGCCGCTCGCGCTCGTGCTGTTCGGCGGGTACCTCGTGTGGCAGGGGCTCGTCGGACGCGGGCCACAAAAAGAGACGCCGGCCGGTGAAGGAGAGACGCCTGCCGCCGGGCTGACCGTCCCCGAGCGAGGCGAACGCGTGCCCCAGATCACAGTATGCGGCGGCGAGCCGCCCGCGCGAGTCACCGACACCAACTCCACGCTGAGCGCGATGGCCATTCTCGGTGGCGTGTCGCGTGGCAACAACTCGCGCGCGTTTCGCGGCGCCGACCTGCTGGCGATCATGGGTGGCTGTCAGCTCGATCTGCGGCAGGCAGCGATCAACGGCGAGGCCGTCATCGACATCTTCGTCATCTGGGGCGGGATCGAGATCCGCGTGCCGGAAGACTGGACCGTCGCCAGCCGAATCTTCCCACTGATGGCCGGCGTCGAAGACAAGACGAGACCACCGCAGGGCGCGACGGCACACCGCCTGGTCCTCCGCGGGTTCGCGCTCATGGGCGGCGTCGAGATTAAGAATTAGCAATGCTGAATGCTGAATGCTGAGTGCTGAATGCTGAAGGGAGAATAGAATCATGAATTTCGTTCAGCATTCAGCATTCAGCATTCAGAATTAGTAATCGTGCATCCGATTCTTGCGCGGGGCAGCCGTCTTGCGCTCTACCTGGGGCTGTGGGTGCTCGTCTCGGCGCTGCTCGCGCAGCTCATCGCGGGCCGCATGGGACTCACCTGGCTGCAGGCCGCGCTCGTCGCACTGCCGGTGGCGCTGGTGTACGCTTTCGTCTGCCTGTCGGCGTGGTATGTGGCGCGCAGCCTGCCGATCAAGACCACCGGCACGTCGCGGATTCTGCTGACCGGCCTCGTGGCGTCGATGCTGTCGAGCGCGGTGTGGCTCGCGGTCGCCGGGTTCTGGTTGTCGCTCCTCGTGGCGCGCACCTGGTTGCCGGAGTCCGCGCGCGGCGGCGGCTACGAGAGCCTCATCTTCGGGTTCGGGGTGCTGCTCTATCTCCTCTCGCTCGCCGTGGGGTATCTGCTGGTGATGTTCGAGGAGACCCGTGCCGCGGATCGCCGCGCGCTCCACGGGCAGGTGCTCGCGCGCGAAGCCGAGCTGCGCTCGCTCAGGTCCCAGCTCGATCCACACTTCCTGTTCAATTGTCTCCACTCGATCAGCGCGCTCACGACCGCCGATCCGCCCGCGGCGCGCCGGATGTGCCTGCTCCTCGGCGAGTTCCTGCGCGAGACTCTCGCGCTCGGTGCCGAGCGCCGTATCACGGTCGCACGCGAGCTGAAGCTGGTCGACCGGTTCCTGGCCGTCGAACGAATCCGATTCGGCAATCGGCTCGACGTCGATCTGACGGCAGACGTCGCCGCCGAGCCGTGTCTCGTGCCGCCACTGCTGCTGCAGCCGCTCGTCGAGAACGCCGTCACGCACGGGATTGCCCATCTGCTCGAGCGTGGAACGATTCGGATCACCGCCTCGAGGACGCCCGCCCGGCTCTCGATCGTCGTCGAAAACCCGTGCGATCCTGAACGGCCACGAGGCACGGGCGCGGGCGTCGGCCTCTCGAACGTGCGCGCGCGCCTTCGGACGCTCTACGGCGCCGAGGCCATCGTGAACAGCAGCGAACAGGGAGGCGTCTGGCGCATGGAGCTGTCGTTCCCTGCGACGACGGAGCCGGCATGAACGACGTCGAGTCGCTTCGCGTCATCATCGTGGACGACGAGTCACTGGCCCGCGCGGTCGTGCGCGAGTATCTGGGCGCCCACCCCGGCGTCACGATCGTTGCCGAGTGCGGCAACGGCTTCGATGCCGTGAAGGCGGTGACCGAGCTGGCCCCTGACCTGATGTTCCTCGACGTGCAGATGCCGAAGCTCGACGGCTTCGAGGTGCTCGAGCTGCTGGGCCGGGCAGTGCCGGTGATCTTCACGACCGCGTACGACAAGTACGCCCTCCGCGCTTTCGACGTGCACGCGGTGGACTACCTCCTCAAGCCGTTCAGCGAAGAGCGTCTGGGGGAAGCGCTGTCGCGGGCGCGCGGCCGGCTCGCGGGAGATGACCGGTTCGACGTCGACGAGCTCGTGGCGGCGGCGCGACCGCGGCAGGGGCCGCTCGAACGCGTGCTCATCCGCGACGGCGCGCAGGTGCACGTCATCCCCGTGGACCGCGTCGACTTTGTCGAAGCGCAGGACGACTACGTCTGCTTCCAGGCGGACGGCAAGTCGTTTCTGAAAGATCAGACCATGGCCGCTGTCGAGGCGTCGCTCGATCCCGCGCGCTTCGTGCGGATTCACCGGTCGTATCTGCTGAACATCGAGCGTATCGCGCGGGTCGAGCTGTACGCGAAGGACAGCCGGATTGCGATCCTCCGCGACGGCCGCAAGCTGCCGGTGAGCCGGGCGGGCTATCAGCGGCTGTCGAAGCTGCTTTGAAGAAATGACTGAATGCTGAATGCTGAGTGCTGAAGGGAAGTGGGAATGATGAAAAGCGCTTGACAGGTCGCGGGGCGCTTTGCTAAATAACTAGTCAGTGAAATTAACTGACCAGTTAGTCAAGGCCGGCGCCCCTCGACGAGGGGCGCGCCGGCGGGGTCCGGTCGCCGGCGCCGACCCGTCCCGGGATCGCGTGTTTGCCGCCGCCGCGACAGCCTTCGCGGCGCACGGCTTCGCCGGCACGAGCGTCGACCGCATCGCCGATGCCGCACGGCTGAACAAGGCGATGATCTACTACCACTTCCGCAGCAAGGCCGGGCTCTACCGCGAGATCCTCCGCGACATGTTCGGCGCGGTCGGCGCCCGCGCGCGAGCCGCGGCCGCCTCGGATCGCCCGCCGGCCGACAAGCTGCGCGACTTCATCGAATCCGTCGCAGCGGAAGCCGAGGCGCGACCGCATTTTCCACCGATCTGGTTCAGAGAAATCGCCGAAGGCGGGCCGCATCTCGACGAGGCCACGCTTGCCGACATGACGGGGGTGCTCAAGGCGCTCACCTCCATCATCGAGGAGGGCGTTCGCGCCGGCGTGTTCCGCCCGATCAGTCCGCTGCTGGTCCACGCCGGCATCATCGCACCCGTGCTCCTGTTTTTTGCGTCTGCCGCCATCCGGCGCCGCGTGGAACGCGCAGGCGTGCGGGGCGCCGCGACCCTCACGCGCGACGACGTGGTGGCGCACGTGCAACGGGTGACGCTCGGCCTGCTCGAAGGGCGCACGTAGCACGGATCACAGATCACACGGGACGCGGATAACGCGGATGACACAGATAGGGATGCGATGAGGACGGGACTTCGAGGACTGGCGGGGCTTCTGGCGATCGTGTGTGGAATGCCGGCCACGCTCGCGTGCAGGAATGGAAGCGCGCAGGGGCCTCCGCGCGCGTCGGGCTATGTGGAGGCGACGGAAGTCCGAGTGGCTCCGGAGGTCGGCGGGCGGATCGTCGAGCTGAAGGTCGCCGAGGGCGATCGGCTCGAGGTCGGTGGGCTCGTCGCACGTCTGAGCACGACCGACGCCGAGCTGAACATTCGGCGGGCAGAGGCCGAGCGCGACCAGGCGATTGCGCAGCTCCGGCTGCTCGAGGCTGGCGCCCGGCCGGAGGAAATACGGCAGGCGCAGGCGCAGGTCGATTCAGCCGAGGCCGACGTTCGCGCGGCGGCGGCCGAGCTGCAATCGGCGGAAGCCGATCTGCAGCGGTTCGAAGCGCTGCTCGCCGCGAGCGCCGGTTCTCGAAAGCAGCGCGACGATGCCATGACGCGGCGTGACGTGGCGATCGCCCGTCTGGCGGCGGCGCGCAACCGCGCGCGTGCGGCGGCCGAAGCACTGGCGACACTCAGGGCAGGCGCGCGCAGGGAAGAGGTGGCCGCGGCGCGAGCGCGCGTGGCTGTCGTCGAAGCGCAGATCGCATCGCTGCGAAAGAGTGTGTCCGACGCGGTGCTGACGTCGCCGGTCGCCGGGATTGTGACGTCGAAGCTCGTGGATGCCGGCGAGGTCGTCGCTCCGCGAACCCCTGTGGTCGTCGTGACCGACCTCGACCACGCGTGGGCCAACGTCTACGTCGACGAGCCCGTGGTGCCGCGCCTGCGGCTCGGGCAAAAGGTGTTCCTGGTGACCGACGCGGGGCAGCGCCTCGAGGGCACGATTACGTTCATTTCGCCGAAGGCCGAGTTCACCCCGCGCAACGTGCAGACGGCGGAGGAGCGATCGCGGCTCGTCTACCGGATCAAAGTCACTGCCGACAACAGGGACGGCGTGTTGAAGCCGGGGATGCCGATCGAGGCGGAGCTTCCGCAGCAGCCCCCCGAACAGCCATGACCGCGATTGCGTTCGAGAACGTCACGAAGAAGTACGGCGCGGTGACCGCGCTCGACACTGTGTCGATCGATGTGGCGCGTGGGGAGATGTTCGGTGTGATTGGTCCCGATGGCGCGGGGAAGACCACGGCTATCCGCGTCGCGTGCGGTCTGCTCACGGTCGACGGCGGCCGGGTGACGGTGCTCGGCCGCGATCCCCTCAAGGAGCATCGCGCGGTGACCGGCGCGGTCGGGTACCTCTCGCAGAAGTTCAGCCTGTATGGCGACCTCACGATCGACGAGAACGTCGCGTTCTTCGCGGAGATTCACGGCGTGGCCCGGTATCACGCAGCGCGCGACCGCCTGCTCGCAATGACGCAGCTCACGGCGTTCCGGGCGCGCCGTGCGGATCGACTGTCGGGCGGCATGAAGCAGAAGCTGGCGCTCGCATGCACGCTCGTGCACGAACCGCAGGTGCTGCTCCTCGACGAGCCGACGACAGGCGTCGATCCCGTGTCGCGGCGCGAGTTCTGGAAGCTCCTGTCCGAGTTCCTCACCGACGGGCTCACCATCGTGATGACGACGCCGTACCTCGACGAAGCGGAACGATGTGCGCGCGTCGCGCTGCTGCACGAGGGACGGGTGCTGGCGATCGATCGGCCGGTCTCGCTTCAAGCCGGACTCGAAGGACGCCTGCTCGAGGTCGTTGCCGATACGCCGCGTCCACCGCTCGAGATCCTCGGGGGGCTTCCCGGCGTCGAGGACGTGCAGTCGTTCGGGGATCGCGCGCACGTGCGCGTCGCAGAGGGGACTCAGGCCCGGGGGGTCACGACGGTCACCGAAGCGCTCAACGCGCGCGGGATTCGAGTGCTGACCGCGCGGCCTGTGCCTGCCACGCTCGAGGACGTATTCATCGCGCTCATCACCAGAGGTCCGGGATCACGGATGCAACGAGACGCGGAGATTCAACGGTAGGCGGAGATTCAACGGGACGCGGAGATTCAACGGGACGCGGAGATTCAACGGGACGCGGAGATTCAACGGGACGCGGAGATTCAACGGGACGCGGATCACGCGGATCTCCGCGGATTCGCAACCCGCCAAATCCGGTCATGCTGAGAGAGATTCATGAGACCGACACGCGTATTCCACTGCTTTGTCGCCATGCTGCTGTGTGCGTTGGGGCTCGACGTTCTGCACGCCGAGCAATCCCCGATCACGCTGACGCTTGATGAGGCGATCGCGCAGGGCGTGGCCAACAGCCTGCGTCTGGCCGAGCTCGAGGCGCGTCAGGATTCGGCCGAGGCCGTTGAGCAGGGGCGCGCCGCGGCCCGCCGCCCGAGCATCGCTGCGCAGGCCGGCTATTCCCGCACGAATCACGTGGACGAGTTCCACATCGTGCAGCCCGGACAGCCGCGCCAGGTCGTGTATCCCGATGTACCAGACAACTACCGGGCGAGGCTGGATCTGCAGTGGCTGTTCTATACGGGCGGCCGTCTGGACGCGCTCGAGCGTGCGGCGCGCGCGGAACGACAGGCGTCGGGCGAGGATCTCGTGGCCGCTCGCGCCGACTTGCGCCTCGAGATCACGAGGGCGTTCTGGGTGCTCGTGACGGCGCGGGACGCCGAGCAGGTGCTCGCGCGTTCGCTCGACAGCATCGGCGCCTACGTACGGGATCTTCGGGCACGGCTCGACCAGGGGCTCATCCCGCCGAACGAATTACTGTCGGCCGAAGCGCAGCAGTCTCGCGAGCGCCTCGTCTCGATCGAGGCAGCCAACGCGCGAGGGATCGCAGACGCCGACCTGCGCCGCCTGCTCGGCACGCAGGGGTCAGCGCCGATCGAACCCGCCGCGCGGCTGGAGTCGCCTGGCGGTAGTCTGGGCGAGGTCGATCGGCTGATCGCCGAAGCGATTGCGCAGCGACCCGAGCGACGCGCGCTCGCAGAACGGGTCGAGGCCGCCCGCGCGCGGATGGAGGCGGCCAAGGCCGGGCTGCGCCCCCAGGTCGGGTTGGGCGGCGGCTACGACTACGCGAGACCGAACCCACGGATCTTTCCTCGAAGCGACCGGTGGGAGGATTCCTGGGATGTTTCAGTCAACGCCTCCTGGACGCTCTGGGACGGAGGCCGGACCGGCGCCGAGCGCGCCGACGCCGCCGCACTTGCGCGGGTCGCCGAGGCCCGTCTCTCGGATTTCGACAGGCAGGTCACCTTCGAAGTGCGCCAGCGGCAGCTCGAGCTGGAGTCGAGTCGCGCCGCAATCAGTGCGACCGCCGACGGTGTGCGCGCCGCCGCCGAGGCACGCCGTGTGGTCGCCGAACGTTTCGCCGCCGGCGTCGTTACGAACACGGAAGTGCTCGACGCGCAGACCGCGCTCCTGCAGGCCGAGCTCGATCGCACCCGCGCGCTCGCGAACGCGCGACTGGCTGAGGCGCGACTCGCTCGCGCCGTCGGCCGCTGAAGCCCCCATGGCACAACTCCCCGACGTCACGAAAGCGCTGGACGTCAAGAAAGCCATCGACGTCAGGAATCTCACACGACGATTCGGCGCGTTTCTCGCCGTCGACGGGCTGTCGTTCGATGTGCGCCGCGGCGAGATCTTCGGCTTTCTCGGCAGCAACGGTGCTGGCAAGTCCACGACCATCCGGATGCTGTGCGGCCTCCTGCGGCCCACGTCGGGCAGCGCCTCGGTCGGCGGCATCGACGTGTCAGCCGATCCCGAAGGCGTGAAGCAGCGGATTGGCTACATGTCGCAGCGCTTCTCGCTCTACGAGCTCCTGACCGTGGACCAGAACATCCAGTTCTTTGGGGGAGTCTACGGGTTGAACGCTGAGCGCCTGGCTGCGCGGCGGCGCTTCGTGCTCGAGATGGCCGGCCTGACGGGCCGTGAGGGCACGCTCGCGCGCGATCTTGCGGGAGGGTGGCGGCAGCGTCTCGCGCTCGGCTGCGCGATCCTCCACGAGCCGGCGATCCTCTTCCTCGACGAGCCGACGGGCGGCGTCGATCCGCTGTCGCGCCGTCAGTTCTGGCGTCTCATCGACGTGCTCTCACAGGAAGGCGTCACGGTCCTCGTCACGACCCACTACCTCGACGAAGCGGAACGCTGCCATCGGGTCGCGCTGATTCACGCCGGCCGTCTCGCCGTGCTGGGCACGACCGCGGAGGTGAAGCAGATCTTCAAGGGCCGGCCGATCGTGGAGGTGCGCGCGCCTCAGGCTGTTGCCGTGATGCGCGCCCTGGACGAGATGCCGGAGGTGGAGAAGACGAGTCTCTTCGGCACGGCCGTGCACGCCGTGCTCAGAAGCGGGACGGCGACACCCGCCGATCTCGGCGCGCGACTCGCGGAGAGGGGACTCGTCGTCGACGACATCGCCGAGGTGCTTCCGTCGCTCGAAGACGTGTTCCTCGATGTGGTCGAAAAGGCGGGAGGGGCGGGCGCATGAGAAAGGCGCTCGCCGTCTATCGCAAGGAGCTCCGCCAGATCCTGCGCGATCGGCGCACGTTGCTGATCCTGGTGTTCATTCCGGCGCTCTTCCTGTTGCTCTACGGCTACGCGCTCAACTTCGACATCCGGCACATCGCGCTCGCGGTCGACGATCGTGATGGCTCGCCCCAGAGCCGGTCGGTCATCTCCGCGTTCGTGAATTCCGGCTATTTCGATCTGATCGCGACTGCCCACTCGCCTCGCGAGATCGAGCGCCTGGTCAATCTGAACCGGGCGCGAGCCGTGCTCGTCATTCCTGAAGGGTTCGGCCGGGACATCTCATCGGGCCTTCAGGGACAGGTGCAGGTCATCATCGATGGCGACAACGCCAATACGGCCACGACGGTGCTGGGCTATGCGACCAATCTTCTGCGCACGGTGGGCGCGGAGCTGTCGCCGTCGGCCACCGGGATTGTCCGGCCGCCGTTGCTGGCGGTCGAGCCGCGCATCTGGTACAACCCCGAGCTCCGCAGCACGCTCTTTCTGGTCCCTGGCCTCATCGCCTACATCGGCATGATCACCGCCGTGGCGTCGACGGCGCTGTCGATCGTCCGCGAGAAGGAGTTCGGGACGATGGAGCAGGTGCGGATGGCGCCGATCGATACGTTCTCGTTCATCGCCGGGAAGACGCTCCCGTACTTTCTCATCTCGCTGACTTCAGCGGCGCTGATCATCCTCGCGTCGATGGTGCTCTTCGGCCTCCCGATGCGCGGGAACTGGCTCGCGCTGCTGCTCGCCATGTCACTGTTTCTCGTCGGAGCGCTCGGCACGGGACTCTTGATTTCGACCGTCGCCGAGTCCCAGCAGGTCGCCTTCCAGATGGCCCTGCTCATCTCGCTGCTGCCGACCATCATGCTCTCCGGTTTCATCTTTCCCATCTCGGGCATGCCGGCGTTCCTTCAGGCTGTCACCTACGTCGTGCCGGCGCGATACTTCCTGGTCGCGTTGCGCGGTATCGTGCTGAAAGGTTCCGCGGTGGCGCACCTCACGGTGCCGCTTCTGGCGCTGACGGCCTACGCCGTTGCGATGCTCGGCCTGGCGTCGCTGCGTTTGTCGCGCGAGAGGGCCTGATGCAACGCCTCCGGTGTCTGGTCCGCAAGGAATTCCTCGAGCTGCGGATGAATCCTCGGCTCTTCGGCCTTGTCATCATCGCGCCGATTCTGCAGCTCACGATGCTCGGGTACGCGGCCACAACCGACGTCAAGGATGTGCCGCTGCTCGTCGCCGACGGCGATCGGTCGGCGGCGAGCCGCGAGCTCGTCGCGCGGTTCGAAGCCTCGCCTAACTTCACCGTCGTCGACACCGTGACCACCGTGGCCGAGATTGAGCCCTATCTCGAGCGGGGCACGGCTTGGCTCGCGCTGTCGATTCCGGCAGACTACGGCGCGAGCATCCGGGCCCACCGTCCGGTCAAGGTGCAAGTAATCGCCGACGGCACAGACTCGAACTCGACGACTGTCGCGCTGGGCTATGCGACGAGCTTGATCGGGGGCTACGCGCAGGACCTGGCGGCAGAGCTCGCAACCGGACCCGAGACCGGACCTGAGACCGGGCCCGAACCAGGCGCGGGATCCAGCATCGACGCGCGCATCCGCGTGTGGTTCAACCCGCAGCTCGAGAGCCGCCATTTCATGATTCCCGGGGTCCTCGCGCTGGTGCTGCTGATTGTCACCGCCAACCTTGCTGCCATGGCGATCGTGCGTGAAAAAGAGCTTGGTACGCTCGAACAGCTCAACGTCACGCCGCTTCGGCGGTGGGAGCTCATTGTCGGCAAGCTGCTGCCCTACGGCCTGATTGCGCTCGTCGACGTCCTCCTCGTGGTCGCGGTGGCCGTGCTGTGGTTCGAGGTCCCGCTGCGCGGCAGCTTCGCCCTGCTCTTTGCCATGAGCCTCCTCTATGTGCTGTGTACGCTCGCGCTGGGTCTCTTCATCTCGACGATCTCTGACACACAGCAGCAGGCGATGATGACCGCCACGTTCTTCTTTCTGACGCCGATGATCTATCTTTCGGGCTTCATTTTTCCGATCGAAAACATGCCGGCCGTCATCCAGCCGTTCACCTACCTGATCCCGTTGCGCTACTTCCTCGTGATGGTGCGCGGGATCTTCCTGAAGGGGATCGGTCTCGACCTGCTGTGGCCGCAGGCGGCCGCGCTTGCGGCCTGGGGATCGATCGTGCTGTCGCTCGCCGTCGCGCGGAGCCGCAAACGCGCGGTTTAGTCCCAATCTCGCAAAGTAGTACCAGAAGCCATCTTACAACCGGCTGTGTGTCGGCCGTGGCGTCGTCAAGGACCGCGCCAGCCCCAGCCCCAGCAACGGGCACCGTCCAAGAGCCTTTCACCGCCGAGCACGCAGAGGCCGCGGAGGATGTCACTCTGGCTGGTCGGACGCGGGCCCTTCGGGCCGGCGTCCGGATCGCGGAAGGTCGACGGAGCGCAAGCCCGCCTGGATCGTGTCGCGGGCTTGCGCTCCGTCGACCTCCCGCGATCCACACCGCGCGGAGCGCGGTGCGACCAGCCACGGTCATTTCAAGTGAGCTGGTTTTCTCTGCGTCCTCGGCGCACTCCGCGGTGAAAGGCTTTGGGCGGCAACAGCGTAGATGAGTGGCCAGACTACTCCGCCCGCAACGCTCGGATTGGGTCCACGTCGAGGGCCCGGCGCGCGATGGCACATAGCTCGCCAGGCACGCGACCGCGAGCAGGATGAGCGCTACCAATGCGAACGTAAGCGGATCGGAGGGCTGCACGCCGAACCAGGAATGTCGAGAGCAACCGTGCAGCAGCGAGCGCGCCGAGGAGGCCGAGTCCGACGCCGACAATCGCGAGCGTCAACCCGGCGATGCCCATGACCGTCGACCACGGCCCCTTTGGATCATCGTCGAAGCGCAGGCGCTTGCCGATGAGGTTCTGGCCGGGCCAGTACTTGCGCGCCAGTGCGGTGCTCGCGATCGCAACGGGTGGCAGGGTGCGAAAAGCGTAGCGCAGGTCATTCAGCATGAGATCTCTCTGTGGGGATCACTCGGTGCGGAGAGCGACAATCGGGTCGATCCGCGTTGCTCGTCGTGCCGGGATACCGCACGCGATCAGCGACACGACCAGCAAGGCGCCCGTGGACACGATGAGCGTGAGGGGATCGGCCGGTGAGACCTGGAAGAGCACGCTGTGCAGCCACGTGCCGGTGAGGATCGCCGCAGGAATGCCCAGCAGCAGTCCTGCGCCCACGAGCTGCAGCCCGTTTTTCAGAATCAGCGCGCGCAGATCGCGTGGCTGGCCGCCAAGCGCGAGCCGGATGCCGAGCTCCGGCGTCCGTTGCGCCACGTCGTACGCCAGCAGGCCGAACACGCCGATCATCGCCAGCGTGAGCGCGACGAGCGCAAAGGCCGCGAGGAGCACCGAGTTCGCGCGAGGTTGAGCGATGGACGAGGCCAGCAGCCCAGAGACCGTCTCGATGTGGCCAACGGGCTGGTTTGGATCGATCGATCGGATCAGGTCGCGAACGGGCGCGGCGAGCGCCAGGGGCTCGCCGTCGGTGCGCGCGATCAACGTCATGTTCGTCACCGACCGTTGAGCGTACGGCGTATACATCTCCGGTACCGGCTGCGTCTGCAGCGAGCTGGACCGGATGTCCTTGACGACGCCGACGATCTCGCGCATGCCGCCGGGAATATCGCGTTCGGGGGGCCGATCCCGGAAGTAGCGCAGCGTCTCGATGTCGAGGGCGAGCCGGCGGCCGACAGGATTCTCGCCTGGCCAGTACGTCCGGGCCAGTGTCTCGTTGACGATGGCCACTTTGAGGCCGTCCGCGCGGTCGTCGGTGGTGAATCCTCGTCCCGACGCGAACGGTATCCCCATGACGCTGAAGTAGTCGGGGCTGATGCCGCGATAGTGCACCTGTTGCTGATCGCCGCGCTCCGGCGCGGGTCGTCCCTCGATGTAGAAACCCGTGCGCCCGTCGACTCCGGTAAAGGGAACGTAGTCGGACGCTGCTGCGCCGGTCACGCCAGGCAAAGCGCGCACACGTGCGAGCGCTTCGCTGTAGAACGCGGTCTGACGAGCGGGGCTGGCGTAGGCGCTGCGAGAGAGCGTGACCTGCACCGAAAGCACGCCCGCCGGCGAGAAACCCGGATCGACGTTCTGCAATCGTATGAGGCTGCGCGTCATCAGGCCGGCGGCGACGAGCAGGACGAGCGCCAGCGCCACTTCGGTTACGACGAGCATCGCACGCAGCCTGCGCTGAGGACGATCCGCAGTGGCCCGCGTTCCTGCGCGGAGGACATCCTGATGGCGAGGCTGTCGCTGCCGGAGCGCAGGTGCGAGGCTGAAGAGTACCGCGCAGCCGACGATCACCGCTATCGTAAAGGCGAGCGCCGCCAGGTCGAGCCCGATGGTCTCGCGCGCGACGGCATACGGAACGAAGGGGCTGTCGGAGCGGTAAGGCAGCCGGACAAGCACATCGATGAGCCACACAGCCAGCAGCAATCCGGCGGCGCCGCCCGCGGCCGACAAGAGGAGGCTCTCGGCGAGCTGCAGCCGCAGGAGCCGCCAGCGGGACGCCCCGAGCGCGGCGCGGATGAGGAGGTCGCGGTGCTGACCCGTCGCGCGCGCCAGCATGAGGCTCGACACGTTCGCGCACGCGATGAACAGCACGCACGTCACGGCGCCGAAGAGAGCGAGCGCTCCGGTGCGGACATCGCGCGCCACCTGCTCGCCGAGCGGCACCACGGCGAAACGCCGTCCCGTGTTGAAGAAGGGATGTGCCGTCGCGAGCCCCGCGGCAATCGTGTCGGCTTCGGCCCGCGCCTCCGCCAGCTCGACACCCGGTCGCAGCCGCCCGAGCACGCCCATCGACCGGGCACCCCTGGCGAAGCGGCGCCCATCGAACGGGTCCGCGCCGAGCGGGATCCAGACATCGGTTTTCGCCGGGAAGGTCAGAAATGAGAAGTCGGCGGGCAGGACGCCGACGATCTCCATCGCCCGATTGTCGAGCACGAGCGTGCGCCCGACGATGTCGGGTGCCGACTGGAACCGCCGCCGCCACAAAGCGTTCGAGATGACGGCGGTCGGCGCAGTGCCGGGCCGATCTTCCTGAACGTGAAACGACCGCCCGACCGCCGGCGAGACGCCAAGCACGTCGAAGAGGTTTGCCGTGACGACCGCCCATTGCACCTGCTCGGCGTCGCCGTATCCGGTCAAGTTGCCTCGTCCTGGAGCCCAACCGCCGATTGCGTCGAAGGCGCGTGCCTGCGCACGGAGATCGTCGAAGTCGGGCTGTGAGAAGGGGAGCTCCGGCTGGTTGTCCTGGGGCTTGCTGCCCCAGACGAGGACGAGCCGGTCCTGAGCCCTGAACGGCAGCGGTTTCAGCACGACTCGGTTGACGATGGTGAACATGGCGGCGACGCCGCCAATCCCGATCGCCAGCGTCAGGACGGCGATCAGGGGAAGCGTACCGGCGTGACGAAGGCTTCGGGCCGCGTGACGAAGATCCTGCAGCATGGGGTGGCTGAAGAGCCATCCGCCTGCCAGAGGGTCGTCAATGAGATAACGTCAAAGCCGGCAAGAGGTTATCGCGTTTGATCGACGAATCCCGAACGAAGGGAATGTCCGGTTATGGGAAGGCGCGGTCCCACGAGCGCCCGCACCGTGTCGCGGTAGACTGACGGTCGTGACCGATTCTTCTTCCTCTCGTGTGTTTGTCGGCACGTCCGGCTACAACTACCCGGAGTGGCGGGGGACGTTCTATCCCGAGAAGTTCAGCACCGACAAGATGCTGGCCTACTACGCCGACCGTTTTCCGACGGTCGAAATCAATTACACCTTCTATCGTCTGCCGACCGAGAAGCTGCTGTCAGGCTGGGCCGCCGGGACGCCGGAGCACTTCACGTTCACGCTGAAGGCGCCGCGCCGGATCACGCACGACGCGAAGCTCCAGCGCTGCGAGGACATCACGCAGACGTTCTGCAGGACCGCGCAGACGCTGGGCTCCAAGCTCGCCGTGCTGTTGTTCCAGCTCCCTCCCACTTACAAGAAGGACACCGACGCCTTGCGAGCGTTCAGCGAGCTCCTGCCAGAGGGCACGCGGGCGGCGTTCGAATTCCGGCACCCGTCGTGGTTCGACGCCGAAGTCTTCGACCTCCTGCGCGCGCGCAACCTCGCCCTGTGCGTGGCCGACAGCGAGAAGCTGAGTGCGCCGGTCGAGATGACGGCCGACTACGCGTACTTCAGGCTCCGCGACGAGGGCTACCAGCAGGCGGACATCGAACGCTGGGCCGGGGTTATCAAGGGCCTGTCCGCGGTGAAGAGCGCCTACGTCTACTTCAAGCACGAAGAACAGGGGCTGGGGCCGGAGTTTGCGAAGCGGCTGACGGCGCTGTTGTAGGCCGGAGCGGTGTGGGCGATCGCGAACGCCAGGATCTCGTGCTCGGCCCAGTAGCCGTCGCTGCCATCACCCGCATCGGCTACAAACGCGCAGTGGCCGCCGTGCGTCGTGATGCTGACGTGGAGGCAGGGATTCGCGGTCACGCTCGGATCGCGGAAAGGCGCGGTCGGTACAAACGGGTCGTCCTCGGCAGTGATGATGCGCGCCGGCACACGCACGCGGTCGATCACTCGCATGGCGCTCGCGCGGTGATAGTAGTCGGAGGCATTCCTGAAGCCGAAGTGTGGCGCCGTGTAGACCTCGTCGAATTCGCGCACGCTTCTGATGGCGTCGAGCCGATCGACGGCGAATCGTTCGGGAAAGCACTCGGCTTTGCGCCGCATGCGGCCTTTCAGCCCGCGGACGAAGTTCCAGTGGTAGAAGAAATTCTGGCGGCGCTCGAGCGCGCGCACGCAGGCGTCGAGCTCCATCACCGGTGAGACGGCGCACACGGCGCGCAGTTGCGGCGGCGGCGCGTCGGCGTAATCCCCGGCCAGTTTCAGCGCCAGATTCCCGCCGAGCGAATAGCCCGCGACCACAACCTGTTGCACGTCGTCTGTGGCCGCGATCTCACGAATGACGTGGTCCGCATCCGCCGTCAGGCCGGAGTGGTAGAGCCCCGCGGCCAGCCTCTCCGTTCCGCCACAGTTGCGCTGGTTCAGCAGGACAACGTTGAAGCCGGCGGCGTAGGCCTTGTCTGCGAGTCCTCGCATGTAGTGCGCCTGGCTCGACCCTTCCAGTCCATGGAGCACCAGGAGCGCCGGGTACCGCCCGGGCTGGGCCTGCCAGTGGCAGTGCGCCAGGACCCTGGTCTCGGGAGCGACCTCGAAGAATCTCTCTGTCGGTGGCGGCAACCGCGGGAACTGCCGGGGTCTGCCCCAGGCGTAGATCGTCATGAGGTGACCATTCGTCAACCCACGCTTGGGTGTGTACATTGCAGGCAAACTCAATCGGGACACTCAACCGTGACTGTCCCGGTCGAGTGGTGCCGTAAGGAAGTGTACCGCACCGGCCGATAGGCGGGAGAAGACAGAGGACGAGAGATAGCGAAGGGCGGTGCAGGATGTGCACGCAATTGCACGAACGGTTGAGGCTGGCGCGCGAGCGGCGGGGATTGTCCCTCGCCACGATCGCACGTCAATGGTGTATCCGCGAGCAGAATCTCGAGCTCATCGAGCGCGACAGGTTCGAAGAGCTCCCAACCGGACTCTACGGCCGCAACGCGGTGCGCGCCTATGCGACTTCTGTGGGCGTCCGCGCCGATGAGGCGCTGGCCGAGGTGGCCGACCGCCTGCGCACGCCCGAGGATCCGCTGGATGGGCTGGCCCGCGTGCACGGCCTGACGCGCCAACCCGAACGCACGATCAAAGACATCCTGCACGTGTCCGGTCGCGAGGTCACGCTGAGCTCCGCGTCCCGCGCGCACGTTGCGAACGTGCTCGACGGGGTCGTCCTGCTCGGCCTCGATTTCCTGCTGCTCGAACTGACGGCCCTGGTCGCGGGCGTGCGGGCGACAGAAGTGTTCCGTGTGGCCGCGCCCTCGATGATCGCGCTCTTCGCGCTGATCGCGGCGCTCTATTTCGTGCTGCTCGGTGGCCTCGCGCGCGCGACCATCGGATCCAGAATCGCGCATACCTCCGTCGACCCGGCGATGGTCGAAGGCGTCGTACGAATGCTTCGGTTGCGGAGAGTCTAAAGCGCCCCGGCAGCCCAGACAGACGATGCAACGGCAGGCTACCTCAAGGTGTAAACCTTGATCGGCCCGGAGCTGAACGCGAGCGGTAGATCGAGGCTCTGCTCCGTCACCAGATAATCGAGATCGTACTGGCGGGCGAAGAGCCGTGCGCGTTCGGGCGTGAGCGTCACGAAGTCCCCGAGCGCCTCCACGCGCTCGCGCGTTCTCAGCGCGGCCGCACGGTCGTACATCCCGACCGCCCCATCTTTGATAGCTTCCACGAACACGTCTCGGTGCGCCGCCACGCGTACGCTCGTGCCGTAGATCTCGGCGTGGGCGGGATCCGCCAGCCATCCGCTGCCCGGCCGGGACGCGCGCGCCCACGCCATCGCACGTCCCCAGTCATCGTCTCCCAGGGTGACCTGCGCCACACGCCGACCCGGAAGCTCCACGAGCATGATGTAGGCGCCGCGCACCGTCGAGACGAGGACGATCGCCAGCGCGACCATGCGCGCGCGCCGTGCACCGGCGGTCATGCCCTCGGCGGCCGCCCAGACGACGTAGACGACCGTGAGGAAGTCCAGCATCCAGAAGATCCGTGCGGGCTGGAGCTGGATGGCGAGCGCGACACGCGCGACGTTGAACGGCAGCGTCGCGGCAAAGACCAGCACCAGCGACAGGCATCCCGCAACGAGCGCTCCCTCCCGCGGCACGAGCAGCCCGGCGGCGCGCCGGCGCTGAAAAATCCAGAGAATGACCGCGACGTACCCGACGTTGATCAGCCACGCGGTCGCCGGCCAATTCAGCGGGAAAAGATAATCTTTCGACGACAACGTCTCGAGCCACACGGGATCCATCAACACGAGGCGTCCCGCGAGCGGACCGGCGTAAAGCGCCCACGCCGCAGCCACCGCGCCGGCCGCGGCAGCCGCAGCCGTGGGCGGCCGCAGACGCGGCTCGGCCACGACGGTTGCGACGGCGACCCAGATCGCAAACCAGAGGGCAGTCGTGGGATGCAGAGCGCCCGCGAGCGCAACGAGCAGCCACATTGCACCGTAGCCGCCCCGCAGGAAGCTCACGATCGCGAGCGCGCCAATCGCGAACGCGAGTTGCCGCGGGTGAAAGTACCCCTCGAGCGTGTTCGTGCCCGACTTGCTGATTGCGTGGCGCAGCGTCAGCGCTGCCATCAAAGCGACACCAGCCCATTCGGTCCGATAGAGCTTGCCCGCGATCCCCAGGGCGGCGAGCGCCAGCAGGGATAGAGACACGACCTGGAGTACGACGAACACCGCCGGCAGCGGCATGCCCGTCGCGCGCGCCAGCGGACCGATCACGTCGTCGACCAGCGTGAGCCTGGCTTGCGACCGGATCAGGTCCGAGTCGCGCGGAAAGAGTGCGGGGTCGATGCGCTCCAGGATCGCGGGCGCGTAGAACGCCTGGTCCGATGCGCCGTAGCGGTATCCCGCCGAGTTGAGAGTTGCCAGGAAAACGAAGGGGAAGAGAGACACGGCAAGGATGCCGTATCGCCTGGCCCTGTCAGAACTGTTCATCCGCCGTCGGCCCGTAGATCGGCGGGATCGGGACGTCGTTCAGGCGCAGATACACGCTGAGCTGCCCGCGATGGTGGATCGAGTGATTCATCACGAAGCTTCGGATCGCCGCAATGCGCGGCATCGTGAAGAACTCCTGGTCGCCCTTCTTGAGGGTCCACGGCGCGAGCAGCTCCGGGTCGGTCATCTGGGCGAGCCGTGCGCGTGCCGCGGCGACCTTCCGGTCGAACTCTTGGACAAGCGCATCGCGTGATGCCGGTGCCTTCGGCCGCGCGTCGTCGGCGATCGTATCGAGATCGAGGGCGGAGGCATTGAGCGTCGCCGAACACCAGAAGGGGATGTTGGCGAGATGCCCGGCGAGCTGGCCGAGCGTCATCGACTTGTCGTGGGGTTTCCAGGAGAACTGCGCTTCGGGCACGCGGTCGAGGAGGCGGCGAGTGGTCGCCATCTCGTGGTCGAACTCCGGGAGCAGCGCATCGGTGATTGCCATGCCCCGAGGATATCTGAAATCGTCGTCGGGGTCAGGTCCAAGACCTGACGCCGAAGCCCAAGCCGGCGCGCCGCCGACGCGCTACCTGATCTCGTCGGCCTCGACCTGCACGGTCGTCAGCAGGTCCTTACCGCCGACCGCCAGCTTCACGACATACGTGCCTGGCTCGACGGCGTTCTGAGACGTGAAGGGCACGCCACGGCCACCGCCGCGGCCGCCTCTCCCGCCACCGAATCCCGCGCCGCGGCCGCCCAGTACCGGATTCGGACCGAGGTTCCACTGGACTCGATTGAGCCCCGCTTCCTTCGTGCCGTCCATCTCGCGGACCACGCGGCCGCCCGAGTCGCTGATCGTGATCTTCACGTCTCCAGCGGGTGCGGCCTTGAGGTAGTAGCTGATCGCGGTACCCCCTTGCGGATTCTGACCCCGGAAGTGCTTATCGGCGCCGAGCCCGTTCGCCTTCGCGATGTCGGGCGCCCACGCGGTAGCCCTCCTGACGTCGAAGAGGTGCGCGTCGGTCGTGGTGACCGCGTCCGTCATCTGCTGCAGCGGCGTGATGTCGTCGATAATCCAGATGCTGCGGCCGTGCGTGCCCACGATGAGATCGTTGTCGCGTGGGTGCAGGAGAATGTCGTCGATGCGGACCGTCGGCAGCCCGGTCATGAACCGTTTCCAGTCCTTGCCGCCCGTCAACGAGATGTAGAAGGCGTACTCGGTGCCAAGATAGAGGAGATTCCGATTCTTCGGATCCTCCCTGATCACGTTGACGTTACCCACCGGCAGGTTCGCGGCAATGGAAGCCCACGTCTGGCCGAAGTCGCGCGTCGTGAACACGTAGGGTTTGTGGTCGTCGGTGCGATGGCCGTCGAACGAGACGTAGCACGTGCCGGCATCGAAATGCGAAGGCTCGACGCGTGACACGTGCGTCTCTGCCGGCACGCCTTTAATGTTGTCGACGACGTTTTTCCACGTCGCGCCGCCATCGCGGCTGACCTGCACGTTGCCGTCGTTGGTGCCCACCCAGACGACGCTTGGCGTGAGCGGAGACTCGCCGATCGTGACGATGTTGCTGTAGGAGGCGGCGCCGTCGTGCTTCGATGCCATGGCCGCCGTGCCCGGCACCCCCATGATCGGCCGATCGTTTCGTCCGATGTTCTTCGTCAGATCCGGCGACGCCGTCCACGAATCTCCGCGCGTCGTCGATTTGAACAATCGGTCGCCTCCCAGATACACCGTGCTCGGATCGTGGTGCGAGAGCATGAACGGTGTGCTCCAGAAGAAGCGGTAGTTTGTCCCCGGCGGGGGGGGAGGCACGATGTTGCCCGGCCCGGCTCCGCGGGCGCCACGACCACCACCCTGTCCGGCTGCTCCCTGCGGCGCGGCGGCGCCAGCCGCCTGCGGCGGCGCGCCGGTGGCAGCGGTGGCGGCCGCTCCACGTCCCTGCCCCTCGGGTTGCGCCGCGGGCGGTGTTGGCGGAGGCACGAACGGTGGTGTGGGCCGGATCGATCGCGTCGCTCCGGTGCGTAGATCGTAGCGGTTCGTGTTGCCGTCCTGAGACTCCGAATAGCCGATCGTCCAATCGCGCGGATCGTTTGCCGTGTAGAAGCCGTCGCCACCGCCGATGCGATACCAGTCGCTGTTCATGATGCCGCTCGTGTTGCGTACCGCGCTCGGTCCACACCACGAGCCGTTGTCCTGGAGGCCGCCGCACACGTAGTAGGGCTTCCGCATGTCGGCGCTAATCGCGTAGAACTGGCCAAGCGCCGCGAGGCTGATCTCTTCCCACGTGTTGCCCTGGTCGTAGCTGACGTCGACGCCGCCATCGTTCCCGATGACGAGGTGCTGACCGTTGCGCGGGTTGATCCAGAGCGCGTGATGGTCGCCGTGGCTCGGGCCAATCGTCGTCGGGCCCGCACCGAGCGTCGTGAACGTTTTCCCGCCGTCGACCGACTTGGACGCACTCGCGCCGGTCGTGTACACGATGTCCGGATTGCTCGGGTCGACCCGGATCTTGCTGTAGTACATCGGGCGGTTGTTGTTGTTGCTCATGAACTTCCACGACTTGCCGCCGTCGTCAGAACGCCAGACGCCGCTGCGAGTGGGGTCCGGTGGTGGTGGGGGCGGGGGAGCCTCACCGCCACGGCCACCGCCGCCTCCGCCGCCGCGACCTTGTCCGGGCTGCGTGAGCGTGCCGTCGTCGTTCACGCCGGCTCCCGTCCCTCCGCTGGGGCCGACCTCGAGCTGGGCGTAGATGACCGTCGGCTTCGAGCGGCTGTAGTTCAGACCGATGCGGCCGAGGATCGGGTTGATCGGGAGACCGCTGCCCATGAGGCGCGTCCACGTCTTGCCGGCGTCGTTCGTGCGCCAGATGCCGCTGCCCGGTCCGCCGCCGTTGAAGCCCCAGGGCTGACGCCGGCGCTGATAGGAGGCGGCGAAGAGCGTGTTCGGATCGGTGGGGTGCATCACGACATCGATGAAGCCCGTGTCGTTGTCGATGAACTTCGTGTTCGTCCAGGTCTTGCCGCCGTCTGTTGTCTTGTAGAGTCCCCGCTCCGGGTTCGGCCCGAAGAGGTGGCCGACAGCGGCGACGTAGACGGTGTTGGGATCCTTGGGGTGCACGACCATACGACCGATGGTCTGCGTCTCTTTGAGGCCCATGTACTCGAACTTGCGTCCGCCGTCGGTCGACTTGTAAACGCCCGCGCCGAACGACGAGCTCTGACGGTTGTTCGGTTCGCCCATGCCGACGTAGATGATGTCGGGATTCGAGGGCGCCAGCTCGATGTCGCCGATCGACGCAACGGGGTGCTCGTCGAAGATCGGCGTCCACGTGGTGCCGTTATTGACGGTTTTCCAGATGCCGCCCGTCGCGTAGCCGACATACATGACTGACGGGTTGCTTTCGTCGGTGGCGATGTCGTCGACGCGTCCACCCATGACGGCCGGGCCGATCGACCGCCACACGAACCGCTTGAGGAGCCGGTCGTCCGACTCATTGACTGGCGGGGGCGCCGGCGGCGTGTCCTGGACCTGCGGCTGTTCTGCCAGCATGCCCGTGCCTCCACCAATCGCAACCAAGCCGAGCCCGGTCCACATCAACAGTCGTGCACGTACGTATCCACGCATGTCGCCGATCTCCCCCTGTGACTCTGGTTTTGGGGTCAGGTCCTGGATTTCAGCCCCCAGACTGCCGGCGCGCACACGTCGGCAGTCGTGGCTAATCTACTACATGAGGTAGGCGATCGCTTACCGCTTGAAGTCGACTTTTGGAAGTTTCTGCGCGTCGGGCGGCGCTTCGAAGTACTTGTACTCTTTGAACCCGAACACCTTCCCGGTCACGTTGGAGGGGAAGCTGCGCCTGAGCGTGTTGTACTGCCGCGCGGCGTCGTTGTAGCGCTGCCTCGCGACGGCGATCCGGTTTTCGGTGCCGGCCAGTTCGTCCATGAGCCGCTGGAAGGTCGCGTCGGACTTGAGCTGGGGGTAGTTCTCGACGACGGCGAGGAGGCGCGCGAGCGCGTTCGTTTGCGCGTTGGCGGCCTCGACCTGCTCGTCGGGCGTCTTGGCATTCATCATCCGCGCACGTGAGTCCGCGATGGCGATGAAGATGTCGCGCTCCTGACTGGCGTAGCCTTTCACGGTCGCGACGAGATTCGGGATGAGATCGTTTCGCCGCTGCAACTGATTCTGCACTTCCGCGAGCGCCGTCTTGAGCGCTTCTTCCTGTCCTGTGAACTTGTTGTAGGAGCAGCCAGACACGGCGAGCGCCATCGTGACGACGAGCGCGAGGTTGAACACGTTGCGCAACTCACCACGGACCGCATTTGTCAGATAACTTCCAGTCATGGTTACCATCCTCCAGAGGCGCCGCCGCCGCCGCTGCGGCCGCCGCCAAACCCGCCAAATCCTCCTCCGCCCCCTCCGCCGAAACCGCCGAAGCCCCCGCCGAAGCCCCCATGTCCGCTGCCGAAGGGACCCACGCCGCTGTTCCAGCCGCTCCAGGGGCCGACTCCCCAGTATCGCCGCCGCCGGCGCGATCGCCGGCTCAGGATGAAGAGGATGAACAGGATGAACAGCACAACGCGGAGGGCGTTGAAGAAATCCTGCGTGGGCCGGCCGCGCGCCGCGGGGACGCTGGCAGGGACCTCCGCAGGCACGTCCGGCAGTTGCACGCCACGTCCCTCGGCGATCCGGCCGATGAGGCGGGTGGTGCCGGCCAGCAGGCCCTTGCCGTATTGCCCGTGACGGAACTGCGGCAGGATCGCCTCGCGGATCGTCTGGCCGGCAAAGCCGTCGGTGACAAACCCTTCGAGACCGTATCCCACCTCGATTCCGACCTTGCGATCCTCGACTGCGACGACGATCAGGAGCCCGTTGTCCTTGCCGCGCTCGCCGATGCCCTGTCCGTGGTTCTCGAACATCTTCACGGCGTATTCGTGGATGTCGGCATACGGCTGAAACGTCGGGACCGTGGCGACCACCACCACATCGCCGCTGACGCGCTTCAGGGCCTGGATGCGTCGGTCGAGCTCGCGCTCGCTCGACTCGTCGATCACGTTGGCGAAGTCGTTGACCGGGCCGGTGAGGGCCGGCGGCGCCGGTTGTGCTGCAGCTGCGACGGCGCTGAGGGTCAGGATGCACAACGCGCAGACGGCTCGCGTCACGCGCGCCACCCGTCGACGTAGCGCCAGATGCGCTCGCTCGCGTCGATGTAGCGCGCCAGCAGCGCCATCGGGTCGGCCATCGTGCCGAGGCCGGCAGGTGCGGACAGGACCTCCACGATGAGCGGCGCCGGGACGCCGAGCGTGCGCTCGATAGCGGCAGCCAATGCGTCCGTGTCGAGCTCTGGCCAGTCGCCGCCTTCCAGCCGGGCGAGATTCGTCAGCAGCGTACGAAACGCCGGGGCGGACGACGCCATCAACCGTACCACCTGGCGGGGGTCGCCCTGTGTCTCGAGGAATCCCTCACGCAAGTGGATCAAATGACTCTTGGCCTGCTGTTCGCATCCGCGACGTCGATCGGCGTCCGCGACCTCGGTGCCGGCGAACGGATCATCGCCAACGATCACGACGTGGTTCGCGACGATGCTTCCGTACTCGAGCGGGAAGACGTCGAGCGTTCGTGCGAACTCGTGTCTGGAAAGCAACAGCGGCACGGCGAGCCCGCGGCGCTGCCACTCCGCCGCGAGCGGCACGGCGCGCGCGAGGTCATCGAACGTCACGCGTTCGACCAGGCCCAGCGTCCGGACGTAGTTCTCGTCAGCGTTGAACGTCCCAAGGCCATACACGACGAGCGAATGCAGCCGGGAGCCAAAGAGTGTCCGGAGATCGCCGACGAGCATGTCAAGTGCCGCGCGCTGGCGGTCCGTGAGCGCTCCGGCCGATGCTGACGCCATGAAGGCCATTATACTGACCACGTTTCATGCAGCTGCGGACCTTGAACGTCGGATGCTTCGGCGGAGGCACGGGCCTGCCGAGTCTGCTCGGTGGCCTCAAGAGCAATCCCTGGTTGCTCGTCCATGCCATCGTGACGATGTTCGACAGCGGCGGCAGTTCCGGTCAGCTGCGCGACGAGCTGGGCGTCCTTCCCCCGGGCGACGTCCTGCGCTGCGCGCTGGCGCTCGCCCGCAACGAGCGCGAAGCGCGCAACGTGCTGCTCGCGCGGCTGTCGATGCCCGAGCATGCCCGTCTGCGAGGGCATACCGGCGGCAACCTCCTGCTGTCGATGATGGAACGCTACAGCGGAGACTTTCTCGCAGCGGTCGATGGTCTGCGCGCGCTCCTCGGCTGCGAGGGGCACGTCTGGCCCGTGACGACCGAGCCGGCGAGCATCTGCGCCGAGTACGGGGACGGGTCGACGACGAGTGGCGAAGTCGAGGTGGACGCTGGTCAGACCGCGGGCCATGCGATCACGCGGCTCTGGCTCGAGCCGGACGTGCGGCTCCACGCGGCGGCGGCGGCGGCCATTGGGGCACTCGACGCGGTCGTCATCGGACCCGGTAGCTTCTATACGAGCTTGATGCCGATCCTGCTCGTCCGCGGCGCGCCGGAAGCCGTCCGCGCGGTGCGCGGACCTGTCGTGCTGGTCACGAATCTGCTGACCGAGGGCCGGGGCATGTGGGGATTCACCGCGGGTGAGGCGGTGCGCCGCATGGGCGAGGTGCTCGGACGCCCGGTCGACGTCGTGATCGTGGACAACTCGACACCGTCACAGGCCACGCTCGCGCGTTACCTCGAGGAGCACAAGCGTCCGCTCGAGCGCGGCGACGTCCCGGCGTCGTGCGAGGTCGTGGAAGGGGAATTCTGGTCCGCCGAGATCGCGCGTCACGATCGTCGCCGCCTGGCGCAAGCCGTGTGGGCCGTGCTGGCCAAGCGGCTGTTGTAGTCGCCCACCTCCTGCCGCGGCAGCCACATGTCTGAGGTCGGAGTGCCTGAGCTATGATGGGCGCTCGACCCCAAGTCATGGGAGACCCCGTACCCGGCTCTATCTCTTCCCCGGCGCTTTCACGAAGCAGCGGGGAGACGCACTCGTCGCTCGAGCTCCTGGTCCGCGCCCAGGATGGCGACGAGGCCGCTCGGAACGAGCTGTGCGCTCGCTATCTGCCGCGGCTGCGCCGGTGGGCTCACGGGCGTCTGCCCATCTGGGCGCGCGAGCATCTCGATACCGAGGACATCGTCCAGGATACCCTCTTCCGTTCCGTCCGCCAGCTCGACGCGTTCACGCCGAACCACGAACGTGCATTCTGCGCCTACGTCTGCGAGGCGCTTCGCAACCGACTCAGGGATGCGCTGCGCCGAGCTGCACGAAGGCCGCCGAGTATTGCGCTTCCCGACGACGAACCGGCGACCGATCCATCGCCGCTCGAGGTCGCCGTGGGCCGGCAAACGCTCGGTCACTACGAAGCAGCCCTTCAACGGTTGCGCGTGTCCGACCGCGAACTGATTGTCGCCAGGGTCGAGCTCGGCCTCGACTACGCGGAGATGGCCGATCTGCTCGGCAGACCTTCGCTTGGAGCCGTGCGGGTTGCGGTCAGCCGCGCGCTGCTCCGCCTCGCGACGGAGATGAGCCTTGAGCGATCAGCCTGACGCCGCCTGGTTGATCGCGCTCGGGACCGACGTCTCCGACGGCAAGTCCGTCGACTGGGATCTCGTGGACCGGCTCGCGACCGACGACGAGGCGAAGGCGCTCGTCAGCAACCTCAAGCGCCTCGAGACCGTCATTCAGGCGCACCGCACCTCCGGCACCGATCCGGTGTCCGCGCCGGTCCGTCCTGACGCATCGGCGACGGGGCACTGGCATCACTTCGTCCTGTTCGAGTCCGTCGGTGCAGGCGCCTTTGGCACGGTCTATCGCGCATGGGACACCAACGTCGATCGTGAGGTCGCTCTCAAGCTGCTGTCGACCGGGGGCTCGACCGCACGCTCCCCGCTCAGCGAGGCTCGACACCTGGCCAGAATCCGGCATCCCAATATCGTCACAGTTTACGGCGCCGAACAGGACGCGGGTCAGGTCGGCATCTGGATGGAGTTCATCCAGGGGGAAACGCTGGCCCAGATGATTCGCGATCGAGGACCGATGAGCGCCAGGGAAGGGGTTGGCATAGGGATCGATCTGTGCCGGGCGCTTTCCGCGTTGCAGGGGGCTTCAATGCTTCATCGCGACATCAAGGCTCACAACGTCATGCGGGAGATCGGCGGGCGCATCGTCCTGATGGATTTCAGCGGCGCCTGGGCATCGGAGCGTGGCGAGACGCCCGCAAACGTGTCCGGCACTCCTTTATTTATGGCTCCCGAGCTGTTCGAGGACAAGCCGCCGACCGTGGCGAGCGATATCTACAGCCTGGGCGTCCTGCTGTTCTATCTGTTGTCGGGCCGGCTGCCTGTTGAGCGTGATTCGATGAGCGATCTCAAGAGCGCTCACGCGCGACGCGCGCGGACGCGGCTGCGGGATCTGCGTCCGGAGCTCCCCGAGGCGGTCGTGCAGGTGGTTGAACGTGCGGCGGCTCACGACCCGGAGGACCGTTACCAGACAGCAGGGGAGCTCGAGCACGCGCTCGTCGGTACGCTGGGCGCCCACGCGTCACCGGCCGTGTCGACGTCCGGCCCCGCAGGTCAGACCCTTTCCGCGAACGCCCGCAGTCGCAGGACGACAGCGTGGGTGACGTGGACGTCGGTCGCTGTCGCAGCGCTGGCGCTGACCGCGCTCGCGCTTGGAGGCTCGCTTCGAGCGCCGACGCGCGGCGAGTCTCGTCTAGTCCGGTTTAACATCGGTCCGCCCGACAACACCGCAAGCTGGCCCCGTGTGTCGCCGGATGGGCGCCTGATCGTCTACGGAACGACGGTCGAAGGCCAGGATGTGCTCTGGGTGCGCGGACTGGATTCGCTGCAAGGGCGACCGATCCCGTACACGACGGCGCGCGAATCTCCCTTCTGGTCACCCGACGGCCGCTACCTGGCATTCTTCGACAGAAACAACAAACTGAAGACCGTCGCCGTCAGCGGCAGCGCCCAGCCTCAGACGCTTGCCGATGTGTCCCACCTGCGCGGAGGAGACTGGAATCGCGACGACACGCTGCTGTTTGCAACCCAGGCAGGACTCTTTCGCGTGGGCGCCGACGGCAGCGGGCTCGCGGCGGTGACGACCCTCGATGCAGCGCGCGGCGAGTACTCGCATGAATGGCCGGAGTTTCTTCCCGACGGACGGCGGTTTCTGTTCATCGTTCGCAGCGCGCAACCGGATAACGCGGGGCTCTACCTCGCGTCGCTCGACTCTCCACGTCGCAAGCGGATCATGCCCGCCTTTTCGCGAGCGGTGTACTCGTCGGCGGGATACCTGCTGTTCGCGCGCGAAGGGTCGCTGCTGGCGCAGCGCTTCAACGAGCGCGCCGAGGAGTTGACTGGAGACCCCGAGCTCGTGGCAGCGCCCATCAAGTATCACACGGCGAGCGACGGCGCGTTCGATGTCTCCGACACCGGCGTCCTTATCTATCGGCTGAGCGAGGGGCTGCCTGTGACGCGGCTGATGCTCGTCGACCGTCTGGGGCGAGCGCTGAAACCCGTCACGGCTACCGGCGCGTACCGGCACCCTCGCTTTTCACCCGACGGGCAGCGCATCGCGGTGGAGCGTCTGGAGCCAGGAGATTTCAATCCCGATCTTTGGTTGTTCGATCATGCTCGTGGCATGGCGTCACGGTTCACGACCAGCGACGCCCCGGACATCGCCCCGACGTGGTCGCCCGACGGGCGGGAAATCGCGTTCTCATCCAAGCGGGGGGGCAGATACGAGGTCTACACGAAGACTGTCGATGAGGTGACGCCGGAGAAGCTGTTGCCGGGACCCGCGGGAGACAATATCGTTGAAGACTGGTCGTCGGACGGACGGTTACTTGGGACGGTTCTCAGGAATGGTCTCTGGCTCTCGCCCCTGACGGCCGGCAGCACACCATCCCTGATTCGTGCCACGTCCTCGTCCGAACGGTGGCTGGCCGAATTCTCACCCGACGCCCGTTGGATTGCCTACACGTCGATCGAGTCCGGCAGCCGCGAAGTGTACGTGGAGCCCGTGGCGCGCTCGGGCGGGCGATGGCAAGTATCCGCGCGGGGAGGCGCCGAACCCCATTGGCGCGGAGATAGCCGAGAGCTTTTCTACCTGACCCCGGAAGGCCACATCATTTCGGTCGACGTGGCGCCGACCACAACATGGCGGACGGGGAAGCCGCGTGTGTTGTTCCGCGCCTCTGTTCCCGAAGCCGCAGGGACTTCCGAGTATCACGTCACCGCCGACGGCCAGCTTTTCGTCGTCAACACCATCCTCGGCTATCCGGCGGTGCCGCCCGTGCAGGTTGTAGTCAATTGGACCGGCCTGCTCCGGTCGCGCGCAGGTTATTGAATGACGGCGCCCGTGGCCTTCAACTGATACTGCTGCGACGCCTTCGGGTCCTGCTTCACGTGCTCATCCCTCGACATGGCTCGGGATGACCCTGAGCTTGCCGAAGGGTCACCGGCAGCGTCCCTGGAGTCTCCGGTGCCGCCGACGGCCTCGAACACGCCCTCCGCGGAGACCTTGCGACCCTTCGCCGTCACGGGAAAGACGATCACGCCATCGTCGACCTTCAGCCGGACGGTAGCGCCCGTCACGTCACCCTCGGCTGCGACGGCCATCCAGCACCCCATGTGAGTGCACACGGCAGTCGCGACGCCGTCGACTCGCAGAGTCTTGCCCGCATAGGCTGCGGGCTCTTCGATGAGCGACTTGATCGCGGTCGCGTCCTTCAGGTTGACGCCCGTGCCAAGCCTGGTCTCGCCCGCCGCGAGCGGCGCCACGAGCGCGAGCACCACGCCGGCGATCAGCATTCTCATCTAACCCTCCAGTGCAGCCAGAGCACCATTATGGCCTCATTCGCTGTATTGTGAGAACTTCAGCCTTGAGGTCGGCCTTTTACGTGAGCCCCTACTTCAGCCTCCAATTCATCATTCAGCATTCAGAATTCAGCATTGCCTCTACTCACCCTGGACGCCGTTTCTCTTTCCTTCGGCCACCTCCCGTTGTTCGAGGACGCCAGCCTGCGCATCGAGGCGGGCGAGCGCATCTGCCTCATCGGCCGCAACGGAACGGGGAAGTCGAGCCTCCTCAAGGTCATCTCCGGAGACGTGCCGCCTGACGGCGGATCCATCTGGCGGGCGCCGGGGCTCCGTGTGTCCCGGCTCGATCAGGACGTTCCCGGTACTGCGGATCGCACAGTGTTCGACGAGGTTGCCGCCGGACTGGGAGCGCTCGGGGCGCTCGTCGCGGAGTACCACCACGTGGCCATGGTGGTCGCTGAGACCCACACGGGTCTCGAGCGTCTGGGCGAGCTCCAGCACGAGCTCGAGGAACGCGACGGGTGGCGGCTCGAACAGCGAGTCGAAACCGTGGTATCGCGGCTGTCGCTGCCGGCCGATCGTTCGCTCGGCGAGCTGTCCGGCGGATGGCGCCGGCGCACGCTTCTCGGCAGGGCCCTCGTCTCCCAACCCGATCTGCTGTTGCTCGACGAACCGACGAATCACCTCGACATCGATGCGATCCGCTGGCTGGAACAGTACCTGCGGGAGTTCTCCGGCGCGCTGCTGTTCGTCACGCACGACCGCGCGTTCCTCTCCGCGCTCGCCACGCGCATTGTCGATCTCGACCGCGGGACCCTGACGTCCTGGCCCGGCGCGTATGCCAGTTATCTGGACAAGAAAGCGGCGGCCGAGGAGGCCGACGCCCGCGCCGTGGACCGGCTCGACAAAAAGCTCGCGAAAGAAGAAGCGTGGCTGCGGCAGGGTGTCAAGGCGCGCCGGACGCGCAACGAAGGCCGCGTGCGAGCGCTCCTGGCCCTCCGTGCGGAGCGCGCCGCGCAGCGGGCGGTGGGCGGGGACGTGCGCCTCACGGTCGACTCGACCGAGTCGTCCGGCCGGCTCGTCTTCGAGGCGGACCACGTGTCGAAGTCTTTCGGCGGCGTCCCGGTCGTGCGCGACTACACACAGCGCATCCTGCGAGGCGACCGCATCGGCCTCGTCGGGCCCAACGGCTCCGGCAAGACGACGCTGCTCAAGCTGCTGATGAGCGAGCTCGAGCCGGACGAGGGCATGATCAACCGCGGGGCGCGCGTGCGGATTGCGTATTTCGATCAACAGCGCGACGAGCTCGATCCGGAACAATCGGTCGCCGACAGCGTCAACGACGGCAACGACACGGTCGTAATCAACGGGCAGCCGAGGCACATCATCGGCTACCTCGGTGACTTCCTCTTCCCGCGCGAGCGCGCGGTCTCACCGATCAAGTCGCTGTCGGGCGGGGAGCGCAACCGGCTGATGCTCGCCCGCCTGTTTGCGCGTCCGGCCAACGTTCTTGTGATGGACGAGCCGACTAATGATCTCGACATCGAGACACTCGAGCTCCTCGAAGAGCTGATCGCCGACTTTCCCGGCACCGTGCTGCTCGTCAGCCACGATCGCGCTTTCCTCGACAACATCGTCACGAGCACGCTGGCATTCGAGGGGGAGGGGCGCGTCGTCGAGTACGTGGGAGGGTGGGAAGACTATCTGAGACAGAGAGAGCAACGCCTGCGCCCCGACCTTCGTCGAGGGGCGAGGTCGCCGCGCGAGAGCGAGCACAGCCCTGAGCCGCCGCTGAGCGCGAAGGCGCGAAGCGGCGCTGCGTCCGCACGCAAGCTCTCCTTCAAGGAGCAGCGCGAGTTCGAGTCGCTGCCCACGCACATCGCGGCGCTCGAAGAGGAGCAGCGCCGGCTCACACAGGAATCCGAATCACCCGAGTTCTACAAGGCCGGCGCGGCTCACATCCGCGGCGTCCTCGCACGCGTCGAGCAGATTGCGACGGAGCTCGAGACCGCGCTGGCACGCTGGCTCGAGCTCGACGAGCGCGCCGTCCCCCGACGATAGCGTCGGTCGCTCTCGTCTTGTCCGTGTTTTCCGAGTTGTCCGGTTCTAGTTGTCGAACGAGCTCGCGAACAGCGCTTCGATTGCCCGCCGGCTGTTGTCCTGCAGCTGCCGCGTCCCGGTCCCGGTGAAGTGCGGATGCGTGATGACAGGCGCGTCGGTTCCGCGGGTCTTCCAGTCCGAACCCGTCCATTCGAACCAGCCGTCCTTTTCCTGATCGAAGACGAACAACGGCTTGTTGCACAGCTTCGCGAATTCCGCACCCCACCCCGTCCCGCCCCGCACGGTTCCATCATCGAGGATCGCCCCGACCACGTAGATCTCCTGACCGTGGTTGACCTGATACCAGAGGGTCTGCAGCACTTTCCGGATCGTCGGGCTGTCGGTGTATCGGCGGTGCATCAGCCGCGACACGTACTCGAGGCTCACGTCGCCCGCCTGCAGCTCTTCGTGATTGAGCACGCGGATCCCGCGATTCCGGACGTCCTTGTGACCGTCGAAGGTGAAGTTCACCTCCTCGATCCCGTGGCGTTCGGCGCAGGCCCCGAACTCGGCCTCGGCGCCGGCTGCGGCGCCGCTGAAGAGGATGAAATCAGTCTTGTGCATGATGGATGTCAGGAGACGGAACGCGGTTTCCGACCGGTCTTCTTCAGCGTTCGAGCGGAAGTGGTTTTCCTCTTGGCTGTGGCCCCGGCAGGCACGGGTTTCTCGCGCCCGGTCTCGCGCTGAGCTTTGAGCGCCGCGGCCTTCTTGATGATCGCGTCGAGCATCGCGCCGGTCTCGCCGCCCTTCGCCGGCCGATTGGTGACCCAGATGTCGGGCTTGTCGGCAGCGAGGATGTCTTCGAAGTCACCGTCGCTTTTCACGCTGCGCGGGGCGAACTCCGCAATATCGAGCTCGCCGGCCCACTCGTCGCGGTGCTTGATGAGCAGCCAGCTCCTGGCGCTGTCGCTGCCGCCATAGCGTCCACCCGTCCGCACGAGCACCCACGACCCTTTGAGCTTGTAGCCGTCGAGCGTGAACTTCAAGTCACCCTTCGCGAGCGCCGCATCGACATTGTCGGTCTGCGGCGTCCACGTGCCCTGATCCCAGAGCATCACGATGCCCGCGCCGTAGCCTTCCGGGATGACGCCCTCGAACGTGCCGTACTCGATCGGATGATCCTCGACATGCATGGCGAGGCGCTTGGTCTTCGGATCGAGGGACGGCCCCTTTGGAACGGCCCAGGAGAGCAGGACACCCTTGTGCTCGAGACGCAAATCGTAGTGGAGGTGACTGGCGAGATGCTTCTGCACGCAAAAGAAGAGCTCCTTGCCTGCCTTCTTCGCGCGCTCGGCTACGAGCTTCGGATCGCCGGCCGGCTCGGGCGTGCTCTTGAAATTGCGCTTCTGCTTGTACTTTTCAAGAGCCATCTGCTATCCGTGTTTTCCGCGTTGTCCTTGGCCCGTGTTGTCCGCGGCTCTAGTTGACTTCCCCCATCATCCTCTTGATGGAGGGTGAGAGCAGCAACAGCAGGAAGCCTGCCACGATGCCAAAGAGCGCGATTGTGGTGAACAGGGTCGGCAGCGGCATCTGCTCGTAGAAGCCCGCCAGTCGCCCGGCGATGAAGTTGCCGACCGAGGTCGCAAGGAACCAGACGCCCATCATCAGCCCGCAGATCCGCGCCGGCGCGAGCTTCGTCATCGCGCTCAGGCCGACCGGGCTGAGACAGAGCTCGCCGCAGGTGTGCAGCAGGTAGACGACCGTGAGCCAGAGCGGACTGACCTGCACGCCGTCCGCGGCCAGTTGAGACGCGACGACCAGGACCGCGAATCCCGCGCCGACGAGCAGCAGTCCGAACGAGAACTTGACGGGCGTCGAGGGCTCACGGCGCCCCAACCGGATCCAGAGCCATGCGAACACCGGAGCCAGCATCCACACGAACATGGAGTTCATCGATTGGAACCAGCTGCTCGGGAAGCTCCACCCGAAAACCGATGTCCGTGTATCCCGGTCACCAAAGAGATTGAGCGTCGAGCCGGCCTGTTCGAACAGGGACCAGAAGAGGGCTGCTGCAAGAAAGAACAGGCCGATGACGTAGAGTCGCTTACGCTCGCCGGGCGTCCAGTTCCCTGACAGGAACAGCCATCCGAAAAACGCCACCGTAATGACGAGGAGCATGTAGCCAGCCGCGTCGGCGACCTGCGTGATGGGGATGACACCCCCGTACGCCGCGACGCCGAAGATTACCAGCGCCACGGCCGCCAACCCGCCAACCAGCCGCGCGCGGCGCTCGAGGGTCGCCGCTGCCGCCGGCGATGCGGCCGGCTCGGGCTCGAGACCCGCAGTCCCGAGGTACTTGGCGCCCAGCTGATACTGAATCAGCCCGATCACCATGCCGACGCCCGCCGCGGCGAACCCCAGGTGCCAGTTGACGCGCTGCCCGAGGTATCCGCAGACGAGCGGCGCGATGAAGGCGCCCAGATTGATTCCCATATAGAAGATCGAGAAGCCGGCGTCGCGCCGCGTGTCCGTTGGGCCGTAGAGCTGACCGACGATGACGCTGACGTTGCCCTTGAGGAGACCCGTGCCGATGACGATGAGGAACAGGCCGAGGTAGAAGGTGGCGAGCGACGGGAACGCCATGCTGAAGTGGCCGCACGCGATGATGACGCCGCCGTAAAACACCGCGCGCCGCTGTCCGATGAGCCGGTCGGCGATCCATCCGCCGGGCAGCGTGGTCATGTAGACCATCGAAGTGTAGAGGCCGTAGACGGCCCCGGCCGTAGCGGTGTCGAACGCGAGCCCGCCCTGCGCGAGCGGCGCCGTCATGAAGAGGATGAGCAGCGCCCGCATCCCGTAGTAGCTGAACCGCTCCCACATCTCGGTAAAAAACAGTGTAGAGAGCCCACGCGGGTGGCCGAAGAAGGCGCGGTCGTGGACGACGGGAGCGTTCATCGCGTAAAGCATATGACAGTCGGCACCTGCGGACGACATGGCGCATGAATCCTCGTGCTGACCATGTCACCACGCGGTTCCCGGCCGCTGGCGACTCCCGACAGCGAGAATTGCAATACCATTCAAGTGTCGTGCGAACGGATGGAGGCGTTTGAATGGAAAACACTCTTGTCCGCATCGATCGGTGCGCCGAATGCGGCTCGGAAATGCTGTGGAGCCAGAACGTCTGGCCGGTCGACCTCAATACGGAAGCGGCCTATCGCTGCGTCCGTGGCCACGTTCTCGATCCTTCGAAAACGAGACAATGTCCGAAGTGCGGCATTCACGATACTCGTATCGTATCGGAAGGCGATGGCACCCAACATTTCACTTGCTCGCGATGTGCCGCGTCCTTTTCATTCCCGCGTTGAGCCTGGACGGCTGACTCCCGAAGTCTCACCGGTGCGCCAACGTTCCCGAGGTCACTGCGCTCTCCGATCGCTTTCGACCAGCAAGCTCGCTCCCGACGGCCTGCCGGTCGTGGCCAAGCGTGCCGGTTCGCGTTTTTAGCAACTCCGATGCCGAGAGAGCTGATGGCGGTTGGAGGGAGGTCTGGCAAAGGAGACCGTTCATGCGAGCCTCCCGGCAAGTGATCCCGTCAAGTTCTCAACAACTGCGTCCGGCAGGCGCCCGTGCCACAATGCGCGTGTGGTCCTGCTCATCTCTACCTACGACCTCGGACGTCAGCCATTCGGGCTCGCGTCGGGGGCGGCCGCGCTCCGCGCGGCGGGGACCGAGGTGGTCTGCGCCGATCTGGCGAAAGAGCGGTTGAGCGAAGAGTTGGTGCGGCGTGCGGCGGTGGTCGCGTTCTTTCTTCCGATGCACACCGCCACGCGTCTGGCGATGCCCGTCATCGATCGGGTGCGCGCGCTCAACCCCGGCGCGCGTCTGGTGGCGTACGGTCTCTACGCTCCCCTCAACGCGCCGATGCTGCGCGAGCATGGCGTGTCGGCAATCATCGGCGGAGAGTTCGAAGACGCGCTCGTCGCGTCCATCCACGATCCCGTGGACGTTGGCGGCACGAACACTCGCACGGGGACTGCGGGCGTTCCTCGCGTGCATTTTCTCGTGCCCGATCGCGCCGGGCTGCCGGCGCTCTCGAAGTACGCGACGCTCCAGTGGGGCAGCCAACGCCGAACGGCCGGCTATACCGAGGCCAGCCGCGGCTGCAAGCATCGGTGCCGTCATTGTCCCATCGTGCCCGTGTACGACGGACGATTCCGCGTCGTGCCGGTCGACATCGTCATGTCCGATGTCCGCGCGCAGGTGGCGGCAGGCGCGCAGCACATCACGTTTGGCGATCCCGACTTTTTCAACGGTATCGGGCACGCTACGGCGATCGTCGAACGGTTCGCTGACGAGTTCCCGGGCGTGTCGTACGACGTCACGATCAAGGTCGAGCACCTGCTCCGGCATGCCGACGCGCTGCCGCGCCTGCGGGATACCCGCTGTGCCTTCGTGACGAGCGCCGTCGAGGCGGTCGACGACCATGTTCTCGCGCTTCTCGAGAAAGGACATACCCGCGCCGACTTCGAACGCATCGTCGAGATTGCGCGCCAGGTGCCCCTCACGCTCGCGCCGACGTTCGTGGCCTTCACCCCGTGGACGACGCTCGAGGGCTATTGCGACCTGTTGGGCACGATCGATCGATTGGGGCTGGCCGAACATGTAGCGCCGATCCAGCTCGCGATCCGCCTGCTCGTGACGGAAGGGTCCCGGTTGCTCGAGTTGCCCGACGTGCGCGCGGTGATTCGCCAGTTCAACCCGCGCTCGCTGACGTACCCCTGGGCGCACGCCGATCCGCGCGTCGACGACCTGCAGAAGCGCATCGAGGCATTTGTCGGCGTCAACCTGTCCGCGCCACGACGGGAGCTGTTCGGCCGCATCTGGGCGCTCGCGCACGAGGCGGCCGGCCTCTCGGCGTCGCGGCACACAGATCCGGACATCCCGGCGCGAGCGACGATTCCGTACCTCAACGAGCCTTGGTACTGTTGAGCGGAGCCCACGTCGGAGCAGGTTGCTCTGATATAGGCCACGGACAACACGGACAACACGGACGTGAGTAAAGTCCTTCTCCTCTCGACCACTACCGGCTATCAGCTGCGGTCGTTTAACGATGCCGCCGAGCAGCTGGGGATCGAGCTCGTGTTTGCCACGGACCGGTGTCAGCAGCTCGACGACCCGTGGCGGGATCGTGCGATCGCCGTCCGATTTCACGAGGACGCGTACTCGCTCGACGCGATCGTCGCTGATGCGCGCCGGTCGCCTTTTCACGGCGTGCTCGCGGTCGGCGACCGCCCGGCGATCCTCGCGGCCAAGGTTGCCGAACGGTTGGGACTTCCCGGCAATCCGCCCGAGGCTGCGGCGGCCAGCGGCAACAAGCTCGAGGCCCGACGACGGCTGGCAGCGGCCGGGTTGACGGTTCCGTCGTATTTCACGTTGCCGAGCAGTGGCGACGGCGGCCACGCAGCGGCCGACCCACGCATCGAGTTCCCCTGCGTGCTCAAGCCGTTGGGGTTGTCAGGCAGTCGCGGCGTCATCCGCGCGGACTCGCGGGCGGAGTTCGCTATCGCCTTCGATCGCATCCGCGCGCTGCTCGCGCGGGTGGATGTGCGCGCAGCCAGGACGGGGCTCGAAAACGTCGTGCTCGTCGAGCGCTTCATTCGAGGACGCGAGTTCGCCGTCGAGGGAGTGCTGACCGGTGGATCCCTGCAGGTCTTTGCGATCTTCGACAAGCCCGACCCGCTCGACGGGCCCTTCTTCGAAGAGACGATCTACCTGACGCCATCTTCGCTCGGCGTGGAGAGCCAGATCGAGCTGACGACGATCGTTCAGCAGTCAATCGATGCACTCGGACTGTGGCACGGGCCCGTCCACGCGGAATGCCGGATCGGTCCCGACGGCGCCTTTGTGCTCGAAGTGGCCGCACGGCCGATCGGCGGGTTGTGTTCGAGAGCGCTGCGGTTCGGCGACAAGGTGTCGCTGGAACACGTGCTCCTGCTGCACGCGATCGGCGAGGACGTGTCGGTGTGGACGCGAGAGGCCGCGGCGTCGGCGGTCATGATGATTCCGATCCCGAAGCGCGGGATGCTGAGGCGCGTCGACGGCGAGGACGCGGCGCGGGCGGTCCCTCACGTCGAGGAGGTGCGCGTGACGGCCAAGCTGGGGCAGCTGCTCGAGCCGCTGCCCGAAGCCGGCAGCTATCTGGGATTCATCTTCGCGAGAGCCGTCTCGACAGGTCATGCGGACGCCGCCGTTCGCGCTGCGCACGCGCGCCTGTCGTTCACGATCGATTCGGCGATTGAAGTTGTGAAGACGACAGCGTGAAAGGCTTCGTAGAACATCGTAGCTTCCGCCTTCAGGCGGACGCCACAGATGGCTGACGCTATTTGGTCTGTTGTGGGACGAATCCAGGCGGCAGCGCTGCGCCTTCACCGAAGAAGAAGTCTTCCATCTGCTTGGTAACGAGCTGCTGCGCTTCTTTCTGCCACGGCATCAGGCGGTACTCGTTGAGAATCATCTTCATCCGCTCTTCCCACAGCTTCCAGGCTTCGGCTGAGATGTTCTCGTACACACGCTGGCCCAGCTCCCCCGGCCAGGGCTGCGCGTCGAGCCCCGGCATCTCCTTCTGAAACTTCTGGCAGAAAACCTTTCGGCCGGTCCGATTGCCCGCCGGTGGCTCAGGGGACGTCGGCCCTCCACAAACACTCATGGCGGAATCATAGCAGGAAGGCCCCCTTGTCGCAGGGTGCTCCTGCGCCTCATGTGTAGTTTCTCGTGTAGGGAAACGCTCCAATGGCGGTTCGTATGTGTGGCGCGCTGTGCTACTTCGAGGGGGCGGAATGCCGGCCAAAGGGCCTGCAGGGTGTTTCGGACGGATGCAGAGGCTGGCACACGATTTGATAGCCTGCTGGGTCAGGCGACTCGACAGAAAGGAAAACCGCAGCGATCGAGCCTATGAGGGGACTCAGCCACGAGATTGGGCCACGAGGCCACGAAATGCCGGATGAGGCGCCAGAAACGCCGACCGACGAACCGACACCCACGCCCGTTCAAGATCCCCGGCGGAGCCGATTGAGGTTCCGTACGTCGCACGGGGGCGGCGGGCAACCCCGACGAGGACCAACCATGCACAATGTTGATAACGGTCGAAACGACAGCGGGATTCGCAAGGAGCGACGCGGGTTTGCCTCGATGTCGCCTGAGAAGCAGCGTGAAATTGCGAGCAAGGGCGGCCGGGCGGCCCACGAGAAAGGGACGGCCCACGAGTGGACCTCGGAGGAGGCTCGATCGGCCGGACGCAAGGGTGGCCAGATCAGCAGGGGTGGGCGGGGCCGCCTCGCCGATGGATTCGCGCCTCAGCCCGAGATGCCGGACGAGGGCGCCGCTAATTAACGGTCCGGTCAGGGCATCCTGGTTCGGCCCTTGCTTGTGTTGGGCGCAGCCTGTTGATTGGCGTAGCCTACTGATTATGGTGCACTTGGCGGCCGACAGTAGTATCGTGGAGGCTGGACGTGAGTTACGGAGGCGTGTGCGTATGTTGAAACGGGTTGCGATGGCGATGTTGGCGGCGCTGGCGGTCGGCGCGGCAGCTTCAGCCCAAACCAACGGGTCTGCTCCAACCGGGCGTGCCGGTCAGCCGTCTGCGCAATCTCAGACGTCACCGGCTCAGACGCCGCAGCCGCCGGTCAGGCCGGATCCTGACTACGGCGATCTCCGGCCTGCGACCACCACCTTCATGGGTGACACCGGCCTGTGGATGGTGCCGACGGCCGAGATTCTCCCGGCGAAGCGGTGGTCGGCCAGTGCCTACCGGGTCAACTTCGACCACCAGCAGGGGTTCACCGACGTGTCGAACTGGCCGGTGACGTTCGGGTTCGGCCTCGCGGACCGCGTCGAACTCTTCGGCGCCTGGACCGTGGTGCGCCGCATCGACCGCGACGTGCGGCCGATCTTCCGGCCGACCAATTCGCGGGTGGGCGGCCTCGTCAACGAGTATCCCTTCGTCGGTCAGGGTTGGTCCGACAACCAGCTCGGCGACCTGTGGCTCGGCGGTAAGGTCAACTTGCTGTCGGAGTGGAAGCAAAAGCCGATGGCGTTCGCCGTGCGCGGCATGGTGAAGGTACCGACGGCCAAAGACGATGAGGAAGGGGTCGGCACGGGCAAGCCGGACTACCTGTTCGATGTCATCGCGAGCAAAGAGATCAACCAGCGCGTCGAGCTCTCGGGCTTCGGCGGGTTCATCGTCCGGGGCGACCCCGACTTCGTGGATCTATCGAACGGATTCCGCTGGGGCGTCGGCGCAGGCTTCCCGACGCGGAAGAGCCTGCGGCTGACCGCCGAACTGCACGGCGAGTCGCAGCTCGACGACGTGGTGTACACCGGCATCGCGCGGCTGGTGGGCGAGGACGGCTCGATTCCTCCGCTCGTCTCTGATTCGGATACGGCGACGCACTTCACAATCGGCCTGACGTGGCTCAGCAAGAAGGGATTCTTTGCGGGCGCGGGCGCGAACTGGCGATTCGGGATGGAAGGCCGGAGCTTCGCCGATCCGAACTTCGAGGACGAGTCGGGAGACGCGTTCGGCTTCCAGGCCAGAATCGGCTATCACCCCGGCGTGCGCGTCTACACGCCGCCTCCGCCGCCCCCCCCCCCCCCCCCCCCCCCCCCCCCCCCCCCCACCGACCCCCCCACCGGGGCGCCCGGCGCCACGGACACCCGCCGCCGCGACAGGCGGCGGCGGG
>Ga0184612_10000043_pt1 | contig 52793 bp, 49 predicted proteins | sample PLM3_60_coex_FD_133163 | JGI IMG/M metagenome (GOLD analysis project Ga0184612, IMG submission 133163) | Groundwater sediment microbial communities from an aquifer in East River, Colorado, USA - PLM3_60_coex | ecosystem: Environmental > Terrestrial > Soil > Riparian zone | place: USA: East... | reverse complement strand
CGCAGCACGGCGGCGACGGCGATGTCGGCGTGGCCGATGCGGTTGTCGAACCAGTAGTCGCCCGGCCGGCCGGCGCGGTCGGCTTCGAGGACGGCGAGCGCGCCTGAAATCTGCTTGCGGCAGCGCATGACCCAGAGGTCGGACTTCTGCTCGTGCAGCAGCTGCTCGTAGAAGAGGCTGGCGGCCTTGTCGCCCAGCCCCGTGGCGAGGAAGGCGATCCGCAGCGCCCGGTGCCGGGCGGGCTCGGCGGCGGGGTACATCCGGCGTTCGGCGGGCACCAGGCTGTCGAGGTAATCCAGGATGCTGTGGCTGTCGGTCAGCACCTCGCCGTCATCCAGCACCAGGGTCGGCACGCGGGTGAGCGGGTTGTACTGCCGGAGCTTCTCCGCATCGCCGAAGGTCGACCACGGCCGATGCTCGAACGGCAGGCCGTAGAGCGTCAGCGCGATGCCGACGCGGCGGACGAAGGGGGAGTCGTATTGGCCGATGAGGATCATGGGTCGTGCTCCAGGGAAGGGGAAGGCTGCCATGGCGGATGGGCGCGGGGCAAGACGGTGCGAGTGCAGATGGTGGAGAGCTAAAACAATTGTCATCCCGGGGCCGGCGCTTCAGCGCCGGAACCCGGGACCCAAGCACACGGAACTCGTCAAGTTACCTTGACTATCGCTCGGTGTTCATGGGTCCCGGATAACCGCGCTGAAGCGCGGTTTCCGGGATGACAATTGGAGTTGTCGCGCTGGCTATCCCGCAGCGTCATAAGTCTGCGGAATAATCGACCCCCGCCGCTGTTCTATATAGGTCGGCGCAAGGCCTTTGAACGCCCGCGCCGCTAACGACGCAACGCACCCCACGGCACATATGGAGGAAGAGATGCGCAACGCATACAGATTCGGCATGGCGACGGCGATCACCCTGGCGGCCCTTTCATTCGGCGCTCCCGCCCAGGCCGAGGAGGATTACGGCCCGCTCAAAGTCGTGGACGCGGGAACCTTCGGCAAGATCCTGGCGGACGCCAAGGGCATGGCGCTCTACAGCTTCGACAAGGACGAGCCGGGCAAATCCAATTGCAACGGCGATTGCGCCAAAGCCTGGCCGCCGGTGCTGGCCACCGCCGAGGACAAGCCGGCGGGCGATCTGACCATCATCACGCGGGACGACGGCAGCCTGCAATGGGCCGACGACGGCAAGCCGCTCTATACCTACATCGACGACAAGGCGCCGGGCGAAGTGACCGGCGACAACAAGAACAATGTCTGGCACGTGATCAAGGAGTAATTCGCGAGCGGTCGCGATCGAACCGGCCGCCACTGCGCTGAAAACCAAACCATCCTTTGTGGACTACTGCGGCGGCGCGCCATCAAGCGTGTCGCCGCAGTTCGTCGGGTGGGGCCTAAAGTAAGATCCGCCCAGTTCCGAACATTGCTTCCCAAAATTGTTTCCCCCGCGAAAGCGGGGGCCCAGGGGAAGAAGGGCGCTCTGCAACTCCTGGGTCCCCGCTTTCGCGGGGAAATCAATTAGGAGTGATTCAGTTTGAGAGAATAGCACTCTAGCCCCTTTCCCTTTCATTCATCTCGCACCCCGCCGGGAACTTGACCCACGGATGCTTCGTCTCCGACCACACCGCATAGGTCGGCGGCTCGAAGTTCGGGTCGGCGAAGTTGCCAGCTGCTATACCAATCATGTCGGGCGCGGCCTCGGCGTACCAGAACACCGTGCTGCCGCAGATGGGGCAGAAGTAGTTGTCGATATGGCGGCCGCTGTCGGAGCCGCGGCGCCAGAGCTTGCGCTCGCCGGCGATCGCCACGACCGCTGCTTTCGGCCAATAGGAGGAGACGCCGAAGACGCTGCCGGTGCCGCGCTGGCATTCCAGGCAGCTGCAGGCGGCGACCGAGCCGGGCTTGCCGGTCATGGTCACCGTGAGTTGGCCGCAGGAGCAGGCGGCGGTGCGATTCATGGCGCGGTGTCCTCCCTGGGTTTCTTTGCCGGCCAGAGTAGGCGACCGGCGCGGGCGCGCAATGGCCGGCGTTGCCACGGTTGCAATACGGCGGCGGGGCGCTCAGTCTTGGGGTGGGATTCCCAACCGCAGGGAGGGCAGGTCCATGGCATATGAACGCTGCACAACAAGGCCATTCGCCGGCGCGGCGCTGGCGCTGATGCTCGCGGGCTGCGTGGCGACGGAGGGCGAGGGCGTCACGCCGGTCGGCCCGGTCTGGATCGCCACGGAGATCGCCGGCGATGCGACGCCCGCCGAGCCCTCCAAGCCCGCGGTGACGCTGCAGCTGGGCGCGGACGGCCGCGCGTCGGGCAAGGGTGGCTGCAACCAATATGGCGGGCCGTACGAGCTTGCCGGCGCGTCGATCACCTTCGGTGCTTTGGTCTCCACCAAGATGGCCTGCGAGCAACCGGCCATGGACCGGGAAGGGGCCTATTTCGACGCGCTCGCGAAAGTAACCCATTACGAGCTGCGCAACGACGCGGAGCTGGTGCTGCTCGCCGACAATGGCAACCGGATCGTCCTGCGCCGCAGCGGCGAGGAGGCGCCGTAGGCGGCTGCGGCGTGCGCGTGGCGTGGCCGCCGGGGCGCCGGCTTCAATTGGTGAGGTTCATTTCTTCCGCGAGGGCCTTGCCGCGCAGCTCCCACATCTGCTTCACGGCGCCCTGCAGACTATAGGGCTTGCCGCTGGGCGACATGATCTCGTCGCCTTCGAGGATCATACCGACGAACACTACCTGCTTGTTCTCGGGATTGACGTTGAACTGCAGCACGACCGATTGCTCGAGCTGCTTCACCGAGTTGGAGCGCAGATTTGCGCTGACCCGCACTTGGCCCGCGGCGTTGCCGTCGGTGATCTCGTCGGCCGACCAGCGGACCTCGAAGCGGCCGAAATAGAACTCGGCGTCGATCCATTTGGCGATCGATTCCGACGATTGACTGCCGCTGTTCTTGACGCTCTTCACCTGCGTATCGCGGACGTGTTGAATTTCCTCGCTGTGGCCGCCGCCGGAAAAGACAAAGAGAAAGGCGGCCAGCAGTCCAAACAACATGATCATGCCCAAGCGCATCATGACAAATATCTCCTGGATTGTTGCAGGGCCGGCGGGCCGCACGCCACCGGTCCGTTGAGCGCGAATCTAGGGCCGCAATCTTAAGGGGAAATGAAGCTGCACCACTAACGTGGCCTGCCTTCTGGCATGCAGGAGTATTGAATGCTGTGCCGGCATCCCACCGGCACCGATCCTACGTCAGCGCCTGCACCAGGCCGTCGAAGAGCGGCTTACCGTCGGTGGAGCCGAGCAGGGGATCGATGGCGTTTTCCGGATGGGGCATCAGGCCGAGCACGTTCTTGCTGTCGTTGAACACGCCGGCGATGTTGCGGGCGGAGCCGTTGGGGTTGGCGTCCGGCGTCGGCTCGCCGTTCTCGTTGCAATAGCGGAAGGCGATCTGGCCGCGCTCTTCCAGGCGGTCCAGCGTCGCCGCGTCGGCGAAGTAATTGCCGTCATGATGGGCGACCGGTACGGAGAGCGTCTGGCCGGTGGCGTAGCCCGCGGTGAACAGGCTCTGGCTGGTCTCGACCCGCAGCGTGACGTTCCTGCAGACGAATTTGAGCCCGGCGTTGGACAGCAGCACGCCCGGCAGGAGCTGCGTCTCGGTCAGGATCTGGAAGCCGTTGCAGACGCCGAGCACGGCCACGCCCTGCTTCGCCCGCGCCGCCACTTCACGCATGACCGGCGAGTTGGCGGCGATGGCGCCGCAGCGCAGATAGTCGCCATAGGAAAATCCGCCGGGCACGACGATCAGGTCGACATCGGGCATCTCAGTGTCGCGGTGCCAGACCATCGCGGGATCGCGGCCGATGGACTGGGCGAGCGCGCCGCGGATGTCCTGTTCGCGGTTGGAGCCGGGGAAGACGATGACGGCGGCTTTCATGGGCTAGAGCGGGTTGGTTGCCTTGAACAAGAAGTCGAACCACAGAGGCACAGAGGCACAGAGAAGAAAGTACGGGCAAACCACAGATGCACACAGATGGACACGGATAAGAAAATTGCGCGCCGAAGGCGCGCAAGAACAATCTGATAAAGACACTGCGCGGTCATCGCCAGTTTGGGCTCCGCGCATCTGTGTGCATCTGTGTGCATCCGTGGTTGAATTTCCTCGCTTGCTTCTCTGTGCCTTTGTGGTGAATCTTTCTCTCGTCCTCACGCAATCTCGATGGCGTAATTCTCGATCACGGTGTTGGCGAGCAGCTTCTTGCACATCGCCTCCACCTGGTCGCGGGCCTTCGCTTTGTCGGTCTCCTGCAGATCGAGCTCGATGAATTTGCCCTGGCGCACATCCTCGACGCCGCCGAAGCCGAGCGAGGACAGCGCATGGGCGATGGCGCGGCCTTGCGGATCCAGCACGCCGTTCTTCAGGGTCACATGCACGCGGGCTTTCATTACTGCCCCATCTTCTACTGCATCGTCTCCGGGCCCTTGAGGTCGCGCAGGCCGGCTTCCGGAAGAATACCAAGGCGGCGCGCCACTTCCTGATAGGCCTCGGCCACCTGGCCCAGATCCTGGCGGAAGCGGTCCTTGTCGAGCTTCTCGTTGGTCTTGATGTCCCAGAGTCGGCAGCTGTCCGGGCTGATCTCGTCGGCCAGCACGATGCGCATCTCCTCGTTCTCGAAATGGCGGCCGAACTCCAGCTTGAAATCCACCAGCTTCAGTCCGACGCCGAGGAACAGGCCGGAGAGGAAGTCGTTGATGCGCAGCGACAGCGCGATGATGTCGTCGATCTCCTGCGGCGTCGCCCAGCCGAAGGCGGTGATATGCTCCTCCGACACCATGGGATCGCCGAGCTCGTCGGACTTGTAATAGAACTCGATTATTGATCGAGGGAGAGGTGTACCCTCGACAATGCCGAAGCGCTTCGACAGCGAGCCGGCGGCGACATTGCGGATCACCACCTCCAGCGGCACGATCTCCACCTCGCGCACCAGCTGCTCGCGCATGTTGAGGCGGCGGAGGAAATGGGTGGGCACGCCGGCCTCACCCAGCCGCGTCATCAGATATTCGGAGATGCGGTTGTTGATGACGCCCTTGCCGGTGATGATGCCCTTCTTCTGATTGTTGAAGGCGGTAGCGTCATCCTTGAAGTACTGCACGAGCGTGCCCGGCTCCGGGCCCTCGAACAGAACTTTTGCTTTTCCTTCGTAGATGCGGCGGCGGCGGGTCATCGTGGGTTTCCTCCCGTTGCGATCCCGGCGTTGGGGTTTGTCCAGGGGTTGGACGGGCACCGGAACCGCTCCAGGTGTGAACGTATCGCGAACTCTGCGTCCACCAGCCTTGGATAGGCTGGATATAGCAGCGGAATCGCGGCGAAACAACGAATCCGCGGGTTTTTTTGGCGGGTGCGAAGGGCGGCTTAAACCGCAATCCGGTCAAGGGGATGAGCGCGGCAAAACCGGCGGCGGGAGGGACCCGCCGCCGGCTGCCCAGACTTGGCTCAGCCGAGGTCGAATAGGAGGAACTCGGCCCTGTCGCGGGCGGCGATGTCGAGCCGCGCCGCGTCTTCAATCGCCACCCCATCGCCCGATCTCAGCGCCTGGCCGTTGACGTCGATATCGCCGTCGACGATCTGGACCCAGGCGCCGCGCCCGGGCGCAAGCTTGTGGCTGACCGAAGCGCCGGCATCCAGCAGGCTGGCATATACGTGGACATCCTGATTGATGTCGAGCGCGCCGTCGGGTCCACCCGGAGCGACGATGAGGCGCAAGACGTTGCGCTTCGCCTCGTCCGGGAAATTCGCCTGACGGTAGGCGGCGGGCAGGCCCTCCCGCTCCGGCAGGATCCAGATCTGCAGGAAGCGGACATCCTCCTCGCCTGAGGCGTTGAACTCGCTGTGGCGGACGCCGGTGCCGGCCGACATGGCCTGCACGTCGCCCCGCTTCAGCACGCCGTCGCCGCCGGTCGTGTCCCGGTGCGCCAGCGCGCCGCGCACGACATAGCTGATGATCTCCATGTCGCGGTGGCCGTGGGTGGGAAAGCCGCCATCGGGACTCACGGTGTCGTCATTGATCACCCTGAGCTGCCGGAAGCCCATATGGCGGGGGTCGTAGTAGTTCGCAAAGGAGAAGCTGTGATGGCTGTCGAGCCAGCCGAAATTGGCATGGCCGCGCTCGGCAGCAGGACGAAGGGCAAGAGTCATGATGGATCTCCTTTACGCTGAAGTTTGGTGCACCGGCTTTGGCGCGCCTAGATTTCCCGGCCGATCGCGGCGTCGACGGAATAGCGGCCGCCGCCGCGGATGACGAAGCCGAGCGCCAGGATTCCCCACAGCAGCGGATACTCGAAGCCGCCATTGTTCCAGAAGAATCCGGACGGGTAGTGCTGGATGACGGCGACCGCCAGGAAGCCGGCGATGAAGCCCGCGGCGATGCGCGTTCCCAAACCCAGCACGAGCAGCAGCCCGCCGACGAACTCGATCAGGCCGACGGCCAGCGCCGCCGAGGCCGGATAGCCGATGCTCTCGAAGAACTGGCCGGTGGCCTCCAGGCCATAGCCGCCGAACCAGCCGAACAGCTTCTGCGCGCCATGGGGCAACAGGAACAGCCCGGCGGCGACGCGCATCGCCGGTTCGACGAACGGGGCTAGCGTCCGTTGAACCGAGGCAAAGGCGGGGACGAGGGGCTTTGCCCCGGAAATAGAAATGTCGGTCATGAGATGCTCCCAAAGGGTGGGCGAGAGCCTGTCCCTCGCCGTCACCCACAAATTTGGGATCCAGATTGAATCGCGACAATCTCTCGATCGAGAACAACACTGTCGCAATTTATGCAACAATAAGGTATTGGGCAGTGATGGATCGTCTGGCCAACATGGAAGCCTTCGTCCGGGTGGCGGAGACGGGATCGTTCTCCGAAGCCGCCCGGCGCCTGCGGACGTCCAAGTCCTTAGTCAGCCGGCAGGTGGCGGCGCTGGAAGCGGAGCTCGGTGTCCGGCTTATCCATCGCACCACCAGGTCGCTGACCCTGACCGAGGAAGGGCGCGGCTACCACGGCGAAGTGGTGCGCATTCTGGCCGAAATCCAAGACGCGAATATGTCAGTCAGCCGCATGCAAACCACGCCGCGCGGCCGGCTCAAGGTCAATGCGCCGATGAGTTTCGGATTTCTGCATCTGGCGCCCGCGCTGCCGGATTTTCTTGCGCGCTTCCCCGAGGTGGAACTGGATCTGATCCTCAACGACCGGTATGTCGACGTTGTCGATGAGGGATTCGATCTGGCGGTCCGCATCGGCCGGCTCGCGGACTCCACGCTGGTCGCGCGCAAGCTGGCGCCGATGCGGCCGGTGGTTTGCGCCAGCCCGCGCTACTTGAATCAGCACGGCGTTCCCACGGCCCCTGCTGATCTTCGGCAGCATCAATGCTTGTGCTACAGCACCAATGCATTGACCAGCGAGTGGCGCTTCGTCACAGGCGATGGTCAGCCGCTCATGGTCCAGACCAAGGGCAGGCTGAGTGCCAACAATGGCGATGCCCTGCGCATTGCAGCTTTGCAAGGCCTTGGCCTTGCCTATCTGCCCAGCTTCATCATCGGCGGCGATCTGCAGGCCGGAACGCTGGTCTCCGTGCTGACCAGCTACATGCCGCAGGATGCGGGCATCCACGCGGTCTATCCCCATAGCCGACATCTGCTGCCGAAAGTGCGGGCCTTCGTGGATTTCCTGGCCGAGCGCTTCGGCCCCCGGCCCTATTGGGATCTGGTGGAGTAGGCGGTGCGCTAGATGACTATTTTCTCAAACGGATATTCGCCCGGCAGGCCGGCGGCGAAGCGCCAGACGGCGCGGCTCTTCGGCGCCGGCTGAGGCAGCGCGATCAGGGAGCTGGAGGTGGTTTGGAAGCCGCTGTCGGTCATGATGGCCATGGCGTCGGCCGCCCCGCCCTCGGGATCGTGCTCGCGGCTGGAGAGCAGCGCCTCCCAATCGGTCCAGTTGTCCTTTGCGGGATCGGGCGGCGTAGCCGCTTCGAAGCGCGGCAGGTAAAGCCGCATGCGCCGGCTGCCGGCGGTATCGTTGCGGTCAAGGGCGGTGACCATGGAGGGGCCCGGCGGTAACGCTTCGGCTTCGACCCAGCCCTGCTTATGGCCGAGACTGCGAAGCCAGAACGCGCTGTGGGAATCGGCGATCACCATGTTGAAGGGGCGATAGGAGGCGGGGTCCAGATCCTGCAGCGCCTTCACCGCTTCCAAGCCGTCGGCATGGTCCAGCGCCTCCAGCACCAGTTCGCCGCGGCTGCGCCGGCCGGGCGCCGGGCCTAGCGTATTCATCCGGTTCATCACCGCCGCCAGCACGCCCTGGTCATTGATGCCGAGCCAGCTTCCGCCGGCTAGCTTGTCCAGACCCGCCACCACACGAGGTCGGTCGGGCCAGTGCCGCCCGGGTCCTGCCCAAGGGCGATCCGCCATCTCGTCGCGGTTGGCGCCGACGATGACAGGCCAGTCATGGCCGGGGCGAAACAGGATGACGATGCTGCACATGGTTGGACGGCGGACTTCAATCGAGTCCCGGCCGGTCGTCAACCGGTCCCAGTCGGGACGTAAAACGGCTTGCGGTGTCGCCGGCAAGTGGCCAGATTCCCGAAATCACCTTTCACGTTAGGGAGCACCCAGGTCCATGGCGAGTTTCGACGACCGTAAGAAGGGATTCGAGGACAAGTACAAGCATGACAAAGAGCTCGACTTCAAAGTTAACGCCCGCCGGAACAAGCTGCTCGGCCTCTGGGCGGCCAAGGAACTGGGCATTCCCCCCGCCGAGGCGGAGGCCTATGCCAAAAGCGTGGTGATGGCCGACTTCGAAAAACCGGGCGACGACGATGTGGTGGAAAAGATCGTCGGCGACGCCAAGGCCAAGGGCATCGACATCACCGAGCATCGCATTCGCAAGCATATGGGCGATCTGCTGGAGACTGCGCGCCAGCAGATCATGAGCGAAGTAAAGTAGCGGCGCGCCCGCGATGACCGAAGCGCCCAGCCGCGCCGCGGACCTGCTCAGGCGTCTGGCCGAAAACGCTGAGCGGCCCGCGAGCGCGGCCGTGGGACTGCCGCCGCAGATCTATACCGATCCGGATATTCTGCGGCTCGAAGAAGAACGCATCTTCGCCCATGAATGGCTGTGCGCCGGCCTAGCGGCCGAGATTCCCCATCCGGGCGACTATCTGACGTTTGCGATCGGCAGCCAGCCGATCATCGTGGTGCGCGGCGCTGACGGCGGCATCCGCGGCCTGTCCAATGTCTGCCGCCATCGCATGTCGCGGCTGGTGCAGGGCCGCGGCAATGCGCGGGTGTTTGCCTGCCCGTATCATGCCTGGACCTATGACCTGACGGGCAAGCTGATCGGCGCGCCGCATATGACGCGCAGCGAGGGCTTCGACAAGAAGAAGATCTGCCTGCCGGAAATCCGTACCGAAGTCTGGGAGGGCTGGATCTATGTCACCCTCGATCCCGCCATCGACAGTGCCGAAGCAAAGCTGCGGCCGCTGCAAAGCGTGGTCGCGCCCTACCGCATGGCGGGCTATGTGCCGTTTGCGACACAGGATCATCTCTGGGACACGAACTGGAAGCTGCTGACCGAGAACTTCATGGAGGGCTATCACCTGCCGGTGGCGCATCGGCGCACCGTGGGTGCGTGGTTTCCGGCGGAAGAGACCGGCTTTCCCGAGCAGGTTTTCGACAACTTCACCTATCAGACCTTCATCAAGAACCAGGACGCGAAGTACGGCCTCGCCCACAAGGACAACGCCGTCCTCGAGGGCAAGTGGCGTTATACCTCGGTCATGCCGACCATCTTTCCCACCCACATGATCGTCATCGCGCCCGATCACCTCTGGTATCTGTCGCTGCGGCCGCAGGGTGCGGGCCAGGTGCATGTGCGCTTCGGCGCAGCGCTGGCGCCGGAGGTCCTCGCCAGCCTGCCGGACAAGGACGGCTTCATCGCCGAGACGGTGGAGTTCTTCGACCGCGTCAATGCCGAGGACCGCTTCGTGGTCGAGGCGATCTACCAGGGCGCCAAGGCGCCGCTGGCGCAGTCCGGCCCTATGAGCTGGCTCGAGCGCGAGCTGCATGACTTCCAGAACTATCTGGCGCGCAAGCTCTGCGGCCGGAGCGGGCAGCCGGCGCTGGTTGCCGCGCAGTAGGAAGGCTCAGTCGAGCGTCGACCGGCGGCGCGAGCCGGCCATGAGATCGTCTTCCTGGTGTGTGGGTCCGACCATGTCCATGGCGGTCAGGATCATCGCCACCTCGCCTTGCGGCCCGCGCAGGGGCAGCGCCAGCCGCACATAGGTCTGCGCGCCGCCGGAGTTGACGATCGAAATGCAATAGAGATTCGGTTTCGCCGTCTGCACCACCTCCAGCAGATGGCCGCGGACGAGATCGCGGAACTCGGCCGGCTGGATGTCGTCGACATTGTGTCCGGTGAGATCCACTTCCTTCAACCGGCTCAGCCTGGTGCCGGCAAGCCGGTATTTGAGCCGCAATGGATTCGTCTCCACGTCGAGCAGACAGATATTGCCGAGCGCCCAGGCAAACTCCACCGGATCGATATCCGCGCGCGCGGGCATGGCGTGACCGCCGCATTTTGTCTGCCAGTAGGCGTACATCCGCTGCAGCAAATCGCTGGGAATGGCGTTGAGTTCGAGGCGGGTCGCGATTGCAGATTGCATCGTCTTGGCAGCTATGGGTTCTGTTGGATTTGTTGCCGATTCATATCAGCTGAGGCTTAATTAATGGTGGGGGTCTAAAGTTAATCGGAACCGCCGGTAAGGCCGATGCTCGACCGTCATGAAGCACGGGAAGAATGCGCCGGATCGCGCTTGCAGCGGAGAGCTCGTTAACCAGACTCGACTGAACCAATGCAGGAAATGGGCCGGCGGCGGCGCGAAATGTCATCAAAGAGGCGGGCTTTGCCGCCAGCCGTGGGCGGTGGCGGCCCACTATACGAATATAAGCCTATTGTGACATCACCCAGCGACGCGGTGTTTACCATAAGCACATGGGCAATCGCCGAGCCTTTCCCAGCTTCGGATGGAACGGCGCGTCACTCTGCCGCAGGATTATTTCCGCGCCTTCTTTTTCGCCGCGCCGAACACGCGCGCGAAGATCGTGTCCACATGCTTGGTGTGATAGCCGAGGTCGAACAGCGCGGCGAGCGCCTTCTTCGGCAGGCGCTTTGACACTTCGGGATCCGCTTCCAGCAGCTTGCGGAAATCGCCGCCCCGTTCCCAGGCCTGCATGGCGCTGCGCTGCACCGTGCCATAAGCCTCTTCGCGGCTGAGCCCCGCCTGGGTCAGCGCCAGCAGTATGCGCTGGGAGTGCACGAGACCGCCGAGCGCATCGAGATTGCGCTGCATTGCCGCCGGATAGACCACCAGCTTTTCGATCAAGCCGGTGAGCCGTCCGAGCGCGAAATCCAGCGCGATGGTGGCGTCGGGCGCGATCACCCGCTCGACCGCCGAGTGGGAGATGTCGCGCTCATGCCAAAGCGCGATGTTCTCCAGCGCCGGCGTGACCGTGCCGCGCACCAGCCGCGCCAAGCCCGTGAGATTCTCCGACAGCACGGGATTGCGCTTGTGAGGCATCGCCGACGAACCCTTTTGCCCCGGCGAGAAATATTCCTCGGCCTCGCGCAGCTCGCTGCGCTGCAGATGCCGGATCTCGATCGCCAGGTTCTCGATGGAGCCGGCGATGACGCCCAGCGTGGCGAAGAACATGGCGTGGCGGTCGCGCGGGATGATCTGGGTGGAGACCGGCTCGGGCTTCAGCCCCAGCTTCGCGGCAACGTATTCTTCGACGCGCGGGTCGACATTGGCGAAGGTGCCGACCGCGCCGGAGATGGCGCAGGTGGCGACTTCTTCGCGCGCTCGCACCAGCCGTTCCCGCGCCCGGGTGAAGGCGGCGTAGTGACCGGCGAGCTTAAGCCCGAAGGTGGTGGGCTCGGCATGGATGCCGTGGCTGCGGCCGATGCAGGGCGTTGCTTTGTGCTCGATCGCCCGGCGCTTCAGCGCCGCCAGCAACCCGTCCAGGTCTTTCAGTAGCAGCTCCGCCGCCTGGGTGAGCTGCACGGCGAAGCAGGTATCCAGCACGTCCGACGAGGTCATGCCCTGGTGCAGGAAACGCGCGGGCTCGCCCACATGCTCGGCGACGTTGGTCAGGAAGGCGATGACGTCATGCTTGGTCTCGCGCTCGATCTCGTCGATGCGGGCGACATCCCAGCGGGCGCGCTTGCGGATCTTCGCCGCCGCCGCCTTGGGCACGACGCCGAGCTCGGCCATGGCGTCGGTGGCGTGGGCCTCGATCTCGAACCAGATGCGGTAGCGGTTCTCCGGCTCCCAGATCCGGGTCATTTCCGGGCGGCTGTAACGGGGGATCATGCTGTCTGCTTTCACGGTTTTTCCGGGCCAACGGACCCGACTCGCCGTCCTGAGTCAACCGGCTTGCCAGGGCTTCGGCCGTCGGCTCATATCCCAGCGGTGGGAGGCCCGTCATGAACCTGGAACGCAAGATTTCCGCGCCCCAATCGGCGCTTGTCGGCGGCATTTCCAGCGCTGCGCGGATGCTGCCCGATGACAATGGCGTGCCGTTCAAGGTGACGCGGGCGCAGGGGCCATATCTGTGGGATCAGGCCGGGCGGCGCTATGTGGATTTCGCACTGGGCTATGGCGGCACCATCCTTGGCCACGCCCATCCCGCCATTGTCGCGGCGGCGCAGGCGGCGATCGCCAACGGCTCGCTGCCGGCTTTTGCCCATGAGGGGGAGGAGCTGGCCGCCCGCGCCCTGACGCAACTCACCGGCGCGCTGACCCAGGCGAGCTTCATCAACAGCGGCAGCGAGGCGGTGCATCTGGCAAGCAAGATCGCCCGCGCCGCCACCGGCCGCTCGCGCATCGCCAAGCTCGCCGGCTCCTATGACGGCTGGTACGAGGATGTGGCCTTCGGCATGGTCGGCGCGCCGGAGTCCTTGATGTCAGGCGAGCGGCCGGACAATGGCCGCACGGTGCTGCTGCGCTACAACGACATCGAGGATGTCGAGCGCCTGTTCGCTGAGCGCAACGACATCGCCGGCGTCATCTTCGAACCGGTGATGTGCAACGCCGGCTGCATCCTGCCGGCGCCGGGTTATCTGCAGACGCTGCAGGACACGGCGCGGCGCCATGGCGCGCTGGTGATCGCCGACGAAGTGCTCGCTGGATTCCGCCTGAGCGCCGGCCTTTCCAGCCATCACTTCGGCCTCGATCCCGATCTTGCCACCTTGGGCAAGACCATCGGCAGCGGCATTCCCGCCGCCGCGGTGGTCGGCAAGCCGGAGATCATGGCGCTGCTCGCCAGCGGCAAGGTGACCCGCGCCGGCACCTATAGCGGCAATCCGCTGATGAGCGCCGCCGTGGCGGAGAGCGCGCGTCTGATCGGCGAGATCGACTATGCCGCGCTGAATGCCCGCGGCGACGCGCTCCGCCACGACATCGAATCCGCGTTCGCGGCGGCGGGCGTGACGCTGACGACGCTGGGCTATGGCAGCGTCTTCGGCTACTGGTTCACAGACAAGCCGCCGCGCGACTATGCTGAGGGCGTGAAGCTACTGCGGCCGAACATCTGGTCCGAGGTGCATATGGCGCTACGACGCCATGGCGTGATGACCAAGCCCGGCGCCTGGGGCCGCTCGCTGCTCTCGACAGCCCATGACGAGGAGGCGCTGGCCATTGCCCGCGCCGGCTTCCGCGAAGCGGCGCAGCAGGTGCGCGGGCTGGCGGCCTGAGCCGCAGTGCCAGCGCAAACGATTTCATGCCCGTCAAATATCCCCATCTCTTCTCGCCGCTCACGATCGGCAACGTCACGGTCAAGAACCGCATCCTGTCGACGGGGCATGACACCAGCCTGCCGCGGGATCATCACGTCAATGCGCCGCTGATCGCTTATCACGAGGCGCGGGCGAAGGGCGGCTGCGGCCTGATCGTGGCGCAGGTGGCGAGCGTGCATGAGACCGGGCTCTACTCCTCTCATGTGCTGAAGGCGACGACGGACGAATGCATTCCCGGCTACCGCAGGCTGGCGGAAATGTGCCGCGCCCTTGATTGCCGCCTGTTCGGCCAGCTGTTCCATCCCGGCCGCGAGATCATGGAGGGACAGGACGGCTCCATCGTCGTCGCCTATGCGCCCTCGGCGGTGCCGAACGAGCGCTTCCATGTCATGCCGCAGCCGATGTCGAGGAAGCTCATCCGCGAAATCGTCGACGGCTATGGCGCGGCGGCGCGGCGCATGTGCGCGGCGGGACTTGACGGCTGCGAGATCGTCGCCAGCCACGGCTATCTGCCGTCGCAGTTCCTCAATCCGCGGCTCAACCGGCGCGAGGACGAGTATGGCGGCAGCTTCGAAAACCGGCTGCGCTTCCTGCGCGAGGTGATCGCGGCCATCCGGCGCGAGGCCGGCGGCGATTTCGTCACCGGCCTGCGCATCTCCGGCGACGAGATGGACCATGACGGCCAAAAACCGGTGGAGGCGCTGGAAGCCATCGTCACGCTCGAAGCCGACGGGCAGCTTGACTACTACAATGTGATCGCGGGATCGTCGGCGTCGATCGCCGGCGCGGTGCATATCGTGCCGCCGATGATCGTGCAGACCGGCTATGTCGCGCCGTTCGCGGCCACCGTAAAGGCGAATGTAAAGAAGCCGGTGTTCGTCGCCGGCCGCATCAACCAGCCGCAGATCGCCGAGCAGATCCTGGCCTCTGGTCAGGCCGACATGTGCGGCATGACGCGGGCGCAGATCTGCGATCCCGAGATGGCGAACAAGGCGGAGGAAGGGCGGCCCGACGATATCCGCGCCTGCATCGGCTGCAACCAGGCCTGCATCGGCCATTTCCATCTCGGCTATTCCATCTCCTGCATCCAGCATCCGGAGACCGGGCGCGAGCTGACCTACGGATCGCTGAAGCCCGCGGTGCGGAAGAAGAAAGTGCTGATCGCCGGCGGCGGCCCCGCGGGCATGAAGGCGGCGGCGGTCGCGGCGGAACGGGGCCACGACGTCACGCTCTATGAAGCGTCGGAGCGTCTCGGCGGCCAGGCGCTGTTGGCGCAGCTCCTGCCCGGCCGCGCCGAGTTCGGCGGCATCGTCACCAATCTCAGCCGCGAAGTGGAGCTTGCCGGCGCCAAGGTCGTGAAGCGCACGCGCGTCGACCGCGCGCTGGTGGAGCGGGAGAAGCCCGATGCGGTGATCATCGCCACTGGCGCCAAACCCCACGCACCCGAAATTGAAACCGGCGACGACACCCATATCGTCAACGCCTGGCAGGTGCTGCGCGACGAAGCGAATATCGGCGCCTCCGTGGTCGTTGCCGACTGGCGCCCCGACTGGATCGGAATGGGTTTGGCCGAGAAGCTGGCGCGCGCCGGTTGCCGCGTGCGGCTCTGCGTCGACGGACTCCATGCCGGCCAACGCCTGCCCTGGTATGTGCGCGACAGCTGGAACGGCATCCTGCACAAGCTGGGCGTGGAGATCGTGCCCTATGCGCGGCTGTTCGGCGCCGACGGCGATACCGTCTATTTCCAGCATGCCGCCAGCGGGGAACCGATCGTGCTCGAAGGTGTTGATACCCTCGTCACCTCTTACGGCCAGGATCGTGTGGCCGAATTGGAGACGGAGCTAGAGGGATTGGATACCGAACTGCACCTGATCGGCGATTGCGCCGCACCGCGCACGGCGGAGGAGGCTGTGCTGGAAGGGCTGAAAATCGCGGCGGCATTGTAACGGCCCGTCACGATTTCGCCTCATTGCGGCCATGGGAAGCCGCAATCGCCGCCTACATTTTATTGGCAAATCCGAACAAGAAGGAGATGGCGATGCGTATGGAAAATTTCCTGGCGAGCGCAGCCCTGTTGGCTGTCGTAACGGGCACCACCGTGGCGATGGCGGCAGATAAAGAAAGCAACTTCAACGGCATCACCTATGCCTGCGCCGGCGTCGGCGGCGAAAGCCAGACCGATCCGCGCTGGCAACGCTATCCGGCCAAGCTGGTGTTCGCGGGCGGCAATGGCGACTATCTCTCCAACATCGCCGTCAGCATCGAGAACGCCAAAGGCGAGTCGGTGTTCGAGACCGTCTGCGACGGGCCGTGGCTGTTGGTCGACCTGCCGCCTGACAAGTATCGAATCGCCGCCGTGGCGGAGAATTCCTACCGCAATGAATTCACGCTGAATATCGGCAGCGGCCACCAGGTGGAGCACATTGTCCGCTTCCCCGAAGTGATGCGCTAACTGCATTCACGAAGTTGACCAAGCGAGACGCCTCGGATTGATCCAATCCGAGGCGTTCTTGATTCAGAGTCCGTGCCGCGCTCGCCAGTCGGCGGGATAGAGGCCATAGAACACCACCGCCTTGTCGCCCTCATAGCGCAGCGGCGTTCCCTCCGGCAGCCAGATCACATCGCCGGGCTTGGCTTCCAGCTTGCTGCGGAAGCCCTTGCCCAGGCGCAGGCGGAACTTGCCCTCGAGCACGACGATGACCTCGTCATAGAGCACCGTCCATTCGATGGAGCAGCCATCGAACTTGGCGATGCCGGCACCCATGGTCTTGCTGATCTCCGGCCCGACCAGGCGGGCGATGGAAGCCTTGCCCGGCGGGCCGCCGAACTTGTCGAACTTGATCTTGCCGCGCTTGAAGTGGATGTGCTTTGGCATGGGCTCCCCCGTTTGATGAAACGGGGAGCCTATCGGTCAGGCTTTCTCTTTGCCAGCAGCGGCAGGTGCAGGCGCGCGCAGGCGGCGTAATTGCGCTTGCAGAACTCCGGCAATGACCAAGGCGCCCCCGGCGATCTGCAGGGGTCGCGGCGTGGTGCCGAGCATGGCCGTGATGGCGATGGCGACGATCGGCGTCAGGTTCAGATACAACATGGCGACGACGATGCCGGCTCTGTTGACGCCGTAGTTCCAGGCAATGACGCCAACGCAGATCAGCACCAGTACGACCCAGGCCAGTACAACCACATCCAGCGGCGACGAGGGCGGCGCGGGCGGCAGATGGGCGGCGCCGAGCAAACTCGCAGCAATGTAAATGACCGTGGCGGCGACTGAGCCGGTCCCCGTCGTTGCCGCGGTGATGCGCAGTTGCGACCAGCCGGCCAGCCAGCGCTGGGCTGCCTGCGAGTACCAGGCCCAGCAGGCAGTGGCGAGGATCATCAGGATTTCGCCGCCGCGGATTTCGAAACCGCCCGCGGCAGCCTCGGGATCGTAGGTGGCCAGGCCGCAGCCGAGGATGGCCAGGACGATGGCCGGGATCGTCGCGCGATCGACAGGAATGCGGAAGAACAGCCAGGCGACGAGCGCGCCCACCGCCGGACCGGTGGAGCTGACGATGGCTGCGGTCACGGGATTGGCATGGGCGACGCCCAGGGTGAAGAGCGGCGCAAAGCTACCGATGCCCACGGCGCCCAGCAGCCATAGCCGCCATCGCGCGACGCCAGGGACAGTGCGGCGCTGCGGTTCCCGGAGATACAAACAGGCAAGCAGAATCGGCGCGGCGAGCAGATAGCGCGCCGCCGCCAGGAAGTAGGGATCCCAAGTGCTGAGCAGCAAATTCAGCGCCGGGATCATGGTGCCCCAGGTTAACGCTACAAACAGCAGGCTGAGGCCGCCGCGGCTGCCGCCGCTGGAACCGGTCATGAGGGGCCCGCATCGCCGGCTGCCGGCCGGGGCGCCCGGCGCCAGGGCAGATAGCGCATCTGCGACTGCAGCACGCCGGCGAGCACCAGCGCGCCGCCGAGGAGCTGCATCAAGTTCGGCGGCGTGCCCATCAGGCTGATGATGAGGATCGCGAAGACCGGCACGAAATTCAGGTAGAACGCGCTGATGACGATGCCCAGCCGGCGCACGCCGTAGTTCCAGAAGATCAGCCCGAGGATGACGGCCGTAACGGTCATCCAGACCAGCAATCCCGCATCCAGCATGCCGCGCGGCCCGGGCATCGGCCAGGGTGCGGCATCCAGCAGGACGGCGCCGGCATAGACCAGCACCGAAACGACCGCTGCCGGCACCATGGTGATGACGCTGATCTTCAGCTGCGTCCAGTGTCCCAGCCACCGCTGGGCAGCAAGCGAGTACCAATTCCAGCACAGGGCCGCGAGGATGATCAGGAACTCGCCGCCGCGGATGTCGAAGCCGCTGCCTGCCGCGTCCGGCTTGTAGGTGGCGAGGACGCCGCCGGCGAGGGCGAGAATGATGGCCGGCCACATGGCGCGCTCGACCGGCAGGCGAAAGCCGATCCAGGCGACCAGGCCGGCGATAATCGGTCCCATCGATCCGATGATGGCCGCGGTGTTGGGGTCGGCATGGGCGATCCCGATGGTGTAGAGCGGCACAAACAGGCCAAGGGCGGTCCCCAACACCCATACCCGTGCGCTGAACAGGCCCCGCAGATCAAACTGCCTGGGCTCCAGCAGCCACAGCAACAGCAGCAGGAACGGCACCGCCAGGACATAGCGCGCCGCCGCCAGGAAATAGGGATCCCAGTGTTCGAACAGGACGGTAAGGACGGGGATCTGCGAGCCCCAGGCGAAGGCCACGACAAGCAGGCCCAGATTGGCGAGCCACATCGGGCGACACTAGCGGCTCGGCCGATGGTTGACGATGGCGAGGAAAGAATGCCGGCCATGCGTTGGCAGGGGTGCCGGCCTCCGGGGACCGGCGCAAAGGATCGGCCTTCCAATGCCGAAAAATGGCCCGTCCGGTCCTTGCTGCTGCTCGGTGGTCTCCAGAGCAAGAATCATCCCGGAATCCCACCTTCCCGTATACAGGAGTCGAGTATCCGCGAAGCCGCTAAACTGTTGAATTATAGTTCATTATTGCCTGGCCGATACGTGGTTTCCTCCCAGGAAAGTCGATTTCGTGGCAGGCTTAGGGGTCGATTCACAGATGTTTGCTAAAAGTGTCGGTATTCCGGCCGCATAAGCCGGAAGACCGGGCTCCACCATCGGCAATTGTGGCTACCTCGGTCGGAAGATATCCCAGGCGGGTGGGTCCGCGGGGATCGTCATATTCCTCCAGTTAGGGCCAGTTTGAGAGATGCCGAGATTTATGGCGGGTCTATTCCAGCGACTCAGCGTCCGTACGGCGATCCTCGCCGCGTTCGGTGTGCTCCTGCTCACGGTCGGACTAGCCTTTGCCGTCGTATGGATGGAAGGGCGCAAGCTTGAATCGAACTACGAAGCTCTGCGGCAGAATTCCCTGCCGGTCGTCGACGCCTTGCATAGCCTGAAAACCGCGACCGAATTCCTGGTACAGGCCTCCTCCTATGCCGCGATGGTCGATTTGTCGGAGACGTTGACAGGCGACCTTCTGCATCACCGTTCCGACCAAGCCACTGCCGCGGTTCTCCACGCCCAGGTCAAGCGGGCACAGGACGAACTGCTGGAGGCGCAGGCGGAAATGGCGCGCGCCCTGCGGAAGATCGAAACTCTCGAGGATGCCGACGGGGCGCTGGCTGACGCGGATTTCAAGGACCGTGTTAGCAAGATCGCCGCCGATATCCTCGAGGATTCCCATGAGTTCCAGGACGGCAAAATCGCCAGGACACAAGTCGCCGTCGCGGCGTTCACCGGCCACCTTCACGACGCCGCCGCGATCCTCCGCCGCTTGATAGGTCAGGGACTCGCCGCCGAGAACCTGGAGATTGCCAGCAGCGAGCCGATCGTGGCCGACGCCATTCGCAACGCGACGACGGTCGCCGCCGGTGGCGCCTTTCTGGCCTTGCTCATCGGGTTGTGCGCGGCGTTGTTCATTTCTCGCGCCATCGCAGCGCCGATCGGCCAGCTTCGCGACAGCGCCAAGCGGGTGGGCCAGGGCGATCTCGACATCGAATTGAAGGTCTCCGGCCCCGTCGAGCTTCAGGAACTTGCGGCGTCGTTCGACGAGATGACGCGTCAGCTCGCGGAAAACCAGGAACAGCTGCGCCGCAAGGAGTGGCTGGCCAGCCTGGGCCGCATCGCCGCCACGGTCAGCCATGAATTGCGCAATCCGCTGGGTGTGGTTCGCGCCTCGATCTACAGCATCAGGGAGCGGACGCTGCACAAGGGCCTCGGAGTCGAACGCGCGCTCGAACGCATGGAGCGCAGCATCGACCGCTGCGTCGGCATCATCAGCGATCTCCTGGATTTTGCCCGGGTCAAAGACCTGCAGCGCGAGACGACGGCCATCGACGCCTGGCTCGGCGAGTTCCTGGCCGAGCTGGAGCTGCCCGATGGCATTGCCCTGCGGCTGAATTTGGCCTGTGGGGCGCGCTTTACTTTCGACCGCGAGCGGCTGGAGCGCGCAGTCGCCAATCTGGTCGCCAATGCGGTACAGGCCCTGACGGATCCCCAATGGATCGGATCCGGCGGGAAGCCGCGGGAAATCGCCATCAGCACAGGCATCAACGGCCCGCTGGTCGAAATTACCGTCGCCGATACCGGGCCCGGCATCGGCGCCGAGATACTGCCGAAGATCTTCGATCCCCTGTTTACGACAAGAAATTTCGGCGTCGGGCTTGGCTTGCCGCTGGTGCGCCAAATCATGCAGCAGCATCGCGGATCGATTGCCGTCGAGAGGGGCGCAGACGGCGGCGCCACCTTCATTCTCAGGTTGCCGCTGGAGCTCGATGACGATGTTCAGCAAGGGAAAGCCGCATGAGTTCGCTCAATATTCTCGTCGTTGACGATGATCCCGATCTGGCGGAGAGCATCGGCGAAGCCCTTGGCCTGGCTGGGCATAATGTCCGCTTGGCCAGCAACGGTGCGGAAGCCGTAGAGCGTTTTGGCGAGATGAAATACGATCTCAGCTTCATCGATGTACGCATGCCCGTGATGAACGGCGTCGACTGCTTTTTTGCCGTCCGCGAGCGTCACCCCGATGCAAGGATCGTCCTGATGACCGGATTTAAGGAACCGGCGGTGGAACGGGCGCTGAGTGCCGGCGCGCTCGCCTTGCTGCACAAGCCATTTCGCATGGAAGAGGTGATAAAAATTGCCCGGCAGATCGGATAGAGGCCGCCATCATCTGCAGTTACGGGCAGGTGACCTTTGCGAATGATGTTGCAACCATCGTCTGAAATGCGGTCATACTGCCTGATAGCTAACTGTGAGTAACTTTTCCTGTTTTGTCGCGTGTGACTAATTTGACATATTGCTTATGGCATCTGGTTCTCAGAATAAGCCTATGAACGTCGATTTGCGCCAGCTTCGCAGCTTTGTGACGATCGTCCGCTGCGGCAACTTTACACGAGCGGCACAGCAACTCGGCGTGTCCCAGCCGGCCCTGAGTCTGTCCCTGCGCCAGCTTGAGTCGGCACTCGGTCTGCGGCTGCTGGATCGGACGACCCGCAGCATCGGATTGACCGCCGATGGTCTGCGGCTGCTGCCGACGGCGGAAAGGCTGCTGATGGACTTCGAAGCCGCCATCAGAGACGTCAAGGAGGCGGCCGCCGAGCGCCGTGCCATGCTGACGGTGGCCTGCCTGCCGTCGCTTGCCGTCCGCGTCCTGCCGGAAGCCATCACCAAGTTTCAGAAGCAGTGCCCGGACGTGGCCATCCAGATTCGCGACGGTACGGCCGCTGCGGTCATGCGCGCGGTGCGACAAGCTGACGCGGATATCGGCATGAGCAGCTATTGGCAGGCGCAGCCGGATCTGGAGTTCCGGCCAATCGCCGAGGACCGGTTCGTCCTGGTCTGTCCGGCGGGCCACCGCCTGGCGCAGCGCAATCAGGTGACCTGGAGTGTCCTGAAGAACGAATCCTTTCTCATGCTGACGCCCGATACCAGCATGCGGCGCCTGCTCGACGATACCTTCGGCGATTTTTCCAGCATCGTTCAGCCGGCGTTCGAGGTCGGTTCCTGGGCGACGCTCTGCGGTTTGCTGGAGGCGGGCCTGGGAATCACAGCTCTGCCCGATCTGGCGGTGCCGATGGCGGATTCCAGGACGCTGGTCCAGGTACCGCTGGTGGAGCCGGTTATCACCAGGGATATCGGCATCGTCACCCGGAACGGGTCAGAGTTGACCTCGGCGGCCAAGGCCTTCCTGGAGGTTCTGGACGGGGTGCTCGGTCAGTCGTCGCATCGCTTGCCGCGGCGCCAGCGGCGTCGGGCCTAACGCCGCTCCGCCAAATTTTCCGGGTCGGTTCCGCCTCCTCTCAACGAATCTTAACCTGTCGCCTCTATGGTTTATCGGATGATCGCTGACGAAACGCGATCGGACGATGGACGAACGATTGCCGCAGGATCTGGTGGAGCTGTTTGATCGTGGCGAGGCGGCATCCCAGGCAGAGCCCGGGGTGGAGCCGACGCTTGACTGGACGACGCGCAAGCTCCCACGGATCGATCGCATGCACGCTTATTGGCAAAGCCGGCGCCGCGGTCATGCCGTGCCGCTGCGCCGCGACATCGATCCCGGCGATCTCAAGGATATGCTGCCCTATGTCATCATTGCCGAATTGCATCGCGAGCCCTTTCGCGTCCGCTACCGCCTGGGCGGCGCTGCGGTGAGCTCGGCGCTGGGCTACAACATTGCCGGTCGCTGGCTACATGAGATGGATGTCGCCGGCGGGCATGGCACCTGGATCGGCATCTATCGGCGGCTCTTCGAGACGGGGCAGCCGGTTTTCGGCTGCTCGGTGGGCAAGCTTTCGGGCGTGACGATGTTCAGCTGCGATTTCGCGGTGTTTCCCTTGTCTCATGACGGGAAGAACGTCGATCAGTGCCTGGAGATCGAGAATTGGGAAGCGGAAAAGGCCAGCGCCCACTACAACGATGATCGCCTGGAGTGGGCGGTCACTGTCTATCCCTAGGATTCCTGTCGATAGCGCCTAGCCGGCGCGCGCCAGCGGCACGACAACAGCCGATATTGGCTCCGCCGGCGGCACAACCCGCGCCGCCGGGAAGGCCGTGACACGGGTTCCGGAACCCAATTTGCTCTCCAGGACCACGCTACCGCCATGCAACTCGGTCAGGCGTTTGGCCAGCGGCAGGCCGAGCCCGGTGCCGCCATAGCGGCGGGAATGGCCGTTATCGACCTGCTGGAAGATCTGCATGACGCGTGGAATGTCGGCCTCGGCGATACCGATGCCGGCATCGCGAACGGAGATATGCAGGGCGCCTTCCTCGTCGACAAAGCCGTCGATATCCACGCGACCGCCGTCATGGCTGAACTTGACGGCGTTGGAAAGGAAATTGAGCACGATCTGGGTGATGCGGCGCTCATCGCCCCGCAGCATCGGCAGATTGCGTGGCAAGCGGTTGACGACAGCAATATTCTGCGTCCGTGCCTGCGGCGCAACCATGCGGCAGGTGATATCCGCCACCTCGGCCATGTCGACCGTTTCCTCGAGCAATTCGAGTTTGCCGGCCTCGGCCTTGGTGAGGTCGAGGATATCATTCACCATCTCCAGCAGGTGGCGGCCGCTGGCATGGATGTCACCGACATACTCCTCGTAGCGTTTGTGACCGAGCGGCCCGAAGCTGCCCCGCTGCATCATCTCGGCAAAGCCGATGATGGCGTTGAGCGGCGTGCGCAGCTCATGGCTCATGACGGCCAGGAATTCGGACTTGGCCCGATTGGCGGATTCCGCATAATTGCGCGCTAGCACCAGATCGATTTCGGATAGCGCCAGGCGGCCGAAGACGCGGTCGATGATGCGCGCCGGCACGATCCAGAAGACCAGCAGCACCGCCATAGCGAGAGCTAGGCCGGCCGCGGCGGCAATGGCGGTGCGATAGAGCAGCGGCATCATGCTGCGCTCGACCTCCAACAGCGCCACTGTGCCATCGTCGAAGGTCAGCAATGCCCCGCGCGTGAGGAGGGGATCCGCCTGCGGAAAGCCGATCGCCGCGACGACGCCGCCATCCTCGCCGATGATGCGGTAGAGCACGTCCTTATGGGCTTCGGCGGAAAGCGGCAGCAGGGCCTCCACGCTGGCGGGATCCCTGCGCCATGTGTCCAAGGGCGCGCCCTCGGCGCGGGACAGGTTGGCGCCTTGCAGATTGGCCTCCGACAACAGGTGGCGGGCCTCGTAGCTGTAGCCCACAACGAAGTAGCTGGCCGGCAGGAGCACTGCGACGATGACCGCCACGGCCCAAGCGAGCCATGTGACCAGGCGAAGAAGACGCGCCGCTTCTTTCTGCCGGGCTCGTGACAGATTCTGGTGGGCTACCTGTTCGGTACCACCTTCCATATCTGAGCCGACGAGCGCGCTCACAGTGACTTCTTTCCTCGGTCGCTCGGCCGTTTCTGCCTTCGGCCGGATTGTTGGATCCGCTAGTGCGGTCTTAGTAGATGCTCGGATGCGATATTACCCATGCTGCGCTTAAGACAGCCTTACGGGTGGACCGGAAAGGCAACCGACAAACAATATTGCGGCATTATGCTTTAAGTGGCGTTAATCATGTATCGCATTAAGTATATGATTTAATTGAAAAATCACTTCTTGTGCTTATACAATATGCCAAAAGTCGACGAACCAACGTCCCCGTAGGAAAAGTCGCCAGAATGAGAATTGCCGAACGAGGCACCAATCTTTTCTTCGCTGCGGCGGTCGCCGTGGCGCTTGTCGCACTGCCCGTCCATTTCGATCCCGTCGATGGCAAGCTTGTCGCGTCCGCTGCTGTCGCCAAGAACGGCGGCAATAGCGGAGGCAACGGCGGCGGCAATAGCGGCAACGGAAATGGCAACGGCGGCAGTTCGGGCAACTCCGGTAGTTCCGGCGGGTCCAGCGGCTCGAGCGCTGATGGCGCCAGCAGCGGCGATGGCACCGCGAGCGCGGGGTCAGTGTCGACGGACTCAACGCCCGGATCTGCTACCAGCAAGCAAGCCGGCCATATCGCCGCGTACAAGGATGCCGTGAAGGCCGCCAAGAACGCCAACAAGGCCGTCGCCGAAGCCGAATCGCAGGTCAGCGCGGCTGAGGCCAAGCTGGATTCGGCAAAGCAGTCCCGGGGGGATATGGCCGCCGCGCAGGCCGAACTGGATTCCGCGAAGCGCAATCTGGAAACCGCCAAGAGTGGCGCCGCCGCCGCGCAAACGAATGTCCAGGCCGCCACCGATGCGGCCGCCAACAAAGGCGTGACCGACAAAGTCAGCAGCGCTGTCGATAATCTCCTCGGACTCGACAGCTCGCTTTGAACCTGCGGCGCTCTCGGCGCCGCCATTCCTCCGTCCTTAGATCAGTCCCTGGCTGAACAGGCCGACATGGACCTTGCGCCCGATCACGATATGATCGGTCGAACCACCTAAGCTGATCGCCTTCCGATACCACACTGTTCAACCTGCAACTGGCAAAGTCGGCGGAGCTGTCATCATGAACGATCAAGCGAAACGGGCCCATGAACCCCAGGATCTGGAGCGGTTGATAATTTCCCGACAGTGGGCGGGAGACGTCGATGGAATGGTCGCCCTCTTTGAGCCTCAAGCTGTTGTTGACCACGGCGGAGAACAGTTGGCAGTGGGTCGGGAGGCAATTCGCAAGGTCTTTGCCGCGCTGGTTGCGACAGGGCGAAAGTTCCAGCGCGGAGATCAGCAGGCGGCGATCATCAACGGAGACCTCGCGCTCACCTCAACGCGCCTTCCGGATGGTACTGTGACAGCCGAGGTTGCCCGCCGGCAGAGCGACGGAACGTGGCTATGGGTCATCGATAAGTTTACTATCGCGTAGGCTTCCATGCTGCCGCCGGCGGCCGCCTCAGCTCAAATCCCTGTCAGCACGGACTGACGCGGCCTTTGCGCCCGATCACGATGCGGTCGAGCTGGTTTTCTGGCAAAATAGCTATCTGTTGATATATAGCTATCTGTTGATATGAGGTAGGAAACCGAAAATTGGTCAAAATCTCGCTTTTAGGAATCCCCAACGACGATAACTCCTCCTTCATGAAAGGCCCCGCAGAAGCGCCCCCGCTTATCCGGCGCGAATTGCACTCCGATGCGTACAGCATGTGGAGCGAAACGGGCATCGATTTGAGTGCCGCAGGCAGGCTGGTGGATCATGGCGACATCCAGTTCGATAGCGCCAGCGATCCGTGGGATCTCATCGAGCAGAATGTTGGGCGCGCGATGGAGTCAGGCGATCCACTGATTTCCCTCGGTGGTGACCATGCCATCACCCATCCGATCATGCGCGCCGTACGCCGACGTCACCCCAACCTGACCATCCTTCATATCGACGCGCACCCCGATATTTATCACGCATACCAGGGTAACCTGCGATCCCACACGTCGCCGTTTGCCCGGATCATGGAAGAGCGGCTTGCAGATCGTTTGATTCAGGTCGGACTTCGCACCGTCAACGATCATCATCGCGACCAGTTCAAGCGTTTCGGGGTCGAGGTTGTCGAGGCTGGCCGCTGGGGCCCGAATCTCCGGTTCGATATAACGACGCCCGTATATCTCTCGATCGACATGGACAGCCTGGATCCGGCCTACGCGCCCGGTGTGTCGCATCGGGAGCCTGGCGGCCCATCTCCCCGTCAGGTGATCGATCTGATTCACACCATCGATCAACCGATCGTGGCCGCTGACATTGTTGAGTACAATCCGCGTTGCGACATCTCCAACATAACCGCGATTGTGGCGGCAAAGCTGTTGAAGGAAGTTGGCGGAATGATGGTAAAGACGGCGCGGTGATGACGACGGGGCTAGAATGAGCCGCCTCAGCTCAAATCAATCCCTGGCTCTTCAAACTGACATGGCCCTTGCGGCCGATGACGATGTGGTCGTGCAGCGAGATGCCGAGTTTGCCCGCGGCCTCCGCCACTTCCCGGGTCATGGCGATGTCGTCGGCTGACGGCGTGGGATCGCCGGATGGATGGTTGTGCACCATGATGATCGCCGTGGCGCCCAGCTCCAGCGCCCGCTTCACCACTTCCCGCGGATAGACTGGCGTGTGGTTCACCGTGCCGCGTTGCTGCACCTCGTCGGCGATCAGGCCGTTCTTGTTGTCGAGGAACAGCAAGCGGAACTGCTCGTTCTTTTCTTCCGCCATGGCCATGCGGCAATAGTCGAGCAGCTTCTTCCAGGAACCGATGACCTCGCGCTGCGCCATCTCCTGCTGCGACATGCGCAACGCTGCCGCTTGCACGGTCTTGATCATCACCGCCGCTGCGGCGCCCACACCCTTGATCTCCTGCAGATCATCGGGCGACGCCGCCATCACGCCGGCGAAGCCGCCGAAGCGCTTGATCAGCGCCTTGGCCAGCGGCTTGGTGTCGATGCGCGGCATCGCCTGGCAGAGCAGCAGTTCGAGAAGTTCATAGTCGGCCAACGCCGCGCTGCCGCCGCTCAGGAACCGCTCGCGTAGCCGCTGCCGATGGCCAAGATAATCAGGCGTTTCGGATTTGGCCTTATCGGGGTCGTCCTTGCCGGGGCGCTCCGCGGCCATGGGCCGGGCGCTTTCAGGCGGAATACGGCGGGCGGTGCATCCCGGTGGGCGACAGGGTGAAGATCTCCACCCCATCCTTGGTCACGCCCACCGTATGCTCGAACTGGGCCGACAGGGACCGGTCGCGGGTCACCGCTGTCCAGCCGTCTTCCAACACCTTCACTTCGCGGCGGCCGGCATTGATCATCGGCTCGACGGTGAAGAACATACCCTCCTGCAGCTTCGGTCCCATGCCCTTGCGGCCAAAGTGCAGGACGCTTGGTGAGTCATGGAACACGCGGCCGATACCGTGGCCGCAGAAGTCGCGCACCACGGAAAAGCGCGCGCCCTCAGCGAAGGTCTGGATCGCCTGGCCGATGTCGCCGAGATGGGCGCCGGGCTTTACGATCTCGATGCCGCGCATCATCGAGTCATAGGTGATGTCCACCAGCCGCTGCGCCTTGATGCCGACCTTGCCCACATAGAACATGCGGCTGGTATCGCCATGCCAGCCATCGACGATGGTGGTCACGTCGACATTGATGATGTCGCCGTCCAGCAGCTTGCGGTCGCCGGGAATGCCGTGGCAGACCACGTGATTGATCGAGGTGCAGATCGAGCGGGGAAAGCCGCGATAGCCCAGCGGCGCCGGTATCGCATTGTGCGACACGATGAAGTCGTGGCACAGCTTGTCCAGTTCGCCTGTCGTGACGCCGGGCACCACATGGGGCGTGACATAGTCGAGCGTCTCCGCCGCCAGCCGGCCGGCCTTGCGCATCGCTTCGAATGCCGCCGCATCGTGAATCTTGATGCGGTTGGCGTCGTAACTCCAATCGTCCATGGGCTCTGTATCGTGCATTGTTTCGCCCCTGAGTGGGGGCTTCCATTGCTCAATAAATGACTTCAAGGATACATTTTCAAGTCTCAACTGTCATCGCCGGCTGTTTGACACGGATTCACCGTCCGCGGAAAGCCTTGCCGGCTCAAGCTGTTAAGAATTCCTATGGCATCAGCACGATCCGCCGGCGGCGGCCACGAAACCGTGATCACGATCGATCGCCTGGGCGGCCAGGGCGATGGAATCGGCATGGTCGAGGGGCAAATTGTCTATGTTCCCTATGGCGTACCGGGTGACCGGCTGCGGATCCGCCTGGGCAATCCCCGGGGACAGGGGCTGAAGGCCGAGATCCTAGCGGTGGAAGAAGCGGGACAGGCCCGCCGCGACCCGCCCTGCGCCCATTTCGGCCGCTGCGGCGGCTGCGCCCTTCAGCAGATCCGCGACGATCCTTACGCCGATTGGAAACGCGGCCGGCTGGTGGAGGCTCTGCGGCAGCAGGGACTGGGCGACGCCCCGGTCGGGGGCCTGATTCGCACGGCGGCCGACAGCCGGCGCCGGGTGACCCTGGCGGCGCGGACGCGCAAGGGCGCCGCTGTTCTCGGTTTTCATGCACAGGAAAGTCACGACATCGTCGACCTCCGGGAATGCCATGTGATACTGCCGGTGCTGACGGGACTGATTGCGCCGCTCCGCGATCTGGCAGCACGCGAGCTGCCGGCCGGCGGCAGAGCCGAGCTCATGGCAACGGCGACCGCGACGGGAATCGATCTTCTGGTCCGCGCCGATAAAGCCCCCAACCGCGACAGCCGCGCCGCGCTGGCCGTTTTCGCGACCGCGCAGAAACTGGCGCGCCTGTCCTGGCAAACGGGAAAAGAGGAGCCGGAGCCGATCGCTCAGCACCGCGTGCCGCAGGTAACGTTCGCCGGCGTCGCCGTCGATCTGCCGCCCGGCGCCTTCCTGCAAGCCAGCGCCGAAGCAGAGCAGGCCATGGTGGAGCTTGTCGTCGCGGCGGCCGCTGGCGCAAAGCGCGTCGCCGATCTTTACGCCGGCTGCGGCACGTTCACTTTTCCCCTGGCCAGGACCGCGCAGGTGCAGGCCGTGGAGGGCGACAAGGACTCGATTGCGGCCCTGACGGGTGCGACCCGGCGCAACAGCCTCGGCCGCATCGCCGGGGAGCGCCGCGACCTCGCCCGCGATCCGCTGCAGCCCGACGAACTGAGGTTTTTCGATTGCGTGGTGTTCGACCCGCCACGCGCCGGCGCCAGGGCGCAATCGGAAATGCTGGCAAAAAGCCGCGTGCCGGTCGCGGTGGCGGTTTCCTGCGATCCCGGCAGCTTCGCCCGCGATGCGCGCATCCTCGTTGATGGCGGCTACCGCCTGGAGTCGGTCACGCCCATCGACCAGTTCGTGTGGTCGCCCCATCTGGAGATCGTCGCGGTGTTCCGGCGGTAAGCGAGAAAGGTAGCAATCAAGCAAACAAAATTGCTTCCCCCGCGAAAGCGGGGGTCCAGGAGAAGCAAGGCGCACTGCAGCTCCTGGGTCCCCGCTTTCGCGGGGAAAGAAATTTCTTGATGGTCCCGTGAGCTCTCTTAAGAGACGCGTCGCTCACCCGCACTGGCCGCGATGGCGCAGCAGGTGATCGGCGAGCACCAGGGCCATCATTGCTTCGCCGACGGGTACGGCGCGGATGCCGACGCAGGGGTCGTGGCGGCCCTTGGTGGATATCTCGGCATCGTGGCCCGCGATATCCACGGTCTTGCGATGCTGCAGGATGGAACTCGTCGGCTTCACCGCGAAACGCACGACGATATCCTGGCCGCTGGAGATGCCGCCGAGAATGCCGCCGGCCTTGTTCGACAGGAAAGTGACCTTGCCGTCGTTCATGCGCATCTCGTCGGCGTTCTCCTCGCCGGACAGTTCGGCCGCGCCGAAGCCGGCGCCGATCTCCACGCCCTTGACCGCGTTGATGCCCATCATCGCCGCCGCGAGATCGGCGTCGAGCTTGCCGTAGATCGGGGCGCCGAGCCCAGCCGGCACGCCGCTGGCCACCACTTCGATCACAGCACCGGCGGAGGAGCCGCCCTTGCGGGTCTCGTCGAGGAATTTTTCCCACACCGGCACGATCTGGGCATCGGGACTGAAGAAGGAATTCTGCTCCACCTGGTTCCAGTCCCAACGGCCGCGGTCGATGCCGTGCTTGCCGATGCGGATCAGCGCGCCGCGGATCGTAACGGGCGATCCCAGCACATGATCCAGCACCTTGCGGGCGATGGCACCGGCCGCGACGCGACTCGCTGTCTCCCGCGCCGAGGAGCGCCCGCCGCCGCGATAGTCGCGGATTCCGTATTTGGTCCAATATGTGTAGTCGGCATGGCCGGGCCGGAACTTGTCCTTGATCTCGCTATAGTCCTTCGAGCGCTGGTCCTCGTTCTCGATCAGCAGGCTGATCGGCGTACCGGTGGTCATCCCCTCGAACAGGCCCGAAAGGATCTTCACCGTGTCGGACTCGCGCCGTTGGGTGGTGAAACGCGACTGGCCGGGCTTGCGCTTCTCCATCCAGGGCTGAATGTCGGCTTCGCTGAGCGGCATGCGCGGCGGCGTGCCGTCGACGACGCAACCGATGGCCGGCCCATGGCTCTCGCCCCAGGTGGTGAAACGGAACAGGGTGCCGAAACTGTTGGCGGACATCGCAGTCGAAAATCCGGGTTAGCCGGAATCTTGCGTGCGGAAATTGGCCAGCATCTCCGCTGCTTCCGAAGTGGCGTCGGTGCGCAGCATGCCCACCACATGATAGCCGCTGTCGACGTGATGCACTTCGCCGGTGACTCCGGCCGAGAGCTCGCTGAGCAGATAGAGGGCGGCGCCGCCCACCTGCTCGATGGTGACGTTGCGCTTCAGCGGCGAGTTCAGTTCGTTCCAACGCAGGATGTAGCGGAAATCGCCGATGCCCGACGCGGCAAGCGTCTTGATCGGTCCAGCGGAAATCGCGTTGACGCGTACATTCTGGCTGCCGAGGTCGGCGGCGAGATAGCGCACGCTCGCCTCCAGCGCCGCCTTGGCCACGCCCATGACATTGTAGTGAGGCATCACGCGCTCGGCGCCATAGTAAGTGAGGGTGAGCATGCTGCCGCTCTTGGGCATCAGCTTCGCCGCACGCTGGCAGACGGCGGTGAAGGAATAGCAGGACACATCCATGGTCAGCGCGAAATTGCCGCGCGAGGTGTTCAGATACTTTCCCTTCAGTTCCTCCTTGTCGGAGAAGGCGATGGCATGCACCAGAAAATCCATCTCGCCCCAGCGCTTGCCGATCGCCGCGAAGACGGTGTCGATGCTGGCATCGTCGGTCACGTCGCAAGGGACGACGAAATCGCAGTTCAGCGACTTGGCCAGCGGCAGAACGCGCTTTCCCAGCGCCTCGCCCTGATAGGTGAAGGCGAGCTCGGCGCCCTGGGCGGCGACTGCCTGCGCGATGCCCCAGGCGATCGAGCGCTCGTTGGCCACGCCCATGACGAGACCGCGCTTGCCCGTCATCAGCTGTTTGCCCTCGGTCATCCGAACCCCTTGAAATACAAGAAATCCCCGCGATTTTCGGGCATCCTACACGAAACAGGTGGGGGGTCAAATGAGGGCCCTCCCGGGGCTTTTGAGTCGATCCGCGCCGCTGCGAATTTAACAATCCCGGCGATTTGTGGCAGTAGTCAGCAGCCGGCGACGAGGTGCGGATGAACGACCAACCGGAACAGCATGAGGAAACGAAACCTGAGGAAGCCGGGCCGGCGGCCGGTCCGATGGATCAGCTGCGGGATCTCGGCCTCGGGTTGTTGCATCTGCTGCGTCACGCCGCCAGGCGGCTGGTGGCCGACCGCTGCATGCAGGTCGCTGCGGCGCTCAGTTTCACCACGCTCTTGTCGCTGGTGCCCTTCGCGGCGATCTCGCTGTCCTTCGTCTCGGCCTTTTCGCAGTTCGCCGACATTCGCATCGCGGTCGAGGATCTTTTGACTCAGTATCTGCTGCCCCAGGCCGGCGAAGCCGCGGTAGAGCAGTTCCGCAGCTTTGTCCTGCAGACCCAGGCGCTGACCGGGCTCGGCATCTTTGGTGTGGCGGCGACGGCGATCATGCTGCTCTCCACCATCAACCATGCCTTTGACGTCATCTGGCGGGTACAGCGGCCGCGGCCGCTGCTGATCCGATTCCTGGCCTATTGGGCAATTCTCACGCTGGGGCCGCTGCTGATCGGCGGCGCGCTCTCGGCCTCGGGCATCCTGCTGGCCGCCGGCGAGCGCGTCGGCGGCAGTTTCTTCACAACCTCCGCGGCGTGGATCACGCCGTTCATGCCGCTGTTGCTGCAGGCGACGGCTTTCACGCTGCTCTACCTCATCGTACCCAACCGCCGCGTCAAGTTCACCGATGCGCTGATCGGCGGCGTCGTGGCGGCAGTCATCTTCGAGATCGTGAAGCATTCCTTCGCGCTCTATCTGGTCTTCTTCCCCAGCTACGAAGCGATCTACGGCGCCGTCGCCGCCATCCCGATCTTCTTGCTCTGGATCTATTGCTGCTGGGCGACGGTGCTGCTCGGTGCGGAGGTTACGGCGAGCCTGCCGGAGGCGCGGGAGAAGGGGCGGGGCAAGGCATAAGGTCGCCGTAAGGCCATTGAAGTATCACGCCGGCAGTTGCGGCCTTCCCGGCGAGTCGTTGACCCAATGGCTGAGACAACCGGAGGGAACTAGCCGCCTGCCGTCCTGACGAAATGAATCGCTTCATTCGAACTGTAGAAAGTTGTATAATAGGAAGATAAAGAAGCTCAACTCGGAAGGGAGAATGCGATGGCTAGTGGAAATGGCCTGACGCTTGAAGGGGTCAATGCAGAGGTTGAGCTGCTCGGCAGCGTTATCCGCAGCCTGTCGACGCAGATTGCCAGCATGAGGACAAGGGTCTCCGATTTGGAGCAATGGGATGTGCCCCTGGTCGCTATGGGCAAAGACCCGGTGAAGCGACCGACCAAGAAGAGGCCCCCGGCCAAGCGCAAAGGGAAGTACAAACCCCGCCGGAAGCGCTAGGCCTGAGTGCATTTGAAGCAAGGGATTGCAGGAAGGCGCAAGGAAGGTCTCGCAGTCCCCGGGAGGCAGCCATAGGCGGGCCAGCCAATTTGCGAGGGGCTCGGGTGCTTGTCCATTATTGAATCCACGAAGACCCGATCCCGCCGGCGGACGGAGACTCACGGAGGGCCGGATCAGCTTTGGGCCGCGCTGGAAGCCGCGGGGCGGTTCGACCCGACGGTTGCAATTGAATCCCGCCGTTTCCCCCGAATGCTCGAACGCTACGTGCCGCCGGTCCCATACAGCAGGGCGGCGCTCTTCGGCCAAATGCTCGCCGGGAAGGCGGTCATACTGACCGGGTTTCCTAGTCCGCTGCGAGGCCCTTTGGGCGATCTTTCACCTGCAGAGGGTGGCAGCGCACTCGTCAATTGGCTCGCGAAGCGTCGGAGCCGCGAAGAGTTTCGCATCTATACCGGCCCCGCCAGCGTTCGGCGCAAGGTGACGCTCAATCAGATTGCCTCGAAATGGTGCGCGAACCGCACCCGGTTTGGAGTGACGGACCTGCACATCCGGGGAACGATGATGGAGGATGTCATAGCCCCCGATGTGCTTAGCGGCTTCAATCTCCTGCCCCACTCCACGGTCGGCGCAAGGGAGCAGGAGATGTTCAGCTTCATCATCAGCTCGCGCGGCCGTGCAACCGACTCCCACTCGGATGATCCCGACAGCAGCAATTTCTGCTTCACCGGCCGAAAACTTTGGCTGGCCTGGGATACCTATGAGGGAGCGAAGTACGGCCTGCAGGACGTGGAGCGGGTACCCGTGACTGGAAAAGCCCGCTTTGGCATGGAAACTTGGCTTTCGCTGCGCAGCGCGCGTTGGTTCATCGTCAACGCCGGCGAGACATTGTTCCTGCCCGGACACCTGACTCACAAGGTTATCACGCTGGAGCCCTATATCGGCGTCGGCAGCTTCTTTGTCGCGCTTCCAAATTGCCTGCGGCTGCTGGCGCACTGGATCGTCAGGGGGCCGCTTTGGTCGAAGCGGGACTCCACCGGGGAGCGCGATGAGCTGCTGGCTGAGATCGCGCAGTCCGTTCGCGACGCAATACTGCGCCTACGGCGAGCTTCCCTGAAGGAGCGCCGGCAATGGGGCTATGATTTTCTCGAGCAGTCGGCTGAAGCCTTCATCAAGACCTGCTCGGCCGACCGCCTTCGATTGCTCTGGTCCGACCCGCGATTTCGCTCCGTCGCCGATACCATTCGTGCGCCCTGGCCGGCGTCCTCGGGCCGGGAGCCGGATCGCATACACCGCTGAGGATTTGCCGGGACCCCTACGTGAAAGACACGGCACGCCGGGGCTAGGCGACACGGAAGCCGACCTGCCGACGGTCGGTAGCTGAACCGTTGTAGTTCACGGTGATTTCTTCGCCAGGCCGGATGTCGCGAATGGCCTCGAACACCTGCGTGTGGCGGCCGCTGTCGTAGTACTGGGCATTCGGCTGGTAGCTGTGATTGTAGAGGGAGCCATAACCCAATACGACGGCAACGGTGTCGCGGTCCCGGATGAAGACATAATCGGCGAGCTTCGATCGGGGCGCCTGGCTGAAAACCTCTTTCATGGACACGAGGATGACCGGCACGCGTTCGATCACGGTACCCTTGCGGATATGCCGGCGCGCAAAGACGCCGCGCCCCTTCTTGGGGATCCGTCTCACTTCGATCAGGTCGCTATGCACGTACGGCATCGTTGCGTCAAAGCCTCCATCCGCCCTGCTCCTAGGATGCTTTCATTTCTTCGGAGCAGACAAATCATGCCGTGGCCCGCGGGAAATTCAACCCGGCTTTCCATCGGGCGGCGGCCTGGCTTCGGGGGAATGGTGCATGGGAATCCGCACCGCCCGGCGTTCTTATCGGGTGACTCCTGAAGTCAATAATGGTAAAAATCATCAATTCTTCTTCTGACGAGATCGGCCTCGCAATGCCCGCCGGGGGACGTCATTTTGCGATTCCCAGTTGTGACATCGCAGACTCGGCTTCGCGGATCCGATGGGTTTCCGAAGACTTCGAAATCTCATGACCATCTTCCTCGAAACGGGCAAGCCAATCGTCGAAGGCCATGCGGGCGCTTTCGCTCGTCATGCCGGCGATGGGTTCACCGCTTGTTTCGGGTCGCCGCGAACCCAGGACCGTATTTTCCCCAGCACGATCATTCACAACTATTCTTTCAGTAGTTTCGCGATCGGCCGCCCATTTTGGAGCAATGCTACGCAGAGGCGAGGTCGATGAGAGAGCAGGAAACGGCCGAACGACGGCAGGTGACAATCCTGCATGCCGACATCGTAAATTCGACGGCGATCGTCGATCACCTCGATCCCGAAGAGGTGATGGGGATCATGCAAAAGTATCTGGATAACTGCCGATCGATCGTAAATGAATTTCACGGGGTCTTGGCAGGCTATACGGGTGACGGATTCGAGGCCTACTTCGGATATCCGGTCGCCCGGGAAGACTCCGCTGCCGAAGCGCTGAATGCGGCGATCCAAGTGTTGAGATTGCTGGCCATACGGGATAGCCAGTTGCCGTTCGACTGCCGAATTGGGATTGCGACCGGCCGCGTTGTTGTCGACCAGCCGGGCATTCTCGGCGTTGGACGAAACGTACTGGCATTTGGTGCGACGCCGACATTGGCCGCCCGGCTTCAGCAATCCGCCGATCCTGGCAGTATCTTGATCGACAATACGACGATGAAACTTTGCGAAGGCAGATTTGCCTTTCGCGGTATCGGATCCGTGCACCTCAAGGGGTTTGACGACGATCATGAGGTCTGGAAAGTCGTCGAGCCGTTGCGACCGGGCCGACGATTCACCTTAACCGGGCTGAGCCCATACGTAGGCAGAGCCGCCGAATTGCAGCTGCTGGCCAGCCGCTGGCAATCTGTTCTTGCCGGAGAGGGACAAGTCGTTGTGTTGCATGGTGAGCCGGGCTTGGGAAAGTCGCGACTGGTATATGAATTCCAAAGGTCGCTCCCCGGGAACAGCGCCTCCATTTTTCAGTTCCAGTGCCTGAATCCGTTCACTGCAACTCCATTGCATCCCTGGATTCATAGCGTCCAGCGCTTTGCCAATGTCCTGCAGAGCGATAGCGCCGATGAAAAACTTGCAAAGATAAAAGCCTATCTCGGTCGCAGGCTGGGATTTTCCCAGGAAACGGTCACCATTTGCGCAGATCTGATGGGATTGTTTCCGACCGACGTGGTGCACACGGCCGAACGCACTCCGCAGCACATGACCAGACTTCAGAGTGTTTTGGTTGACTACCTCATAACGTCCTCGCGCAAGGCTCCCCTGTTCGTCCAGGTCGAAGACGTCCAGTGGATCGATGCCTCGACGATGAATCTAATGCAGTCTCTGGTCGAGGCCATTGGCATGGAACGAATCCTCGTGGTCATGACCTGCCGATCCGGGAAGGTGCCGTCCTTCAACCACCCTTATGTTGCAAGCCTGTCTCTGACGAAGTTGGGCAGCAGCGCTGTAATGGAATTGATCGCAAACCTCACGTCGAGCGGCCGGCATGTTCTCAATGCGGCGGTCACCGAAAAGATTCGGCAAAGGAGCGATGGAAATCCTTTGTTTGTCGAGGAACTGACGAAACACTACCTGGAACTGGCGACATCGGATCATCTTGATGCGGCGATCGAGCAACAGGACGATTTGGTTCCAAATGTGTTGCAGGGCTCGCTGATGGAGCGAATAGACAACGCGGGAAGATGCAAGGAAACAGCACAGCTGGCATCCGTCGTCGATAAGGAGTTTGATAGGGACATATTGGTCGATCTGTCGGAGAACAACCCCGAAATCGTCCAGCAGCATCTCGATGTGCTCACCGATCTCCGAATCATCAATCGATTCAGTCACGGCAAGCGCATCTCATACGAATTCGGCCACGCATTGTTGCGTGATGCCGTATATTCGAGTCTCCTGAAGCCCATACGGCGTCGGACGCATCGCCGGATTGCGGAGTATTTCCGGCGTGGTCGAGGTGCCGCGTCGAATGTGCCCTTCGAAATCATCGCATACCACTACGAGCGTGGTGGTGATCAAGCGAACGCTTTCCCTTATTGGTTGGCTGCTGGACAGCACGCCTTGCGAACCGGCGCCACAGAGGAAGCCGCTGCTCTTTTTGAGAAAGCATCGAAAACAGCGGCGGTCATCGGAGAAACACCGGATAACCTGGAAGACATGGCAACAATGTACCTGTCCTACGGGCTCGCCTTGAATGCTTCTCGCGGTGTGGGAGCGGACCCAATAAGCTATTTCCGCAAAGCAGAGGAGTTAAGCACGAAGCTGCGCAACACCGAACTGACCCTTGAGGCTTTGGACTGGCAGTTCGGGCTGCACTTCAATGCCGGCGAGCTGATATCGTCAAGCGCGCCGGCGCTAAAGATGAAACAACTGGGATCGAGCCTGAATCATCCAACCGCCATCTCAAGCGGCTGCCAGGGACTTGGAATGACTCAGTTCATGTTGGGAAACTTCCTTGAGGCGCGCCAGGAGTTCGAGTTTGGGCTGAAGGCCGGCGGTGAGCATGTTTCGGGCGTGCATTGCTTTCCCAGTATGTCATTGAGCTACCTTGCATGGACATTGCTGGTGCTGGGACACAGAATGGAAGCGGAGGTTTACGCGGATCGCGCAATAGAAAGTGCCCGGCACGAATCTTCGCATGCATTGGCGGCTGCATTATGCAATTGCTGCTATGTATACCAATGCATGGGCTCGATACAGAAAGTGTATGACCGTACGGAAGAGCTCGTGGTGCACACGAGAAAGTACGGAGAACAGATGTATCTGAGACGAGCGACAATCATTCGCGGCTGGGCGGACTGCGTGGCGGGGCAAGGCGACGAATCGATTGAAATCATGACGGAAGAGATTGATTCCCTGCTGCGTTCAAAGGAGGAGATTGAGACCACATTCCTGTTGGGGGTTCTGGCTGACCTCCAGATACGGTTTGAGCGTCTTATGGAGGCGAACGCGTCGCTGGAGAAGGCACTGGATATCGCAAACAACAACCAGGAGAAATTCTATCTCTCTGAGATGTATCGCTTGAAAGCCAAGCTGGCGGCGATTGACCCGGCGAAATTCTCGTCTCCGGACGGAGTCGACTTTCTGTCGGTGGCGCGCACGATTGCTGAAACGCAGCACGCCAAAGCATGGCTTGAACGTTTGTCAAGCCACTGATCCGAGCCAGTGTGTATTGTGAAGCCGCGAAGCTCGCATCCGGGCCATGACATCCCAATCCTCCTGATCTGATCTATTGCTGCCGGGCGACGGTGCTGCTCGGCGCGGAGGTCACGGCTAGCCCGCCGGAGGCGCGGGAGCATAAGCTGAAATAGCGCGGCGCGGAAAAGGACATTCCAATGGACGCTCGCTTCCGACTTCGACCGAACGGTGCGCAGCGAACTATCCTGATACTTGTTCTTGCTGCGACGTTGACCGGCTCAACGGCTGCCTTCGCGCAGATGAGGATTCAGGAAGATTTCGAGAAAGGCGCATTGGACTGGAGCCTGTGGTGCCCCTGTCAGATCAATATGACGCAGGCGCCGATCGCATTTCATCCGGATCCCGATCAGCCGGGCGACCGCATTCTCAGGATTCAGGCAGACGATGCTTCCCTCGGCGGCAACGTCTGCCGCTCGCAACTCCCCCATCTCGAATGCCGGCCGCCGCCGGTGCCGCGCGAGTACCAGATGTCCAGCCTTGCGGGTTCGGCGGATGGCGCCGCTGCGGAGCTCGGCGAGCAACAGGACATGCCGGAGCCACTGGGGCCGACCCTGATCGGGCGAACCCAAAGTGTTGTGCTCGGCAGCTTCCAGGGCGGCCGGCCGCAGAATCTGCCCAAGAATCCCTATTGCACGGACGAGGTCATCGCGCGCGCCGAGGCGGCGGGCGAGGAAGGCACCTGCGTGCAGCGCCAGGAGCTGCGCTTGCAGCGGGCGCACGCCCACGGCGTCGCCACGCCCTATCTCTATTCCTTCCGCTTTCGCATGCCCGAGCGCATCGAGGATCGAGAGAACTCGATTCGCTGGGTGATCGCCCAATGGAAGCAGGAGCCGGTGAGCGAATCCTATGCGCGGGAATTCAGCAGCCCATGGGGCCCAAGCCCGTTTCTCGCTCAACGGTTCGACGACGGCGTGTTGCATGTGACGGTGCAGGATGAGCATTGCCGCTGCATCGTCGCCTCGGCGCCATTTCCCGATGGCTCGAATCTTGCCTGGTACGACGGTGTCGCGCGCCATTGCGTGTCGACGAAGCCGGGGCCAACCGAAGGTCAGGCCTGCCGCGCCGATCTTCGCGTCGAGTACGGGCCGGCTCCGATTCTCTCTTCGGCGCTCGGTCAGTGGGTCGAGATGCGATATCGCGTCCAGGCAGGCCGCTCGGGCGACGCCGTCGTCGAAGTGCATGAGGGCGAAAGGTTCATCGTCCGGATCACCGGCAAGATCGGCTATGAGCCCGCTGCCGACCGCGCTTCTATTGTGAAGTTCAAGATCGGACAGTATCGAGACTACATGCCTTTCACCCATGCACTGGATCTCGATTGGGTGAGGGTGGCGCCGGTGCCAGAGTGAATAGGCTCCGCTACTTGAAAGCGCTCTAGAGGCGAAACAGATAATACGATAGCGCCTGTGCGATTTCTTTGTTTCTCATGGTCTTCTCATTGTCGAAACAGATAATGCGAGGATGCCATGTCACACTCTCGCCACCTTGTTGACTCTACTTTGTCTCGATGAACATCGGCGCGCTTCCACGCGTTCACGAGTCTGCGAGGAACATCGGGTGCGACATCAGCGCTATCTACCCGGCGTTGCATGATCCAGGCATCCCATGGTACCCAACGGCACTCGCAATTCGGTCGCAGTCCATGCGCTCGGCCCTGCCAAGCTAACACCAGACTTTCCCTGTACTCGATTGCCTCGACGATGGGCGATCGTCCACCGGGAAATTCGGTTTTCAACACAGTTTAGACCGCCAGGCGTCATGGCGGAAAGCCAGGAGGCGGCGTCGTCCCTGGTGCGGCGACTTCCATAGGCACTTCGATTTCTGCCGCTGGCGCTCTAATCCGGCTGCTGATGGGCGCCTAAAGCCTGTCAGCTTGCCGCCGCCACTTGCGCCGTACAAGAAGGAGTCTGTCCATGCGTCAACTGCGCATCACAATCCTGGACCTCGTGAACAAGGGACCGGCGAAGCGACTTTTCGCGCGTCTGATGAACGCCAACCTGGCGAGCATCATGCCGCAGGTTGTCGGCGCGTGGTGCGAGGAGCTTGGGCATCGGGTGCGCTACGTCTGCTACACCGGCTTTGAGGACCTGAGCCGCGAGCTAAGTGACGAGACCGATATTCTGTTCGTCAGCGCGTTCAGCCGGTCGGCGCAGACTGCTTACGCGATCAGCAACCTCTATCGAAAACGCGGTGTTGTCACCGTGCTCGGCGGCCCGCATGCCCGCTGTTATCCGGAGGACGCGGCCCTGTACTTCGACTACGTGCTGGGGTTCACCGATAAATCGACAATCGACGAAGTCTTGCGCGATCGGGCGCCGCACCGGCCCTTCGGCCGCTGGGTGAGCGCCCGGCGGCAGCCGACGGAATTGCCCGGCATCGCGGCGCGCTGGAAATTCATCGAGCAGACGATCGGCAAGGCGCCGGCCCTTAAGATAGTGCCGATGATCGGCAGCATGGGTTGCCCCTACACCTGCAGTTTTTGCATCGATTCGACGGTCGACTATCAGCCCCTTGCCTTCGATCGAATCCGTGAAGATCTTCGCTTCCTGCGCGGCAAGCTGGCCCGCCCGGTCGTCGGATGGCACGACCCGAACTTCGGCGTCCGCTTCGACGACTACATGTCGGCTATCGAGGACGTTGTGCCGCGGGGCGAAATGCGGTTCGCTGCCGAGAGCAGTCTTTCCCTGTTATCGGAACCCCATCTAAAGCGGCTCAAGGCCAACGGCTTCGTGGCGATACTCCCCGGTATCGAGTCGTGGTTCGAGTTGGGCAACAAGTCCAAGACCGGCCACAATGTCGGGATGGACAAGGTTCGTCAGGTTTCGGACCACGTCAACACGATCCTGCGCTACATTCCCTTCGTGCAAACGAACTTCGTGCTCGGTCTCGACAGCGACCGGGGCGCCGAGCCCTTCGAGCTGACCAAGCGCTTTATCGACATGACTCCGGGTGCCTATCCGGCGTTCTCGCTTTTCACCGCCTATGGCCGTGCCGCGCCGCTTAATCTCGAGCTGCAACGCGCCGGCCGCGTATTGCCGTTTCCGCATTTCTTTCTCGACAGCAGTCACGCCATGAATGTGCAGCCGCTGAACTATGGCTGGGCCGAGTTCTATGATCGCGCGGTCGATGTCACGCGCTATGCGATGACGGGCAAGCGCGTCTGGCGGCGCTTCGCCGCCAATGAAGGCATGGCGACAAAGCTGCTCAATCTCGTGCGCGCGACCTCATCGAAGAGAGTCAAATTCCAGACCAAGGTCCGTCAGCTGCTGGATACGGACCCCACCGTACGCCGGTTCTTTCAGGGCGAAAGCAGCAGACTGCCCGACTTTTACCTAGAGCGCATGCGGCAGAGCTTGGGGCCGTTATGGCAGGCATTGCCCATGGGTGCTCTGATGCACGATCAAAACGCTTACTTGGCTGATCCAACCGGCTACACCATTCCGCTACAATCGAATCCTGCGGGTACGATCCAGCGCCGGGTTGCATAGACAGGAGAGCGACATCCTTGATGCGACCGAAGGTGATCGAACGGAGCAAGGGCGCGGCGTCGCTCACTTGATCTGCGGCGCACCGCCGGCGTAGCGCGTATCGGTGCCCCAGGACAAAAGGGCGCCGTGAGTGCGCAGGATGACGTCGGGGCGATCCTCCTCTTCGGCAGTGGAAGCGCGGAGGCACTTGGCGATCGCTTCCTTGTCGTCGATGTCGGCGAGATCGAACGATTCCGGCATCCCATCCTTGCCCATCACATAGAAGGCGCGCACCGGGTGTATTTCGAAATACTGGCCGTGCTCCGTATCCATGATGGCATTGCCGTAGATCAGCAGACTGTCCCCGGCATCGCCGCCCACGCCGTCGACAGGCTCCTCGGTCGGGTCGTCCCAGTCCACGTCGGTCTCGCCGGCATCGCCGTCGTTGCCGGTCAGCCAATCCAGCAGCTTCTTCAGGAGATAGAAGATAATACCGCCAAGGTATCCGCCGAGGGGGCCGAGGATGATGCAGCCCAGCAGAATGCCGGCGGCGGCGGTGATGATGTCGTCCATCCAGATCGCGATCTTGTTGCCCTCGATCTCGCAATGGAGATAGGGCACCCCATGTTTGGTGTCGAAACGGAACTGCGGATTGAGCTTGTCGGTGCGATCGTCGACGGGATTGTGAAAATCGGCGTCGTTCTTGGCGTTCGCATCCGCCCAGCTGCCGCTGGCATTGGCAGCTGGCGCGAAATCGACGGGGATGTAGCCGAACGTGGCGATGCTCGGAATATCCGCCGCGAGTTTACGCAGATGCCGCTCATAGACGCGGAACGCCGGCACCGCCATCAGCCGGTCGACAACGCCGATGACGATCTGGTTGAAGATGTTGCTCGGCCGGTCCTCATCCTCTTCGGTGTCGCCGACCAGCGCGTGCATGTAGTCGATGAGGTCGGTCGGATCGCCGTCGGCGAGCTCCGTCAGGCCGGCCAGCGTCGGCGCGCCGGCCGGGAACTGGCCGGCGGGAAAATTGGCCGGATCCTGCAGCATCGCGCGGTTGGTATCGAGATGAGTGGCGAGAACCGAGCGCACGTCGGCTTTCGTCAGCGGCGCCGGCAGGACGTTGAGCTTGCGGTCGCCGTCGGTCGACACCGAGGGCTCGGCCAGCAGCAGGCCGATGACGCAGTCGCGGTCGCGCACGCAGAGCAGGCGCCGGTTGTAGTACCAGAACTTGATCTGGGCCGCGGCGATGATGGCGATGCCCGCGACCACGCAGATCGTCGCCGGCGAGGCGAACAGCAGGATCCATAGCGCGCCGCCCGCGATCGCCGTGATCAGCTTGGTCAGGGTGGAAGTGGTCCAGGCGGCGATGAACAGGCCGGGAATCCCGCCCATGCGGCCATGGGGCACCGCCTCGTTCGGGCCGGCGCAGGTGCTGAAGGTTTCGATATGGGCTGGCATGGCGGCTAATCCTTGACCCGAAGCAGCAGCGTGACGCCGCCGGCGAGCGAACCGTCGGCGGCGCGCGCCAGCAGGTTGACGGGGAAGCGGGTCGCCGGCGCGGCGTCGTCGGGCACCTTGATCTCGAACTGCAGCGCCCGCGTTTCGCCGGGCTCCAGCGCGATTCCGGCCGCTGACGGCGCGCCATCGATCATGACCGTCATGGCCGGCGGCAGCGGGCGGACCTGGGCGCGCGCGGCGGCGCGCACGGCCTCGAAGCCGACATACTTCGTCTTCACCACCTTGAGGCGACGGCGGGCCTGGATCTCGAAGCGGCCGAGGCGGAAGCGCTCGATGGCCGACAGCACATCGTCGCCCGGCGGCGGCCGCGGCGCCGCGGCCCGCAGGATGACATCGGTGGGGGGCGGCGGTGGCGGCGGCGCATCGCCGTCGACCGTCTTCGTATGCAGCGTCGGCAGCAAGTTGGCGATACGGGCGGAGAGCCGCATGCGCGCAAAACCGCGATTGACGCGGAGCCTCAGCTCATGCTGGCCCTTGTCGTCGACCTCATAGAGCGTCGGCTCGAACCGGAAGCGCTGCGCGACGCGCCCCGGATTATGCAGCGGTATCTCGACCTTGACGATCTCGCCTGGGTCGACATGGCCGGGATTGGCGGCATAGACGTTGGTGTTCTCCTGCCCGACATTGTTGTCGGGATTGATATCCATCGGATGCGACAGCCGGGCCTGCAGGCAGAAATGGCGCACCGGATCGGCCGGCGGCACCACCGGCGTGTGCCAGAGAAATTGCGTGACCGTAGCACCCATCGGATCCACATCCACATGGCGGACGACTTCGTTGCCGCCGGCATCGACCTGCACCGGCGTGAAATCTGGCGCGTTGACGCTCCAATGGCGGAACAGCATGCGGACCTGCACGCCGAGCGCCAGGTCGGTCGCCGCGTTGTGGACTCGCACATTCACGATGTAGTCGGTATCGGCCTTCAGGTGATAGGAATCCGGCTCGATCGCATTGGGGTTGGCGGCGGGGGCGAGCCAGATGTCCGGATTGTCCCAGGTCACCGGCAGGCCCTTCGCCTGCAGATAGGACTGGCTGTAGATGCAGGGATCGGGCCGGCGGATGATCGGCTCGGGCAGGGGCGGGCAGGCGTCCTCCTTCTCTTCCTCGAACAGGGTCGTCTTCGGCCAAAGCTTCAGGAAACACTCGACGAGATGCAAGATGATCGCCAGCAGCGCCAGGATCGGGATCAACAGCAGCCGCAGCAGCGCCACGATGAACTCGAGCGGCGCTATGAACAGCAGCACTCTCAGGAACTGGACGATGCCGGCCATGGGCGCCTCGAGCGGGAAGGGGGATACGCGATCGGCGGCGCGACCGGCCGCCGATGCAACGAACGGAAGCGCCGATCAGCGCTTCATCGAGCGCCGCAGGAACTCGGCGATGCCGCCCAGCACATACCAGGTCACCAGAAAGGCCACCGCCTCCAATATGAAGCTGTGAAACTTGTAGAACAGCTCCGCGATTATCAGCGACAGGACAAGGCCGATACCCTGAGCGAGCATCGCCGGGCGCGGCAGCGAATGAATGATGGCGTACAAGGCTGCACCTCGCATGTTTGATACGGACAAGTTCAACCCCGCCTTCCGACGGCGCGGACCGCAATCCCACAGCTGCAACCATTTCTTGACCCGGCGGCGACCCAGACCCCTGGCCCGGCCGGTTGCTGAAAGGATAGGAGTGCGGCGGCATTGGAGTCAACGGGCGCCGTTGGCCGCGCCCAACTTCATGCCAGATGACTGCTACTCGATCCCATAGCAGACGATCCTCAGCGCGAAGGGCCAGACTACGGCGACTGAATTCCTCGTGGACTAAGATCCCACGCTCAATACTTTCGACGCCCGCGTGGAGCACGATAATCCCGATTAGTCAGCGATGACGGGTATCTGGACTTTTGCAGCCAATGCGACTAATGTGCGCGCCGGGTTGCGTGCTTCCCGCCGAAGCAAGCCCGCTACAGTCATTCGGAGAATTCCGATGCCGCGTTCCTCCTGGAAGGGTTATCTCAAGCTGTCGATGGTTTCCTGCGCCGTCGCTCTTTACAATGCAACGTCAAGCGCCGAACGGGTCTCGTTCAATACGCTGAATCGCAAGACGGGCAACCGCCTAAAGCAGCAGATGATCGATTCGGGCACCGAAGAGCAGGTCGATCCTTTCGACCGTGTCAAAGGCTATCAGATCAGCAAGGGACAATACGTCATTGTCGAAGACGCGGATTTGGAAGCGCTCAAGATAGAGAGTACGAAGCTGATCGAGATTGAAGCCTTCGTACCACAGGCCGAAATCGACGAGGTCTATCTCGACAGTACTTACTACCTGGCGCCGGACGACCGGGTTGCCGAGGAAGCATTCGCCGTCATCCGCGATGTCATGGCCGCGAAAGAAGTGGTCGGAATCGGGCGCGTGGTATTGAATCGGCGCGAGCGCATGCTGATGCTACAGCCGCGCGGCAAGGGCATTCTGGCAACCACGCTGCACTACCCTTACGAGGTTCGCCAGGATGCGGAATACTTCTCCGATATCTCCGAGATCAAGCTGCCTGAGGATATGATGGGCATTGCGGAAGTCATTATCGATCGCAAGTCCGGCCACTTCGTGCCGGAGAAGTTCAACGATCGCTATGAAGAAGCGGTGGTGAATCTGCTGAAGGCGAAGCAGGCGGGCCAAGCGTTTGCGGTTCCTGAAACGCCTGCCCCAAGCAAGGTGGTCAATATCATGGACGCCCTCAAGCGCAGCCTCGAGGCAGAAGGCGGGGATGCAGCCGCCGCGCGGCGCCCGCGGGCGCCGAGCAAGAAGCCCACTGTTGCCGAAAAGGCTGCCGTCGCCGAGGGGACACGAAAGCCCAAGGCCCGCAAGGCGCGCTGAGGATCGCGTCGCCGCAGCCGATGCGGCAGAAGGCGCAGCATGTCATTGAGCGGCGATTCAACCGAGGACACGGGGCCCTTCGCCGGGCAGACCCTCTTCCTGTTCGGGCGCGTCCATGGCGTAACGCGCCGCAGGCTTGATCAACTGGTGCGCGTGCGCGGCGGAAAGCTGGTCAACAAGCCGACTTCGCGCGTCACGATAATTGCTATCGCGCACACTGCGGCGTCGAATGCGCTACCTGACGGGCACGTGCGGCTGCCAGCTGGACTTCCCGAGTCCGCCGCGATGGTCAGCGAGCAGGGCCTGCGCCGACAACTCGGCTTGCTTCGTCCGCCGGAGACAGTCGACCGGAGCTTGGGCATTGGGGATCTCCAACGTTTGTCAGGGCTAACGCCACGTTTGCTGTCGTGCCTCGCACTATTCGATGTGATTGAGCCGGTCGACGACCGTTATGCCTACCGCGATGTCGTGGCCGCCCGTGAGGCCGGCCGGTTGCTGACGTCCGGCATTGAGCTGCGCCGCGTGCTCGAAGCCGCGATAGCGCTGCGGCGACGGGGCGGCCATCTCGCCGAGTCGAGGCTCACCGAAAGCCCCTCGGGCGAACTGCTCCGCGAACTTTCGGGCCAGCTGGCGGAACTCAGCGGGCAGCTCACCATGCGGCTCGAACATGACGTTCGCAGTATCGATGAACTGGTAGCGGCTGCGGAGATGGCGGAAGAACGCAGCGATTTTGCGGCGGCCGAGAATTTGTACACGACGGCCCTGCGGGCGGATTCGAACGACCCGGTTCTTCCGTTCAACCTCGGAAATGTTTTCGACGCACAGGGACGATCGGCCGAGGCGAAGATCGCCTGGCAGATCTCGGTCGCGCGAGATCCAGCCTTTGCGGAGGCTTGGTATAATCTTGCCATGGCGGCGGAGGATGAGAAGCAGACGGACCTTGCGATCGCCGAATACCGTAGGGCGGTGCAGGCGCGTCCCGATTATGGCGATGCCCACTTCAATTTCGCGCTGCTATTGACGAGGCTCGAACGCCACGACGAAGCGCTGGCCGTTTGGGAGCGGTTCCTGGAACTCGAACCCGACTCCAGGCAGGCCGCCACTGCCAAACGTGCGGTCGCTTTGTGTCGCATGGAGATACGGCAAAGGCAGCAGCCGAGGGCCGGCTGAAACCAGATTCTACTTCTTGATACCCACTGCGGTCTCGACCCACGCCGCCAGCGCATCCAAGATTTCCCTCCTCACATCCGGGTCCTTTCGCCCGGTACGCGCGGGCAGGTGGAATGAGTGGTCAGCGTCTTGAAATAACCGCAGCGTGGCGCTCTTGCCCAATCGCTTGATCAGCGGTTCAAGGTGCTCAAGCTCGGCAAGCGTGTCCTTCGTTCCCTGCAGGAACAGCATAGGGATGTTCACATCGAACAGATGCGTCGCGCGATCGGCAGAGGGTCGACCTGCGGGATGAAGCGGAAAGGCGAGGAAGGCGAGTCCACGGACGCCCGGCAGCGGTGACACCGCCTGCGCCTGCGACGTCATACGGCCGCCGAAGGAGCGGCCTCCGGCGATGAGCGGAAGCTGTGGGACCAATCTGCCGGCCTCGGCGACAGCCGCGCGCACTGTGGCGTGGGCGATTCCGGGAGGGTCGGGACGTTTCGCGCCCGCTTCCATATAGGGGAACTGGTAGCGCAACGTGGCAATGCTGCGCTCGCCGAGTTCCGCCGCAACGGCCTCCAGAAACGGATGCTTCATCCCAGCCCCCGCCCCGTGCGCCAGGACATAACATGCACAGGCCCGCGCCGGCACGCGCAGCAGGCCGGAGACGCGATGCGCGTCACCGACGCTAATGGTCACGCTCTGCGCGGAGGAGGAAGGCACGGGTCGGACCAGGGAGGTATCGCCGGCGCGTCTACTGTCCCGCATCGGCAGAACGGAACCGCTCGGCCGTCCTGGCACGGGCCTTCGCCGCCTCGACCGCACGATCGCGCGGCGGAGCGTTCGTAACGAGGGACTCCAGCAGCTCTTGCGCCGCTTTAGTCACTTGCTCGACCGCCCGGTTGAAGGCCGGCTCGTTGGCTTTGGAGGGTCGCGTGAAGCCGCTCAGCTTGCGGACGAATTGAACAGCGGACGCACGGGTTTCTTCCTCCGTGGCCGGCGGTTTGAAGTTGTACAGGGTCTTGATGTTGCGACACATGAGAAACCTCCTCACTATTGCGGGCATCCCTCAAACTAGTATGCCAACCGCTGTTTGCAAGGGTGGGAACCGGCGCCGGTTTCGCCTACATTTCCACCAATGAACAAGCCTCTGGATACCTATCGGGCGAAGCGGGACTTCTCGAAGACGCCTGAGCCTTCTGGCCGGGGACGCCCGGCGAAGGGCGGCAATTCCTATGTCATCCAGAAACACGCTGCGCGCCGGCTCCACTACGACTTCCGCCTGGAACTCAATGGCGTACTGAAGAGCTGGGCGGTGCCGGAGGGTCCGAGCCTTATCCCCGGCAAGAAGCGACTCGCCGTCCATGTCGAAGACCATCCGCTCGAATATGGCGGCTTCGAAGGCGTTATTCCCAGCGGCGAATATGGTGCTGGCACCGTCATGGTTTGGGACCGTGGAACCTGGACGCCGGAGTTCGACCCCGAATTCGGCTATCGCAAGGGCCATCTGAAATTCCAGCTCAATGGCGAGAAGCTGAAAGGCGCATGGCACCTTGTCCGCATGGCGCGCAAACCGCGCGAGAAGCAGGAGGCCTGGCTCCTATTCAAGTCCGACGACGAGGCCGCGCAGCCTGCCGATGCCCCGGACATCCTGGCGGCGATGCCGCGTTCGGCGGCGACCGGCCGGGATATCGACGAGATCGCCCGCGAGCAGGACCGGGTCTGGTCGTCGAAGCAGGGGGGTGAACTGAGAAAGGCCGGGAAGGCGGGACGCACGCGGCGCAAGCCGATTGTCGACGCGGCGACTCTGTCCAAGGCGAAGGCTGGCCCCCTGCCGCGCTTCGTCGAACCGAGCCTGGCGACTGCCGTGGACAAGGCGCCGTCCGGCAAGGATTGGGTCCATGAAATCAAGTATGACGGCTATCGCCTGCAGGTCCGCATCGAAAACGGCCGCTCGGTATTGCTGACGCGCCAGGGTCTCGATTGGACCGATCGATTTCCCGTGATCGCCAAGACGGTCGTCAACTTACCAGTCAAATCGGCGCTCATCGACGCGGAAGTCGTGGTGCATGCCGAAGGCGGAGTCGCCAGCTTCACCGCGCTGGTGGAAACGCTGAAAACCGGCAAAGGTGATCTCGTCCTCTGCATGTTCGATCTCCTGTATCTCGATGGTTACGATCTGCGGGGGGCGCCGCTTCGGGAACGCAAAACCGCACTCGCCAAGATCTTTGCTGCCTACGGTCAGGACGGCAGGCTTCGCTTCAGCGAGCACCTTGACGGCGACGGCGAAACCATCTTCCAGCACGCCGGCCGCCTCGGCCTCGAAGGGGTCGTCTCAAAGAAACTATCGGCGCCGTACCAGTCCGGCCGTGTCACCACCTGGCTCAAGCGCAAATGGGCACATCGCGACCCGTTCGTGGTGGCGGGGTACATGCCGTCCACGGTCGCGAAGAATGCCATCGGCGCGCTCGTGCTCGGCGAGTACTCCGGCGGCAAGCTGGTTCCCTCCGGACATGTCGGCAGCGGATTCAGCGCGGCTGCCGCCGGCGACCTCTGGCGGAAGCTCGATCCGCTGCGCACCAAGACACCGCCGTTGAAAGACGAGACCGCCGTCGCGAAGGGCGCCAAGTTTGTCGAGCCGCTGTTGGTCGCGGAGATCGAGTATCGCAGCCGCACCGGGTCCGAAATCATCCGTCACGCGACGTTCCGGGATCTGGTCGAAGGCGCGAATCCTCTGGAAGTGGTTCGTAAAACATCGGCCTCTGCAAAGCCGACAAAGGAAGCGCCGCCGCTCGTCAGGCTGACCAATCCGGGGCGGCTGCTGTGGCCGGAGCAGGGGATCACCAAGCAGGGCCTGGTCGATTTCTACACGGAGATCGCCGATTGGATTCTGCCGCACATCGCCGGGCGCCCGTTGAGCCTCCTACGCTGCCCCGGCGGCGTCCAGGAGCAGTGCTTCTTCCAGAAGCATCGCTGGGCCGGGTTGGGAGACGCGGCCCGGCTCATTCCGATCGCCAACGAAAAGGAGCCGATGCTGGCTATTGACGACCTTACCGGGCTGCTCGAGCTTGTTCAGGCCAGCGTTCTCGAAATCCATCCCTGGGGATCGAAGGCTGATCGCCCCGAGATGCCGGACCGCGCCACGATCGATCTCGACCCCGGCGACGACGTGCCCTGGCAGCGGGTGATCGATGCCGCGCTGGAGGTCCGAAGCCGCCTGTCGGACCTTGGCCTGCAGAGCTTCGTGAAAACGACCGGCGGCAAGGGTCTTCATGTCGTCTTTCCGCTGGCGCCGAAGGCCGATTGGGACACCGTCAAAAGCTTCACGCAATCGATCGCCGAGCGGATGGCGGCCGACCAGCCGGATCGCTACACGGCCAACATGGCGAAGCGGGAACGCGGCGGGCGCATCTATGTCGACTACCTCCGCAACGGAATGGGCGCAACGGCGGTGGCCGCGTATTCGACCCGAGCGCGCGCCGGCGCGGCGGTGTCGGCGCCGCTCGCCTGGGATGAACTCGGTTCCGCCATCCGCGCGAACCACTTCACCGTGGAAAACCTGCCCCAGCGTCTCGCCCTTTTAGATCGGGATCCATGGGAAGGGATCTCGTCATTGCGCCAGGATCTGCCGGCGGTTGCCGCAGCGGTGAAGCGCCTGCATGCCAAGCCTGACGCCGCGGTCAAGCAGGCGCCGGCCGCAACGCACGAAAACATCCAGCAGTTGCTGCCCGGCGCCGTCGTGCCGTCCAAGAATGAGTTGGCCAACTATTGGAAGAAAGTGTCGACGGTGGCCCTCGGATATCTGGCACGCCGTCCGTTAAGACTGGTGCGGCATGTGGACGGCAAGACCTTCTATCATCAAGGCGCGCTGCCGAAGATGCCTGAGGCGGTTCACCAGCTGCGCATCGAAAAGCGCGAAGGCGGTGAAGGCGTACGGTTGTGGGTCGATAGCCTGGACGGTCTGCTGGGGCTGCTGGAGGCGGATGTCGTCGAGCTGCATCCTTGGGGCGCAACGGTCGACGACATCGAACGGCCCGATGCGCTCGTGTTCGCGCTCGAGCCTGACGACGCGGTCGACTGGAAATTCGTCGTCGAGACGGCGCTCAGGATGCGCGAGGTTCTGAAGGCCGAGAAGCTCGACAGCTGGCCGAAGCTGACGGGCACGGGCGTCCATGTGATGGTGCCGGTCGAGCCCGATCTCGATTGGAACGAGGCGCACGGCTACAGCGAGGGTATTGCCGAGAGGCTGGCGCACACGGCGCCCGAGCGCTATGTGACCACCGCTGTACGTGACAAGCGGCAAGGGCGGCTGTACATCAACTGGCTGTGCAACAGCCGGGGCAGCACGGCCATCGGCGCGTACTCGCCCGTCGCGCGCCGCGGCTTTCCGATCGCGGCTCCGGTCAGTTGGCGCGAGTTGGAGCGGGGCCTGCGCCCTGAATCATTCACGATTTTCCGGCCGCCATCGAGACGCCGGACCGTATCCGTCAGTTGATCGGTACATTGACCTCATGCTCGTTCCGAGATGCACGATCAAAACGCCTACGCGGCCGATCCGACCGGCTGCACCGTTCCGCTGCAATTGAACCCGATCCGCGCGACGCAGCGCCGGGCTGCGTGACAATGAGTAGGCATGTGAGAGTCAGAAAGCCTGAGGGGCGGCACCTTGGCCGCCCGGATTGAATGGATGGAGGGAAACGCCACCCGGCGGCGCCGCCCTCGCAACGGCTGCCGCATCGGGTATTGACGGGTGGCGGTTGCCGGCGCTCACGAGGCGCCGCAGATCGGATCAGTTGATCTGTTCGAGCGCCTGGCGAAATGTTTCCATGATTTCGTCCATGGGTTCGCCGGGCGCGACGTAGTTGCCGGATACCGTATTCGAAGTGCGCAGATGATCGCGCAGCGCGATACTCGGCCGGCCGGTAACGACCAGACCGGCGTCGCTCTGGTACGCCTTGATCGCGGCCCTGGTTTGCGCATCGGCGATGCCGTCAACTGTGCCCACCACGTAGCCGCGGCGGTTGAGCCGGCGTTCGATATCGCGAATGTCGGTCTGGGTAACGCTCCGGGCATTCGAGTCTTCAAGGCTGTCGAGCAAAGCCGCGCTGGCAATGCCAGTTATGGTCCGCCCGGTATCGCCCTCGTAGTCGCGGATCGCCGCGACGGTTTGCTGGTCCATCGTGCCGTCGATCGGACCGGTCTTGTAGCCGTGACGGGTCAGTTCCGTCTCGACACTCCATACCAGCTTCGATGACGT
>Ga0184612_10000042_pt1 | contig 52974 bp, 46 predicted proteins | sample PLM3_60_coex_FD_133163 | JGI IMG/M metagenome (GOLD analysis project Ga0184612, IMG submission 133163) | Groundwater sediment microbial communities from an aquifer in East River, Colorado, USA - PLM3_60_coex | ecosystem: Environmental > Terrestrial > Soil > Riparian zone | place: USA: East... | reverse complement strand
GCTGCGCGAGATCGCCGAGCACGACCTGTCCCAGCGGCTCGAGCGCGTCCCCGGCGTCGCGGCCGTGACGGTCGAAGGCGGCCTCCGCCGCCAGATCCACGTCGAGCTCTCCAAGGAAAAAATCCGCGCGCTGGATCTGCCGGTCGACCGCGTCGTCAACCTGCTGCGCACCGAGAACCAGAACATCCCCCTGGGCGAGATCGACGAAGGGGACCGCACGTTCCTCGTCCGCAGCCAGGGGCAGTTCGCGAACCTGAACGAGATCAGAGACCTCGTCGTCATGACGCGCACGGGCGTGCCCGTCTACATGCGAGACATCGCAGAGATCAAGGACTCGACCGAGGACTTCCGCTCCTTCACGCGCATCAACGGCAAGCCGGGCGTCCGGCTGCGCATCACCAAGCAGTCCGGCACCAACACGGTCGAAATCGCCGACGCCGTGCGCGCGGAGATCGTCAAGATCAATCGCGAGGTGCCGAGCATCACGATGACGCCCCTCGACGACAGCTCGATCTTCATCAGCCGATCGATCCATGCCGTCCAGGAACACGCGCTCCTGGGCGGGTGCCTCGTGATGTTGATCATCTTCCTCTTCCTGCGCAACCTGCGCGCGACCTTCATCGTCTTCACGTCGATTCCCATTTCGGTCATCGGCACGTTCGCCCTGCTCTACTTCAACGGCTACACCCTCAACACGATGACGTTCGGCGGTCTGGCGCTCGGCATCGGCATGATCGTCGACGCGTCGATTGTCGTGCTCGAGAACACGTTCCGCCACATGGAGCACGGCAAGGACCGGATGACGGCGTCAATCGACGCGAGCGAGGAAGTCTGGTCGGCCATCCTCGCCTCGACGCTGACGCACATCGCCGTGTTCGTCCCGCTGCTCTTCCTGACGGGCGTCTCGAGCATCATGTTCAAGCAACTCTCCGTCGTCGTCATGTTCTCGCTGACGATGTCGCTGTTTGTCGCGGTGACGATCGTACCGGTGCTCTGCTCCCGCTTGCTGAAGCTGCCGCCGCCGCTCGCAGAACGGCGCGGCCTGTCCGGCCGGCTCTACTCGTGGAGCGAGCGGGTGCTCGACGGCATGGACGAGCGGTACCGCCGCATCATCCACACCGCGCTCAAGCACCGCCCGACAGTCCTCGGCGTAGGAACCGCGTGCGTCGTGGCTGCGGTCATGATCCTGCCGACCATCGGCTTCGAGCTGATGCCGCAGACCGACGAGGGAGAAGTACGAGTGACCGCCGAGGTGCCCGTGGGCACGCGTGCGGAACGATCCGAAGAGGTGGCCGTGCGCCTCGAGGGGCTCGCCAGGGAGTATGTGAGCGAGGCCGAGGACATCATCACGCAGGCCGGCGGCGGCGGCGGGTTCATGGGTGGCGGCTCGAACCGCGTGAACATGACGCTCCGGCTCGTGACCAAGGACAAGCGGACCCGCTCGAGCGAACAGATCGCACGCGACTTGAACCGTCAGCTGCCGGGGATCATCCCCGGCGTCATCATCCAGACGCAGGCGTCGGGCGGAAACCAGCAGCAGAACCGCCTCTTCGGCGGCGGTGATTCCCGCATCGCTCTCGAGATCCAGGGCGACGACCTGCAGGTGTCCCAGCGCGTGGCCCAGAGCGCCAAGGCCGTGATGGACCGGGTGCCCGAGGTCCGGAACGCGCGCGTCGGCCGCGACGACGGGAGACCAGAGCTCGCGATTCAGGTCGATCGGCCCAAGGCCGCGCTGCTCGGGCTGTCGGTGACCGGCGTGGCGAACTCGATCCGCACGAGCGTCGGCGGAACACAGGCGGCGTTCTTCCGCGAGGCCGGCAACGAGTACCCGATCATCGTCCGGCTCCGCGAAGAGGATCGCGGCCGCGTCGAAGACATCAGCAACATCCTCCTGAGCACGGCGCAGGGACAGGTCATCGAGGCGAAGAACCTCATGACCGTCCGCAACCAGGCCGGACCGACAGAGATCCAGCGTAAGAACCAGGAGCGGATCATCCGTGTGACCGCCGAGCCGGAAACCACGCTGAGCCACGCGCTCGCGGCGGTCACTGCACGCCTCTCCGAGGTCGCCGTGCCGCCGGACTTCCGCGTCAGCTTCGGTGCCGAAGTCGAAGAGCAGGCGCGCGCGTTCGCACAGCTGCAGATGATGCTGATTCTGGCCATCCTGCTCGTCTATGCCGTCATGGCCTCGCAATACGAATCGCTGCGCGATCCGTTCATCATCATGTTCTCGGTGCCGCTCGCGGCGATCGGCGTCGTGCTCGCGCTCAAGCTCACGGGCACCACCTTCAGCCTGCAGGCCTACATCGGTGTAATCATGCTGGCCGGCATCGTCGTAAGTAACGCTATCCTCCTCGTCGACTACACTAACATCCTGCGCCGCCGCGACCACGTGCCGTTGCGCGAAGCCGTGGAAAAGGCTGGACGGACCCGGCTGCGGCCCATTCTGATGACATCGCTGGCGACCATGCTCGGCCTCGTGCCGATGGCGATGGGGATCGGCGAAGGTGCCGAGTTGCAGGCGCCGCTGGCGCGCGTGGTCATCGGCGGCCTGCTGGCGTCGACGTTGATTACGCTGGTCGTCGTGCCGACGGTGTACACGATTTTCGAAGAGGGTTGGAAGGGACTGCGCTCGGGGCACGAGCCCCAGCATTCGTAAGAGTCACGCGTTCGCGAGTCGCGCGGACGGATCGGGACGGGGTTCGACATCATGAAAAAGTCGATCGCATTTGTGGTCCTCCTGGCGGCGCTTGGCACGGGTGGCTGGGCCTTCTACCAGAATCGCACCAGGCCGGAGCCGACGGTGTCGAGCGTGCCGGTCACCCGCGGGGACGTCGTCGAGCGGGTCCAGGCCACCGGCACGCTGGAAGCGGTGACCACTGTCGACGTCGGCACGCAGGTGTCGGGCGTCGTTCAGGAGCTCTACGCCGACTTCAATTCGATCGTGCGGAAGGGGCAGGTCATCGCGCGGCTCGACCCGTCGATCCTCCAGGTGCAGATCGAGTCGCAGAGGGCCAACGTCATCAGGTCCGAGGCCGACCTGGAGCGCCTGCGGGTGTCGCTCGAGGATGCGAGGCAAAAGTACGACCGGGCGAAGGCGATGTTCGACAAGGAGCTCGTGCCGCGCACCGACCTCGAAGCGGCGGAGCTCGCCGTCAAAAGCGCCGACGCGCAAATCAAGTCGTCTGCGGCAAGCCTGACGCAATCCAAGGCCAGCCTGAATCAGGCGACGGTCAACATGGGCTATACCGTCATCACTTCTCCCATCGACGGCATCGTGATTTCGAGAAACGTGGATCCGGGGCAGACCGTGGCCTCCAGTATGAACGCGCCGACGCTCTTCGTCATCGCGGCGGACCTGACCAAGATGCAGGTGGTCGCAAACATCGACGAGTCCGATGTCGGCCGCATGCGCCCGGGGCAGGTCGTGTCGTTCCGAGTCGACGCCTACCCAACCGACACGTTCATCGGGGCGGTCGAGCAGGTCCGCCTCCAGCCGGCGGTCGTGCAGAACGTCGTGGTCTACTCGACCGTCATCGCGGTGCCCAACCCGCAGTTGAAGTTGAAGCCTGGCATGACGGCCACCGTGGGCATCGAAGTCGCGCGGCGGAACAACGTGCTCCGCGTGCCAACGGCGGCGGTTCGTTTCCGCCCGACCGAGCTGATGTTCACCGTGCTGAACCAGCCGGTGCCACCCGAGGTGCAGCGCGGCGCGGGCGGCGCTTTCGCGGGCGGCCGCGGGCGAGAAGGTGGCCGTGGACGCGATGGCGGGCCCGGTCAGGGCAGTCAGGCTGCAACCCCGGGCGCGACGACTGGTACAGCACAAGGAGGCGCGACACCTGCGCCGAGTGCGGCGCCGCAGGCGCCGGCGGCTCAACCGAATCAGCCGCCCGCAGCCCAACCCCAGGCGCGCGGCGCCGGGCGTCCGGAAGCGGCCGAAGCCCGAGGGGGGGGAGACCGCATGGCCGGCAGTCCCGCGAACGGCCCCGGTGGCGGCCCGGGTGGTGGTGAGGGCGGGCGCGGAGTTGGCGGCGGACGAGGCGGCTTCGACCCGAACATGTCGCCCGAGGAACGCCGCAAGCGCATGGAAGAGCGCATGGCGAGCATGACCCCAGAAGAGCGCGAGCGGATGCAGGCCCGCATGCGCGAGCGCGAGGCGCAGGGGGGCGGGCGCGGTGGGCCGGGTGGTGGCATGCCAGGCGGCCAGCCAGGCGTCGGCGGCGCGCGCGGCAGCCAGGGGGGCGGGCGCAACGCGAACGCAGACACCGCAGGGACGGGGCGAAGCGGACGCGATCTCGGCCGCGGCATCACCGGCAACGTCACGGCGGGGACCTCGATCACGAGCGGCCACACGACGATAGACTCGCTGTTCGGACCGCTTCAGACGACCGAGACGCGGGGCCGGGCCTGGCTGTACGAGAACAAGCAGCTCAAGTCCGTCAATCTCCGGCTCGGCGTGACTGACGGCACCTTCAGCGAATTGCTGGACGGCGATCTCAAAGAAGGACAGGAAGTCGTCGTCAACATGGTGACCGGCCTCGAACCGGTAGTTCGGCCGGGCCAGCCGGCCAGTGGAAACCCGCTCATGGGTCCGCAGCGCGGCGGGCCTGGCGGTGGCGGCGGGCGTGGCGGTGGCGGCGGCCGAGGGTTCTAGGCGCATGCCCGTTATCTCAGTTCGCGATCTGGTGAAGACCTACACGGTCGGCGAAGTGGTCGTCCGCGCGCTGCGCGGCGCGGACATGGACGTCGAGGCTGGCGAGTTCGTCGCCGTCACGGGGCCGTCGGGATCCGGCAAGTCGACGCTGATGCACATCCTCGGGTGCCTCGACCGCCCCACCAGCGGCAAATACTTGCTCGACGGCAAGGACGTCTCTCGCATGTCGAAGGACGAACTCGCCGTCGTGCGCAACAAGAAGATCGGGTTCGTGTTCCAGGGCTTCAACCTGCTGTCCCGGACCACCGCGCTCGACAACGTCGAGCTGCCCCTGCTCTACAACGGCGGGTCGAAGATGAAGTCGTCCGAGCGGCACCGCCGCGCGATGGAGTCGCTCAAGATCGTCGGGCTCGGCGATCGGTTTCACCACTTTCCGAACCAGTTGTCGGGCGGTCAGCAGCAGCGTGTCGCGATCGCGCGCTCCCTCATCAACGAGCCGTCGATCATCCTCGCGGACGAGCCGACCGGAAACCTCGATACGCGCACGAGCATCGAGGTGATGGATATCTTCCAGAAGCTCAATCGCGAGCGCGGTATCACGATCATTCTCATCACGCACGAGATGGACATCGCGGAGCACGGCACGCGGCTCATTCGCTTCCGTGACGGCCGCATTCAGGTCGATCAGAAGATTGCCAAGCGCCGGGACGCCGGCGAGGAACTGGCGGCGCTGCCGCCCCCGGAAGACGTCGACGCGGCCCACGTCAAGGGCGATCCCGCCCCGGTCGAGCACGGCGGCGTGGCCTAGGAGATCACCATGTCCATCATCATGACGCTGCGCATTGCGCTCAAGGCGCTCAGTCGCAACAAGATGCGCACTGTGCTGACCATGCTGGGCATGATCATCGGCGTCGGGGCGGTGATCACCATGGTCGCGCTCGGGCGCGGCGCGCAGGCAACCATCGAGGAACAGGTCAAGTCCGCCGGCACCAACGTCATCAACATCAACGCCGGCAACTTCACGCAGGGCGGGGTCCGGCAGGGGCAGGGCATGTCGAGCTCGCTCACCGCGGACGACGCCACGGCCCTGCGCGGCGTGGCGGGCATTCAGTACGTCTCGGCCGGCGTCAACTCGCGCGGGCAGATCATCGCCGGCAACCAGAACTGGTCCAGCCAGATTCAGGGCGTCGATGTCGATCTCCAGCAGATTCGAAGCTGGCCGACGAAGTACGGCAGCTTCTTTACCGCACAGGACGTGAGCAGCGCGTCGAAGGTCGCCGTCCTCGGCACCGTCGTCGCCGAGACGCTCTTCGGACCCGACGTCGACCCGACAGGCGAGATCATCCGGATCCGCAACCAGCCCTTCAGGGTGATCGGCGTCATGTCGCCGAAGGGCCAGGGCGCGTTCGGCCAGGATCAGGACGACACGGTGTTTGCGCCGTACACGACAGTCCAGAAGAAGCTTCAGGGACAGCAACACATAAACAACATCACTGTCGCTTCCGAGACGCCCGACACGGCCCCCGTCGCAGCCGCCATCAGCGAGGCCCTCAGGCTGCGCCACAAGCTCGTGGCCGGCGACCCCGACGACTTCACCGTTCGGACGCAGGAAGAAATCGCCAGCCTCCGGACCGAGACGACGCGGACGATGACGGTGCTCCTTGCCGCCATCGCGGGCGTGTCGCTCGTGGTCGGCGGCATCGGCATCATGAACATCATGCTCGTGTCTGTCACGGAGCGGACACGGGAGATCGGGCTCCGCATGGCGATCGGCGCGCGCGGGCGGGACGTTCTGCTCCAGTTCCTCGTCGAAGCCATCGTCATCAGCCTGTTCGGCGGACTCATCGGTATCGGCCTGGGCTTCGCGCTCTCGATGGGAATCGAGCGGTTCGCGCAGTGGCCGACGTCGATTCCTGCGGACTGGATCGCCGTCGCCTTCGGTGTCGCCGGGGCCACCGGCGTGTTTTTCGGGTTCTATCCGGCGCGGAAAGCCGCGGGGCTCGACCCGATCGAAGCTCTCAGGTTCGAATAGGCGCGCGCGAGCTCGCCTGGGCGGTTATCTTGCATGTTGATCTCATCGACGCGGCGACGGGAAGCGGGACGGGGTTGGTCAGTCTCATTCTCTAAAGGAGTCTCAATGATGAAGCGGGCAAAGATTGGAATTATCGCTACTGCCGTGCTGGCCGTGGCGACCATGGCCTTCGCGCAGGCGAAGGCAGACTTTTCCGGCAGCTGGGCGCCGGAAGTGGATCCGGCCGCGACAGCCCCCACCGGCGGCGGTGGCGGCGGACGCGGCGGCGGGATGATGGGGCCGATGTCCGTCAAGCAGACGGCGACCGAGCTGACCATCGAGCGAACGGCTGGCGAGAACAAGATCGTTTCGACCTACAAGCTCGACGGCACCGAGAGCAAGAATGCCGGTCGCGGCGGGGAAACCGTCTCCACAGCGAAGTGGGATGGTCCCAAGCTCGTCATCACGACCAAGGCGGGTGACACCGAATCGACCCAGACCTGGTCTGTCGCCGGCGGCGTGCTGACCATCGAACGCACGGGCGGCCGCGGTCCCTCGAAGACGACCTACAAGAAGACCACGTAGTCAGAAGCTAGCGAAGATCACAAAGCCCGGGAGCTCGTGCTCTCGGGCTTTTTTTTCTATAGACTTTTCTGTCTGCACTTCTCAGTTTGTCGTGGGGCCCCACATTTCTTAGTTTGCGGCGGGGCCTCACCCCCGCCGCCTGCCAGCGCTCGCTCTTCGACGGGGCTCAGGGCGACCCAGAGCTTGTCGAAGGGTCGCTTTCGCTCGCGGCCCTTTTCGTTCTACAGACTTTCCTGTCTGCATTTCTCAATGCTCGCGGGGCCCCACCCCCGCTCGCTCTCGCGCGGCGACTTCGCGCCGCGCTCGGGCCGCAGGCGCCCCTCACCGTCCTTCGTCCCTGAGCAGGCGCTGCAGCAGCTCCCAGACCCTCAAACCGGTCACCGGATCACGGAAGTCCGGGGCGATCTCGGCGAGAGGGCCCAGCACAAAGAACCGGGTACGGAAGCGTGGATGCGGAACCTGAAGACCCGGCTGGTCGATGACTTCGTCGCCCAGCAGGACGAGGTCGAGGTCGAGCGTCCGGGCGGCGCCAGGATACGGGCGCTCGCGGCCGAACTCGCGCTCGATGGCCATGAGTGCGTCGAGCAGCGTCCGCGCGTCGAGCGCAGTCGTGCCGGCGACGACGGCGTTGAGGAAGAGGGGCTCGTCGGCGAGCACTGCTCCGGTCGGGCCTTCCGGCTCGGTTTCGACAATCTCTGAAAGAGAGAGATTTGAGAGGAAGCGGGACAGGCGGTCGAAGGCGAAAGCCATCGCGGCTCGCCTGTCTCCGAGGTTGCTGCCGAGCGCGATCGCGACCGGCCGGTGCTCGGACGTTACTGCTCGATCCACCGCGTGGGCAGCACTCCCCCGCCGGTCCCCGCGCCTTCCGGGCGGCTGCCGAGGAGGTCCGTGCGGCCGGCTGCGGCCTGCTCGAAGAAGCGTTTGTGCTCGAGGACCTCGCCGAGGATCACGTTGAGCATCGTCCGGTGACGCGCGTGGCTGAGCGCCTCGACGCGCGGCCGCCATTTGTCGACGAACGCCTGCGCCGCGTCACGATCCTGAGCGATGATGGCGTTCTGAGCCGCAGCGCCCTTGCCCGAGACCTGAATGACGGGCTCCGCGGCGTCCTCGGCCTGTCCGCCCGCGGCTTCGTTGGTTTGACCGCTGGCGTCGAGAATCGCGTCTCGCACCCAGCTGACGTGCATGTCCTCGCGCGCGATGACGTACTGATAGGTGTTGTTGAAGTCGTAGTCGCTGATGTACCGGGCTGAAGCCTCGTGACGACGAAGCATCGCCAACTTGTCCCGGTGGAACTCGCGCAGGAAATTGAGCAACTCTGTGGCTTTCACGTGCTTTGCTTTTCCTTGCACGTGATGCAGACGCGCGTCCACGGAATCGCATTCAGACGTGCCGGCGCGATCGGTTCGCCGCAATCGCGGCAGATGCCGAACGTCCCTTTTTCCATTCGATAGAGCGCTTCCTCGATGGCCTGAAGGATCTTGGCGTCGGTCTGCTTCAGTTTGAGCTGGATGTGGACTTCGTTGTTGCCGCTAGCCTGATCCGCCAGATCGCCCTGACGTGAATTGGTTTCCGCTGACGTCGTCAGCGGCTTCACGCCGCCACCCATCGCCAGGATCTCGCCGCGCTTTCTGAGAAGCGCATCCTTATAGGGGAACTCCATACGTCCTCTCCGCAGGCACCCTTTTGCCTCCCCGACAAAACTCAATCTTAACAGATTTCATCGGCCTCCAGACTCGGCCTGGCGCCCGCCGGAGAGACGTTCACTCGGCGCGGAGGGCCCCAAGCGGCTTCTGCCGGAGGACTTCGGCGCTGGCGAGCACCCCCACGGCGGCAACGAGCGCCATCGTGAGCAGCGCGCCACTGAGGAGCAGGACCGGCTCCGGCTTCCAGGCGATGTCGAGCAGGTATCGGGTGACGGCCCAACTGAGCGCCATGGCGCCGAGCGCCCCAATGAGCCCCGCCAGCAGACCGAGCGCCGAGTACTCGAGCGCCACCATCGTCGTGAGCAGGCGCGTGCTGGCGCCGAGCGTGCGCAGCACCGCCGCCTCGTAGACGCGCTGGAACTTCGTCATGGCCACGGCGCCCACCAGGATGAGAACGCCGCTTGCGAGCGCGATGCCCCCCACGATGGAAATGGCCAGGACGACGTTGTCGACGACCGCCTGCACGCGGGCGATGACGTCGCGGGCATCGATTGCGCTCACGTTCGGATAGCGCGACACGAGATCGAACTGGAGGCGTGCGCGTGCGTCGGCGGCGGCGGGTCCACGCACGAACCCGACGAAGGTGTGCGGGGCCTGCGCGAGCGCGCCGGGCCGGAAGACGAACATGAAGCCGCCGCTCCGCGAGTCTTCCCAGCGCACGCGACGGACGCTCGTGACGCGGGCCTCGAAGGTGCGGCCCGCCACGTCGAAGCGCATCCAGTCGCCTACGTTGATCCCGAAGCGCTCGTGAATACTCTGCTCGATCGAGACTTCCTGTTCGGTCCCCGTCGCGACCGGCGTCTGCGCGGGCCAGAAGTGGCCGCTCGTCACCTCCTCGTTCTGCTCGAGGGCCGGCCGGTAGGTCACCGTGTACTCGCGTGCGAGCGCTCCCCTTCCGCGCACGTCCGCGTAGCTTTCGAGGTTGACGTCGCGACCGCGCACGCCCGTGACACGCGCCCGCAGGGTAGGAACGAGCCTGGCCGCAGTGGCGCCTTCCTGCCGGGCGTCCAGCATTGCCCGGATGCCGTCGGCCTGATCCGGCTGGATGTCGATCAGGAAGAGATCTGCGCTCCCCTGCCGCACGTCGATGACCGCTTCGGACACGAGGTTCTGCTGAAGCGTGCGCACGGCGAGCACGAAGAAGCACCCCAGCCCGACCGACAGGAGGATGACCCTCGTCTGGTTGCCAGGCCGGCCGAGGCTCAAGACGGCGTGACGCAGCGGAAACCAGGGCGCGCGGGCGAGGGGACGTGCGGCGCGGACAAGCAACCACGCGGCGCCGTAGAGCACCGATGCAACTGCGGCAAATCCGCCCGACACGAGGAATCCGGCGCGCACCGACGCCGCCTGCCAGGACGCGACGGCCACAAGACCTGCCGTGACGAGAATCCCAGTCGCTACCTGCACCCAGTCGGTCCGCGCCACGAACGATCGAACGCCCCAGCCAGCCGGTCTCGCTCCCGGTGGCTGGGCTCCGTCGCTGCCTCGCAGGAGCAGCAGCGGCTTGACCCGCCGGACCTCCAGGAGCGGCACGAGCGCGAAGAGCAGCGAGACGAGCAGCCCGACGGCGACGCCCTGCGCGATCGCCGACGCGGTCAGGCCATAGGCCACGCCGCCGAAGGATGCGGAGAGCGACGCGGGGATCATCCGCATGGCAGCTTCGGCCATGAGCACGCCCGTCAGGCTGCCCGCGAGGCCGAGGAGCGCCACCTGCACGACGTAGGTGGCCAGGACCTGGACCGTGGTCGCGCCCAGGCATTTGAGAATCGCGACGCTCTTGATCTTCTGGCGGACGAAGACGCGCGTCACGCTCCACACGCCGATGCCGCCCAGCACGACGATCACGAAACCGACGAGGCTCAGGTAGTTCTCCGCACGGACGAGGTCGTCGCCGATGTCGTCCTCGAGCGACGCGTAGGATCGCGCCGAAACGAAGTTGCCGCGCAGTTCCTGCCGCAGCCGCCTCGTGAGCCGATCCACGCCGTCCTCGCGCACTTTCAACAACCGCTGATAGCTCGCCCGACTGCCAAACCCGAGCAGGCCTGTCTGCCGGAGGTCCGCAAGATCGATGATCACGCGTGCGCCGAAGCTGAACGCGCCGATCCGCCGGCCCGGTTCCTGCGCGATCACGCCTCGAATCGTGAACGGCTGACCGCCGATCATCAGCCGATCCCCGACCTGCATCCCCAGCTGCACGAGAAGCTCGGGGCCGACGAGCGCGCCGCGTCCCGCGAGCAGGTCATGTGTGTAACCGCGACCGTCGGCGAGCGCGAGCGTACCGTAGAACGGAAAGGCCGCCTCGACCGCTCTCAGCTCCACCATGCGCGCCACGGCCGTGCCCTGCTCGGCACGCACCATCGTCGGCGTCTCGATCGATTCGGTCTGCGCGATGATGGGGGCGTCGGCAAGAATCGCGTCGACTCGGCCCAGGACCTCTGGCGTCCAGGCGCGATTGGTCTGCACGATGACGTCTGAGGCAATCATCGTTCGAGCCTCGCGCATCAGACCCTGACGGAGGCTCTGAATGACGGACCGGAGCGCCACGATCGCCCCGACGCCAACGGCCACGCAGAGGAAAAAGAACAGCAGGCGCCGCCAGGAGGCGCGGAACTCGCGAACCGACATGCGGAGGACGAAAGACATGTGTCAGTCGTCAGTCGGGAATCGGCAGTCGTCAGTCACAGTCGTCAGTCTCAGTCGTCAGTCCGCGTCGGCAGTCCCAGTTTTCAGTACGAGACGCGGGTCGATGGTTTTCTCGCTTGCCTGGACAATTCGACCGTCGCGCAGCGAGATCGTCATCTCCGCGATCGCGGCGATCTCGGGGTCGTGGGTCACGAGGACGAGTGTCGAGTGCCTGGACCTGTGAATCTGCAGCAGCAGGTCGATCACGTGCCGCCCGGTCGTGCTGTCGAGGTTGCCGGTCGGCTCGTCAGCCAGTAGGATGGGCGGGTTGTTCGCGAGCGCACGCGCAATCGCGACGCGCTGCTGTTCCCCACCCGACAGCTGCGACGGATAGTGATGGCCGCGATCCGAGAGGCCCACTTCCGCGAGCAGCGCCTTCGCCCGCCGCGGCGGGTCGGTGCCGCCGGCGATCTCGATTGGCACGAAGATGTTTTCAAACGCGGTCAGCGACGGCAGCAGGTGGAAGAACTGAAACACGAACCCGATGCGCGTGCCCCGCAGCCGGGCCAGGGCGTCTTCACTGAGCGCGGTGATGTCGACCTCGTCGATGACGATCGTGCCCGTGGACGGAGCATCGAGGCCCGCGATGAGCCCGAGGAGGGTCGACTTGCCGCTGCCGGACGCACCGGTGATCGCGACGACGCGCCCGCCGGGGATGACGAGGTCGAGCGGATGCAGGATCGTCAGCATCCCCGTGCCGCTCGGCACGGTCTTGGACACCCCTCGCAGCTCGATCACGAGGCGGTGCCCATCTGATCAAGTACAGACCGGAGAACGGGCCAGACAGTGTCGGCGATGACCCGGGCGCCCTCGGCGTTGGGATGAATGCCGTCGGGCTGGTTCAGGGAACCCTGACCGGCCACCTTGTCGAGCAGAAACGGAATCAGCAGCACGCGCTTTTTGCTCGCCACCTGGCGAAACGCCATGCGGAACGACTGCACGTATTCCGGACCGTAGTTGGGCGGCGCTTCCATGCCGGCGAGGATGACGACGATGTTCTTCTCGCGGGCGCGGTCGATGATCGTGGTGAGGTTCTGCTTCATGTCGGCGATCGACAGGCCACGGAGCCCGTCGTTGGAGCCGAGCGCGAGGATCAAAATGCGAACATCGCCCTCGAGTGCCCAGTCGAGCCGACGGAGGCCGCCGGCCGACGTATCCCCCGACACACCAGAGTTCACCATCTCGAACGGGTAGCCTTCCTCGTCGAGCCGGTTTTGCAACAGCGACGGGTACGACTGGTTCTCGAGCAACCCCAGCCCGACGGTGAGACTATCGCCGAGCGCGACGATCTTCGGCCGCGCGACTGGCGCCGTCGGGTCGGCGGATGCGGCGGCGCTGCCGGCGGGGTTCGGCGCCTGATTGGCTGGACTGACCCCGTAAATGAATCCGCACCCGCCCGTGCTGCACGAGCTCGCCAGAAGAGAGGCCGCAAGTGCAACGAGAGGTGATAATCGCAGGCGAAACATCGGTGTATGGCTATTATATAGACCGATCGCGCGGGTCCCCGGTTCCCGCAATCCTTGTAGTCCTGTGGCCTCGATATTCTTTGTGTTCAACATGCCCCGCACACGCGCCGCGCTCGTTGCCCTGCTCGCCTTCTCCCTCTCAACCACCGGTCTCATCGGCCAGACAACCTCCTACCCGACCGACCGCGTGCTGACGCACCGGGAGCAGGCGCCACTCGTCAAGGGATGGATCCAGAAGCGCTTCGACACGGTGCTCCCGGCGCTCATGCGCCTGGAAAAGATCGATCTGTGGATCATCGTCTCGCGCGAGTACAACGATGACCCGGTGTTTCGCTCGATGGCGCCGCTGACGACCTACTCGTCGCGCCGGCGTACGATCCTCGCGTTCCACGAGCGAGACGGCAGCGTCGACCGCCTCTCGATCGGTCGCTTCGACTACGACGGTCTGTTCAAAGTCGTACCCACAGCCAACGACGAACAGTGGAGCGGCTTGCGCAAGCTGGTCGAAGAGCGGGACCCTCCGGTGATCGGCATCAACACGTCCGATGCCTGGAACCACGCCGACGGTATTACGGCCAACGAAAAGGAACAACTGCTGAAGGCGCTCGGACCGAAGTACTCCGCGCGCGTCAAGTCAGCCGAGATGCTCGCTGTTGGCTGGCTCGAGACGAAGCTCCCGGAAGAGACCGACGCCTACCGGCACGTGATGAAGGTCGCGCACCAGGTCATCGCGGAGGCGTTCTCGAACAAGGTCATCCAGCCGGGCGTGACGACGAGCGAGGATCTCGTCTGGTGGATGCGTCAACGCGTCGCCAACATGGGCCTCGGGCAGTGGTTTCACCCGTCGATTTCCATCCACCGCAAAGGTGGGATCGCACCAGGAACCGCTCCGGACGCTCGCGTCATCCAGCGCGGAGACATGCTGCACACCGACTTCGGGCTCGTGTACCTCGGCTTCTCCACCGACACGCAGCACAACGCGTATGTGCTCCTCCCTGGCGAAACGGATGCGCCGGCAGGATTGAAGGCCGGACTCCAAGCTGCGAATCGTCTGCAGGATCTGACGATGAAGTTCGCGACGTTGGGAACGACGGGGAATGCGGCGCTGGCAGCGGCGCTGGGGCAGGCCAAAGCCGAGGGACTCGCGCCATCCATCTACTGTCACCCTGTCGGTTATCATGGGCATGCAGCCGGTCCACCGATTGGGATGACCGACTATCAGACCGGCGTGCCGGTGCGAGGCGAGTACATCTTCCACCCCGACACGTGGCACTCGATCGAGTTGAACGTCCGGCACGCGGTGCCAGAGTGGGGCAATCAGATCGTGATGTTCGCGCTCGAAGAAGACGCCAGGCTCTCGTCGAACGGCTGGGACTGGATCGACGGACGGCAAACGACGTTCTACCTGATAAAGTAGCCGCTGAATGGCTCGTGGGTGGGAATCCAAGTCAGTCGAATCGCAGCAGGAAGAGGCTGTGCGGGATCGCGTGCCGAAGCGCGCGCTCACCGGGGAACAACGCGCAGCCGCCCAACGCCAGCAGACCCTCGAGCTCGCACGCGCGAGCGCGGCGGCAGAGCTCGGCCGGGCGATCTCGCCACATCACCGCACGATGCTCGAGCAGGCAATTGCCACTATTGACCAGCAGCTGGCCCAGCTGAAGGGCTGAGCGCCGTTCCCGCAGAAAAACAGGGCGTTTCCAGGCTTGCCAGGAAGGCACGTCTCTTGCTCTTCCGGACGCATGGCTAGCTTCCTGACGCTCACGCTCCTCGTCCTCACCGCCCAGTCCACACCTCCCGTACCATCTGCCATGCAGCAGGCGATCGGCATTCAAGTCGCGCTCGACCGTGCAGGATTCTCGTCGGGTGTGATCGATGGACGCATGGGCGCGAACACACAACGTGCGATTGAAGCCCATCGTCGACAAAACGGCACAGCGCCAGCACCGTTTGCCCAGCCGCTGCTGGAATACCGAGTCACGGCGGAAGATGTGGCAGGTCCGTTCGTCGAGCAGATTCCTGCCGACCTGATGGAGCAGTCGAAACTGCCAGCGCTCAATTACCGGTCGGTGGTCGAAGCGCTCGCAGAACGCTTTCACACAACACCGGAGGTGCTGCGGAAGCTGAAGCCGTCGGCGACCTTTGCGGCAGACAGCGCGATCCTCGTGCCCAACGTCGAGCCACTCGCGATACCTGCCGCGACGGCGAAGACCGACGCACAGGTCGCCGAGCCTCGAGCGACTGGTACGAGCGGCCGTGGGAAAGCTGCAGCGGACCCTCAGAACGACAAGCCAGAAGTCGTCGTCCGCGTGAGCCGGTCGGCGAGCTCGCTCACCGCGACAGACGCAAGCGGCAAAATCCTGCTCTTTGCACCGGTCACAACCGGAAGCAACAATGATCCGCTGCCAATTGGTGAGTGGACGGTCACCAGTGTGCTGCGCAATCCGACCTTCAGGTACAACCCTGACCTGTTCTGGGATGCCGATCCGAGTCACACGAAGGCAACCATTCCTCCAGGTCCAAACGGGCCGGTCGGCCTGGTCTGGATTGACATCTCGAAAGAGCACTATGGACTTCACGGCTCGCCTGAACCGTCAAAGATCGGCCACACTGAGTCGCATGGGTGCGTGCGACTGACGAACTGGGACGCCCTGCGCCTGGCCGCGCTCGTCAAGCGCGGCACACGAGTGGTCTTCGCCGAATGAGACGACCCTCCTTTATCCGGACGCGCGACTGGCGCCACGACCTGCGAACGTTCGCGGTGGGCGCGGGCTGCGGGTTCCTGGGAGGGGCGTTGCTCGTCGCGACGCTGCTCTGGCAATACCACTGGATCGTGCCGCCGTGGACCTACCGGAATGCCTCCGTGAGTCAGAGCTCCGATCCAGGCGCGCGAAGCATCGAGAGTGAGAGGCCGTCAGCAACGATGGGCCGAACGGTACCGTCAGCGGCGCCGTCCGAAGCGGTCATCGGTCCCGATCCGTCGAGTCCGGGGGAACTGAAGGAACGGGCGTTGCTGATTCCAGTCGAAGGCGTCCGCGTGGATCAGCTGACCCGGCAGTTCTCTGACGAGAGAGGGGGCTCGAGAAAGCACGAGGCGATCGACATCCTCGCGCCGAGAAACACCCCTGTGAAAGCGGTCGAGAACGGGACGATCGCCCGCCTCTTTTTCAGCAAGGCAGGCGGGATCACGGTGTACCAGTTCGACCCCACGTCGACCTTCTGTTACTACTACGCCCATCTGGAGCGCTACGCCGGGGGCCTTCGAGAGGGCGAACCCGTCAGAAAAGGCCAGGTGATCGGGTATGTTGGCACCTCGGGCAACGCCCCGAAAACGACGCCTCACCTGCATTTCGCGATTTTTCGCCTCACCGAAGCCAAACACTGGTGGGAGGGAACCGCGATCGACCCCTACAACGTGTTTCGATAAGCTGTCTCACGCCCTTCCAACCTTTCGAGCCCGTCTGCCCGTCCAAGCCTATGCAGGAGAGGAGCTTGGGAGCCTTTGGAACAATGACGCTTGCGCAGGCGGCGGTGCTGCTGCCGGAAACCGGCGCACCCCCAGCCTGCAGGAGAGTATCTCCGCTGCGGTCTGAGGGATCCGAACCGGCGGCCCAGGCCCGGGCGTCGCGCGACAGCGCGATCTCCGGCACCAAGGGAAACGACTACGTGGCAAACGCCGCGGCGGGTGACGTGTCCGCGTTCGAGCACTTGTACCGGACGCATCTCCCCCGCGTGCACAGCCTCGTGCGACGGATGTCAGGAGGACGCGACACCGACGAGCTGACGCAAGACGTCTTCGTTCGCGTCTGGCAGAAGCTCGGCAGCTTCCGCGGCGACTCCGCCTTCGCGACCTGGCTCCACCGGCTGGCGGTCAACGTCGTCATCGAGCGCTTTCGGCAGGACAACACGAGGCGGCAGCGAATGCACGATGGCGAGGATATTTTCGAAACGCTTTCCGCGCCGGTCCGGTCGCGGGACTTCTCGATGGATTTCGAGGCGGCGCTCCTCTCGCTGCCCGACGGCGCACGTGAGATTTTCGTGCTCCACGATGTTGAGGGCTACAAGCACCACGAGATCGGCACGCTGCTCGAGATCTCGAGCGGAACGTCGAAGGCCCAGTTGCACCGCGCCCGGATGATGCTGCGGAAATACCTGAAGAGCGAGCGCTGAGTGAAGGACACCATGGGTACCGAAGACACATTCACCGACCGTCTGTCCGACTATCTGGACGGAGAAGACTTGAGCGTGGCCGACCGCGCCGCCATCGAGGCACACCTCTCGACGTGCGTCTCGTGCCGGACAACGCTCGCGGACCTCCGAGACGTTGCCACGCGTGCCGCCTCGCTGCCGGATATGCCTCCGCCGACGGATCTGTGGCCCGGAGTGGCCGAGCGACTCACGCCGTCCACCTCCGTCCTTCCGTTTGCGCGGCCGCAGCACCGGCGTTTCTCGTTCACGTTGCCCCAGCTCGTCGCCGCCGGGCTCGCGCTGATGGTTCTTTCCGGCAGTCTCGTCTGGGTGGCGCGCCTCGGCGATCCCCGCGCGAGCCTGCCACCGGTCGGCGCACGGGTCGAAGACGTCGCACGGGTCGAAGACGAAGAGGTGGCACCATCGATCGCGCCCTCGCCGGCGGCTTTTGCCGACTCCAACTACGACCAGGCCGTCGCCGATCTCGAGAAGATGCTCGAGGCGGGCCGCAACCAACTCGATGCCGAGACAGTGCGGATTCTCGAAGACAACCTGCGGACCATCGATCAGGCGATCGAGCAGTCGCGCAAGGCGTTGCGGGCCGATCCGGCCAACGTGTATCTCAACAACCACTTCGCCGCGTCACGCAACCGCAAGCTCGCGCTGCTCCGCCGCGCGAGCGCGCTGGCGATGCCGCAGGATTCCGCCGGAGGCAGCTAGAGACATGACCACACAGGCAGCAAGGGTTGCGGCGATCGCAGGACTGCTGGCAGTCGTCGTTCCCGTCGCCTCGGCGCAGGAGCGCGGGCGGCGCCCACCGCAGACGGACCGGACGGTGCCAGTGGCCAAGGGCGCCCGCTTGAGCGTCAGCAACGACGCCGGAGAGGTCGTGCTGCGGACCTGGGATAAGGATTCGCTGCGAGTGCAGGCGGCGCACTCGGCGCGCGTCACAATCGACATCCAGACGACGGGGAACATCTTGACGGTTCGATCTCGTGGGGGCCCTCAGGGAGGCGTCGACTACGAGATCACGGCACCGGCCTGGCTGCCGGTGAAGGTGAGCGGTCAGTTTCTCTACATCGGCATCGAAGGCGCGCAGAACGAAATCTCAGCCGAAACCGTGCGCGGTGACATCGTCGTCAAAGGGGGATCGGGGTTTGTGACGGCGAAGTCGATCCAGGGCGAGGTCATCGTTGAGGACGCAAAAGGCCGCATCAACGCGAGCTCCGTCAACGAAGGCATCCGCATCATCGGCGCGAGCGGTGAGGTCACGGCGGAAACGACCAACGGAGATATCGCTCTCACCGGTGTTGACGCCAAGAGCATCGACGTGACCACCGTCAACGGCGATATCCGGTACGAAGGCTCGGTCGTTGCCGGCAGCATGTACCGCTTCTCGACTCACAACGGGGACATCACGATGATCGTGCCCGAGAACACGAACGCGACGTTCACAGTGAGGACCTACAACGGCGACTTCCACAGCAACCTGCCGACAAAGATCGTCGGCGAGGTGCGCCGCGGACGGCGCGCGACCTACACGCTCGGAAACGGCGGCGCGGAAGTCGAGCTCGAGAGCTTCGGCGGCACGATCCGGCTGCGCCGTCCGGGTACGGTCCCGGCGCCGCGCGGCCGGGACAAGGACAGGGAGAAGAACGACGGGAAGGACGACGAGAAGAACGAGGAGATCGACGAGGATCACTCGGCGCGGAGCGCCACCATCGGATCGACATGCGCAGCTCGAACGGCGGGCGCCGCTGCAGCGGCGACCGCAGTCAGCGTCAGCAGGACGGCGACCGCGGCAAAGGTCCACGGGTCAGTGGGACGCATCTGAAAGAGCATGCCCGCCATCAGCTGACCTGCGACGAGCGACGCGACGCCGCCCACCACCATCCCACCGGCTGCCAGCGCGAGGGCGCGCCCGACAACCATTCGTACGACCTCGCCATGGCTCGCGCCGAGCGCCATGCGGATGCCGATCTCCCGGGTCCGTTGCCCGACGAGATACGCCATCACGCCGTAGATCCCGATGGCGGCCAGGAACAACGCCAGAACTGCGAAACCGCCGATAAGCTGAATGGCGAATCGACGGGCGGTCGTGCCCGCCGTCTGCAGGGCTTCCATGGAGCGTATGGCAAAGGTCGGCTGATCCGGATCCACTGCGCGCACCCCGCGGCTCAGCGGGACCGCCAGGAGCTTGGGATCTCCACTGGTGCGAACCGCAACGGCCATCGACAGGCTGGACTGCTGAGCCAGCGGTTGATACACCGTCGGACGGGCTCCAACTTCCAGGCCATCACTCAAGACGTCACCGACAATCCCGACGATCGTCATCCACCGTGGATCCGGTCGCGGTCGACCGAAATGGAACCGCCGGCCGATCGGATCCTGTCCGGGGAAAAACCTGCGGGCCGCCTCGTCGCTGATCACCGCGACCTGGTGACCGCCGCCGTCGGTCGCGTCGAAGACCCGCCCGTTGCGCACGGGAATGCGCATCAGGGAAAAGTACTCCGTCGAAACGATGTTGGCCTGAACCATCGGCATGTCGGTCGATGTCTCTGACATGGCTCCGTCGACGGTAATCGTCGAGACGCGGCGCTCCCCGTCGAGCGGCAGGCCCTGGACGATCGCTGCCGACTCCACGCCTGGCAACTCACGCGCATGGCGCAGCACTTCGTCGTAAAACGCCACGCGGGCCGGATGGCTGAAGTAGCGTCCCTTTGGCGGGTCGTTCGGTTGGGGCAGCCAGAGACGAGCCGTGAGAACGCCTCGCGCGTCGATGCCGGGATCGACCTCGAGCAGCCGCCAGAAGCTGCGCACCAGCAGCGCCGCGCCGACCAGCAACACCATCGCCAGCGCGAACTCCGCAACGACCAGGGCTGACCGCACCGACTGCTTCGCCGGCACCGAGGCCGACCGGGCGTTCTTGAGCGCGCCGAGCACGTCGGGCTTCGAGAACTGCCAGGCGGGAACGAGCCCGAACAGCACGCCCGTCGCTGCCGACACGCATGCGGCGAAGATCACGACGCGGAGATCGACGCCGACGTCGCCGAGGCGCGGCATATTGGCCGGCGCCAGCGCCAGGATGAGGTCCTTGGTCCACACGGCCAGCAGCAGACCGGCGAGGCCGCCAAAACACGCCACGAGCAGGCTCTCGACGAGCAGGAGCCGCGCCAGCCGGCCGCGTCCCGCGCCGAGCGCTCGACGAATCCCCAGCTCGCGCTGACGGCCGTCGCCGCGAGCCAGGAGCAACCCGGCGATGTTCGCGCACGCGATCACGAGTACGAGCCCGACCGCGGCGAGCATCATGACCAGCGCCGTTTTCGATCGCCCCACGACGTCGTCGTGCAACTCGACTATGCGTGGCGTCCAGCCGCGAGCCGAGTACTCGGTCGGATACTCGGCGCGCAGCCGTTCGGCGAATGCAGCTAGGCGCATCCGGGCATCAGATGGGGTCAGGCCCGCTCTCAGCCGGCCAATCGCACCGGCCAGCTCATACCGGGTTCTGGATTTCTCGAGCGTCTGGAACGGCGGCGCGCTGAACCCTGCCGGCGCCCACATGTCGGTTCCCGTGCGGAGCGCGCGACCGGGATGATGAAACCCTGGCGGCATGACACCGACGACCTCGAACCAGTCGCCATCGATTTTGAGCTTCCGCCCGACGACGTCAGGCCTGGCTCCGAAACGCCGCTTCCAGAGTGCGTCGCTGATGACCACGACCTCTGCAATGCCCGGATGATTGTCGTCGGCGTTGAACACTCGACCCAGCTGCGGTCGAGCGCCGAGCAGCGAAAAGTAGGAAGGGCTCACGAGCAGGATCTCGACGCGCTCCGGTTCATCAACCTCCGTGAGGTTCGCATCAATCGGGTACACGCCCGAGATCTCGTCGAAGAGCTCCGACCGGTCGCGATAGTCGTACAACTCAGGCGCGGACATGCCGATGTCCTCGGTCCCCACTCCGACCAGATCGGCGGTCACCCGCACGAGACGATCGGCTTCCGGAAATGGCAGGGGACGGAGGATGACCGCATCGACGACCGCGAACATCGCCGCGTTCGCGCCGATGCCAAGGGCCAGCGTCGCTACCGCCACTGCCGTGAACCCGCGGTGCTTGCGAAGAGACCGCAGCGCGAAGCGTACGTCCTGAAGAAGCGCGTCCATGGGCCCGAGGTGCTTCAAGAAGCGGACCAGGACAACGCTGAATGCTGAGTGCTGAATGCTGAAGTGAATGCTGAATTCAGCCTTTACTTCAGCATTCAGCATTCAGCCATTCATCGAGCTCCCTGTCGCGCGAGCGGGAACCGGTTGTCCGAATTCGAACAACCCGGCTGGGGGCCATCGGCCACCTTCCTGCCTCGCGATCGCGCTCTTTTGGGCGTTTTCCGGCCGGTCGGGATCGTGGCACGCCCCTTGGAAACATGCGGGCGGTCATGAATTCGATCTGTGCCGTCCAACCGCGAATCCTGGTCGCCGACGACCAGCCCGATCTCATCGATGCGCTGCGCCTGCTGCTCAAGCGCGAAGACATTCACGTCGAGGCGGTGGGATCGCCCGAGGCCGCGCTTTCGGCAATCGCCGCGGGCTCGTTCGATCTGCTGCTGATGGACTTGAACTACACCGGCGACACGACGTCGGGACGCGAGGGAATCGACCTGCTGTCGCGCGTCCAGGCCCTCGACCGCGAGCTCCCCATCGTCGTCATGACCGGCTGGGGTTCGGTCGACATCGCCGTCGAAGCCATGCGCCACGGCGTACGCAACTTCGTGCAGAAGCCCTGGGACAACGACCAGCTCGTCTCGATCCTGCGGACCGAAGTCGATGCGGGCCGCGCGCGGCGCCAGCAGGTCGCGATCGAACGTCGCGACCTCGACGAAGCGCGCCGCATTCAGCGCAAGCTCCTGCCTTCCACCATGCCGCCGCTCGAGGGATGGGAGGTGGCAGTCTCCTGGCAGCCGGCGTCCGGCGTCGGCGGTGACTGTTTCGACGCCATCCCATTTGGTCCGGCGCGGGTTGGATGGTCGATTGCCGACGTCGTCGGCAAAGGCATTCCTGCGGCGCTGCTGATGTCGAACCTTCAGGCCGCCGTCCGCGCCTTCGCCACCAACACGACCGAGCCCGCCGAGCTCTGCCAGCAGGTCAATCGCATCCTGTGCGGCCACATCGCCGAGGGGCGGTTCATCTCCTTCTTCTACTGCGTCGTCGACAACGACGACGCGACGCTGACCTTCGCCAATGCAGGCCACTATCCTCCCATCCTGATTCGCGCCGATGGTGCGGTAGAGCGGCTGGGCACCGGAGGCGCCGTGCTCGGGGTGTTTCCGGACGCAAGTTACGAACAGGGGCGCGTGTCGCTTCGCAGCGGGGACCGAATCGTCCTTTACACCGACGGCATCACTGACGTGTGCAACGCGGCCGATGAAGAGTTTGGCGACGCCCGGCTCGTCGACCTGGCGGTGGTCAATCGGGCGTGCAGCGCGCCCGCGCTTCAGGCGCGGCTAGCCAATGCCGTCGACGGGTTCTCCGACGGCCGTTTCCAGGACGATGCGACGCTCATCGTCATGGCGGCCGAATAATTTTCGGTGATGGTCGATCGCGTGACGAAATGCCATTTGACGGGTACCAAATGCACTATTGAGTGACGAGCGGCGATCTCTGGCTTTCGCGGTGCGTCCGGGCCGGTCCATTCACGGTGACTCATCCCTTGACGAATCGCGTAAGTGCTCGGATAGTTGTTAACAATGCAAAGCACTTGGACCCCACCGCTTCGGTGGGTGTTCGCGGCCGCCACGGTTCTCGGTCTCTTCTCTGCCCTCCAGTCTTATCGACTCTCAACGCTGAACCTGCGATATCCGATGGACATCGAGGTGGGCAAGATCCTCATCCTCAATCTGGTCTATTGGTATGTCCCTGCCTCGCTGGCACCGATCGTGTTCCGGCTCGGACACCGCTTTCGCGTCGATGGCCCACATTGGATTCGCGCGCTGGGCGTCCACGCCCTCGCCGCGTTCAGCTACTCCGTCGTCCATTGCGCCTGCATGATCGGCACGCGGCTGCTGCTCTGGGAATCGGCGAACAAGCTACCGACGGTGCCATGGACGTTTTTTGTGCAGCGTCAGTACCTGTCCCAACTCGATTTCACGCTGATGACCTACACGACTTTGCTGGGCCTCAGCTACGCGCTGCACTACAGCAGAGAGTCGCAGGCGCGGGCGGTCAAGGAGGCACAGCTCGAGACGAAGCTGGCCCAGGCCAGGCTTCGCACGCTCGAGGCGGAGCTGCAGCCGCACTTTCTTTTCAACACGCTGCACGCCATTTCGTCGCTCGTGCACACGAATCCTGACGGCGCCGACCGCATGATCAGCCGCCTGAGCGACCTGCTCCGTCTCACGTTCGACCGATCCGGCGCGGCTCGGGTCTCGCTGCAGGAGGAGCTGGAGTTCCTGCAGAAGTACCTCGAGATCGAGCAGACGCGCTTCCACGATCGATTGACGGTCCGGTTCGACATCGATCCCGAAACGCTCGACGCCGAGGTGCCTCGTCTGATTCTGCAGCCGCTCGTGGAGAACGCGATCAAGCACGGCGTGTCGCCGAAGCCCGGGGCGGGTCTGGTGCAGATCTCCACGCGCCGGCAGGCCAAGAACCTCTGGATCGAGGTCAGCGACAACGGCGTCGGACTGAGCGCCGGTGCGCGCGCCCGGCTGCGCAGCGGCGTAGGGCTCTCGAATACGCGCGATCGGCTCGAGTGCCTTTACGGCACGGCTCATCGGATCGAGTTCTCCGACGACACGAAGGGTCTCGCGGTCAGGCTGGAGATCCCCTTCAACCAGGCGCCCGTGCCTCCGGGTGAGGCGACGTTCCAGGTCGCATGATGAACGGCAAGGTGCGCGTCCTCGTCGCCGACGACGAGCCTCTGGCCCGCGAGCGGCTGCGCACGCTCCTTGCCCACGAAGAGTGGTTGGAGCTCGTCGGGGAGTGCCCTACCGGCACCGAGGCCATCGACGCCATCGGACGCCTGGAGCCGGACCTGGTCTTTCTCGACGTCCAGATGCCCGGCGCCAGCGGGTTCGAAGTCATCGAGGCCGTCGGCCCGGCGCGTATGCCGCTCGTGGTCTTCGTGACGGCCTTCGATCACTACGCGCTGCGCGCCTTCGACGTCCATGCGCTCGACTATCTTCTGAAGCCGTTCGATCGCCAGCGTTTCCACGAAACGCTCGTCCGTGCCCGGCAGCACCTGGAACGTCCGTCCAACGGGGATCTCGAACGGCGGCTCCTCGAGCTCGTCCAGGATCTCAAGCCCACGCCTCAGCGTCTGGAGCGCTTCGTCATCAAGTCGGGCGGCCGCGTGTTTTTCGTGAGGGCGAACGAAATCGACTGGATCGAAGCCGCCGGCAACTACGTCAAGCTCCACGTGGGGACCGACGCGCACCTCTTCCGCGAAACCATGAACGCGATCGAAGCGCGGCTCGACTCCGACACCTTCTTCCGCATCCACCGCTCGCACATCGTCAACATCGAGCGCGTCAAAGAGCTCCAGCCCTGGTTCAACGGCGAATACGTGGTGTTCCTGAGAAACGGCACCCGCCTGACCCTCAGCCGCAGCTACCGGGACAAACTGCAGGAGCGGTTGGGGCGATCGTTGTAAGACATAGGCTCAGGGGTCAAGGCTCAAGGCTCAAGGCTCAGGTAAGATCTTCGAGTGAGTAGTCGAATGTTTTGCTTGAGCCCTGAGGCCTGAGCCTATGTCTTGGGACTCGGACACAGCTGCTCGAACTCCTCCACGTGCGCGGCGCGCGCGTGGGCGTCGCTCCAGTCGACGATCCCGTCCTTGACCAGCCGGGTCAGCGATTCCTCGAGAGTGAACGATCCGTGCCGGCGGGTGATCGTGATCTCCTGGTGCAGATGCTGAAGAGCGTTCTTGCGGATGTGCTGTCGCGCGCCGTAGCCCACCATCAGCAGCTCGGCGGCGGGGGCGAGCCCACCGCCGTGGCGCGGCAGCAGCGTCTGGGTGAGGACCGCCGCGAGCGCCATCGCCATTTCCTGGCGAATCGTGTTCTGGCGCTCGGGCGGAAACGAGTCCGCGATGCGCGAGACCGAGGACGCCACGTCGGTCGTGTGGAGCGTCGAGAGGACCAGATGGCCGGTCTCTGCCGCGGCCAGCGCGATGCGCATCGTTTCCGGATCGCGCATCTCGCCGACGACGATGACGTCGGGCGCCTGACGCACTGCGGCGCGTAACGCGGTTGGAAAATCCGGGGCGTCCACGCCGACTTCCACCTGCTCGATGAGGCACCCGTTGTGCTGGTGCTCGTACTCGATCGGATCCTCGATCGTCACGATGTGCCGGGCGTCCCGCCGATTGATCTCTTCGACGATGGCGGCGAGCGTCGTAGTCTTGCCAGATCCGGTGGGACCGCCGACGAGCACCAGTCCGCGCGGCAGCTGCGCCAGCAGTTCGACCGTCGGCGGCAGCCCGAGCGTGGACAGCCGCGGCACGCGGGCCGGCAGGAGCCGAACCGCTGCCGCCGCGCGGCCACGTTCGCGATGCAGGTTGATGCGGAAGCGGCCGATGCCGCCGATGCGGAACGACGCGTCAGTGATGCGCGCCTCGCGATACTGCCGCCGCGCGTGCGGCGCGAGCGCCGGGAGCACCGCCTCTTCGATGTCGAGCCCATCGAGCGGCCCCTCGGCGAGCGGAATGACCTTGCTGTCCACGCGGATTGACGGAGGCGCGCCGGCCACCAGCAGCAGATCGCTCCCGTTGCGAGAAGCCAGCAACCCCAGCCACCGCTCGAGACGGCTGCTATCCCCCATCGCCGGGGACGTCCCCGGCTGAACGGTCGAATGCAGCTCCAGGATGAGCCGCTCGATGTCGTCGGCGTCGGCCACGGGGGAATAATACAATGCTGAGTGCTGAATGCTGAATGCTGAAGTAAAGTCTGAATTCACTTCAGCATTCAGCACTCAGCATTCAGCATTGCCTCATTCATCCCGCAGCACCACCATCGGGTCCACGCGCGTGGCGCGATGGGCTGGGAGATAGCACGCCACCAGCGCGACCGTCGCGATAAACGTGACGACCGCGGCAAGCGTCGCCGGATCCGACGGCTTGACGTTGAAGAGCTGCGTCTGCAGGAACCGTGTCAGCAGGAACGACGCGCCCACTCCGACGGCCAGGCCGACGACGGCGAGCAGCATGCCGTGACCGAGCACCATCCCGAGTACGCGCTGCCGCGAGGCGCCCATCGCCATGTGGATGCCGATCTCTTTCCGGCGCTGGCTCACCGAGTACGACAGGATGCCGTAGGTGCCGATCGCCGCCAGGGCGAGCGCCAGCGCGGCGGCAATCATCAGGAGCTCGGCCAGGAACCGGGGCCGCGCGATGGTCTCGGCGAACACTTCGTCCATGGTGCGCGGCCTCACGAGCGGCAGGGTCGGGTCCATTCCGCCGACCACGCGCCGGACGACGGCGGCGAGTGCGTCGAACGGCAGCGCGGAGCGGATCACGACGTTCATGTTGCGCGCTGCCTGGTTGATCACGCGCGGTCCCTGATCGGCGAGAAAGTAGATCTCGGTGCCGGTCTTCTGCGACACGCCGCCCTGCTTGACGTCGCGGACCACGCCGACGATCGTGAACCACGGCAGCTGCGCCCCGAACCCTGGCTTCAGGCGGCGGCCCAGCGGGTTCTGGTCGCGGAAGAACGTCTTTACGAGCGTTTCGTTGACGAGCGCAACCGGCGGGCCACCGATGTCGGATGCCGCAAAGTCCCTCCCATCCACCAGGGGAATCCCCAGCGTCGTCAGGTACGCCGGCGTCACGCGCTGGTAGTAGTCGACGTTCTCGAACGGCCCCTCGGGCGGTGCCGTGTAGCCTTCGAAATCGGTGTCGTTCGCATTCACCTGCCGCTGCGGCGGCAGTCCCTGCATGGCCGCGGCGCTCTGCACGCCAGGCAGCGCCGCGAGCTGCGCTTGAAGACGCGCGAAGAAATCGACGACCGACTGCGGCGTCTGATACGTCGCGCTCGGAAGAACGAGCCCGAACGTCACGAGGCGGCTGCGATTGAAGCCCGCATCGACATTCATCAGATTCCAGAAGCTTCGCAGGAGGAGACCTGCGCCAATCACGAGGACAACTGCCAGCGCGACCTCGGATATCACCAGGATGCGGCGCACCCACGTGCGCGCGGCTGACGCCGTCGAGCGCTGCCCCGCTTCCTTCAACGAACTGTTGACCACGTGCTGGCGCAGATGCAGCAGCGGAGAAAGACCGAAAAGCACGCCGGTCAGCAGGGACACAAGGACGGTGAACAGCAGGACGATGGGATCGAGCGCGATCTCGCCAGCCCGGGGCAGGCTCTCGGGATTCGCAGCCAGCAATGCCCGGAGACCACCGAACCCGAGGGCCGCGCCGAGCGCGCCGCCGACGAGCGCCAGCACGATGCCTTCGGTCAGGAACTGCCGCAGCAACCGCCAGCGCCCGGCGCCGAGCGCCGAGCGGATGGCGAACTCGCGCTGGCGCGACTCGGCGCGGGCGAGCATCAGGTTGGCAAGATTGGCACACGCGATGAGCAGCACGAAACCGACCGCGCCCTGCAAGACCCAGAGCGCCACGCGAAGGCTGCCGACGAGGTCATCCTGCAGGCCGTCGAAACGCAGCCGATGCGCCTTCGTGGTCGGCACGTGCCCTCCCTGCGTCTGCTGCGGCCACTTCACGAGCATCGATTCGAGATCGACCCTCGCCTGCGCGAGGCTGACGTCATCTCGCAACCGGCCGACAAGGTACAGAAAGTGCCCGCCGCGCCCGCCCGGATTGGCCGGATCGAGCGTCAGCGGCAGCCAGACCTGCACCCGCTGGTCGTGGATGTCATACCCGGGCGGCATGATGCCGACGACGCGCGTGGGTGCGCCGTCGATCGGTACCGTGCGCCCGACGACGGACTCCTCGCCGCCAAACGCGGTTCGCCAGAGCTCGGTCGAGAGGACGGCCACGTCTTCGGCGCCCGGGAGCGTGTCCTCTCGCGTGAATTGCCGGCCGCGCACCGGCGCGACGCCGAGCGCCGGCATCAGCTCGGACGTCACGACTGCAGAGGTGACCCTGCGTGGTTGATCCGGTGTTCCGAGATTGACCGCGCCGGCCCGATAGGCCCCTACTTGCTGAAACGACCGGTTGCTCTGGGCAAACTCGACGAACTCCGGCGCCGACACCCAGAACTGGTCGAAGCCGAGGTTGGGAAACTGGCTGGTGATGAAGACCAGTCGTTCGGGCGCGGGATACGGAAGGGGTTTGAGGATCACGCCGTTCACGACGCTGAAGATCGCCGTGTTGGCTCCAATCCCCAACGCCAGCGTCAGGATCGTGACCGCGGCATAACCGGGGCTCTTTCGAAGACTCCGAAGCGCGTAGATGAGATCCTGGCGCATTGAAGGCTACCTCCCGCTCGCGGTTCGCGGTTCGCGGCTCGCGGCTCGCGAACCTCGAACCAGCGTCTTGGACGCGTTCGCCTCAGGAATGGTTGACGGCGCGCAGCGGTTTGGCGAGCTCGCCGCGGCGGAGTTGCCGGTAGAGGTCCAGGGCCTCGCGGATGATGCGAACCGCATCGGGCATGCCCAGCAGGTCTTCCACGACGACCTGTTTGTGCTCGAGCACCTTGTAGTCCTCGAAGAACCGCCGAATCTGCAGGAACATGTGCGGAGGCAACTGGCCCTTGTCCGTGTAGTGCGCAAACGCGGGGTCCCGCACGCTCACCGCCACGATCTTGTCGTCGATCCCCTTCTCGTCGCGCATGCGCATCACGCCGATGGCGCGCGCTTCGACGATGGTCAGCGGGTGCACGGGTTCCTCAGACAGCACGAGCGCATCCAGCGGATCCCCATCGTCGCAGTACGTGCGAGGGATGAAGCCGTAGTCGGCAGGATAGTAGACGGCGCTATACAGCACGCGGTCGAGGCGAAGGAGACCGGTCTCCTTGTCCAGCTCGTACTTGTTGGTACTGCCTTTCGGCACCTCGATGATGACAGGAAACGCCGCTTCGACCAGCGCGTCGTCTACGTAGCAGTCGTGCCAGGGATGCATGTATCAAAGTACCACGGACGCGTTGTCGACTCGGCCGGGGCCAGTCACTTCGGGCGGCTGGAGAGGTTCTTGGGCGAACGAGCGTTGAGGAGGTCCACCAGCGGCCGCGCCCCACTCGGCATCGCGGTCGCCTTGCGAACGATCTCGCGAGCCTCGATCTTTCGGCCGTACAACCGCTCGTTGGCGTCTCCGTCCGAGCGGAGCGTCGACCCTTCGAGCGAGACGCCGGCAAACAGCCCGCGCGCGCGCGAGTAGGTCAGGATCTCGGCCTGCATCACGATGTCGGTGGCCGCTCCTGCCGTCCGGCCCTTCGGCCCGGCCGCCGCGGAGGCGTCCGCGCCAAGCTTGACCTTGCTGCCCAGTACTGAATTCGCGCCGCGATCGTTCATGACGAGGAGCACGAAGTCGGTCGCCTGCGCGCCGAGCTGAAACCCGATGCTGGCGCCCTCGAGCGCGAACATCGCCGGCGCGCTCCAGGGACCATCGAACGTGCTGCCGCCGCGGCAGGAAATGACACCGCGTCCGTAACTGCCTCCGACGCCGAGCGCGACCTTCTTCACGGACGGAAACACGATGACGCACTCGGCCTTGTCGAGCAGGTCCTGCGGGATCGTGTCGGGCATGCCGAAGATCTCCTTCAGCACCGTCGCCGCGTTCTCCAGCCGATCGCTTTCCTTCTCGGTCTGCTGGGCCGAGACCACTCCGGCCATCGAAACCGCACCCACGAGGACCGTCAACCCGAACACAAGTTGCTTCAGCTTCACGCGTGACTCCTTCAAAGGCGACGCCAATGCCTCCAAGAATACTACCCTGCGCCCTTGAGCAGCGCGACGCCGAGCACGATCAGACCGACGCCCGCGATCCGGGCGGCGCTTGCCGCCTCGCCAAAGAGATACACCCCGAGCACAGCCGTTCCTGCGGCGCCGATGCCTGTCCACACGGCGTAGGCCGTGCCAATCGGCAGCGTCCGCGCCGACCCGGCCAGCAGGCCCATGCTGAGGACCATGGCGAGCACCGTCCAGATGCTCGGCCAGAGCTTCGTAAAGCCGTAGGTGTACTTCAGGCCGATCGCCCACCCCACTTCGAGGAGCGCCGCCAGCAGGAGCATCGTCCAAGCCATCCACGGATCCTATCGCGGCCACGTGTGCAGCTTTGTAAAGTTGGGGGGGCCGTAATCGCGCTACAATTGAAGGCGCGCTCCCCCGCACTCGCGGCTCCCGCCCAGGAGCTACTCGTCCATGACACCCACTCGCCTCTTCGGGATGTCTCTACTTTGTTGCGCCGTCGCCTCCCCCGCGCTCGCGGACGTCACGCTGAAAAGCAAGGGCACCGGCACGGGGATGGTCGGAGCCATGTCTGGTGACATGACCCAATGGGTCAAGGGTCACAAGACACGCATCGATCAAACGACTGGCGCGGGCAGGCAAACGACAACAATCATCGATATCGCCGCAAAGCAGATGATCGTGTTGGACCACGAGAACAAGGAAGCCCAGGTCATCGACATGACCAGCCTGGGCGAGTCGCTCGCCAAGGCTGGCGCAGCAGACATCTCCACGTCCATCACGCCGACAACACAGACACGGCAGATTGGCGGACAGTCCTGCACCGTCTACAACCTCAAGATCGCGGTGCCGATGCAGATGGGCAAGTCCCAGATGACGATGGTCATGAGCGGGCCGCAATGCCTAGTCAAGAACGGACCTGGCCAGGCGGACTATCTCGCGTTCTACCGGGCCGCCTCCGAGAACGGGGGCTTCTTGGATGCGGCGCAGGCCAAGATACGCCCGGCAGCGGCGAAAGCTATGACCGACATGTACAGGCAGATGGCGGAGTTGGGCGTGCCGTTCGCGACCGAGATGAACATTGGCATCGAAGCCGACGGGCCGATGGCCGAGATGATGAAGAAGATGAACAACACGATCACAACGGAAGTCACGTCGGTCTCGACCGCGCCGATTGCGGCGACGATGTTCGACGTTCCGGCGGGTTACAAGATCAGCAAGCGGTAACTGCGCGGCGGGCCGTGCCGCTGAGCGGTGGCGTCTGCTGCAGATCGCTCCCGGTCCTGGATGCCGGGCGGCGTACGCGGCGCCGCCTGACGGGAATATGCTGGAAGGAGCGGAACGCTTCGCCGCCGGTGGCCGGGCCGTCCGCCCGCTCCGCCCGTTCGGCGACGACGATCTCGTCGGGACCGAGCGGTACCCGGCCGCCGGATGGCTCCGCATCGCCCTTCGACTCGTTGAGGGCACCCTTCGACTCGCTCAGGGCAGGGGGGGAGTCGGCCCGGCGCCTATCGACCACGACGTTGAAGCCGGTGTGTCCCCTGAAGGCGACCGACAGGAGGTCGAAAAGCTCGGAGTTGCCTCGAGGCACCACGATCCAGTAATTTGCCATCCTATCTGTGTGATATCGGCGGCTTCCGGACGCGTCTTCAGAGCTGGCGGGCGAGACCACCTGTCCACTACAGCCTGCTGCCGAAGGTGCCGACAGATCGACTGTGCTCTACTTCTACGAGAAACAGCAGGCCCTGCTTCAGTGTGAAGTCCGCGACACGGCGGTCCCCGACACCTACGCCATCGTGCTGACCGAACCCGACGGCCGGGTGCGCACGCACTACGTGAAAGGCTCGAACGACGCCCATCGCCTCTGGCTCGCGCTCGAGCAACAGCTGCGATCTACCGGGTGGTCCGGACCAGTGGGTCAGGAGCTGACCAGCCGCCGCTGACACGGTCGGGGTCAGACCGGGGTCAGACCGCGGTCAATCCACCCCCACAGTCGCATCCGCCGAAACTCCAACCCAGCTTCCAATCTCTATTGACAGCAGTACCCTGAATTCATTATTTTGTAACCAAATGGTTACTCACTCGGTCGCGCGCAACAAAAGCGTCTTTGGCGCAGTGGCGGACCCCACGCGGCGGGCGATCCTCGACCTGCTGAAGGCGGGCGAGCTGCCCGCCGGAGAGCTCGCGCGGCGGTTCCCCGTCAGCCGTCCGGCCGTCTCGCGGCACCTCCGCATCCTCAAGGACGCCGGGCTCGTTCGCGAGTCGCGCGCCGCCCAATCGCGCCGCTACTCGCTCAGCGCCGAACCCCTGTCGGAAGTCGACCAATGGCTGGCGGCGTACCGGGTGTTCTGGGGCGCCCGCCTGCATGACCTCAAGCGATACGTCGAAGACCAACACCGCAGCGACGGAGAGTAAACGATGAGCGAACCGTGGACCCATACCTTCACGTGCACGCTGACCGGATCAACCGATCGTGTATTCTCCGCGCTGACCGACCCGAACCAGCTTCGCCGATGGTTCGCGGAACATGTCGAGATCGACCCTCGGCCGGGTGGCGCTTTTCGCTTCTGGGGCAGACACACGTACGGGTCGCCCAATCGCAAGGGCGCCGGCCAGCGGATCACGCGGCTCGAGCCCGACCGCGCGCTGGCGTTCGCGTGGCCAGTGGACAACGTGGACAGCGAGGTGACGCTCGAGCTCGCACCCTACGTGAAAGACGACCTGAAAGATGCCGGCCGCACGCGTCTGGCCTTGCGCCATGCGTTTACCGCGCGTCCGGCCGTTCCCTACAGCGCCGAGCTCGTTGACGATCTCTGGCGCCTCACTCTTGGCAACCTCGAAGCACACCTGCGCGGCGGCGACGGAATCGTGCTGCCAGACTTCGGGGATCCGACGCAGGAGATTCGCCTATCGATTGTGATCGACGCGCCCAGGCCGCGAGTATTTCGCGCGCTCGTCGAACCTGAGGCGTTGAATCGATGGATCGCCTCTGCGGCCGAGGTCGACCCGCGCGCCGGCGGCCGCTACACGTATGCATGGAAGTACCCGCATGGAGGCCGGCAGGTCGAAGGCGGGCCGACGAAGATTCTCGACTTCGTCGCGAACGAACGACTCGTGACCGACTGGACGGACTGGCGCGGCGACGCCACGCGCCCCCCCACGCGTGTCGCGTGGTTACTCGAAGACGCTGGCACAGGCACGAAGGTGACGCTGATCCACGGCGGCTTCTCGCGCGCCGCCGACCAGGGCGACTACCCCTTCGGCTGGCGCGACTTCCTCGACAGCCTGAAGAGCGTGGTCGAACAGGTGGATACGATCTCGGCTGACACTCACCCGCGTTGAGGTCTCTGAACGGGCCGACGGCCATCGCGCGATCAACACGATGACACGAAGCACACGATGAATTCATTTGAATAGCGTGCTAGTCTGAGCGGCGTGACGACGCCTCCGACTTCGACGCAGAGGGTGGCCGTGCTGCTCGCGTTCGTCGCGGCGGCGCTGAGCTTTTCGGCCCTGGCGATCAGCTTTTCCCGAACCGGCGCGATCGAGGCCACTCCCCTGTTCGGCGGCCTGTTCATGCTGGCGCTCGGGCTGAGCGGCTACTTCAAGATCCGCCGGCCGCCGGGCTGAGCGCAGCTGCGAAGTTCACGCCTCCGCCGCAACCGCGGCGATGAGCGCCTTGATATAGCCGAAGGCGAACGCAAACCCCTGCAGGTTGTTCGTGTCTCCCTCGATCGACGGCACGTGGTCCGGCATCATCATGCCGTCGTATCCGATCTCTTTGTAGACCCGCATCGCCTTCAGCATGTCCACGTCGCCATCGTCGATGAACGTTTCCCTGAAGTTGAGAAACCCGCCGGCGATGTTGCGAAAGTGCACGTTGAAGATCTTCCCGCGCGAGCCGAAGTGGCGGATGACGTCGAAAATCTGCTCGCCCGGTTTGTCGAGCATCTCCGACACCGTGCCCTGGCAGAAGTTGAGGCCGTGATACGGGCTTTCGGAGATCGAGACGAACCGCTTGAGGCCGTCGACCGATCCGAGGACGGTCTCGACGCCGCGCCACCCCTTCCCCTTCGGCATGCCCGGGTCCTGGGGGTGGCACGCGAGCCGAATCTTGTACTCCTCCGCGACGGGAACCACGCGCTTCAGAAAGTACGTGATCCGCTCCCAGTAGAGATCCGGATCGACGGGCCCGGCGATCGTGAGGGGCGGATCCTGCTTCCCTTTGGCATACACAAACGTGCTGTACCGCGCGCGGCCCCGTCCCAACGTGGGCTCCGTGCGCGGAACGCCGAGGAAGGTCAGGTTGTATTTGATCGACGGAATCCCGGCGCGCGCCGTGTTGCGAAGCATCTGGCACATGTCGTCGAGCTGCCGCTCGCGGTCCGGTTCCTTCGCAAGGAGAATGGCCGGGTTCTCGCTGCGGGAGATCTCGTTCGAGCTGAGCGGCCACGGCACCATGTCGAGCGTCAGGCCGAACGACTCGACGCGTTCTCTGAGCCGCGTGAGCGACTCGACCGACCACGCGGCGTCGAGCTTTGCCGACGGCAGGCGGCTGCAGATGTGGTTGACGCCGAAGCCCGCCAGGACGTGGAGGATCGCATCGGAATCACCATGCTGGGTGCCCGCCTTCATGCGCGCGCTGCTGGCCTTGGCCGGCGCTGTTGCGGTGACCTTCGGCTGCGCGGCGACCTCCGCCGCAACCACCTGGTCGGCGAGCGCGCCGATCGTCATGCCGCTGCCCGTGAGGCGCACGAATTCACGTCGATTCATCGCCGGCACTCCTTTTCAAGATCAAACGTCAATGTGTCCGTGTCCTATCGGCCGATCGTCCGGCGCAGAAATGCCACGGCACGCGCCACGCGATCTGGACTGAAGAACAGATCCCCGCCGTGCGCGGCGCCGTGCACCACGTCGAAGTACACGTCGAGGCCCATCTTCTCGTACACGCCCTGCAGTTCATGCGATTGATTGATCGGCATCTGCGGATCCTGGTCGCCGTGAAAGATCAGGAGCGGCGGATCGTTGCGGTCGACATGGACCACGGGGCTGGCCAGCTCCGCCAGGGTCCGGGCTTCGTCTGGCAGGGCGCCCAGGAGCAGCTCGAGCGCGGGCCGGCGCATGTTCAGGCCGTACGGCGTCGACTGCGCAAGGATCGTCGTAAGGTTCGAGGCACCGTAGTAGTCGATGATGGCGGCCACGTTGGACGACTGGCTCGCGTGGCTGCCGACCGTACCTTCGAGCTCCTTCTGGCCGTTGGAAACGCCGACGAGGACCGCGAGATGGCCACCTGACGACGACCCGGCGATCGCAATTCGATCCGTGCGGTAGCCGTACTCGGAGGCCTTCGCGCGAAGGAAGCGGATCGCCGCCTTGATGTCGTGGATCGCTGCCGGAAATCGGGCATCGCCGGACTGGCGAAAGTCGAGGCTGGCCACGGCGATGCTGTTTTCGACAAACGCCATCGGCGGGCGCGCCTTCGTCCCGGACCTCCACGCTCCGCCGTGCACCCAGACGAGCAGCGAGGGCGTGCGCACACCTGCAGGCATGTACAGATCGAGGCCCAGGTCTTTACCATCGACCGTCGCATAAACCACGTCCTTGTAGGTGCGCGCGTCCTGCGCGTGCGCCGTGAGGGGCATGAGCAGCACATATACTGCGCACACGACCAGCGCCGCGGTCCACCGCCCGTGCGCTTTATCGGTGTCAGTTTTTCTCATAGGGCTCCACCCCCTGACGGGCGTGCTGTGCGGTCGCTCGATATAGCCGTTTCTGCGAACTTACGAAGAGCTCACACTGTTCCGCGAGATCCGCGGCTCCAGCCTCGTCGAGTGCCATGAGAGTTCGGAGCTGGAGCAGAGCTGTCTGGACATGAACACCGTGGTCACAGCCCTCCAGGTCGAGGAGGTCAACCGCGCGACGCAACCAGCTGGGGTGATCTACCGATTGTCGCGCCGCGCTGAGCGCGTCAAGGATCACGGCGTACTGACGTAGTGCATCACGACGCCATTCGAAGATCTGGGCGAGACGGGCAGCATCACCCCACGTCGTCGTGTCGGCAAACACGACCGCCTCCGGTTCCAGAGTAACGGACACCGCACGGACGCGATCCCATTCAGCCTGATCCTGATCTCCAGGGGCAATCCATTGCATGGACACCTGCGCGTCTGTCTCCGTCTTGGTCCCGTCGCGTCGGAGGGCGAACGCCTCATCCTTCAGGCGACAGCGGTCGCCAGGCTGGAGCGCCGCCCCCGAACAGTCCCGAACCGCCGGGCGCGCGCGTTCCAGGGACGCATAGTTATCGGTGCCTCTCGAGCCCCAAACCGTCTGGCCGTCTTCGAACCGGATCGTGTGGCCCACGAACCATGCGGTCACTGTCTGGTTCGATGCGTTGACCAGATCCCACTCGTACGCCCGGCCATCCGCGCCGATTTGGACATCCTCGATTCGAACCGGAGAACCTGTGTCCAATGGGCGTCCCTCACAACTGCGTCCGGCCGGACCGGTTTGCCGGCCGTACCACGCACGCCGCGCGTCGGCGGTGCACACAAGCGTGCTCTCAACCTCGTCTACGAAACATCGGCCATCTGGGCCATGTTCCCCACTTCCGAAGCCAATAGCATCTCAGGTTGTCCGCAGTCGCCGAGTCGACCGAGCGGCGTCAGCCGGCGAGTCCCGAGAGACGACCGACATTCGAACGGAGCCACTCGGTTTGAGCCGGCGTCTCCGGCACTGTCACCCCTCGCGCGCCGGACACGTCCTCAATTGCTCTCTCCAACTTAGCACCCAGCGCGACGGCAATCGACACGGCGAGCAGTCCGGACCGACCTACACTCTGACGACAATGCACCGCGACGCTCTTTCCGGCTCGAAGAGCCGACACGAGGTCTTTCACAGCACCTGCAAACTGCCCGTCGTCGTCGGGCGCACCGAGGTCCGGAACAGGCACGCTCACGTAATCGACGCCGTGGACCGCACACAGCGCTGCTTCATTCTCGAGTTCAAACTCGACCTGTTCGTCGACCACGAGCAAGGACACAAGAATGTCGACGCCGGCGATCGCCAGACGCTCGATGTCGTCGCCTAGCCATTCACCGCCACGGGGACGCAGTGTAATCGCCAGCGTCCCAGAAACATCGAGTGGAACTTTGAAAATGACCGCCTCCGCAACACGTTCGCGCCGCTCCGCTTCCGCTCAGTCGCGAGCCGCGTCCCACGATGCGTTGTGGCTCTGTTCCGCGCGCCACCGTGCTTCAAAGCAACGGCCGGATGCGAGCCACTATCTCGCCCGCCTGAAATGGAATCTGCGCGCTGGCGCTCGCCACGGCGCACCAGCTGTCTCTGAACTGCACGAACATACCACCGGCGTCTCCCAGGCCCTGCACGACGCTGAGCGTGGACGTGTCGACGAGGTCGTAAAGCCTGGCACCTGACGGCCCAAGGGCTCCCACCAGGTTGGTGTCCTTGAGGTCCGGAGGGATCTCGAGGCGATGGAGATCATCGGGCTGCGCGTCCCAGGGACCTGTGGCGAGGGCGCCAAGCATGCGGGTCGCGAGACCAGGCGCGAGCGACGACGGCTTGACCGTCAGCAACAGGCCGGCTCCCGACGGGCGCTTCAGAGGAAACAAGATCTCCTCCTCGGCAACCGCGTCCTCGCGATTGTCGCTGTGGCGCATCTTCACGTAGTGATACACGGCCGGCTCACCGGGCAGCCGCTTCGGATCCAGGACTTCGTAGCGGAAGCCGCGGTTGTTCTCGATACGGGCGACTGTCTCCTCGAGCCACTGCTTCTGCTCCGGACAGGGCCGGAACCCGAGCTGCTCCAGTGCCTCCCGCTGGGCCCGCTGCTTCCCGCGCTGGGCTGCAATGCTCCACACGACGAGGCCGACCACCACCACGGCGACTGGCAGGACGAGCAGGTACACGTGACCCTCCGTGGAAAGTAATCCTACTCCGTAACAGGCTGCGTTCATCACGTCGTTCGGTTAGGATCACGCCCTGGAGCTCGTGGCCCCAGCGGAGTAGAACAGTGAGGTATACCGTGCGCCGCGTGTCGCTTGCGTTCGTGCTGTGCATGCTCGTCGGGCTGACGCTCGACGGCCAGGCCGGGAAAAAGGTGTTCATCTCGGTCGACATGGAAGGAATCAGCGGGATCTCGGGATCCGATCAGCTGTCCGCGGCGGGTGCCGAATACAACCGATCCCGGAAACTGATGGCCGACGACACGAACGCCGCCATCCGCGGCGCGCGCGCGGGCGGCGCCGTCGAGATCGTCGTCAACGACTCGCACGGCACCATGCGCAACCTGCGTCTCGAAGATCTCGAGCGTGGTGTGCGCCTGATCAGTCACAGCTTCAAGCGGTCCGGGATGATGGAAGGGCTGGACGAGTCGTTCGACGCCGCCATCTTCATCGGCTATCACGCGCAGGCCGGCAGCCCGAACGGTCTCTTCGCCCACACCGGCAGCGGTGTCGTCGCGGACGTGCGCGTCAACGGGCGCTCGCTCGGCGAGGGCGGCCTCAACACTCTCGTCGCCGGATGGTATGGGGTGCCGGTGGTGCTCGTCACGGGAGACGATGTCGCTGTGAAGCAGGTGGGCGCCGTCGCCACTGATGCCCGTGCCGTCGTGGCAAAACGGGCGATCAATTCACGCGCGGTCGATCTCCGCCCCTTCGACGAAGTGCATCGCGACATTGAAGCGGCAGCCAAAGACGGCGTCGCGCGCGCGAAACGGATCGCGCCGAGGCGCGAGACCACCTACAAGGTCGACCTCCAGTTCCGCGAGACGTTCATCCCCGAAGTGGCGGAGAGCCTCCCGGGGATGCTGCGCTCAGCGCCCGACACCATCGCGTTTTCAGCCGACACCATGCCGCGTGCCTACACGCTGATTCGGCTGCTGTATCGATATATCAATCCGGACTGATGTTCTTACCGGCAATTCGGCGGCAGGATTCCAGAGCTGAGCCACCGGCGAACGAAGTCAAGCACCTCCTGATCGCATCGTCGACCGTCGATGATCGCCGGACCGAACGCCGCGCCGCCGATGGCGTAGACGAACCCGATCGCCGCGCCGCCGATCGCGATGGATCCAACCGCCAGGCCGCCAACCGACAGGCCCAACCCCACCGCCGCACCGCCGAGGGCGAAGAGCAGCCCGACCGAAGCCCCACCTACGGTGACAAGACCGCACGCGAGACCAGCGATCGCGACGCCCCCTACGGCCACGTTCCCGATCGCGACAATACCCTTGGCTACTTTCGGCCGCATCGTGACCGGGTCAACACCCGCGCAGATGTGAATCAGCGGCCAGCCGCCGATGCTGGCCTTCGACCGGTACTCGAATCCAAGAACCGCCCGCTGCTCGATGCACGTGCGGCACACGAGCCGCGGGGTGTCACGGCCGACACACTCGCGGCAGATCGCCTTCTGACAGAAGGCACATAGTCCGACGGCCGGCGAGCGATCGTGCACGAAACAGTTCATGGGTGAACCCCTTGAACCCCTTGAACCTCATGAACCCCTGACCCCACTCTACTTCCCCGTCGAAATGAGCACCACGTCCGAGTTGACGCGGCCCCGCACAAAGCCGATCCGACGCTGGTCCGGTGAGATCGCGTAGGTAAAGATCTGCTCGGAGGTGAACTTGGTGAGCGGTGTCGGGGGGCCGCCGCTTATGGGCTGGCGCATGAGGTTGGAGACGCCGCCGCGCGTGTCGATGTAGATCAGCGCCCGGCCGTCCGGCGCCCACGTCGCGCTTGGCGGAACCGTCGGCAGCAGCTTCGCTGGCCCACCAGTCAGGGGTATGAGGGCAATGCGCTCGCCTCGTGCAGCTTGATCGGTATAGTGGCCGGCGACCATCGATCCGTCCGGGGCCGGCATTGGCTCGTGGAAGCCTGGAGGTAGCGGAGTACCTTCGCCGGCGGTGAACACTACGGTCGACGCGCCGCCGTCGATCGACACTTTGCGCGATTCACCCGACACTTCACTGTAATAGACCCATTTCCCGTCCGGCGACATCGCGCCGCGTCCGCGCGCGACGAGGTCCGCAGAGAGACGCGTCGCGCCGCTGCCGTCGAGACCCATCCGCCACAAGCGGAGACCGCCATCGCGATCGGACACGAACACCACGTACTTGCCGTCCGGCGTGACGCGCGGGTTGATGTCTTGACCCGGCGTCGACGTGAGCTGCACGCGGCGCGATCCGTCGCTGCCCATGATCCACACGTCCGGGTTCCCGCTCGCTTCAGTCGTAAAGACGACGCGGCCGTCTGGCGTCCACGCCATCCCGTGAATCCCATCGTCTGTTCCGGCATCTGTCGCGACCGCGGCCGCCTTCCCGGGATCCGCAACAGGCTGGGCCCAGATCGTCGCGCGCAGCTCGTTGCGGATGCACACGAACGACCGGCCGTCTGGCGCCAGGCTGAGGCCCGAGTAGCTGCTCAGGTCGCTCGTGATACGACGGACCTCGCCTGAGGGGTACTGCACCAGAAAGACCTGGTTCGATGATTCACCGGCGGACTCCTGCGCGTTGACGAGGAGGCCGCTGCCGTCCGGCAGCCAGGCGACACGGCTCACCTGCCGCCAATCGGGTGTCGGCAGCAGGCGTTCGACGCCACCGGCTACGTCCACCGCGACCAGCTCTCCCCGCAGTCGCCCGTCGTTGCCCGTGGCGACGATCGTTCGTCCGTCGGGAGACCAGGCCAGCCCGAGCAGTGGAAACGCCATCGGGCGCTTCCGCGTCGCCAGCTTGCGCTGATTGCTGCCGTCGGCGTTTGCGACAATCACCGCGCTCGCTCCGTCGTCGGGGTAGCCGCGAAGGAACGCGAGCTGCGATCCGTCCGGCGAGAAGCTCACCGCCGTATCGATGTCTTCTACGACGAGGCGCGCGCCGCCGCCGAGCACGGCGATCTGATACAGGTTGCCGAGATTCCCGCCCCGCGCGTAGGTCGTGTAGTAGATGTGGTTGCCGTCGGGCGAGAAGGTGACGCCGACGTACCGAACCTCGGCCGCCGGGACAATCTCCACGTTGCTCGTCGTCGCGATCTGCCGCAGCCACAGACTCTGCTGCCCGCCCCTGGCCGATACGTGAGCCACGTACCGCCCATCGCCGGAGATCGAGGCCAGTCCTGCCGTCCCGGTGGTGGTCAGCCGGGTCAGGTTGATCGAGTCGAATGGCCTCGACGCCGGCGATGCGGGCGCTACAGCGAAGCGCGATCGAAGCATGACGGCGCCCACGACCGATACGACGAGCACCGCCGCCACCGCGCCGATCATGAAGTTGCGCGACACCGAACGTATCGGCGCCACCGTCGGTGCGTCGCCCGAAGCGGAGACCGGTACCACCTCGCCCGAGGTCAGGTCGTTCTTGAGGGCGCGCAGGTCGTTGCGAACATCCTTGGCGCTCTGGTAGCGATCCTCGACATCCTTCGCCAGGCAGCGCATGACGATGCGGGAGAAGTCTCGGGGAAGGCCGCGCTTGGCGTCGGTGACCGGCTTCGGCGAGTCCTTCATGATCGACGAGAGGATCGACATCTGCGTATCGCCCGAGAACGGGCGCCCGCCCGTGGCCATCTCGTAGAGGACGACGCCCAGCGAAAACACGTCCGATCGCTGATCGACCGGCTTCCCCTCCGCCTGCTCCGGGGACATGTAGGCGACGGTGCCGACGATACGGCCGTCGCCCGTGAGCATCCCCGTGGGCATGCCGGCCTCGGCCGCGAGGCGTGCATCCTCCTTCAGCTTGGCCAGACCGAAGTCGAGTACCTTCACGCGGCCGTCGCTCGTGACCATCACGTTGGCGGGTTTCAGATCTCGATGGGTGATACCTCGCTGATGCGCGGCACCCACAGCATCGGCCAGCGGAATCCCGAGCGTGAGCACGCGATCGAGCGGCAGGCCGCCTTGCGGAATCAGATCCGCGAGCGTCTCTCCATCGATGAGCTCGAGCGTGAGGAACGGTATGCCGTCGGCTTCCTCGACCGAGTGAATCGTGACGATATTGGGGTGGTTGAGCGCTGCGGCGGCGCGCGCCTCGCGCTCGAACCGCTCCCGCCGGTCGGGGTCGCCCGCGAGCTCGCGAGCGAGGATCTTGAGGGCCACACGACGCTGGAGCCGGATGTCGTCGGCGAGGTACACCTCCCCCATCCCACCCTTGCCAAGCATTTCAACGATTCGGTAGTGCCCGAGGGTGGTACCAATCATGCCGTTTGCGACTCCCAGCTGGTGACGACTTGTGGGGACGGAGGCTGCGGGATTATACCGCTCCAGCAGAGCTTCGCCGCCGAGCCAATTCATTGAGCACTCAGAGGAAAACGCCAGTCGAGGGGTGCCATTCGCACGGGCGGGTCACTCGGATCTGTCGTTTCACGAAGCCTGCCTACAGCCAGACTTCCAGTCGTATGTATTTAACTTGCCATGCTCAGTCATAATTCAGCCATTGCGTTTCAGAATGCCCAGTCGCGATCAGAACCTGTTCGACGCGTGCAAACGCGACCCGCGAATCAGGCCGCTGACGCTTGTTGTGTGACGAACCATGACAGATTCGGCGCTGAGTATCGTGGAACGGCAGATGGACGAGGTGACGGTGCTGGCCCTAACGGGCCAGATGCTCCTTGACGACGGCGACCTGGTGTTCGGGCGTACGATCCGCGACCTCGTTGACCGCGGACGCGTCAAGATCGTCGTCGATCTCGGCGGCGTAACTTACATCGACAGTTCAGGTGTGGGAATGCTGGTGGGAAAGCTCAAGAGCGTTCGCGAGAACGGCGGCGACATCCGGCTGCTCCACGTGACGACCCGCGGGCAACGCCTGTTCGTGATGCTGAAGATCCTGACGGTCTTCGAGACCTTCGAGGACGAGGCGCAAGCGGTCGGAAGCTTTTCTGCCCGGCCTCGCGGATGAGGCAGGCCAGGATCTACTTGATGCCGACGACCATGGAGTCCGGCCCGACGAGCGGCTCTACGCGCGTGCGGGAAAACCCCGCATCTTTCATCCAGAGGGAACAGTCGGCGCCCGTGTAGTCGAAGCCGCCGGGCGTCTCGATGAGCATGTTGAGGCTCATGAGCAGTCCGAACGCGTTCTTCGAGCGGCCGTCGTCGATGATCGCCTCGTAGACGATGAGGGCACCGCCGGCAGGCAGCGCGTCGAACGCTTTCGCGATCAGCATCTTCTTCGTCGGCAGATCCCAGTCGTGCAGGATGTGCCCCATCAGGACGACGTCGGCTTTCGGCAAGGCGTGCTCGAAGAAGCTCCCTGGCTGGAAACGGAGCCGGCCGGCGACGCCGACCGACGCGACGTACTCTTCGAAGATCGGCGCCACTTCAGGCAGGTCGAAGCCGACCCCCTGCAGGTGTGGGTTGGCGATCGCAATCTGCGCCGCAAGATCGCCCCGTGCCGTGCTCACGTCCACGAACGTGCGGTAGTCCTTCCACGGGAACGACCGGGCGATGGTCATGTTGGCCCCGTGGCTGATGCCGGTCATGGCCGCGAGGAACTGCTTCAGCCGTGCCGGATCGGCGTAAAGCGTCTCGAAGACACCGGGACCACCGGTCTTGACCTCGTTCTGTGGAACGCCGGTGCGAAGCGCCTCCGTCAGGTGCCCCCAGAAGGGGTAGAGCCGATGATTCGCCATCTCCAGGATGCCCCCCACGTAGGAGGGCTTCATCCGGTCGAGAAAGAGGTCGGTCTCGGGCGTGTTGGCGTAGTGATTGCCGCTTCGATTAAGGAAGCCGAGCGCCACCAGGGCGTCGAGAAAGTCGCGCGCCGAGCGGGGGTGCAGGCCCAGGCGCCCACTGAGTGCCTCAAAGGGCTCCGCGCCATGCGAGAGCTCGGTGAACAGGCTCATCTCGATGGCGCTCAGGAGAGTCTTCGAGGCCCAGAAGCCCAGACCGGTCTGCAGAATCCTCTCGGGATTCAGTTGCTCGCTCACGTTCGGGATTCTGAGCTAACTCAACCGTGACGTCAACAGCGCGCGCGGGTAACCTACCGGCGTGGTTCTATCGTGATGCGATCCACAACCTTGCGGACGCCGTTGGTCTCCCGCGCGAGCGCCAGCGCACGCTCTCGTTCGGCGCTGGATCGCACCTTTCCGGTGACTGTCACGACGCCGTCAACCGTATCGACATTCAGATCGAGTGCCTTCACGGTGTCGTCGAGCGTCATCTTCGCCTTGATTTTGGCCGTCAACCCACCATCGCTCAACGCCTCCTGGGCGGTCTTGGCGGCCTCGGCGGTCTTCTGTGAAATCTCCTGGCCGGCGCGCTTCGCCACCTCGGCACCGGTCCGGCCCGCCGTGGCGACCGTCTCGCGGTCAGGCAACGGCGCTCGACCGCCCCACCAGCCGAGAAAGAAGCCACCGACCGCAACCAGTACGATCAAGAGAACAAGCAGTCTGAACATTGCTCTGAACATACGTACCTCCAGCTTTCTCACTCGTTCCTGCAGAGTCTGTGCCGCACGAGCTGAGCACGGCCGAGCTTACAGCAAGCTCTTCTGCTAATGAGATATCCTGAGCACGCGCTTGATTTCATCCGGTTTCCAACGCCGACGCGCCAGCAGCTGCAGCACGCAATCGTGAGGTGAGACCATGATTCGCCGTTTTCTCATCGCGACGGTGGCCACTCTGTTCGTTTCCCTGCCAGTCGCGGGACAAGCGCCTGCCCAGCCGGCTCTGGCCCGACCCCAGGCTGCTGTCACGGTGCCCCGCATCCCGTTCACGAAGTTCGTGCTGCCAAACGGGCTGACGCTGCTCGTCCACGAAGATCACAAGGCTCCGATCGTCGCCGTCAACGTCTGGTACCACGTCGGCTCGAAGAACGAGAAGCCCGGCAAGACCGGCTTTGCCCATCTGTTCGAGCATTTGATGTTCAACGGATCGGAGAACTTCAACGACGATTACTTCAAAGCCGTGGAGCCGATCGGCGCGACAGATCTCAACGGCACAACTAACGAAGATCGCACGAACTACTTTCAGAATGTGCCCGTGACGGCGCTCGATCGCGTGCTCTGGCTCGAGTCCGATCGGATGGGCCATCTGCTCGGGGCGATTGACAAGGCGCGCCTGGACGAGCAGCGGGGTGTGGTGCAGAACGAAAAGCGGCAGGGCGAGAATCAGCCGTACGGCAAGTCCTGGATCACGGTCTCGGAGAACACCTACCCCAAAGGGCATCCGTATTCCTGGAGCGTGATCGGGTCGATGGAGGATCTCGATGCCGCGTCGCTCGACGATGTGAAGGAGTGGTTTCGAACGTACTACGGCGCGGCGAACGCCGTCATTGTCGTCGCGGGAGACATCACGCCAGACGATGCGCGCGTGAGGGTCGAGCGCTACTTCGGCGACATTCCGTCCGGCCCTCCGGTGATCAAGCATCAGGAATGGATCGCGAAGGGCACGAGTACCCATCGACAGGTCATGCAGGATCGCGTCCCGCAGGCGCGCGTCATCAAGGTCTGGAACGTCCCGGGACTACCCAACATGGATACCGTTCCGCTCGAGATGGCGCAGGACATCCTGTCGACGGGCAAGACGTCCCGGCTCTACAAGCGTCTGGTGTATCGCGATCGGAGCGCCACGGGCATCGTCGGCTACATGGATCAGCGTGAAATCGGTGGTCAGGTCTGGATGTGGGCGGACGTGCAGCCCGGAGGCGACCTGAGCAAAGCCGAAGGCTCGATGGACGAGGAGCTCGCCAGGTTTCTTCGCGACGGACCGACGCCGGCCGAGGTGCTGGAGGCCCGTGTCCGTCTCCGCGCCAACTATGTGCGCGGCATCGAGCGCATCGGCGGGTTCGGCGGCAAGTCGGACATCCTCGCGCAGGGCCAGGTGTACGCCGACGATCCGGACTTCATTCCGAAGAAGATCGAGCGCGCGCAGCGCACGACAGCTGCGGAGATAATGGCGGCCGCGCGCCGGTGGCTGAGCGATGGACAGTACGTGCTCGAGGTGCGTCCGTTCCCCGAGTACACAGTTGCCACTTCGTCCGCGGATCGGTCCAAGATGCCGCCCGCCGGAGATCCTCCCCGTGTGGGTTTTCCGAGCGTGGAGAAGGCGACGCTCGCCAACGGTCTTACCGTGCAGCTCGTGCGGCGCACCGCAGTTCCGATCGTCAATTTCTCGCTGCTCGTGGACGCGGGGTACGCCGCCGACAAGTCTGCCGCGCCCGGCACCGCACAGATGACGCTGAACATGCTCGATGAGGGAACGACGACCCGCTCGTCGCAGCAGATCAGCGACGAGCTGGCGGCGGTCGGCGCCAATATCGGGACCTTTTCCAATCTCGATGCGTCCCATGTCGCGCTGAGCGCCCTTCGCGACCAGCTTGCGCCGTCGCTCGCAATCTACGCCGACCTGCTGCTGAATCCGTCCTTTCCGCAGAAGGAACTGGATCGCGTGAAGAAGAACACCCTCGCGGCGATCCAGCAGGAAAAGGTCGACCCGATTCCGATGGCGCTGCGCGTGCTCCCGGAGCTCGTGTACGGAGCCGGACACGCCTACGGGATGCCCCTGACCGGATCCGGAACCGAAGAGTCGGTCAAGGCGATGACGCGCGACGATCTCCAGCGTTTTCACCGCACGTGGGTCACCCCCAACAGTGCCACGATGCTCGTCGTCGGCGACACCACGATGGCGGAGCTGCAACCGCAGCTCGAGCGTGCGTTTGCCGGCTGGAAGCCCGGCAAGGCTCCTAGCAAGGAGATCGCGGAAGTCCCCCCGCGAAAAGGCAGCGAGGTATACCTGCTCGACCGGCCCGGCGCCGAGCAGACCATGATCCTGTCGGCGCAGCTCGCGCCGCCGAAGAAGTACGCAGGCGAGACGGCGTTCGAGATGTTCAACGACGCGTTCGGCGGAGCCTTCGGGTCGCGGATGAACATGAACCTGCGTGAGGACAAGCATTGGTCCTACGGCGCCGGCGCCTTCTCGCTCGACGCCCGAGGGCAGCGTCTGTGGTTCGTCTACGCGCCAGTGCAAACGGACAAGACGAAAGAGTCGCTGCAGGAGGTAGTGAAAGAAGTCCGCGAGGTCACGAAAAGCCGGCCGATCTCTCCCGCGGAGCTGCAGGAGTCGAAGGATCGTCAGATACGCGCGCTCCCCGGCCGATGGGAAACCGGCAATGCCGTGCTGGGCGCGCTTCGCGACATCGTGGGTTATGCGTTGCCCGAAGATTATTACGCCACGTTCGCCGAGCGCGCCGCGGCCGTGACTCAGGCAGATGTCCAACGCGTGGTGGGCGAGATCCTCAGGCCCAACGCGCAGGTCTTCGTCGTGATCGGAGACCTCGCCAAGATCGAAGCCGGCGTCCGGGAGTTAAAGCTGGGTCCCGTCCACCTGCTCGATGCGGACGGGAAGGTCAAGCAGCCTGCGGGCAAGTAAGACGGGGCGGGCAGTCAGGCGCCCACGCGAGTCTATGAACAGCGACCTGTGGCTCAAAACGTTCGCGAAGAACAGCGATCCCGGCTGGCCCTGTCCGTGGTGCGGCAAAGGGATACGGCCACCATCGGATGCTTGACGTGATCTCGACCGGCGGCCGCTATCGACCGCCGGTCCTGAACGTGTTTACTGCCGCGCCATCGCGACCCGGAGGCGCTCCTCCGGCGTGATCAGGTGGTCGTGATCATCCTTCTCCAGGTCGATTTGGACCCAGTTGACCTCGCCGCTGAACTCGTTGCCGGTCGGACCGTAGTCCGAAGAGACCGGCGAGCCGGTTTCCTTCCCGACATCGCACGTCTCATCGGCAGAGAACACCATCGGGACCGTCCGGTCCACGCGGCCCTCGCCGTCTTTCTTGCCGTCCACGAAGAGCGACACGTCGCCGCCCTTGGCCAGGCCGCCGCCGTCGTACTTGAACTCCAACCGCACCTGGTGCTTGCCCGCGGGGATCGGCTTCGTGCCTTCGGCAAAGAACCGTTCGATCCCGAAGAAGTTGTAGCAGTGCTTCAGCTTGCCCTTTAGGGTGTAGAGGCTCCAGCCGCCGATGCTGCCGCCAATCGCGACGATGACGCCGTTGGCGCCGGATGCCGGCACCTCGATCTCCGCGGTCACCGAATAGGACTTGTTGTGCGTCACGACCATCGAGCCTTCGCTCAAGCGGGACATGCCGCCGAACAGGACTTGTGACTTGCCCTTGATGAGCTGCGGCCGTCCCGCCAGGTCCGCATTGAAGCGCTCGAAGGTGCGATCGTCGAGTGGCAGCACGCTGTACTTCGTAGCCTCGATCAGGAAGAGCCGCTGCAGCTCGGCGAGCTTCTGCGGATTTTCCTTCGCAAGGTCCTTCGATTGGGTCCAATCCTTGTTCGTGTCGTAGAGCTCCCAGACATCCTCGTCGAAGGTGCGCTTGTAGGAGCCAAGCCAGGGGACGCCGTGCCGGGTGACCGCCGTCCATCCCTTGTGGTAGATGCCGCGATTGCAGAACATCTCGAAGTACTGCGTCTCGCGCCGCTCGGCCGCCTTGGCGTCGTTGAACGTATACAGCATGCTGGCGCCCTCGTAGGGCGCCTGCTGCACGCTGTTCACGACTTTTGGTGCAGGGATCCCTGCCGCTTCGAGCACGGTCGGCGCGATATCGATGACGTGACTGAACTGTGACCGGATCTCCCCCTTCCCCTTGATGCCCTTGGGCCAGTGCACGATCGTGCCGTTGCGGGTGCCGCCAAAGTGCGACGCCACCTGCTTGGTCCACTGATAAGGCGTGTTCATCGCATGCGCCCAGCCCACCGCGTAATGGTTGTAGGCTTCAGGCCCGCCGAAATCGTTGATCTTGCTCGCCAGAAATTCAGGGGTCTCGAGGTTGCTCATGCCGTTGAGCACGGCCACCTCGTTGAAGCACCCATGCGGCGTGCCTTCCGCGGAGGCGCCGTTGTCGCCGAAGACGTAGTAAATCAGCGTGTCGTCGAGGATCTCGAGGTCCTTCAGCGTGTCGAAGAGGCGGCCGACGTGGTGGTCGGTATGTTCGAGGAACGCGGCATAGACCTCCATTTCGCGGGCGAGCACGGGCTTGAGCGCCGCCGGCATGTCGTCGTAGGCGGGGATTTCGTCGGGCCGCTTGGTGAGGACCGCATCGGCGGGAATCACGCCCAGCTTCTTCTGACGCGCAAACGTCTCTTCGCGCAGCTTGTCCCATCCGCCGTCGAACTTGCCCTTGTACTTGTCGATCCACTCCTTCGGCACGTGATGCGGGGCGTGGGTGGCACCCGGTGCGAAATATATGAAGAACGGCTTGTCAGGCATGAGCGCTTTCTGCTGGCGCACCCACCCCATCGCCTTGTTGGTCATGTCCTCGGTGAAGTGGTAGCCCTGTTCGGGACTCTTGCCCTGTTCCATCGGCGTCGTGCCTTCGTAGATGGCCGGATACCACTGGTTGGTCTCGCCGCCGATGAAGCCGTAGAAGTACTCGAACCCACCGCCGCCGGTGGGCCACTGGTCAAATGGTCCGAGCGGGCTCGTCTCCCAGACCGGCACCTCGTGGCACTTGCCGAACTGCGCGGTCGAGTAGCCATTGAGCTTGAGCGTCATGGCAAGCGGCGCCTTGTTCTTCGGCAGCACCGAGGTGTAGCCGGGGGCCGACGTGGCGATTTCGCAGATGCCGCCCATGTTCACGGAATGATGGTTGCGTCCCGTGAGCAGCGCCTGGCGCGTGGGCGAGCACAAGGCGGTCGTGTGAAAGCGGTTGAACTTGAGCCCGTTGGCCGCCAGTTTCTCGGCGTTCGGCGTGGGGATGGGCCCCCCAAATGCGCCCGGCGCGCCGAACCCGCAGTCATCTATCAGGACGACGAGGACATTGGGCGCGCCCTTCGGCGGCCGCAGCGGCTCTATCGCCGGAAACTTGGTGTCCGGGTCCTTGGCGTCATACGTGGTCACGCCCACGTGCTGCGCGTCGGGAATCGGAAGAATTGAGCGTTGAATCGTGTCTCGATCACCCATGCGAATCACTCCTTAGCAAGTCTTCGATCCCAGCCTGCCGGAAGCTTGGGCCAACTCTGTGCCGTGCTCAGTTGGATCCAAGGCGCATCCGCCTGACGCGTCCGACGGTATTTTCCGAATGGAAACACGCGACCTGCCGGCGATTACGCGCCATAGCCGCTCCCGGGGGAAACCACGGCGTCAGGCTCGACTCGTGGACGGTGACGTGTAGTTTACTTGCACTGCAGAAAGAGAGCCAGTCAGGGGCTGGGGAGCATCTTCGGAACTGCCAAAAACCTGAAGGAAATCCGCGGGGGTGTCCCATGGTTGGCGCTGAGCCGCCGGTGGGTCACGAAATGCCGTGGCCGCACTTCGAACGTTGTGACGCAGGTGCGCTCCGCGCGGTTTAGGAACAGCAAAGGACTCTCCAGCTGAAGGTCGACAACTGCTGCTCGACACTGAGCAACCGGAAACACTGGTTCTCGTGACCGGCGACGGCCGGCGGACGCATCCCGCAAGAAAGGCGGAAAGTGTGGATGCGAGAGCCGGCGCGCGCACGCGCCGGCTCTCAGTCACAAGAGGCCCTTTTTGCGGGTGTTGGAGCTTGAGCCTGGAGCTCGTCGGCGCCCATTCACTTCAGCGAACTCGAGGCGACCACCACCGTTGATTTCGGTGCGGCCTGGGCTGCGACGGATTCGGCCGCCCTCCTCTCCGCACGCGACTGCGAGAGGTGCAAGATCCTTCCATCCCCGAGCTGCACTTCACTGAGGAAGTACTGATCGCCGTAACGATGAAAGGTGAGGCTCGGCGCGGGCTCGCGATCGTTCGAGCGATCGGTCCGGCTCATGAGCACCACGCCATGACGCAGGCCGCGGACCATGAACACACCGTTCTGCCCGGGCATCGGTGAGATGCGGTATTGATCTCGCGGAAGGTTCGTATCGCCCGCGGTGAATGCAAACGGGACGTTCGTCACCGTCTCGATTCCCTGGGCGCGTGCGGGCGCGGCCACTCCCACCAGCAGGAGGACTGCGGTCACCAGTCGTTGAACAGAGATCGTCATGTTCCTTACTCCAAGACCCGCTGTGACGCCGGTATTCGGCGCCAGACACTGGCGCCGCCGGAAGTGGCGGTCGCCGCGCCGGTCTAATGAGTTAGACGAGCTGACCCGGGCGGAATCATGACGGTTGCCCGACGTTTCCCTTACCACTTCCTCAAAAGCGCACGTTCGAGCGGGCCGGCGTGCCGCGTTCAGTCGCCATGTCGATCGTCGGTCACAAGACGGAGTCGATCTACCGACGCAATGCCATCGTGGATGAGGCAATGAAGCGCGAGGCGGCGGCACGGCTTGATGCGTGGGTGACTACACCCTCACGCCATGGCCGCGTCTACCACGATGTTGCCGCGCCGACTCCGGCGCGATGAGTTAGAGGACCGTTAGAGTTTGGTGAGAGGGTCGAGCCGGACGAGGCGCGACCGTACAGGAACCTTAAGAAATTTGGTGCCGGGGCCGGGAATCGAACCCGGACGGGGTTAACCCCCACGGGATTTTAAGATTCGCGGTTTTCGCGAAAACACTCCAGAAACCCTCACTCGCAGCAGGGCTGTGGCCCTGTGTGGCCCCGGGCGTGAACTCCTAGCGCGGGCCACTGTATCACTACGAGAGAGGGAACCGTGCCCATTACCCCACGAGGAAGGCTCGTACTGTCGTACACCCCACCAGTCGGTCCAAACACCGGTAGGCGGATGCGCTGGCGCACGAGCGTCGATACCTACTTCCTGCCCCGTGCAGCCGATCCGGGGTGGCGGACGCGCGCAGGGCTGCCGGAGGGGCGCACCACGCTGACGGTAGCAGAGCATCGTCGCTTCATCCTACCCCTCGCGGAGCAGGATTGGGCAGCGTACTGCCTCGGCACGGGACCGGACCCGCGTGTACCCCCTGCGGCTCTCCCGAGTAACACGCGGGCGGTCGATCTCATTGCCGACTGGTGGACGCGGGCGAACCGCGACGCGCTGAAGAGCCGCGAAGACCTGATGCGGAAACGACGGCAGGTGGACCGGTGGCTGACGGATCGGCCTGCTGAAGATCTGGTGAGGCTCGATACGTACGACATGCTGCGGGCGGACTGCTCCAAGCGCGGTGCCCCGCGGGCTGCGGACAGATTGATCGCCTCAGTCCTCCGTCCGGTTGTGCTGTGGGCGCTCGACCTCGACCTGCTAACCGGCAAGTCACCGTTCTCGCGCAACAAGGTGCGCGTGGCGCAGTCTGGAAAGCGAAAGCGGGTGATCGACGAAGACGAAGAGGCGCGGATCCGGCGCGCGCTGGAAGCAGACACGCGGCCAGATGCGGCACGGCTGCTGACGTTCTTGACGGCGATGGCCGCCACCGGGTGTCGCCCGGTGGAGCTGTCGCTATGGCAGGTCCGCGATGTGGATTACCGGCGACACCTGATCGCCATCCCCCCCGAAAAGATGAAACTGCTGCCGTCGAAGGTCGCGACGGCGGACGCGCGGCTCATCCCCTACGACCCGCAGGGCGTGCTGGCGCAAATCCTCAACGACGCTCGACTGCGAGGTGCCGACCATTTCATGTTCGCCAAGCGCCAGCCGGTCACACCGCCGAAGGATCTGACGCAGTTCGGGCGGCAGATTCTCTGGACCTACCAAAAGGCGTGGCGTCGAGCCGTCGTCACCGCGTGGGGCGGAGCATCGCGCGCCGCCACCGCATCGCGCGTCTACCAGCGCGCGGATGTGTGCATTAGGGATTTCCGGCGGACGACCGCCACCCGGTGGGATGCCTGCGGGCTGCCGCGGTCACGGGTGTCGTACCTTCTCGGGCACGCGGGCGGGATGACTGGGCGCTACGTGGTGGACGACATCGACGCCCTTCGGCGCGACCTTCAGAAGCATGTCTGGTCGGCGGGCGGACAACACGAGG
>Ga0184612_10000041_pt1 | contig 53111 bp, 50 predicted proteins | sample PLM3_60_coex_FD_133163 | JGI IMG/M metagenome (GOLD analysis project Ga0184612, IMG submission 133163) | Groundwater sediment microbial communities from an aquifer in East River, Colorado, USA - PLM3_60_coex | ecosystem: Environmental > Terrestrial > Soil > Riparian zone | place: USA: East... | reverse complement strand
GTCTTGCCGGCGACCGTGATGGTGGCGCTGCGATCGATTGCGTCGGCGTTGCGTGCGACGGCGTACAAGACGCTGCCGCTCCCCGAGCCCTGGCTGCCCGAGGTCACCTCGACCCAGGATGCGCTGCTGGTGGCCGACCACGCGCAATCGCCGGGTGTGCTGACGGCAAATGCCCCGGTCGCGGCGTCCTTGCCGAAATCCGCGCTGCGGAGAAAGATCGTACGTGCAGACGGTGGCAGGACGACCCTGCTGCGTCACGGCGTGGGTCTGGTCGCCCACGGTCAGGCTTGCGCTTCGTGACTCGGTCGCGGGATTGGAAGCCACTGAGTACGCCACGCTTCCGGGACCGCTCCCCGTGCTACCAGCAGTGATCGTGATCCACGACGCGCTCCCCGTGACGCTCCAGGGACAGGCGGCGGGAGTCGTGACGGTCACGCCTCCTGTCCCGCCGTCCGATGCGAACGCCAAACTGGCCGGCGCAATCGCGATAGAACAGACCGGCGTCGGCTCACTCGGTGAACGCTCTCCGTCGCAGCGAGCGCTTCCGACGCAGACAGCCGTCAGGAGGATGATTGTCTGCGCACGTCGGAATCGCATGCCGCGCCTCAGTTCACATGACAGCAATTGCGCGGCCAGCGAACTGCTCTCCCCGTGGCCTTGCCAACAGGAGCCGCCAGGAGGCACGCAAGCGCTGGAGTGAACTAGTGCGCGTGGATGGTGGAAATCTTCGCGGTCTCTTAGATAGGCGGCCTATCGACCCAGGATGTCTTGGCCTCCCCTTAGAGTTTGTCGATCCGCTGCGTGCTTATCCTCGGGCAGCGAGATGCTCGGCATTCGGAATGCAACGATGCAGACTGAAGGCTGGGGCAAAAGCCGCCAGCCGTGACGTGGCGAGGAGCACACATGCACAGCATCACTTCTGGTTCCGGAAAAACCATCGCGGTGCATGCGTTGGCCGTCGCTCTTGCGTCGGCTGCGCTCTGCGGTTCCGGGCGGCAACTCACCGCCCACCGCGGGATCATCGCCGGCGATCGATGGGTGCACCTTGTCAGCAGCGGTGAGTCCTGGACGACGATTGGCGCGCGCGTCGGCGTCGATCCGGAAGTCCTCGCCGTGCGCAACGGCCAGACCGCTCGAGTGCCTTTGAAACCCGGGGACGTCCTGGGCATCGACAATCGCCATATCATCCCCACCTACGAGGACGATGGACTGCTCATCAATGTGCCGCAGCGGATGCTATTTCATTTTTCCCGGGGAGTCAGCCGCGCGCACTACCCCGTCGCCGTGGGCCGGCCGGATTGGCGGACGCCACTCGGCCCCTTCTCGATCGTCGCAATGGAAACGGATCCCACGTGGGATGTGCCGTTGTCGATTCAAGAAGAACTGCGGCGTGCCGGGAAGCGCGTGGTCACGTCAGTGCCTCCTGGCCCCAGCAACCCGCTCGGCCGCTACTGGATGGGGCTCAGCTTCGGCAGCCTCGGAGTCCACGGAACCACGGCGCCGTCCAGCATCTACCATTTCGCCACGCACGGCTGCATCCGGCTGCACCCCGACGATGTCGAGGAACTGTTTCACCACGTCATCCCGGGTGAGCAGGGTCGGATCATCTACGAGCCCGTCCTCGTGGCGTTCGACGGCAGCGACGTCTATCTCGAAGTGCATCCCGATCCGTACCGCCGTATGCCCAACGCGTTGCTGCGCGCCTTGGAGCTTCTGGACCTATCGGCCCTCCGAGGGCTGGTCGATTTGCCCGACGTCGTGAGGGTCGTGCGCGACGCCGAGGGCGTGGCCACTCCCGTCACGGCTCCACATTAGCTCCTCTCACCTGCGCCTCCGAACAACACCATGACCGTCTGGGAGGCGCTTCATCACATCACGAGCGCTGTAACGGACAGATATATCCAGATCGACAGCAAGTCCTGAATGACGGTTGCGAGAGGCCCGCTCCCGAATGCCGGATCGAGCATGAACCAGTCAAACATCCAAGGAAGCGCCATCGCCGCTACAGATCCTGCCGAGGGTCGGCCAGATCGTTAGCCCATTCGCGGGCCACACCGCGCGCCCACTCCTGACCGGCGTCATCCTCGTCGTCAGCCATGATCAGTCTGCTGGTCCCAGTTTCAGTGCATGCCCTCGCCCACCACCAGGAATCTGAGGAAGGTCACGGCGAAGAACACCAGGACACCGATCACGAACAGGCCAATGATGGCGATTACCAGGATCCGCGTGTGGTCGGGAAATCTATTTGCTGGCATCCTGCCATCCCTTCGCTTCAAACGCGGTCTTCCATGTGCCCGAGGTTTCCAGCAATTTGAACACGATAGGCGGCACGAACAGTTTCAAATGCCACCGATCTGGGGAGAAAAGCTCAGGCATGTCCGCCTGTTCTGTTGGAACCGAGAAGTTGGCTAACGGCGTATGTTTCAAACGCACTACCAATTCGGCCGACCATTCAGACGGCGACGGCAGGCACCTCCAAGTCGCGGGCTCCACGGCGGACATCCTGGCTCACGTCGAGCGCGAACTGCCGGACGGCCTTCCAGTCGGTGAACTCGTAGTCGCGACGGGCGTCGGTCGGCGCCCCTTCGCGCCAGGCGATGAACTGCATGACGAGGCGCTTGATGAACCCGTACTGCGTATACGCGAGCTTTCCTGCGAAGCAGGCAACATGCCGCGGCTCCCACCCTACTGAACGGACGAAGCCGATGGCCAGTGCACGCGCAGCCTCTACCTCCACGGCGTTACGCGATCCCGCGCTCAGGCTGACCGAAAAGAACGCCGAGGGCCTGGCGCCGAGGTGAAGGGCCTGGCGCTCAACGAACTCCGTCAACGCGCGCTGATGGCGGCCGCCGTGGATCGATCCGCCGACGACCACGCCGCGGACCGCCAGCCAGTCTGGCTGTGCAGCCGGAACCGACAGGTCGAAAACCTGGCTGGTAAGACCCTGCTGCCGCAAGGTCGAGGCAATCTGATCCGCGATGCGACGTGTCTGTCCTTCGCTTGTCGCGTAGAAGACCGGTACTTCACACATGGCTGCCTCCGTTCATGAGGGGCGACCACATGCAGTGCAAAGGGCACACCTATCGAGTGCGTTGTGAATGTGCGCAATTCCGGTGTGTTTGTGGTCCAAACGTCCCTGCCCTGCGGAAAACCCCAGGCAGTGAGGAATCCTTCGCGGCAGATCCGTGACTTCGCTCGAGTGTGCTCTCGGGTGTGACTACCAGTAAGACATCAAGCCGAACACCGCCGTATGGTGTACGGGTGGGAGATGTAACCTAAGACCACGGAGCTCGGCTGGACGATGCTGTTGATCACCGTCTGGCTGAAGGCGAAATCGTAGACGTCAACCGGTCGGTCCGCATGACGCATCCCTGCCCAGGATCCGGAATTCTGGTCCGGACGATCAGAACAGGTATAGCAGCCGAAGGAACGCGGTGTTACCTCTGTAGTCTCTGGGGTTGTAGCCCGTGATCAGCCCGCCGAGGTAGTCGGTGCGCACGATACCCGTCTCGGGATTGAAGCCCACCGATCCATTGGAATCGATCGTCGCAAAGTCTCTGACGTTCAGCTTCTCGTACCAGTAGGCAAACCCGATCCCCACGTCCGCTCTGAAAAAGTATTTCACGTCGGCCATGAATCGATTCCACGAAGTCGTGACATCGGGCAGGGGGATGAAGCAATCCGAGACCCCGGCCGGGCAGGACGTGCCGGTCACGGACGTATTCGTCTCGAGCTGCCGGATGCGCGGCCCGCCGTGGACGTAGGCGTTGTCAGAGTCCATGTAGTCGTAGGTGAGGCGGATATCCGTGTTCTTCACCGCCTTCAGGACGTCGGCGTACAGCGTCAACGTGTTGACCTTCTCGTCGTTGTCCAACGTCCAGTCTCGGGTAGGATCGAGCCACTCGAGACTTGGCGGCGGCGCAGCGTTCCGGGATCGCTGCAGCGCGCTGTAGGTCTCGTATCCGTAGATCATGCCGAGCGCCACCTGCGCTCGTGGCAGGAAGTTGACGCCCACGGTGACGGCCTGAGTATCGGCGTCGAGCAACCCGAAGTGACCGCGTCCGGGCGTGAACTCGTCAGTCACGTACTCGTCTCGGCCACCCGCGTAGGTGACGCTCACGTCGAAGGTGTCCATGGGGGTCATGCTCACCGTCAGCGAGGTTCGGCGCCGATTGCGATCCGCCTCGTCGAAGTAACGAAGGCCCTCCTGGGTACCGCCTACGCCCTCGTAGTCGACGCCGGACTCGATGAACCCGTCACCTCGCCGCCTGGATCCTTCATAGGCCGCCCGTACCGTGAAGTACTGATTCGCGAAGGCGTCGTACGACACTCGGAAAATGTTGTCTCCCACATCGCTGAATCCTCTGCCGTGACGCTCCCATCCGTCATGACTGTAGCCTGCCCGCACGGCGCCCCATCGGTTCAAACTGTAAGTCGCCGTCGCGTCGAAGGTCTTGCGCGTGGTATCGAACTGGTGCGAGAGCCCCGCCTCGATCTCTTCGGGGACTGCGTCGAAGCGCACGTACTCTCTGGCATCGAATTGAGGCGTCTGAACGTCGCGATCGTTGTAACGGTACCGCACGTTGAACGAGACGCGGCGGAAGGGTCTCGAGGTGAGGTTGACGAGGGCGTTCACGCCCTTGACCTCGGCCTCGGCCGTGCTGCGCGGCAGCGCGGCGAGGCCCGGAAACGCGGCGTAGACAGTGGGATTCGCGATGACAGGATTGATCGTCCACGGGATCAGCGCCTCGTTCTGGGACTGTCCCGTGAACTGCAGCGTGCCGTTGACCGTCGTGCGTCGCGGCATCTTGTAGAGGCCCGTGGCGCTGACGACGTTCATGCTGTTGCTCGGCGGCAGCGCCATGCGTCCCTGCGCAGGACCGTTCCCGTTGCTGTAGCCGCTCGGGTCGTATGGCCCACTCGGAGGCAGCAGGCCGTTGTTGAAGTCCGTCGCGCGGATGGGATTGTCCCAGGTGAGGCTCGGAATCTGATTGTCGAAGAACGACCCGTCCCACGCCAGGCGGACCATACCCTTTCGATGGGCCCATTCGACACCCGCCGACAGGTCGTTCGTGCGGTTATCCAGGGGAAGCGGCAGCTCGTTGGCGTCATTGAACGCGAACGACGCCCCCCAAGGCTGATACCCGGTCTTGCTGGTGCTCGACACACGGAAGTTCAGATCGACACTTCTGGTCGCTTCGTACGCCAGCGCGAACGCTGCCGTATCGCGCCGTGACTTTATCTCGAAGCCTGGCAGGTTCTGGTTATAGATCGATCGGTTGGTCAGCGCTGCGGCCGCCTGCGTCGGATTGTTGCACGTCGCCGGCGGCCCGCCTGGCGCGCAGGGAACACCGACCGCCGTTCGGTTCTGGACCTGCTGCCGGAGGGACTGACTGATCGTCAGCACGCCATCGTCGCCCACCGTCCAGGGCGAAACAGTCAGGTAGCTGAAGTTGGTCGGAATGGAATCCCACAGGAAGCCGAAATTCAGTCTGCTCCGCTCGTACCGAAGCTTGTATTGCTGGTCGCGGTACCCGACGTTGTAGGCGCTCGCGTTAAAGAAGTACGAGGGCGTCTCTTTGCCCAACAGGAACAGGGACGCAGCGCCGCTTCCCAGGTCGCGATAGCGCTCGTACTGGGCCCCATCCAGGTCGGTGTCCGATCCGCGGAATCCGAAATCTATGGACCCGAGCGATGGCACCGTTGGCCCCGGGGCTACCGGCGCCTGTGGTTGGGGCTTCGGCGCCGTCTGCGCCATCGCGATACGTGAGACCAGCAGGAGCACGCCTGCGCCCATCATCAGTCTGCTACGCATGTGCAGCCTCCTCGCCTACCGCAGGAACGCTTTGCCGGACGGCGCGTTCGAGCCGTGAATGAGCTGGTGGCAGGCCACGCAGGCGCGACCGTAGATCTTGTTCGCGTTTTGCGAGTTCTGCAGCACGAACCCGTCGTAGACGGTTGGAGGGTGCCGTGACGTCACGTGGCAGCGCTGGCAGAGAAACGGTGGCCTGGCCACGAGCAGTCGTGGGTTGTTGGAGCCATGCGGATCGTGGCACGTCGTGCAGCTTTCGGCGACCGGCGCATGTTCCCAGAGGAACGGCCCGCGTTTCTCCGCGTGGCAACTGCTGCAGCTCTCATCGATCGTCGTGCCGGCCTTGAGCAGCTTTACGTTCGACGAGCCGTGGACGTTATGGCACGACGAGCAGGCCATCTTGCCTTCGCGTACGGGCATGTGATTCAGCCGATATTGCTTGTTCACGATCGGCCGGTGGCACGTGGCGCACAGCCCCAACTGGTCCTTCGCCTTCAGCAGGGGCTCACCCTTCGGCGAGTGCACACTGTGGCAGGTCACACATCCGAGGTTGCGCTGATCGTGCTGACTGCCCTCCCAGAGAACATGCTTCGCCCGGTCGTGGCAGGTCGTGCAGATCTGGCTGGCCTGGCTCGGGGAAACAGCTTTCAGATTGAGGATTTTGGCCTTGTCGCCGCCGGCATCGACGTGATCCTTGCCGGGGCCATGACAGCTTTCGCAGCCGTGCGTCGCCGCGGGTGATTTCTCTTTGAAGGCGCGCGCATGTGCGGTGCCTTTGTAACCCTGAGAATCGTGACATGTGAGACACGTGGTGTCATCCCCGACGTAGGCCGATGGCGGTGCTGGCTGGGCCGTGGGCTTGGTGGTACCGGACTGAGCGCCCGGTGGTTTCTGCGGCGATCCCTGCTCTGCGACCAGCGCGATAGCGCAGGCGAGCAGGACGACCATGAATCCAACCGCACACAGGAACCACCGCACGCGACTGATGGGAACCATGAACACCGCTCCTCGCAGGCACGTCGAAGACCGAAGGCCGCCCTGACAATTCGCACCGTCACTCTTGCCGGCTCTCTTGCCGGATTATCGGCATCGCGCCGGATTTCCGGCGGAGAGCGCGCAGACTGACCATGGCGCCGGCAACCTGCAGCGTCGTATCGGCCCGGCGGCAGCAATTGCAGTGCCATGGGACGAGGCCATGATCAGGACGGCCCTTTCTCAAGTCGCACCGCCGTGATCTTGAACTCTGGGGCTCCGACGACCGAATCGCAATGGGGGCCTGTGACCTCATTGAGAAAGACTCCCGGCTCGTGGAAGGTTGCGAAGAGCTCCCCGGACTTCATCCAGGGCGAGCACGCCACAGGAATGATGGCCTTGCCGTAGCGGCTTCTCAGCGTCACCCGGTCGCCTTCCCCCACGTCCAGCCGCGCCGCGTCAGCGGGCGAGATCTCCAGCATGTCGGTCGGTCGTAGCTGGTCGATCTGGCTGTGGCCTGTCATCGTGCCGGCGTTGAACTGGTAGAGCGTCCGTCCCGTCGTGAGGAGAAACGGAAACTCAGCCGTGGGAGCCTCCGGTGTCGGCCGAAAGTCAATCGTGCGAAGCGCCGCGCGCCCGAGCGGAAAGCCTGACTCGTAGAGAACCCGCGTGCCCGGATGCTGCTCGGACGGGCACGGCCAGCACAATCCGCCGACCTCATCGAGGCGCTCGTACGTGACACCGCGGACATCGGGCCACACGCGGCGAACCTCATCCCAGATGGCTTCGGCATCGGCGAAATCGAACCCGGCGCCGGGGTTCATCCGCCGTGCGACAGCCGAGATGATTTCCCAGTCCGGGCGCGCCTGGCCCGGGGGAGGATACGCTCGCCGCACCCGCTGGATCCGACGCTCCGCGTTCATGAACGTCCCATCCTTTTCGAAGGAGGCAGCGGCGGGAAGAAAAACAGACCCGAAGGTCCGGGCGGTTTCGGTCAGGAACAGGTCCTGGATGATCACGAATTCCAGGGCCTCGAATGCCGCCCGCGTGCGGCTCGCGTTGGGATTCGTGAGCAAGACGTCATATCCGATGGCCCACAGTGCTTTGAGCCGGCGTTCCGCTGCCGCATCCATCATCTGCATCAGATGGAGCCCATGGGTCGTCGGGAGGCGCGAGCCCCAGGCGCTCTCGAACGCGTTGCGCCCCTGCGCGATTGAGGCACCGCCCGTCAGAATCGAGGGATCGCACCCCATCAGGGCTGCGCCCTGGACGTTGTTCTGGCCTCGCAGGGGATTGACGCCCGTGCCGGGCCGGCCGACGTTCCCGGTGATGAGGGCGAGGTTGATCAGGCACATGACCGATTCAGTGCCCTGCACATGTTCGGTCAATCCCAGACCGTGGACGCTCAGGGACGGCCGCTCGGTGGCGTACATCCGTGCAGCCTCGCGAATCCGTGAGGCGTCGACGTCGCACAGCGCGGCTGCACGGTCGGGCGTCCACTCGCGCACGAACTCGATGAAGCGATCCCAGTCCGAGACCCGATCGCGCACGAAGGATTCGTCGTAGAGACCTTCGGTCACCACAGTGTGCGCCAGGGCGTTGAGCAACGGGACGTTCGTGCCAGGCCTCGGTGCCAAATGGATGTCCGCGTACTGAGCCAGTTCGATCGCGCGAGGATCGATGACGATCAAGCGCGCCCCGCGCCGCGCCGCCTGTTTGATTCGCGCGCCGACGATAGGGTGGTTCTCGGTCGGGTTGGCCCCGCAGACAAGCAGCGTACGTGCGATCTCGATGTCGTCGAAGGTGTTGGTCGACGCGCCGGTCCCGAGCATGGCCTTGAGCGCGGCCGCGCTCGGCGTGTGGCACACTCGCGCGCAGCAGTCGACGTTATTGGTCCCGGCCACGATCCGCGCGAATTTCTGCGCCAGATAGTTGTCCTCATTCGTCGCACGTGCCGAGCCAAGAACGCCCAGGCTGTCGGGACCGTGCCGGTCGATCACCTGCCGCAGCCGAGCTGCGACTAGATCAAGCGCGTCATCCCACGAGACCGCCTTCCACCCGCTGGCCGTACGCACGAGGGGATCGGTCACCCGATCCGGAGACACCCCGAAGTCGAATGCGTAGCGCCCTTTGACACAGAGGTGGCCGCGACTGACGGGCGCGTCGTTGACAGGAATCGCCTGCGTGAGCCGTCCATCGCGCGTGCCGACCTGGAGCTCGCATCCAGTGCCGCAATACGGGCAGGTCGTGCGCGTCCAGTCGATCGGGATACCCAGGGCGAGAGTCGACTTGTCCTCGAGCGCGCCGCTGGGACAGGTGTCCACGCAGGCGCCGCAGCTTACGCAACTGCTCTCGGCGAACGTCGGCCCGTCGGGGCGGATTCGGGTCTCGGCGCCACGATGCCAGACGCGCCAGACGGACTGGCCCTGTACTTCGTCGCAGATCCGCACGCAGCGGTAGCAGTACACGCACCGGGACATGTCCACTCGGATCAGCGGGTGCGAGTCGTCAACCAACGCCGGGTCCGTCAGCGCTCGGCACTCGTGCGCGACCTGATACGCGCCCAGGTAGCGGAAGAATTCTTTCCGGGGAAGATGGGCCGCCGCGAGCGGCGGCTGTTCGCGCGCAAGAAGCTGCAGCAAGGACCGTCGGTGCTCTTCGATCTCCGGGGGGTGGGTTTCGATCTCCATCCCCTCGGTGAGCGGAGTTGTGCATGCGGGAACGGGCTTCGCTGATCCGGTCACTTTCACCACACACAGACGACACGCGCCGTACGGCGCCAGGCGATCGTCGTGACAGAGCCTGGGGATATCGATGCCGATCCGGCTCAATGCCTGAAGGACCGTTACGCGGTCCGGGCATTCGTATGGCTCCTGGTTGATGATCACGCGAAGCATCGATCCAGCTCCGTGGCGTAGTGCCGCTCGATGCTCGCCGCGAATTCGCCGAGCCCGCTCCCGTGGCCGCACAGGCTGGTTTCAGCCAACGTGGTGATGAGCGCTCGCCACGCCTCGCGACTGAGAGCCTCTGCGTGTTTGGCCGGCGGCTGTGCAAACAGCCGCTCGGCCCTGCGCGCGCCAAGTCGGCACGGCGTGCACTTGCCGCACGACTCGGCCGCTCCGAAAGCAAACACCTGATGAACCAGCTCAGGGATCGTCGTGCGCTCGTCGATCACAACGACGCCGCCATGCCCCACCGAGGCGCCAATCGTACGAAGTTCGTCGAACGCCAGCGGAGTCTGCAGAAGCGACGGCGGGATGACGCCGGCCAACGGACCGCCGATGAGCACACCTGTCAGCGAGCCGGTCGCGACCCCGCCACCCAGATCGTCGACCACCTGACGCAGCGACACACCCAACTCGACCTCGTAAAGCCCGGGCCGCAGAAAGAGTGAGTTGAGCGACAGGACTTTGGTTCCGCGGCTCGTCAAGTGACCGTATGCCGCGTACGCGGCCGCGCCATGCGACACAATCCATGGGACGTTGACCAGCGTCTCGATGTTGTGGACCAGCGTGGGCCGGCCGAAGACGCCGTGGGAGGCCGGATATGGTGGCCGCGCGCGCACTTCGGGCCGCTTTCCCTCGAGCGCGTTCAGCAGCGCCGTTTCTTCGCCACAGAGATAGCTTCCGTGGCCTCGAACCACTTCGATGTCGAAGCTGAGCGCGCTTCCGAGGATGCTCCCGCCAAGGAGGTTATCTGCACGCGCCTCCCCAATCGCAGCCTCCATCCGCCGGGCAGCGGTCGGATACTCAGCACGCACGTAAATGAACCCTCTGCAGGCCCCCACCGCCAGCGCGGCGATCAACATCGCCTCGATGATTGCGTGCGGGTCTTCCTCCATGAGAAAGCGATCGATGTATGCGCCGGGGTCGCCCTCGTCGCCGTTGGCGACGACATACTTCTCCGGCGAGCCTTCGTGGTAGACGGACCGCCACTTCCTGCCTGCAGGGAATCCCGCCCCGCCGCGGCCTCGCAACCCGGACAATTCGATCTCGGCAACGAGGCGATCCGGCGCGGTCTTGAGCGCACGGCGGAGTGCCTGGTAACCGCCGAGCGCCCGGTACGCATCAAGGGTCGTGGCCCCACCTTTGATCAATCGGCCGAGCACAATCGGTTCCCGTGCGGCAACCTGCATGCGAGGGCGATCGGCGTCCGCCGCGCAGGCGGGAGCGATATGGCACTTCCCGAGGCAATGGACCCGAGTCTGCTGCGCGGTCGCGGCACGCCAACGGCCTGGATCGATGTGCCTGGCAACGAAACACGCAAGGCCCTGGCAGAGCTCCGTGCCTTCGGGAGGCGTCGCCAAATGATAGAAGGACGTCGTCTCCGCTCCAGGCCCGGTCGTCCGTGGCGGACCCGGCCGAGGTGAGGTGACAGGAACCATCGGCTCCTTCGTTGTGCGATCCGTCAGGTCCGTGGGAACGACGATCCGTCGAAACGGAGCCCCGGCGGGTTCCCCACGTCTTTGCTGTCCAGGGGACGTCGCCATGGTCATCACAGGCTCCTTTGGCTCCCAAGAGCGCCGTGCAACGGAGAAGCCATCGCTGACACTCGCTCGGAGAGCTCCACTGCCGGCAATCCGGCAGGCCTCCACTGCGCGGCGTAAATCCCAGCAATCGGCTCCGGAACGGCATTTGCTCGCGAGGCGCCAGAGCGTGCGCATGCTGCAACCCAGATTGCCTCTTCGCTCGCCTTCGCCCAAGCGCACCTTGCGTTTTCTTCTCCGGTGGCGGGCGGCTGACGCGGGAAAAAACTCGCGCCCGGTCGGGAAATCCCCCGCAAGACCGGCATATCGGTACTGCAACGCGACACTGTTGAGGCGCGCATGAGACGACATCACGAAGAGCTCGCCGCGGCGCCGTCGATTCTGCCGGCGTTGTCGCTCCTCATTCCGTTCGCAAGCGCGCTTTGGGCACGCATCACACTCGGGCAGCCGAAAGGCAGGCCAGAAGGTAAGGGTGGCGTATGAGCGACCGGCGCGGATGGTTGGCGACCGAGCTCCAGCGGCGCGGGGTGTCGCGGCGCGAGTTCATGGGATTCTGCACGACGATGGCCGCCGCGTTGGCATTGCCCGACACGGTTGCAGCGCAGATCGCGCAAGCGATCCGCAAAACAGAAAAACCGGTGCTCGTCTGGCTCGAGTTCCAGGATTGCGCAGGAAACAGCGAGTCGTTCCTCCGCGCCAGTCGTCCGACCGCAGCTGAGGTGATCCTCGACATGCTGTCGCTGGACTATCACGAGACGATCATGGCGGCGGCAGGGCACCAGGCGGAAGAGAACCTCGCCACGACCGTCAGGCAGCGCGCCGGATCCTATATCGCCGTCGTCGAAGGCTCGATTCCAACCGGCGCCAACGGCGGATACTGCACGATCGGGGGGCGCGCGGCGGTCGACATCGCGCGTGAGGTCTGCGGCAACGCCGCCGCGACCATCGCCATCGGTACGTGCGCCGCCTTCGGCGGCATCCCTGCCGCTTCCCCGAACCCGACCGGTGCCCTTGGTGTCGCCGACGCCGTCCCCGGCGTCAGGAATCTCGTCAACCTGTCGGCGTGCCCCGCCAACGTCGAGAACCTGACGGCGCTGCTGGTTTACTACCTCACGTTCAAGCGGTGGCCGCCCCTGGATCACCTCCGCCGGCCGCTATTTGCGTACGGCAAATCGATCCATGACAACTGCGAGCGCCGGGCGCACTACGACGCGGGGCAGTACGTCGAGGAGTGGGGCGACGAGGGTCACCGCGCCGGCTACTGTCTTTATAAGATGGGCTGCAAGGGGCCGGTCACCTTCCAGAACTGCCCGAACGTGAGGTGGAACGAGGGCACCAACTGGCCGATCGGCTGCGGCCACCCGTGCATCGGCTGTGCCGAACCCGATTTCTGGGATCGGATGACGCCGTTCTACCAGCACCTCACCGGTGTGCCTGGCTTCGGCATCGGATCCAACGTCGACACGATCGGCTTCTACGCCACGCTCGGCGTGGGCGCGGCGTTTGCCGGCCACGGGCTCATCCAGATAGCCAAGCGCGTCGGCAACAAAGTCGAACGCATCCCGCCCAAGCCGAAGCCGCCGTCAGCTCCAACGCAAAAGGGAGAGCCGCTATGAGCCGCGTCGTCGTCGATCCGGTCACGCGCATCGAAGGGCACCTCCGGATCGAGGCGGAGGTCGACGGCGGCGTCGTTCGGGACGCCTGGTCATCCTCGACGATGTTTCGTGGCATCGAGCTGATTTTGAAGGGCCGCGATCCGCGCGATGCCTGGGCATTCGCGCAGCGCATCTGCGGCGTGTGTACGACCGTCCATGCCATCGCATCGATCCGCGCCGTCGAGAACGCGATCGGCGCCGTCCCGCCACCCAATGCGCGGCTCCTGCGCAATCTGATCATCGCGGCCCAGTGCGTCCAGGACCATGTCGTCCACTTCTACCATCTGCACGCCCTCGACTGGGTGGACATCGTGTCCGCGCTGTCGGCGGATCCAGTCAAGACCTCGTCGCTTGCCGAATCGATCTCGGACTGGCCCCTGTCGAGCCCGAAGTATTTTGCGGGCGTCCGCGACCGCATCAAGGGATTCGTCGAGCGCGGTCAGTTGGGGCCATTTGCCAACGCGTACTGGGGCCATCCGGCCTACCGCCTCCCTGCGGAAGCGAACCTGATGGCCGTCGCACACTATCTCGAGGCGCTCGACTGGCAGCGCGAGTTCATCAAGATGCACGCCGTGCTCGGCGGCAAGAACCCGCATCTGCAGAGCTTTCTGGTGGGCGGCATGGCGACGCCGGTGGACCCAGACAGTCAGGCGGCGCTGAACACGGGCACGATCGCCGGCCTGAAGAAGTTCGTCGCCAGCGCACGTGATTTCGTCAGGCGCGTTTACATTCCAGATATTCTGGCGATCGCCTCCTTCTACAAGGACTGGGCGGGCCACGGCAGAAGCGTCGGGAACTACCTCGTCTTCGGCGAGTACCCCGAGGACGACACGCCTCAGCCGAAGCTCTTTCTCCCACAGGGCATCATCCGCGGCCGTGACATCTCCAAGGTCGAGCCATTCGATCAGACGAAAGTGGCCGAGTACATCACGCACTCCTGGTACCAATATCAGCGAGGTGACGAGGCGTCGTTGCACCCGTTCCAGGGCGAAACCGACCCGAACTTCACGGGGCCCAACCCGCCGTACGAGCGGCTCGACACCGACAAGAAGTACTCATGGCTGAAGTCGCCGCGATATGGCGACGAGCCAATGGAGGTCGGACCGCTGGCGCGCATGCTCGTGGCCTATGTGTCGGGGCATGCGCGGGTGAAGGAACTGGTCGGGGGAGTCCTGACCAGGCTGAAAGTGGGGCCAGAGGCCCTGTTCTCGACCCTCGGCCGCGTGGCCGCGCGCGGCATCGAGACCCAGGTGCTCGCCGAAAAGATGGAAGAGTGGGTCGATCAGCTTGCGGCGAACATGGAGTCGGGAGAGCTGCGCATTCACGACAACTCCAAATGGGAGCCTGCCACGTGGCCGGTCGACGCGTCCGGCGCGGGCCTCCATGAAGCGCCGCGCGGGGCGCTGAGCCACTGGGTCCACATTCACAGCGGCACGATCGCCAACTATCAGTGCGTCGTGCCGAGCACGTGGAACGCCGGACCTCGTGACGCGAAAGGCCGCCGCGGCCCGTACGAAGAAGCGCTCATCGGAACGCCGGTGGCCGACGCGCAGAAGCCGATCGAGATCCTGCGCACGGTGCATTCGTTCGACCCCTGTATGGCGTGCGGCGTCCACGTCGTCGATGCGGCGCGCCGTGAGATTGCCCAGGTGAGAGCCGTATGAGCAACGAGACCTCCTCGGACCTCGTGCCCGTCTACGTCTGGCAGATCCCCGTGCGCGTGACACACTGGCTGATCGCGTTGACGCTCCTCATCCTCTCGGTGACCGGCCTTTACATTGGCAGGCCATTCATGACCGTTCCGGGCCAGGCGGGCCAATGGTTCGTCATGGGCTGGATGAGGATCATTCACTTCTATGCCGCGATCGTCTTCACCTGCGCGGTGATCGCTCGCGCGGTCTGGATGTTCACCGGCAACAAATACGCGCGTTGGGACAAGTTCCTGCCTGTACATCGAACGCGACAGAAGGGCATCCTGCCTACGGTGCTCTTCTACTCGTTCCTCCGCGACAAGCCTCCGGCCTATGTCGGTCACAACCCGGTGGCCGGGTCCGCCTATTTGCTGGTGTTCGGCCTGTACTTCCTGGCCATTGGAACTGGGCTCGTGATGTACGCGCCGAGCGCGGACGTCGCCTCACCGCTCCGGTGGTTCGCGTCGCTGGCCCCGCTCTTCGGGGGACTTCAAATTGCGCGTTGGATCCATCACGTCGTCATGTGGCTGCTGCTTGGCTTTACGCTCCACCATGTCTACAGCGCTGTGCTGGTGGCGTCGATCGAGAAGAACGGCACCATTGATTCAATCGTCGCCGGATACAAATGGGTGCCCAAACACGATCTGGCGCCTGGACCATACCGCTGGCTCCATCGCGGGGAGATCGATGAGTAAGCCGACGCCGCTGCTGGTGCTCGGTCTTGGCAACGTGTTGCTCGCCGACGATGGCGTCGGAGCGGCGGCGGTTTCTCTGCTGCTCAATCGGTACCAGCCTCCCTGCGACGTGCGGGTACTCGATGGCGGCACTCTGGGTCTCTCGCTGCTGCCGTATCTCGAAGAGGCCGACACCGTCATCCTCGTGGACGCCATCAGAGCCGACGCACCGGCTGGCAGCCTCGTGCGACTGGACGGCGAGGAGGTGGCTCCCGCAGTCGCGACTCGACTCTCTCCGCACCAGATTGGTGTGGCCGACCTGCTCGACGGCGCACGATGGCTCGGCCGCTATCCGTCACGGCTCGTGCTGCTCGGGATCGTGCCTGACGCGATTGATCTGGCCGTGGGGCTGTCGCCAATGGCTGCACGTTCGTTACCCGAGCTGGTCGCGCGCGTTGTCGATGAGGCCGCCAGGCTCGGCTTCGTGTTCAGCCCGGTCGCACACACGAACACCGATGAGACGCCTTCTGCGCTGGGCCGTGTTGATGTCGCTCGTCTCGCCAGCGTGCGCTGACGTCGAGCGCGATCTGCCTCGCCCATATCGGAGGCTGGAGGTCCCGGCAACGCTCCTCGCTTCGAGTGAGGCGAGGCACAGGGGCCGCGAACTTTTTGTCGCGTCCTGTGCGCTCTGCCACGGCGAGCGTGGCGACGGACATGGCTTGCGGCGAGAAGGACTGGCGCGAGCGCCGCGCGACTTCACCGATCCGGCCTGGCGGCAGTCGACCTCACCCAGGCGCGTGTTCTTCACGATTCGTGAGGGGATCAAGGGAACTGCGATGCCACCATGGCCGAACCTGGGCGAGCAGGATGCGTGGAACCTGACGGCATACGTGCTGTCCCTGGGAGAAGCACGGTGACGATACTCGGCCGCCGCATCGAGATTCGCGGAGTGGTGCAAGGGGTCGGTTTCCGACCCTGGGTCTATCGCCTTGCCACCGAGGGAGGCGTGGCCGGGCGCGTCTGTAACGACGCCGCGGGAGTAACCATCGACGCGTTTGGACGGGCGGAGGCGCTCGACGATTTCGTTCACCGGCTCACCAGTGCCCCACCGGCTGCCGCCGAAATTCGCGAGCTTCACGCATACGCGATTCCGACCGAGCTGACTGACGCCTTCTCGATCGTCGAGAGCGTGCTGAAGTCCGATCGGCGGATCTCCATCCCGCCGGACCTGGCTACCTGCTCCGAGTGCCTGCAGGAGATTCTCGACCCGACAGATCGGCGGTACCGATATCTCTTCACCAACTGCACGAACTGCGGGCCGCGTTTCACGATCGCCCGCGACGCACCGTACGACCGCGCCTCGACGACGATGGCGGCCTTCACGATGTGCGAGGCCTGTCGGGAGGAGTACGAGCGCGTCGAGGATCGGCGTTTTCACGCCCAGCCCAACGCCTGCCCTGCATGCGGTCCGAGGCTCGTACTGATGACGCCGCAGCGAACGGTGCTCGACAGCGAGGACCCGATCGCCGCCGCTGCGGCCGCGCTGCGGCTCGGCAGCGTGGTCGCCCTCAAAGGCCTGGGGGGATTCCACCTTGCGTGCGACGCGACCTCTGCCGATGCCGTGGAGCGGCTGCGGGCGCGCAAGCGGCGCGATGCCAAGCCGTTCGCCGTCATGGTGAAGGACCTCGTCGAGGCCAACGCCGTTGCGGAGCTCACCGAGGCGGAGGAGCGTCTTCTGACCTCGGTCGAACGTCCCATCGTACTGGTGCGACGCCGCGAGTTGTGTGCGTTGGCGCCGAATGTCGCACCACACAACCCGCTTGTCGGGCTCCTGCTCCCCTACACGCCGCTTCATCATCTGCTGATGATCCACGGTGGGCGGCCGGTGGTCATGACATCGGCCAACGTGTCGGACGAGCCGCTCGCGTATCGGAACGACGAGGCGCTGGAGCGACTCGGCAGCATCGCCGATGTGTTTCTGATGCACGACCGCGACATCGAGACTCGTTGCGACGACTCGGTGGCGCGCGTCATTGCCGGCCGGCCAACGGTGCTGCGGCGCGCGCGCGGCTACGCACCCCGGGCGATCGCCGTGTCACGGCACTTCCAAGCGCCAGTGCTGGCATGCGGTGGCCTGCTCAAGAACACCTTCTGCATCGGTTACGGTGACGCGGCCTATCTGGGCCCTCACATCGGTGACCTCGAGAATCTCGAGACCTACGAGTCCTTTCAGGGCTCGATCGCGCGTGTGGAGCGGTTCCTTCGCGTGACGCCTGAAGTTGTCGCTCACGATCTGCATCCCGACTACATGTCGACCACGTACGCGCGGGCGCGTCGGGACTGCACGACGATCGCCGTGCAGCATCACCACGCGCACATCGTCAGCGCGATGGCGGAACACGCGCTGGCGGGACCCGTGATGGGCGTCGCTTACGACGGCACCGGCTACGGCACCGACGGGACCGCGTGGGGTGGCGAGGTGATGGTTGCCCGATACGACGGGTTCGAGCGAGTCGCCACACTGCGCGGCATCCGCCTGGCCGGCGGGGACGCGGCCATTCGCCACCCGTGGCGAATCGCGTTGGCCCTCGTCGAGGACGCCTTCGACGGCCGCCCGCCGCTCGATTCACTGCGGTTATTCTCCGGGAGGCCGTCGCAGGATCTCCTGATCACCCGCCAGATGATTGCCTCGGGGTTCCGTTCTCCGACGGCGCACGGCGCCGGGCGCTACTTCGACGGGATCGGCTCGCTGGTGCTCGGACGGCCAGACGCGCGGTACGAAGGACAGATCGCGATGGAGTGGAACGGCGTCGCGGAGCCTTCGGAGCGCCGGCGTTACACCTACGAGATCGCCCGCCAACGCTCACCATGGACGATCGATCTGCGGCCAATGGTCCGCGAGGTGGTGCGGGACGTGCTCACGGACGTACCGGCGCCATTCATCTCCGCACGCTTCCACAACACGATCGTGACGGCAACGGCCGAGGTCGTCCGCGCCGCTACGCGCGAGCACGGCACGTTGCCGGTCGTCCTGACCGGAGGCTGCTTTCAGAATCCTCGACTGGCAGAAAGCCTGGCGGACGATCTGGCGTCCCAGTTCTCCGTGCACCTGCACAGTCGAGTGCCACCGGGTGATGGCGGTATCGCACTGGGACAGGCGGTGATTGCGAACGCCGTCACGCGAGCGCCTGCGGCCCGAGCGAGGCGCGACGTCCGCCTTCGCCAAGGCTACGGCGAGACCTCGCCGAAGCTCGAAGCGTAGGCGGGTCGCCGAGCGAGAGCGAGCGACAGCCTTGAGCCGCCGTGAGCGCGAAGGCGCGAGGGGCCAGCGCCTGAGGGTGGGGCCCAAGGCGCCTTGAGAGAGGTGGGGCCCCGCGAGTAATGCATTCAGAACGCGAGTAATCGAGAGGGTTTCCAATCATGTGTTTAGGTGTGCCAGGCAAAGTCGTCGACGTGAACGGATTGATGGCGACGGTCGACTTCTGGGGCGTGCGCAAAGAGATTCGGCTCGAGGTCGTCGACGAGCCCGTGCAGCCTGGCGACTACATCCTCAACCATGTGGGTTACGCGATCCGCCGTATTCCGGCTGAGGAAATTGGCGCCACGCTCGCGCTCTACGAGGAGCTGCTGACGCGAGCCGATCAGGACGACCTCATGGCTGCCGATGTGCGCGGGGAGATCGCTGGAGCCAGAGATGTCGATCGGTAACAGAGGTTTCATCGAGCTCAAGTTCCGCGATCCGGCGTGTGCCCGGGCACTCTCGTCAACGCTCGCGCGCCTCGTCGACGAGATCGGACGCGCGCCCGTGTCCGTTATGCACGTCTGCGGAAGTCACGAGCAAGCGATCGCCAGGTTCGGGCTCCGCGCGGCGCTGCCCCGCGCGCTGAACGTCATCATGGGGCCGGGCTGCCCGGTCTGCATTACCGACGTGCCAGAAGTGGACGAGGGCGTGGCACTCGCGCGTCAAGGCGTGCGCATCGCGACCTACGGGGACATGGTCAAGGTGCCCGGCACGGTGATGTCGCTCGCCGACGCACAAGCTGAGGGCGCGAACATCGACGTGGTGTACAGCGTCGCTCAGGCCGTGGAGCTGGCGCGCGCCATCGCCGAACCCCTCGTGTTCTTCGCCACCGGTTTCGAAACAACTGCGGTGGCCACGGCCGCGGCGGTACTGCAGGGTCCGCCTTCCAACTTCTACGTGCTCTCGGCTCACAAGTACATCCCGCCCGTGATGGAGATCGTGGCGGAGATGCCAGACACGCGTGTCGAAGGCTTCCTCGCGGCGGGGCACGCGGCGACGATCACCGGCTGGGGTGTGTTCGATCCGTTCGTGGAACGCCACAACCTGCCGGTCGTCGTGGCGGGCTTCGAGCCGCTCGACATTCTGGCGGGCCTCGCGAAGCTGGTCGAGCTGATTCGCGACGGGAAGGCGTCGGTGGAGAACATGTTTCCGCGCTGCGTGACGAAAGCCGGCAACCTCGTGGCACAGCGGCAGCTCTGGCAGGTCTTCCGTCCGATCGGCGGCCGCTGGCGCGGCATCGCCCACGTTCCCAACGGCAATCTGCGGCTTCGGGACGAATGGGCGCACGTCGATGCCCGCAAGCGCTTCACCATCGATGTCAACACGCTCTGGGACTTCGCCCCGTCTGTCCTCGTGCAGGAGTGCATCTGCGGAGACATCATGGCTGGGATCAAGTCCCCGACCGACTGCGCGCTCTTCGGCCGGCAGTGTCTGCCACACTCGCCGGTGGGCGCGTGCATGGTCAGCAGCGAAGGCACCTGCAAGATCTGGCATCAGTACGGCGGACACCCCGACCTTGGAGGCTACGGTGACGCAGTCTGTGCTCGATGACCGCATCACGCTGAAGTACGGCGCCGGCGGCCAGGCCATGCGATCGCTGATCCAGCAGGTCTTTCTCGACGGCATGACCCGCGAGTGCCCGGACGGGAACGTCGAGCTCGCAGCGATGGACGACGGCGCGGCGATCAGAATCGGAGACCGATGGCTGGTCATCACTACGGACTCGCACGTCATTCACCCCGTGTTCTTTCCCGGGGGCGACATCGGCCGGCTCGCGGTATCGGGAACCGTCAACGACCTAGCCATGATGGGCGCCACGGAAGTGCTCGCGCTGACCTGCGCGGTGATCATCGAAGAGGGCTTCAGCCGCGAGGATCTCGTGCGCATCCAGCGCTCGATTCGAACGGCCTGCGAGGAAGCCGGCGGCGTCATCGTGGCGGGTGACACAAAGGTCATGGGCAAGGGCGAGCTCGACGGCATCGTGCTGAACACGACGGGCGTGGCGATCACCGATCGCGTGGTGTCAGATTCCGGGCTGCAGCCAGGGGACCGCCTCATCGTCACCGGCACGATCGGCGACCACGGCATGGCCGTCATGGCAGGGCGGCATGGCCTCGCGCTCGAGGGCGATCTTCGCTCCGACGTGGCGCCCCTCAACGGGCTGATTCGCGCTGCACTCGCGATCGCCCAAGGCCGCATCGTCGCCATGAAAGATCCCACGCGCGGCGGTCTGGCCTCGGCGCTGCACGAGATGGCTGAGAAAAGCCATGTCGGCATCATCGTCGATGAGAGCGCGCTGCCGATCACGGCCCAGGTCCGGGCGGCCGGCGAGCTCCTCGGCATCGATCCGATGCATGTGGCCAATGAGGGCAAGGCCGTGTTGGGCGTGCGGCCTGAAGCCGCCGGCGCGGTCCTCGACGCGCTGCGCGCCCATGCGTTGGGTCGTGAGGCGGCGATTGTCGGCATGTGTACGGGAGAGCGGATCGGCGCAGTGATCCTCGACACAGGATTCGGGCGCCGGCTGGTGACCGAGCCCGAGGGAGAACCGCTGCCGCGTATCTGCTGACGGCGGGACGCGGATCGAACACGGATCACGGCGGATCACGTCACGGGACGCGGATCGCGCGGATCACAGAAGGGCATGGAGACCGATGGCGGGATTCGAAGACGCGTGCCGTGCAGAGGACCGAGAGTGGTACGCACCGATGAGAGTCGGCGTTCTCTGCTCGCATCGGGCTCCGGGACTGCGCCATCTGCTCCACGAGGATCCGAACCGCGGCGCGCTGTATGACATCGTCTGCTGCCTGACAAGCGAGGACTCGTTTGCTGAAGGCTCGGTCGCGGCCGCGAACGGAATCCCCGTGATGGCCCATCCGATACACCGGTTCTGCGGGGCCCGCGACTACCGACTGTCGGACCTGACGGGTCGCGCGGCCTACGACGCCGCGATGGTCGAGCGGCTCGCGATCTATCGGCTCGATCTGCTCGTGCTCACGAGCTACCTGTACGTGGTCACCGAACCGATGCTTTCCTTCTTCCGGCACCGAATCATCAACGTGCACCACAGCGACCTCATCCAGCGCGACAAGGCCGGTCGGGCGCGGCTGACCGGCCTGCGGGCCGTTCGAGACGCGATCTTCGCGGGCGAGCGCGAGACGCGGGCGACCGTACACCTCGTCACGAAGGAGCTCGATGAGGGGCCGCCGTTTCTGCGCTCGTGGGCGCTCCCGGTCTCGCCTTTGGCGCACGACGCTCTCGCGTGGAACGCAGAGGATGTGCTGAAGGCCTACAGCTATGCGCATCAGGAGTGGATGATCCGGTCGACGTGGGGACCTCTTCTGGCGAGCGCGCTTGAGTTGATCGCGACCGGGCGGCTGGATCTGACGGCGGTGGCGCGTGCGGCGCCCAACGTCCTCGCCAGGCCGTGGGATCTCGACGCGAGCGGCGCGATCCTGGGCGAAGGCCCGGTGCCCGCTGTGTCGCCGCTCTTAGCGGAGGCCCCCTGACATGGCGACCCCACAGCCGGCTCTGGAACAACATATCCGCACCCGTGTCGTCGACGCGATCGGATACATCACGCTCGATCGCGCCGAGCGCTTCAACTCGCTCGACGTGCGGACCGCACAGGACCTGCGTCGCGCCGGTCTGGCGATGGCGCGCAACGATGAGGTGCGGGTCGTCGTGCTCTCAGGTGTCGACGGCGTCTTCTGCAGCGGCGCCGACCTCAAGTACATCCGCGCCGGCGGTGACGCCGAAGAGCTCGGCTATCTGAGTCCCGCCGCGCGGGACACACCTGTCGGGTACGGAGAGCGCTTCAAGCAGATCCTCGAGTACCTCCACAGCACGATCGCCGAAATCCGCCGTGCGCCGAAGCCGTTCATTGCGGCCGTGGATGGCGTGGCGGCCGCGGGCGGCTTCGGCCTCGCGATGTGCTGCGATCTCGTGTATGCGTCTGAACGGGCGGTATTCGAGTGGGCCTACTCGAAGACGGGGTTGACCGGCGCCGAGAGCTCCACGTTCATGCTCCCGCGGCTCGTGGGATTTCGCCGCGCGATGGAGCTCGCGCTGCTGAACCCGCGCCTTCCGGCACGACGCGCGTTCGAGCTGGGACTGGTCACCGATGTCTTCCCCACCCTCACCTTCGTCGAAGAGGTGCAGCGGGTGGCGAGGGCGCTGTCAGAAGGTCCGACGGCCGCTTTGGGTATCGCCAAGGGCCTGATCAACCAGGCCGCCGGGATGGATCGGCTCGACGTGCATCTCGATCACGAGCTCGACGACCTGACGCGCATCGCCGACGGCGCTGAATTCGCTGAAGGCATCGAGAGCTTCTTTGCCAAGCGGCCGCCGCGCTTCCAACGATAGGAATCATGCACGAGTACTCTATCGTCCAGGCCCTGATCGAACGCGTCGAGGCAGAGGCGCGCGCCCGTCATGCCACCAGCGTGCACCGACTCTCTGTACGAATCGGTGACTTGTCGGGAGTCGACGTCGGCTTGCTCGCGACCGCCTTCACAACGTTCTGCGAGCGAACCATCTGCGAGCGCGCCGACCTCGAACTGCACAGCGTCCCTGCGCGATGGGAATGTCCAGCGTGTGGACGTGAGGTCGGCTCTGGGGCGATGCTGCGCTGTGCAGAATGCGGTGTGCCGGCGCGCCTCTCGACAGGAGACGAAATCGTGCTCGACCGGATTGAAATGGAGGTTTCGTGATGTGCGACACCTGTGGATGCGGCGACCCTGAGCTCGTCGCGGTTGACGTTCACGAAAGAATCCTCGCCGGCAACGACCGGACCGCCGCCCACAACCGCGAGCACTTCCGCGAAAGGGGCGTCGTGGCCATCAATCTGATGGGATCACCCGGCGCTGGCAAGACCGCCGTGCTCGAAGCGACCGCCCGGCGGCTCGACGGGCGGCGCCTGGGCGCCCTCGCGGGGGATCTGGCGACCGACCACGACGCCGCGCGGCTGCAAGCGGCCGGCATCGTCGCGAAATCGATCACCACCGGATCGGCGTGCCATCTCGACGCGGCAATGGTGCATCGCGCCTTGCACGATTTCCCGTGGCGCGAGCTCGATTACCTGTTCGTCGAGAACGTCGGGAACCTGGTGTGTCCGGCAGTTTATGACCTCGGTCAGGCGGTCAACGTGGTCGCGCTCGCGGTCACCGAGGGCGAGGACAAGCCGCTGAAGTACCCCGTCATGTTTCGGAAGGCCGACCTTGTGCTAGTTACCAAGATCGATCTTCTTCCTCATCTGCCTCACGTTCGCGTGGAGCGAATCGCGGAGGCGCTCGCGCGAGTGATGCCGCAGGCGCTGTGTCTGCCGTTTTCGGCACTGACCGGTGAGGGCCTGCAAGGGTGGCTCGCATGGCTCGCGAAAGTGCTGCCGTCGCAGACATCTCAGGATCGCGCGCCGACCGCTCCTGCGCTCGCGGGGAATCGCCTCGAGCCCGGGGTTGTGCAGCAATGAACGCGGACCTTGAAGCCCTCGTGTCGGCCGACGAAGAAGCGCGGGCGCGGTTCGAGGCCGCACGCACGGCGTCGCAGGGCGCGCGTCCAGCGGCCGTTGATGAACGGGAGCGGCGACGCCAGGAGCGCTTCGAGGTGCTTCGGAAGGCGACTGAGGACGCTTCGGGAACCGTCGCACGAGCGGCCCGGCTATTCGATCCGGCTCCTCACGCTTCATCAGGAGCGCCGGGCTGCACGGCTGGGACGGGAGTTGCTGGACAGCAAGCGAGAAGCGGTCCTGCGCGAGCTCATCCAGCGGGTTCGCCGTCGCAACGAGTTGCGCGTATCCGTGAGCCGCGCGCTGGACGAGGCCGTGCGCCGGAAATCATGGCTGGCGACAACGCAGGCGGAGCGACGTCGCTGACAGCTCTCACACCTTGGCCGTCTGGCCGGCGCTCACCTGAGTGACGGACGGCGCCTTTCGATCCGGAACCAGCCTCGGCTCGGCGCCGAGCCAGTACAAGCTGTTCGCCATGATGCAGAACCCCGTCGCGGCGAACACCAGCATCGCGAGGCCCACGAACGCGGGGAAGAGCAGCCACCACGTACTGTGGACCAGCACCAGGACCGACGCGATGGAGAGATTAATCCCCACGGCCAGGTAGATCCGCCGCTCCAAGTACCATCGATCCGTCTGCATGAAGTACAGGTTCCCGGGCGTCGGGCCGCTCGCGCCGAGCATGGGCGTAAAGCCGAACAGATGGAGCACGTTGCCCACGGCGCAGAACCCGGTCAGCGACACGGTGATGGAGGTGAGCCCCAGCCCGATGATCGCCAGGACCCACAGCGGTCGATCGAGTGTCGCCAGCGTTGTGAAGACGAGAAGAATGAGGCCCGCGATCAGCCAGACCGTTCTCTCGATGTACCACCGATGTGTGGGCACGATGTAGATGCCGGAACGTAGTGTCATCGCTATACCTCTCTGCACAGCTGCCGCGTGCCTCGGGGTTTCAGAGCATCTGCCAGTTATCTCCCGGCGCTGGACGTGTACCCGTAGACGGTGAACGCGACCATGTAGGCGATCAGGGCCAGCGACAAGAACGTGAGGAGACGGTTACGTTCGCCGCGAGCGGCGGCCCGATCGAGAAACGGCACGAGTGTGAGGAGCAGTCCGCCGGCGGCGAACGCCAGCACGCCGACCGTCTCACCCTCGACCCCGAGCACGTGGGCTGGCAGCAGCTTCAGCGTCTGGAACATGAACATGAAGTACCACTCGGGCCGAATGCTCGCGGGCGCGGACCCGAAAGGGTCCGCTTTCTCGCCAAGCTCGGTCGGAAAGAAGGCCGCCAGGGAGACGAGGACGGCGACCGCCACGAGCCAGCCGATCAGGTCACGGAGCAGGAAACTCGGCAGAAACGGCATCTTCCGGACGGAAGACCCTCGATCCACGTCGAGCGGGACGCTCATGCCATGTCGCTGCACGAGGTAAACATGCAGGGCGAGGCATGCCGTCGTCAGCGCGGGCAGAACGGCCACGTGAATGCCGTAGAAGCGCGTGAGCGTCGCGCCGGTCACGTCCTCTCCTCCACGCAGGACCAGCCGGATGAAATCGCCAACCACCGGCACTGCGCCGGGGATGTCGGTCCCGACTTTCGTAGCAAACAGCGCCAGAGTGTTCCAGGGCAGCAGGTAGCCCGTGAAGCCGAGCCCGAGCGCCAGACCGAACAGCGCCATGCCTGACAGCCACGTGATCTCGCGCGGCGGCCGATACGCCCTGAGGAGGAGGACGCTCAACATGTGCACGAACAAGGCGAAGATCATGAGATTCGCGGACCAGGCGTGAATCGAGCGCACCAGCCAGCCGAACTGCACTTCGGCCATGAGGAACTGCACCGACTCGTACGCCTCCTCAGCGCTCGGCCGGTAGTACAGCAGGAGCAGGATACCCGTCACGACCTGGACGGTGAAGAGGAAGAGCGTCATCCCACCGAGGTAGTACCAAATCGAGTGGCGATGAATGGGGATTTCCTTCTTCCGCGCGATTGTCCCGAGGTCTGTCAGGCCGATTCTCGCGTCGAGCCAGCGGCGAACGCTCTCGAGGTACATGCGCACCTGGACTCCGTTCCTCAGGAGGTCTTCCTCACGATGATCTCGTCGTTCCGCACGTTGACCGCGAACATCTCGAGCGGTCGCGGCGGAGGCCCCTGGATGTTACGGCCGTTGAGATCGTAGTGCCCGTCGTGGCACGCGCACCAGATGTGCGCGAGGTCCGGTCTGTACTGCACAGTGCAGTTCAAGTGGGTGCAAATCGCCGAATAGGCCCGAAGCTCTCCCCGCGCGGTCCGGATCAAAATAGCTGGACGGTTGCCGAACTTGAAGATGTGCCCGGTGTTTGCCTTCACCTCGCTCGCTTTGATCGGCAGGGTCACGCTGGCCACGCTCGATTCTGCCGAGGCGGGCGGCACGAGGTACCGCGCGATCGGGTACAGCACCGACAGGAGAAAAGCCCCGAGGCTCGTTCCGAGCAGCCAATCAACCATGCGGCGCCTGTTGACGGGGACTCCAGTCGTGGATCCGGTGTGGATGTCGTGCGGGTTGTCAGGGGGCATGACGGTCTCCCGAACGCGGCCCGCGACCGACCGGTCCCGTTGGCCGCTCGATCTGTCGAATCTTCAGGGCCAGCGCGGCAATGAGCGTGAGAATGATGACCACCGACACCGCGAGTCCGCGGCGGCGGAACTGAAGTTCTTCGTGGGCGCGAACCCCGCGCGCGTACGCCCGAGCCGCGGTCGCCCGCCCTTCGCCGACCGGAGCGCTGACGGCGGCTACGGTGAAGGCGTGCACGGCCGCCCGTGCTTTCACCAATGCGTCGAAGGCGCTGTTGAGGTCGAACTGAGCCTGGCTGACCTCGATGCCCGATCGCTCGGCGCGGATCAGCAGGCCGTGCGCGCTCTCGTGCTCGGACCGCAGCGCATCGATGAGCGTGCGCATCTCCATCGCTGTCCGGCCGCGCGCGTCATCCGCGCTGTGGCACGCCGCGCAGGCGGCGCCTTCGCCAACGCCCAGCAGCGCGTCGGTGGCGCGCTGAACGTCATGGTTGCTGTGACACGTCACGCAGCCCGGCGTGCCAATGTCCTTGAAAATGGCGGCATGCCGGCTCGCCCGAAACAGCTCGCCCTGAACGGCGTGGCACTGGCCGCAGACGTTGCCGACCGAGTCGATTCCTGGAGGCACCGCGCCGTGGTTCCCGTGACAGTCGTTGCAGGTCGGTGCCGAGAGGTCGCCGACCTCCGTGAGCGTGTGCCAGTGGACACTCTTCTTGTACAACGCCAACTGGTCCGTCGGAATGGCGTACGGGGCCATGTACGCGGCGTCGGCATGACACCCGCCGCAAGTGTCCACGACGCGCGTCGGATGCACAGTCGACTGCGGGTCCGATGCGGGCCGGATCGAGTGCGGTGAGTGACAACTTGCGCACGTGGCGACTTTGGCGTCATGGTGTTCGGCGAGGCGCCGGCCGTGAACTGACGTCAGGTATTCCGTGAACTGGTCCACGCGGATCGCCGGGTTGTAGCGGCGCATGAGCTCCGCGTCGGCGTGGCAGCGCGCGCAGATCTGGGGAATCCGTTCGCGCGTAGGCTTGCCGATGTATCCGCGTCGCGGGTCCATCGCCTCGACGCCCTCGCGCGACGCGTCGCCACCATGGCACGCGGCGCAGCCGAACCCCTTTTCGCGATGAATGTCGTCGGAGAACAGCGCCACTGGCGCGCTGAGACGCTGCTCGTTCAGCCGGCTGTGACAGACCGCACAGTTGTCCTGCGCGGCCGCGGACTGGGATGGATTCTGCTGGCCGTTGAACGGCAATCCACCCCCGCCGCCAAGAAGCGGCCGGGCGGACGCGACGAGCACGACGATCGCCGACGCGGTCGCGAGCATCCACATCGGCGCGCGGTCGAGGAACATCGCGCCCCTGCTACTTCTTCTTCTTCAAAGTCTGCAGGAACGCGACGAGGGCGTCCACGTCCGCCTTCGACAGCTTGGTGAACGGCTGCATGGCGGGCTGGCGCGTCGCCTTGGCCTTTTCCGCCATCTCCTTGGGCGTAAGGAGCCACTGGCGGATCTCGTCGGCGGTCAACTTGCTGCCGACGTCATCGAGCGGACCTTTCGGGTTCCCTTTCCCCGCAACGGCATGGCAGAGGGAGCACTTCTGCTCACTGAACACCGCCTTGCCACGATCGACCGCTTTCGCATCCTGTCCCAGCGCGGGTCGAGCGAGCCCGGTGAGTAAGAGCGCGAGCAACAGAACGCAGGACAGCTTCATCGACATCCTCCAGAAGTACGCAAGCACAGTGCCGGCTCATTCGATCACGTGACACGACTCGCAATCCTGACGAATGGTGACACCGTCGCGGGTCTTGTGATTCTCGTCGTGGCAGCGAAAGCACCCTGACGACGTGGTGTGTCCGAGCTGACTCGGATACGTGCCCCAGCCGATCATCATCGAGGGGAACACGTTGTGGCGATAGAGCGACTGCGTCACCCCGATAGCCGTGCGCAAGTCGCCCTCCTCGAAACCGTGCGGCAGCCGGGCGCTCAATGCATCGCGGATCGTTCGCTCGATCTGCGGGAGGGCGACCTCGTGGCTGGGATACGTGGCGCGCAGCGCTCTGACCGCCTCGCGGCGGATAAAGGGAATCTTCGGATTGATCAGTCCGGCGCCGAGCGCGGCATCCACGGCGCGCTCGGGCGTGCTTCCGAACGTGTGGGCCGGGCGGCTGTGGCAGTCGAGGCAGCCCATGCGCCGGCGGGGTTTGCCTTCGAGCTCCGACGGCGTCACACCGTCGGCGAAATACTCGCGAGTCTTGCCGTCTGAGGTCGTCACGCGGATATACGGGATCTTCTCGCGTTCGTCGTCCAGGGCGACGTACTCGACGAGGTTCGCTCGATTCATGTGCCAGTGAATGCCGGTTCCGCTCCCGGTCCCTGAAACCGGGCCGCCAACGTGCAGTCGGACCGTGGTCTTCGTCTGGGTGTTGGCCTCATCATCGGCGTGCTCGTAGAAGACCTTGATCTTGTCGCCGATAAACCGAGCCGGCGCGTGACAGTGCTCACAGGTAGACTGAACGTCGGGCATGCCCTCGATCGGCGTGGGAATAGGGCGGCTGTACCTGCCAGTGACGACCAGCCCGAGCTGGCGCGTGCCGTTAAACTTCGCGCTCAGAAATGCCCCGGCTCCGGGTCCCACATGACACGAGACACAGAGAATACGCGCGTGGAGCCCGTTCTCATGCGCCACGAATTCAGGCCCCATCACGTCATGGCACACCTGGCCGCAGAATGCTCGCGACTCGCTGTACTCCACCGCGCCGAAGCTGGCCGTCGAGATGATGGCGAGGTTCACGAGCGTCGCAGCAGCGACGAATCCCAGCATGCGCCGAGTTACCGGATCTCTTAAATCCAGTTTCGGCCAAGCCGGTGCGGGAGCGTCAATCCGCCTTCGGCGGCGCTCGAACCACAGGCCGATGGGTATGAGCAACAACCCGACGACGAACAGCGCCGGAACGAGGACGAAGATGACGATGCCGACGTAGGGATTGTGAAGAAACCCCATCAGCTCGAGCGCGATGAGGAACAGGAACAGCAGCGCGCTCGCAGTCGTCAGCGCCACTCCGATCGCCGAGATCCAGTTGCGCAGGGCGGCAGCCAGAAGGCTTCGCATGAGCGGGCTCGCTACTTCTTCTTCAGGCTGAGCATGTAGGCCACGAGCGCGTCGACATCCTCCTTCGGGAGGTTCGGGTACGCTCTCATCGGTGGCTTCCTTTCAGCCTTGGTCTTCTTGGTCATCTCCGCCGGATTGACGATCCACAGACGAATGTCTTCGGCGCTCAACCGCGTTCCCACCTCGTCCAGCGGTCCTTTCGGGTTACCTTTTCCGGCGATGGAATGGCAGACGGAGCACTTCTGGTCGGCGTAAACTTTCATACCCCGCTCGACCTGCTTGGCATCCTGTGCCGAGGACACGCTGGCGATCGACAACACCGCGGCGAACGCCGTAACGGACGTCGCATTCATGTTTTGTGTCCCTACCTGTGACCGTGAATCGAGGGTGCCGGAATTCCGGCAACCTTCAATCGTTCGCGCGTCTCCTGAGCACTTTGAATCTCGCCCCTTCCCTCATCGCTCTCGCCAGGGAGCAGGAATCAGCACAGGGATTCGTCTCCGCTGCCGTCAGCTCCTCCCATTCATCGTCCAGCCCAATGATCGCATTCGTGGCGGCAGCGATTTGGTCGGCGCCCGCACCCGCGAAGCGTCTTTTCAGCACGGCGACGATCTTCTCACGATCGAGCATTGCGTGCCACGGAGTTGACGTCGAAGAGGGCCGTCCACGTCTGCGTCGCGCAGGCCGTCGCCGCCATCCAGCAATGCCGATGCCAGCGCATGACGACGCATCGGCGCGCGCGTTTGCGCCCAGTTCCTCGAGCCGGCGGCCAGCACAACGACTCGCTGCCGGAATTCCGGCAGCGGAGCGAACTCGGGCCGGGCGCGCCACGCAGGCTCGGAGGACTCGCTCGAGCGCGACCCGGGCAGCGTCGTCACGGTCTTTGGCAAAAAGCCGAGCCCCCTGGTTCAGAGCAGGCAGGGCACGTTGCTTGCGAGAGATGGTGGTCTCAGAAATGCGTTGCGACAGGTGAAGACGCGCCGATGCTGGCGATTCTGCTGTTGGGCGGCGAATGGACGCCGCTCGAGCGTATCAGTCTGACCGAAGGACCGTTTCTCGAACGCCTGATGCTGATGAACATCTCGCTGCTCGTATTCAACAGGCTGCCCGCCTTTCCCATGGACGGCGGCCGGGCGCTGCGCGCGATTCTTGCCACGCGTATGCATGGCGTACGGGCAACGCAGATTGCTGCCAGGCTCGGCTGCTCGCGCCCTGAGCGAGTACCGAGCCGTCGAGGCACGACCACAGCCTTGGTCAGCGGGAGAGTGGAGGTTCTTCGTCAGAGAGCGCGCGGGCTGCCCCTTGAAATTGTCCCGGCCACGGCCAAAACAACAAGAGGGATGGCTACGTTGTGCAGCCACCCCTCTGACCGTCACCATCGACGTTGCCGGACTAAGCGTCCGATGCGTGCTGAGAGAGTGCCTCAGCCTTGAATCTCGACGGTGCGTTTCTTCACCTCAGGGACCGGAATCGTCGGGATCGCCACTTCGAGGACCCCGTTCTTGAACGTCGCTCGCGCCGCTTCGGCTTTCACGTACTCGGGAAGCGGGATGCGGCGATAGAATGCTCCATAGTTGCGTTCGGTGCGATAGACACCCTCCTTCGTTCCCTCCTGCTCGAGCTTGCGCTCTCCCTCGATCGTGAGCTCGTCGTGGACCACTTGGACCTTCACGTTCTCTTTCGTCAGGCCGGGAAGGTCAGCGCGCACGAACAGCGTGTTGTCGTGCTCGAAGATCTCGATATCGGGCGACCAGCCACCCAAGTAGGGCTCAGTCAGTCCCAGAAAGCCGGGCTTGATCCCGAAGGCCCGATCGATTTCCTCGGTCAGACGACGCATGTAGGGGAAGGCGTTCCCCCAAAACGACAGTTCGAAGGGTTCGCGAAGCGCGACGCCCTTCTCGTCCTTCTTCTTCAGGAGTGTCGTCATAAGTCAACTCCTTTGGTATGAAACCGCGATAAACACTGCGTGGTTCTGGCGTGTGGCATCCGTCGGTCGGTCACAGGCTCTGTCGGACGTCCTGACAAATGAAAAGCAACTGTGGTGCCAGCGCCCCTCGGCGAAGAGTGCTGAATGCGTTGAGGTTTCCCACCGACTTCGCCGGCCAGGCGTCTCCTGGTGCGGGATCTTCCCCAGCGCGAGGGAAGAACTTCGCGAGGCTGAGGATGGCCTCGTCGAATCCCGCTTCTGTCGGTTCCCGTTCACGCGGCGCTCGATGTCGCTCGGATCTGGTGTCCACGTTCGAATGCGTCAGGCGCCGGGCACGTGCAGCCTTTTCAGGATCTGCGGACATGCCGATAGAACGCTCCACGACGTCGTGATTACCGATCTTCGCCTCGCGTGGCGGATGTTCGTGCGCGGTCGCGGAGCGTCGCTCCTGACCGTCGCAATGCTTGCCGTTGCCATGGCCGGACACCTTCACACGATCGGGACCGCCTTCAGTGAACTGCACTGCGCTGAAGCGCTCCCGCCAGCCGAGAAACCCTGCGACGAGAAACACCCACGCCATACCGGCCAGCATCGCCGGCACGACCGGCATGAAGATCGTGCATCGAAGAGGCCGACATCGATCATCAATCCGAAATAGACAATGGCAAACATGATCAGCACAGTTACGGGGCCAACCCGCGCAACCCCTTCAAGGGTGTAAGCACCGAGAGCCGATTCGAATCCGCCCGCCACCGCCGCGGCTACCGGGACGAGCACCAGGGCCAGGCCGATGCGCGCAACTCTCCGCGTGGGAACGCCCCGCAGAGCTCTGTGCTCAAGAGGCGCGCAGCTCGCTATGGTGGAGCCAGCTCCACAAGAAGAGCGCCCCGACAACCAGCAGGGGACCTGAAATCACGAGCATCCAATCGATGTGCCCCCTAGCCATCGTCACCGCGTACGCAACGGCAAGACCGATGAACGCCACGCCCCCGATCCACTCCCACCGGCACGACGCGCCGACCAGCGCCAGCAGCACGAAGGCCGGGATCAGGTGAACGAGGAAGTCGGGAACCGCCTCGAAGAATGACTGGCCTTGGCTGAATGCGTCGAGCGCGAACATGCCTATGAACACACTCACCAGGATGCCAAGAATACGTGGACTCCACAGCAACACCCGGCCGGATGTAGTAGCCATGAGATTGCCTCCATGCTCAGTATGGAATCCCAGCTGTCGAAAGTCGTGAGCGCAGGCTGAAAAACCCTGTCCGTGACGCGGCGCTGACCGCGCATCTCTCACGCCCTCGTCTTCAGCGCGTCCGCACGCAGGAAGACCAAGGCGAGCGCTAGCCACAGCAAAGCCCTGAGCCAGTCGTGCGACCGGAGGGCATCGAGCAGCGACATCCCAAAGAAGAGCAGGAAGATGGTGACGTTCGCGCCAAGCTTGAGAGTCTTCACAGATGCCTCCTGGAGCAGAACGAAGGCCTGGCGCACTCGACAGCAAGCGAGATGCCCGGGCCATGACGAACCTCCAACCATCCGAATCGTGATTCCGCGTTGAGCGCACGCGACGGTCCGCGCAGCACCACCCGCTCGTCAATGCAACGTCGGCGGCTCGGGAAGCGCCTCCCAATGCGGGCAGTTCTCGCAGTCCTCTTCGGTCACGCCTCGCCGTTCGCCGCAGTGGACGCAGACCCATAGCTTCTCGGGCTGCAGGTGGTCCTCCACGCCGCATACGCGATAGCCAGGCCGACTCCATCGGCAATCCCAAATTGTTTGCAGTGCTGCTATCGCGATCATGGCATCTGCTCCTTCTACCGCACTCAGGCTACACGACGCCGGCGGTGGCCAGCATGGCCGAACCTCCCGATCGGGAGGCAACCGACACTTCGGCAGCCCTGGACGGCACATGCCGTGCCAGCGATTTACCTAGACAAACTCGAGTAAGGCACCATGCGCACGCGCCGTAGACGTGGATTGGTCCGCACCTGCCCGAGATTTTTCGCACAGGTCAATCACAGCGTCTTCCGACGTGCGCACTGGCGGGCGTGCACACCGGTGCATCATGCGAGGCCACATTCGGGCGTAAGCGGAACGCGGCTTGCCGCGTGGACCTGTGGACATGGTCCCCGCTTTCGTAGATGAAATCCGAGCACACGACCGCTGGCGGGGCAGCCTGCATGGCGGCGCCGCCGACGGCCAAGGAGAGCGTGGCGACGAGCAGCGACGCCGGCAACCCACCCAGTAGTCTCGGCGCCGCTAGACCGGGAGCTCCCATCCCTTGCGGTAACTTCCCTCGATCAACGGCTGCGCCTGCGGCACGTTGGCGGCGCGCATGCTCTCGCCGTCCCACTTCACGACCTTGCCCGTCCGGAGCGCCAGCGTGCTGAGGAGGACAAACTCAGTGAGTCGCGCGCCGTACTCGAAGTTGCTGCATGCCGGTGTGCCGCCTTTGCAGGCCTGAAGCCAGTCGGCGTGGTGGCCGGCCACTCGGGGGAGGGTCTTCGGCGGGCGTGTGTACGAACGGTGCAGTTCCATCGGCAGCAGGCGCGGCATCCCCGACCATCCGGCGCACGTCAGGATTCCCTTGTCGCCGACCAGCATGAGGCCATCGTTCCCGTCGCCGAGGCGCTGGACCGGGTCGTCGGGGTCGATCCCGAGCGGCGTGGGCGGCCTGAGGCCGTTGTCGTACCAGAACAGCGTCAGCGGTCCGCGGTTTCCCCGCGCTCCGTACCGATAGGTGACCAGGTTGCTGCCCGCGATCACGTCCGGGTCGACGAAGGAGGCCCGAGCTTCTACGGTGTCGGGCGCGTCCAGGCCGAGCGCGTTGAACGCGGGGTCGAAGTGGTGCGGCGCCATATCGGGCATGGTGCCGTTGCCGAAGTCCCACATCCATCGCCAGACGAAGGGGGCCAGCTTTCCGCTGTAAGGTCGTGCTGCCCGGGGGCCGAGCCAGAGGTCCCAGTTGAGCGCAGCAGGCTTGACGGCCGGGCCCTCGCCCGGCCAGACGCCCTCGGCGGTACGAGGCGTGCCGCTCCACGCGTGCACTTCCCGCACCGGGCCGATCGCGCCGTCCTTGATCCACTCGACGGTCTGGCGGTGGCCCTCACTCGAGCGGCCGTGGTTGCCCATCTGCGTCGCCACCCCTGTCTCCTTCGCGACGCGCGCCACGATGCGTGCCTCACGAACGTTGTGCGTGAGCGGCTTCTCGCAATACACATGCTTCCCCGCCTTCATCGCGAGGATCGATACGAACGCGTGCAGGTGATCGGGTGTGGCGATGAGGACGGCGTCGATCGCCTTTTCCTTCTCGAGCATGACCCGGAAGTCCTCGTACACGACACAGTTGTGATTCGGAGTCTTGCCGGAGTAGTGCGCTTCGACTTCCGCCTTCACCGGGCCCCGTCCCGATTTGCCGCCGTAGTACCACTTGGACATGTCCCACTCTTCGGCTGGGTCGGCGAGCGCGATGATCTGGCAGTCCTCTTCCTGGAAGAGCGCGCGCGCGTTGGTTCGTCCCTGGCCGCCGGCCCCAATCAGCGCCACGTTCACCTTGTCGCTCGGGGCGACGAACTGCGTACCGCCGAGCACGTGCCGAGGCACGATGGTGAATGCGGCGGCGGCGGTCGTCGTCGCGATGAACTCGCGTCGGGTACCCATCTTCGGCGTCATGGCGCATCCTTTAGGGCAGCGGGTGTGGCCGGGTCGTCCCGCATCATAGACCTATCGCGGGCGCCGGCGCTCAGGCCGCCGTAGTAGTAGGATCGGGAATGCCCGTGAGGCCAGTTCAGCGCCTTGCCCGGAAACCACAGCTTCCCGTCTCGAGGACCTCGATGGCGCATCACCCCTTCGCCTGTTCCGTGTTGCTGACTCTCGCCCTGGCGCCCCTCGGCGCGCAGCCGGATCCCGGCAAGGAAGAGCTGAAGCTGAAGCTCCCCAAGCCCATGTTTATCGGCACGCCGACCAATCTTCGGAGCCCCAACCTCGAAAAGATCACGGGCAAGTCGCGCGGACCGTTCTACGTTCCGACAGGCACCGTCCTGCTCTCGCTCAACAAGAAGGTCACGTCGAGCGACAGCCAGCCGGTCATCGGCGAGCTGGACATGATCACGGATGGGGAGAAGGGCGGCGGCGATGGGTACTTCGTCGAGCTCGGGCCGACGCCGCAGTGGGTGCAGATCGATCTCGGTGCGTCGCGCGCGCTCCACGCCGTCCTCCTCTGGCACTATCACAGCCAGGCGCGCGTCTACCGCGACGTCGTCGTCAGGCTGTCCGACGATCCGGCCTTCAAGGCCGGCGTGACGACGGTCTTCAACAACGACCATGACAACTCCGCGAAGCTCGGGGTCGGGACCGACAAGGAGTACATCGAGGTCGCCGAGGGCAGGCTCATTGACCCGAAGGGCGTGAAGGCGCGGTACGTCCGCCTCTACTCCAACGGGAACACCACGAACGACCTGAGCCACTACGTCGAAGTCGAGGTCTACGGCTCGCCGAAATGACCCGCGCGAGCTACGGCGCGGCAGGCGCGGCGGTCATCGTCGCGATCGCGCTGGCTCTCGGACTCACGCTGCGGCTGGTCCGTCTGGACGTCCGGCCGATGCATCACGACGAGGCCAACCAGGCCGTCAAGTTTGGCGCGCTGCTGGAGCGCGGCGACTACGCCTACGATGCTCACGACCATCACGGCCCGACGCTCTACTACCTGACGCTGCCCGTCGCCTGGCTTCGCGGCCAGGCAACGCTGGCCTCGCTCGACGAGTGGACCCTGCGCGGCATGCCGGCGGCGTTCGGCACCGCGACGATCCTGCTGCTGCCGCTGCTGCTGCCGGCCGGTATCGGCCGTACGACGGTCGCGGCTGCCGCGGTGTTGATGGCGCTCTCTCCGGCGATGGTCTTCTACTCGCGGATGTACATCCAGGAATCGATGTTCGCCTGCTTCGCGCTGACGTTCGCGTTCGCGATCGGACGCGCGACGACGGAGCGCGGAGTGCGGTGGCCGGTCCTTGCCGGCATCGCGGCAGGCCTGACCGCCGCGACCAAGGAGACGTCGGTCGTCGTCATCCCCGCGTCTCTGGCCGCTTGCGCCCTTGCGTGGCGGTCGCTGGGATCCACGCGGCCGTCCGTCGCGCCGGCGAACGCACGGTGGTGGAGAGCCCCGCTCGTCGGCCTCGTGACGGGCGCGGGGATCGCGGCGCTCTTCTATTCGTCCTTCCTCGCTCATCCGGGTGGCGCACGCGAGCCGTTTCGGGCCGCCGCCACATACTTCCAGCGCGGCGTGGATCCCGCTGGCCACGTGCACCCGTGGCACTACTACCTCGGCCTCCTCTCGTGGTCGTCGTCCGGTGGCCTGGTGTGGACCGAGGCGTTAGTACTCGTCCTGGCCGCGGTCGGTGCGGTGACGGCGTGCACGCCGCCCGATCCATCGCGGCCCGAAGCGGCGTTCTGGCGCCGATACCTCGCGGCCAACGCCGCCATCACCCTCACGATCTTTTCCGCCATCCCGTACAAGACGCCTTGGAACCTCCTCCCCTTTTACGCCTTGACCATCGTGGCCGCCGGAATCGGTGTCTCGGCGCTCGCGCAGGCGACGACGTCCCGTCGGGTTCACGTGTTGCTGGCTGTCGTGCTCGCGATTGCCTCCGGTCACCTGGGATGGCAGGCGTGGCGGGCGTCGGTCGTCTACGCGTCGGACCCGCGCAATCCTTACGTCTACGCGCAGACAGTCCCCGATGCGGTCCGGATGGCGGCGCGCATCCGCGACCTGGCCGCCCTGCATCGCGAGCGCGAGCAGATGCCGGTAACGGTAATCGCGCCGCCCGACGAGCAGTGGCCGCTACCCTGGTATCTGCGGACGATGACGCGGGTGGCGTATTGGACGGACGCGAAGGACGCACCCGACCTGAATGCGCCGGTCATCGTGTCGTCGATTGGTCATGTGGAGATGCTCGACGCCGCCCTCGGCGATCGCTACGTCTCCGAGTTCTTCGGGCTCAGGCCCGACGTCCTCCTGACGCTCTACGTCGAGCGCGGGCTGTGGGAGCGCTTCCTGTCCCGTGCCGCGCTGGGCGGAAGCTGAGCCAATCCGATTTTCCGCTGCGCGGCGGTCTAGCTCGGATACATTGGTCGGGCGCGCGGCGCGCCTTTGTGAAGGAGATCGCACGATGGCCAAAGACACAACTCCTCGCGACGTTTCACGCCGGCAGTTCGTGGGCACGGTGGCTGCCACCGCCGCGGGCCTGACGATCGTGCCGCGGCATGTGCTGGGCGCCGGCTTCCAGGCGCCCAGCGACACGGTCAACGTCGCCATCGTCGGCTACGCCCAGAACAATGCCATGGGCACGAACAACCTGCGCAACGTCGCGAAGACCGACAACATCGTGGCGCTCTGCGATTGCGACGAGAGCGAGACGGCCAAGGCGGCGCGGGAGCGCCAGGGGACGACGCTGGACAAGTTCCCGAAGGCGACCGAGTACAAAGACTTCCGCGTGATGCTCGAGAAGCAGAAGGACATCGACGCCGTGCTCGTCGCGACGCCCGATCACACGCACGCCGTGATCGCGATGGCCGCGATGCAACTCGGTAAGCATGTCTACGTGCAGAAGCCGATGACGCGCACCGTCAGCGAGGCGCGGGCGCTGACCGAAGCGGCCCGGAAGTACAACGTCGTGACGCAGATGGGCAATCAGGGACGGTCCGAAGAGGGCTTGCGCCTGATGCAGGAGTGGTTCGATGCCGGCGCCATCGGCCAGGTGCGCGAGGTGCACTGCTGGACGAACCGCCCGATTTGGCCGCAGGGCATGCCGCGGCCGACGGAGGAACAACCAGTGCCGGACGGCCTGGACTGGGATCTGTGGACCGGCCCGGCGCCGGTGCGCCCCTTCCACAAGACGTATCACCCGTTCGGCTGGCGTGCCTGGCAGGACTTCGGGGCCGGCGCGATGGGCGACATGGCGTGTCACGTGATGGACGCGTCGTCTTCGATCCTGAAGTTGGGTGCGCCGACGAGCGTCGTCGCGTCGCTCGGCTACAACTTCCTGCCGCCAGCACCGGGACAGCGCGGCTACGGCCAGCGCGTGCAGTACAACGACAGCTATCCGCCCTCGTCGGTGATCCATCTGTCGTTCCCGGAGCGCGGCAAACTGCCGCCGGTGAAGCTGCACTGGTACGACGGCGGCCTGCTGCCCGAGCGGCCCGAGGATCTCGAACCGGAGCGGAGGCTGCCGGAGTCGGGCACGATCTTCGTCGGGGACAAGGGCAAGATGATGTGCGAGACGTACTCGGAGAGTCCGCGCCTCATCCCGGAGTCGGCAATGCAGGCCTTCCAGCGTCCACCGCGGACGCTGCCGCGGGTGCCTGACGGGCGCGCGGGCCACGAGCGGAACTGGCTCGATGCGATCCGCCAGAAAGGGCAGGCGATATCGCACTTCGACTACGCCGGCCCGTTCACGGAAACCGTCCTGCTCGGCAACATCGCGCTGCGTTACCCGGGCCAGCGCCTGCTGTGGGACGCGGCGAACATGAAGGTCACCAACGTGCCTGACGCCGACCAGTACGTGCGGCACACCTATCGTCAGGGCTGGTCGCTCTAGGATCGGTTGCAGCTCTCCGCCCGGCGGACGTCGTTGGCGGCATCCGCTTCAGGCTGGCTTTTCTCATGCGTGCCGATGCACCGGACGTCGACGGCGGAATCGGGATCGCCGAGCCTCGCGAGCTTGGCGATCTTCGGCGTTACTCGCACGAGGCCATGAACACCGTGTTCGAGGTGTACGCCGCGCACGGCGACGAGCGCTACGCCGCGCAGGCGGCGCAGGCGGCCTTCGCCGTCGTGGACCGCCTCGAAGGCGAGTTGAGCCGCTTCCGGTCCAACAGTGACATCACCCGGCTCAATCACCTGACGGCGGGAACGAGCGCACGCGTCGGCGAGGCCGCGCTCGAATGCCTCCTCATCGCGCGGCATTTGTATGACCTGACCGACGGCGCGTTCGACGTCGCAATCGGCACCGGGCTGCCGGCGCTCGAGATCGACGCCGATGCGTTCGCGGTACACGCGGCGGCCAGCGGCGTTCGGCTCGATCTCGGTGGCATCGGCAAGGGGTACGCGGTGGATCTGATGGCGGAACTGCTGGAGGAGTGGGGCCTCACCCGTGCGTTCGTCCACGGGGGCTTCAGCTCCGCGCTCGCACTCGAGGCGCCGGCGGGCAGCGACGGATGGCCGCTGACGCTGAGCGATCCCCGCGAGCCCTCGCGGGTCTTCTCCCGACTCACGATGCGCCAGGCGGCGCTCAGCGCGTCCGGCGTGCGCAAGGGCGACCACATCCTGGACCCGCGCACAGGCGTGCCGGTGCGCGGGCGGCTCGCGGCCTGGGTCGCGCTGCCGCGGCCAGCCAGGCCAGGCGTCGACCGAGCTGCCGACCCCGGGCGCAGGCTCGCGCCTGCCGCTGTCGCGGACGCGTTGACGACCGCCTTCATGCTGCTGGGTGTCGATCAGATCGCGGCCTTGTGCGAGCGCAGCCCTGGCCTCGAGGCGTGGGTCCTCCCTGACGGAGCATCCTCGGGCACGGCGGACCTGCTCCACTTCATCGGTCCTGCGCCGGCCTCTACGGTGGGAACGCGTGGCTCCTGAACGGATCCGCGGGCCGAGGTTCACGGTAAGCGCGCGAGTATACTCGCGCGGGTCGTATTACACGCGAGCGCCGCGCCACGAAAGCGGTCAGGCGAGCGGACGCACGACAGCGGGAGGCGACTGATGGCGGACGAGGACGACAAGGGGAAGCGCAAGACGCCCGCTGCGGCCGGCGCGCCACCGAAGCTGGATCGGCGCGATCTGCTGATGGGGCTATCCACGGTGCCGGCGCTCGGACTCTTCGGCTATGCCTGGAGCCGGCAGCAACAGTCTCGCCGCGGCACCGAGGCGACGGCCGCCACGACGCGCCCCGCCGCGGACCTGCAGGAGATCAACGTCGCGCTCCTCGGCGCTGGCGCCCAGGGTCAGGTGCTCATGGAGGCGATGCTCCGCATCCCGGGCCTGCGCTTCCGCGCGGTGTGCGACATCTGGACCGAGTACAACCTGCGCCGGGTCGTCAACACCCTCAAACGGTTCAAGCAGGAGCCGAACGGCTACGAGGACTACCGCGAGATGCTCGACAAGGAGAAAGAGCTCGACGCGGTGATCGTCGCCACGCCCGACTTCTGGCACGCGCAGCACACGATTGAGGCCCTGAAGGCCGGCAAGCACGTGTACTGCGAGAAGGAGATGTCCAACACGCTCGAGGGCGCCCGAAGCATGCTGCTCGCGCAGCGCGAGACCGGCAAGCTCCTGCAAATCGGCCACCAGCGCCGCTCGAACCCGCGCTACATCCACGCCTATCAGAAGCTGCTGGGCGAGGCGAAGCTGCTCGGGCGGATCGTGACCGTCAACGGGCAGTGGAACCGTGCGGTGGCGCCAGACCTCGGAGCCCCGGATCGCTACGCGATTCCGGCGGCCAAGCTGAAGCAGTACGGGTTCACGGACATGCAGCAGTTCCGCAACTGGCGTTGGTACAAAGGCCTCGGCGGCGGACCGATCGTGGATCTCGGATCGCACCAGATCGACATCTACAACTGGTTCCTCGGCGCGAACCCCTCAGGCGTGATGGCCAGCGGCGGGCTGCTCTACCACGACCCGAAGACGCACCAGTGGCACGACACGGTCATGGTCATCTACGACTACGACACCCCGCTCGGCCCCGCCAAGGCGTACTACCAGACGCAGACCACCAACGGCAGCCAGGGCTACTACGAGAGCTTCATGGGCGACCAGGGGACGCTCCTCATCTCCGAATCTGAGCTGAACTACCCGGGTCAGTTGTACCGCGATCCGAACGCGCCGGTCTGGGATGAGTGGGTCCAGAAGGGCTACATCAGCGCTCCCAAGGAGCTGGAGGCGAAGCAACAGACCGGATCGGGCGCGGTTGCCGACGTGCGCGAGTCGGTCGCCCCTGATCAGCACGCCGTCCCGGTGTCGCTGCGCGATCCGTACCACCAGCCGCATTTGCAGAACTTCTTCGACGCCGTACGCGGCAAAGCCGCACTCAACTGTCCGGCCGAGATCGGCTACGAGAGCGCGGTCAGCGTCCTCAAAGTCAACGAGGCAATCGACGCGAAGTGCCGGCTGCCGTTCACGCCCGACGACTTCAGAAGCTAATGGAGCCGGCGATGGAAGCAACGACGTTCGTCCGTGCGCCGATGATCGCGATCACGGCGCTGCGAGTTCTGGTCGGGTGGCACTTCCTCTACGAAGGCCTGACCAAGCTGACGGCCCCGTCGTGGACGGCGGCGGGCTATCTGAAACAGGCCAAGGGGCCGGTCGCCGAGCAGTTCAGGTGGCTCACCACTCGGCCCGACCTGCTCGCCAACGCGGACCTGATCACGATGTGGGGGCTCACGATCGTCGGCGTCTGCCTGATGCTGGGTCTCTTCACGCGGCTGGCGAGCCTGATCGGGATTGGCTTCATCCTGCTGTTCTATCTCGCCGCCCCGCCTTGGATCGGGTACTTCTACGCGATCCCCAGTGAAGGCAGCTACCTCATCGTCAACAAGAACCTCGTGGAACTGTCGGCGCTCGTCGTCATTCTGCTCACGGGCAGCGGCCGCTTCGCAGGGCTCGATCGGATCCTCCACGGCTTGATCCGGCGCAAGCCGCGGCTCGCCGCGGCCTGACGTGCAACTTCAGCGCTCGGCGTCGCGCCCGAAGGATCCGGGGCTGTGCTCCCGCTCGGGCTCACGCCGCAGGGAGTCTGCGCTCTACCGCGTCAGCTCGCGCGCGGCACACGGCGAAGAGCAGCCAATGGACGCGCTGCCACTGCCCCATCTGGGTCCAGGGCTCGATGGGCGGCGAGACCATGGTCAAGAGTTGGAATCGCGTCTTTCAGAACGTGTCTGCCAGCGCGACGCCGGCCATCAAGCCAGACGCTGCCGACCAGGGGTAAAAAGATTGGAGTACTGACGCTGCAGAACATGACAATCCACGCGTCACTGCGACGCTCAGAAGCCTGGAATTGAAGACACGAACACCGCCGGCCGCTCCCAGGGCCAGGCAGCCGAAGAGGGTGTCTGGGCGTACGCCGGTGCCACGACCAGCGCGATCGTCCACCACGCCAGGCGCATACAACCTCCCAATCGCGTCATCGCACAAGCACCGCAGGTTCCGACACGCCTCGGCGTCGATCACGCGACCGGACGCGTCAGTGGTCACGCGGACGACGACCGCCCCGTCGACCCGCCCCGCCAGCGCCTCAGGCGGATACGTCAAATCCACGAACACGTCCGGCCCATTCCGGGGCCAGAGCTCTGAAAAAGGTTCTGTGCATACACCGGAGCCACGACGAGCGCGGACTTCTGCAGGCGCTCGCCGGACACGCTGATGTCCACTCTGTTGTCGAATCTCCGGGCGTCCGCGCCGTCGGTGCGGATCTGGGCCACGATCACGTCGAGTGCGTCGCTCGACGATTCCGCCTGGCACATCGCCTGGAAACCGCCGGCAGGTGTCCAGCGTACGTTCGACTTGCGAGACCGCGCGCTGTCCGTCTCGGCGGTGCACGGCAAGGGCTTCGAGGCGCAGGGCCGGGTGTATGGCCACGTGATGGATCCGCGCGCGGGCGCGCCGATGACGGCCGCTCGGGCGGTTGCAGTGGTGGGAAGCGCTTCGCTCGAATGCGACGCGCTTTCGACGGCGCTACTCGTGCTCGGCCCGGACTGGCTGGCCGAATTCGGTCGCCGCTTCCCGCACTTCGAGGCAGTCGTCGTCTGAGCCGGCCCGCTTGTCTATGCGCGACATCCGGATCCTCGATCGTTGCGCCAGAAGGTTCAGCGGATCGGTTGGCCGTACGGCTGCCGAAGCGCAGTCAAGGGCCGAACGATGAGATAGAGCCTCGTTTGGGGCGGACAAGGCGACGCTTTCGGGCCGCGGCCGCGACGGCGGTCGGGAACTGTTCCAAGGCCTTCATGGCCTCTCCCTTGACTGCATACCCGCTTCCTCGCGATAGTTGGTCGTCGAGGTACGCATTGAGGAGCTGCTGTGCTGCTGTTATAGACGTCCCGAGCCTGGGGCGAAGACGGGAATCCCCGCTTCAACGGGCTCGGTGGCCCAGCCGTTGCACCATTGGGAGTGAGGAGGGTGTGCACGATGGCGAAAGTAAGAGTGTCCAGCGAAGTAAAGGCTCCAGTGGATCAGGTGTTCAGACTCTTCACGGATATCGAGCATGCTGCAGAGCGTGTCTCGGGAATCAAGAAGATCGAGATAATGTCAACTGGTCCCATCAACCTGGGTTTTCGATGGTGCGAGACCCGCGAGGTTCTAGGACGCCTGGACGACGCCGAGATGGAGATAACGTCGTTCGAGGCGAATCACACTTACACGGTGACCCACCATAAGGGTAGTGTGCGCATCGATACCGTCTTCACGTTTGAGCCGGTTCCCGCCGGCACCAAGGTCAGTGTCGAGTTCGAGCTGAACAGCCAGGGGCTGCCGCCGGGGCTGCTGTTACCGCTTGAATGGGCGATTGGCGGCAAGGTTCGCCACGTGCTCAGCGACGATCTGGCCGACCTCAAGGAGTCGATCGAGCACGTCGTTAGGTCGTAGCGCGAGATCAGCTGTCCCTGCCAAGAAGGTGGTATGCCCTTTTCGCGTTTGCGGTTGACGACGTCTGGCTGATATCGTCCAACCCGTATTCGCGCGACCTGATTATCGATTCAACCTGAACGAGGATCTCGATGCCCTGTCGAGCCGAGCTCCTAGATAGCGCCGCGATCACGCGAGCGTGCAGCGCGGCGCCGGAATGTCGAGCGGGTCCTCATCCACACGCCGGAGGAGCTCCGACAGCAAGCCGCCCTTGAACGCGCTCTGCTTCAGATGACTGATCCCCGTCGGCGCCTCGAATTCGGGACAGATGACAGAGACGATCTCGTCCTCGAGATTGGTCACTCGCGTGACGTTCCTCTGCAAGACACAACACCACATCGAAGTAAGTGCCATAAGCTCACCCGCGGCTCGCTCGAGCCCCAGTTCGGTCCTCCGCTGACCCCGCGGCTTCTTTCCTCCCGGGCCGATTCCCTCCGGTCGACGGACGGCGATACAACACGTAGGCGAAGCGGCCGTGCAACCAGGCTTCACCCTTGGCATCGTCGCGTCGGCTGTCGATCGTTTCGTCGAAGACGTGTGCATAGTGACCGCCCAGGCGAGTCACTTCCTGTTCCAGACGCAGCCGCGTCTGAGCCATGAGGTCGTCGTAACAGACATGCCACAGATCGTCGCGATGGGCGATGGTGCCAGGCACGCGCCCGCTCGTAACCTCGATTGTGTGCTCACCGATCGCCTCTGCATCGAGAGGTGGGAATTCGCGATGCCAGTAGACCACCTTCGCGTTGGCGTCACTGATGGCGTTCACGTGGCCTTTGTCGATCTCGCGCTCAACGATGGTATGCGACGAGGTGATACTAGGTTCCAGCGGTGGCCCGTTCTGATCAGCCATTTACTGTCCTCTCGTCGATGGCGTGGCGGCCGGTGAGACATCAGGGGCGACATGTTCCAGATGGCCGAGCCCCAGCTTCTTGATGCGATCGCCGAGGGTCGAACGCTTCACCTTCAGCAGCGCCGCCGCTTTCGACTTGTTCCCGTCGCTGGCCTTGAGCGCCCACCCGATGAGATTGGCCTCGACCTCCCGGATGCGGTCGTCCAGCGAGACGCCTGCGGGATGTTCCGGATCGGACATCACGGACGGCTGGGCACCGGCTGTCTTCTGAAAGAACACCGTCGCCGGCACGCATCCCGCCATCACCGAATCGCAGATGCACGTCTGTGCGATCCGTTCGCAGGCGTTCTCCAGCTCGCGGACGTTCCCGGGCCAGGGATAACGGCGGAACGCCTCCAGCACCGCGGGCGACACCGGCTTGAGCTCTTTGCCGCGGGATCGGAAGTACCGTCTGAAAAAGTGGTCCACTAGCATCGGGATGTCTTCGGAACGCTCACGCAGCGGTGGCAGCTGGATCGGAATCACGTTGAGCCGGTAGAAAAGATCTTCCCGAAAGGCCCCTTCCGCGACGAGGACACGCAGATCGCGCTTGCTGCCGGTCAGGACACGGACGTCCACGGGAATCGCTCGAACGGCCCCGACCCGCTCGACGGTTCGCGTCTGAAGCACGCGGAGGAGCTTCACCTGCATCGTCAGCGGCACATCGTCGATGTCGTCGAGAAACAGGGTGCCGCCGTCTGCAAGCTCGAACCGGCCAGGCCGTTCCTTGATCGCATTGGTGAAGGCGCCGCGCTCGTGACCGAAGAGCTCCGACTCGATTAACGTCTCGGAGAGAATCGCGCAGCTCACCGCGACAAAGGGTCTGTGCCGTCGCGAGCTCGAATGGTGAATCAGGTTGGCGACGAGCTCCTTGCCGGTGCCGCTTTCGCCCGTAATGAGCACCGTGCTCTCGCTGTTCGCGATCACTTTAACGAAGTCGAATACCCCGCGCATGCGTGCGCTCGTTCCCACCACGACGGAATCGGTCGAGAATGGCCCGCGTCCCGCGCCGCGGGAGGCGCTGCGAGGGCTCTCGGGAGAGCCGGAGGTCTTGAACGGATCCTCGAACCTGGTCATGGGTCACTTGCGCTGCATCACGCGACGATCAGCTCTTCGAGCTCGGGAATCTCTTCTTTAATGGCCATCTCAACGCCGACGTGCAGTGTCAGGTGGGCGCTGGGGCAACCGGCGCATTTGCCGGTCAGACGGACCGTCGCCTTGTGGCCACTCACGTCGAGCAGCTCGATGTCGCCTCCATCGGCCTGCAGGTAGGGACGCAACCGACCGAGGACGAGCTGGATGCGTGCGTGAAGATCCATCGTTGCAATCCTGCCTCGCTAGACTATCAGCAATGGCTGCACCGAAGTCGGAGTGTTCGCACTTTCCTTCCACGGAGCGCCGGTTCTTCGGCACGTGCGGCCAGAGGCGACTCGTTGTTGGCTTGAAACCTCTCCACCGAGCAGCCACGGCTGCGAATTCTTCCCCGGTCGCGTGGAAATTTTCCGCAGCGTTCGGCTTGTCTGAACGTTCAGGTCTGGCGAGGCCCAGAAAACTCATACTCGTTTCCGACGCGCGGCATGGGCGATGGCTCGCCAGTTGCTCTCCACTTTGCAACAAGGAGAGTCCCGTTGGTGCCACTGCGTACGATGCGCCCGGTTTACGTGGACCGTCTGCCGCCGTGCAACCACGCCTGCCCGGCCGGCGAAAACGTCCAGGCCTGGCTCGCCGAGGCACAAGCTGGCCACAACCGCGAGGCGTGGGACATCATCGTCCGCGACAATCCGATGCCGGCGGTCCATGGCCGCGTCTGCTATCACCCGTGCGAGGACGCGTGCAACCGCAAGGACGTTGACGAAGCGGTCAGCATCCATGCGGTCGAGCGGTTCCTGGGGGACATGGCGCTCAGTCAGGGGTGGACCGTCGCGCCCGACGAACCGCCATCGCATCAACGGGTGCTCGTCGTCGGCGCCGGACCGAGCGGTCTCTCGGCCGCCTGGCACCTGGCACGCCGCGGACACGAAGTCGTCATCCACGAGGCGGGACCGATGGCGGGCGGCATGATGCACTTCGGCATCCCGAAGTACCGCCTGCCACGGGAAGTGCTGGACGGCGAGATCGACCGCATCCGCAGAATCGGCGTCGAGATCGTCCTGAACCACAAAGTCACAAATCTCTTGACCAAGAAGACCGAGGGGCGATTCGATGCAGTCTTCCTCGCTGTCGGCGCACACCTCAGCAAGCGTCAGGAGATTCCGGCGCGGGATGCCGGTAAGGTCTACGACGCGCTGCAGTTCCTGAAGGAAGTCGAGACGGGTGACGAGAAACCACGGATTGGCCGGCGTGTCGCGGTGTACGGCGGCGGCAATACGGCGATGGATGCGGCCCGGACGGCCGCGCGGCTCGGAGCGGAGCCGCTCATCATCTACCGCCGCACGCGCGAGCAGATGCCGGCACACGACTTCGAGGCGGACGAAGCGATTGAAGAAGGCGTCAAGATCCACTGGCTGCGCACGATCAAGGAGATCGACGGCACGACGCTTACTGTCGAGGTGATGCGGCTCGACGAGAACCGCTATCCGGTGCCTACCGGCGAGTTCGAGACGCTCGAAGCCGATTCCCTGATTCTCGCCCTCGGGCAAGACACCGACACGACGTTCTTGACGAACGTCCCCGGCATCGCGTTCAAAGGCGACGGGACAGTGGTCGTGGGGCGCGACATGCAGACCGGCTGCCCCGGCGTGTTCGCGGGCGGCGACATGGTGCCGTACGCGCGAACGGTCACAACCGCCGTTGGTCACGGAAAGAAAGCGGCGCGGCATATCGACGCATGGCTCCGTGGCGAGGCGCGGTCGAAGCAGACGAAGCACGAGATCGCAACGTTCGACATGCTGCGGCTCTGGTATCACGCCGAGGCAAACAAGCGCGGCCAGAGCACGATTGACCTCGAGCGGAGGCGGCAGACGTTCGACGAAGTCATCGCGGGCCTCGATCCCACTGCGGCGCGTTACGAAGCGCAGCGCTGCCTCTCGTGCGGCAATTGCTTCGAGTGCGACGGGTGCTACTCGGCGTGTCCGGAACAGGCAGTCATCAAGCTGGGCCCCGGCCGGCGGTACGAGTACGACCTAGGCAAATGCACCGGCTGCGCGATCTGTTACGACCAGTGCCCGTGTGGTGCGATCACGATGGTCCCCGAACCCGTCGCGACGGCAGCGGCCGACGTGTAAGCCGGGTTCTCGGGTGGCGAACGAGGAAGACGTTATGGCGACACGCGTCAAAACTCTGGACGGCAACGAAGCGGCAGCCTCGATCGCCTACCGCACGAACGAAATCTGTGCGATCTACCCGATCACGCCCTCCTCGACGATGGGCGAGCTGGCGGACCAGTGGGCGTCCGAAGGCAAGACCAACATCTGGGGAACGGTGCCGCACGTCGTCGAGATGCAGAGCGAAGGTGGGGCCGCAGGCGCGGTCCACGGCGCGCTGCAGACCGGCGCCCTGACCACCACCTTCACGGCCTCGCAGGGCTTGCTCTTGATGATCCCCAACATGTTCAAGATCGCCGGCGAGCTGACGCCGACGGTCTTCCACGTCGCGGCGCGCGCCCTGGCCACGCAGGCGCTCTCGATCTTTGGGGATCACTCCGACGTCATGGCCGCCCGGATGACCGGCTGGGCGATGCTCTGTTCGAGCTCGGTGCAGGAAGCGCACGACCTCGCGCTCATCGCACAAAACGCGACGCTGGCGTCGCGTATCCCGTTCGTGCACTTCTTCGATGGCTTCCGCACGTCGCACGAGGTCAGCAAAATCCAAGTCCTCTCCGATGACGACGTGAGGGCCATGATCGATGACGAGCTGGTGTTTGCGCATCGCACGCGCGCACTGGATCCGGACCGCCCCGTGGTGCGTGGCGTCGCACAGGACCCCGATGTGTACTTTCAGGGGCGCGAGACCGCCAACCTCTTCTATGCGACGGTCCCGTCGATCGTCCAGGCCGCGATGGATCGATTTGCCGCCATGTCCGGTCGCCGGTACCGGCTGTTCGAGTACTTCGGCGCCGCCGACGCCGAGCACGTGATCGTGCTCATGGGCTCGGGCGTCGAGACTGTGCGAGAGACCATCGAGTACCTGAATGGCCGCGGCGCGAAGCTGGGCGTCGTGCAGGTCCACCTGTTTCGGCCGTTCTCGGTGAGTCATCTGCTGGACATTGTCCCCCGCTCCGTCAAGGTGATTGGCGTGCTCGACCGAGCGAAGGAGCCGGGTGCGTCCGGCGAGCCGCTGTATCAGGATGTCGTCACGGCATTTGCCGAGGCGATGGCCGACAACGGCCGCCTTATGCCACGGATCGTCGGCGGGCGCTACGGGCTCGCGTCGAAGGAGTTCACGCCGGCGATGGTCAGAGCGGTATTCGAGAATCTCGCGTCAGCATCACCGAAGAACCACTTCACGATCGGCATCAAGGACGACGTCTCGAACACGAGCCTGGACTACGACCCCGGGTTCATCACCGAGGCAGATGACGTGGTCGGGTGTATTTTCTATGGTCTCGGCGCCGACGGAACGGTTGGAGCCAACAAGAACTCGATCAAGATCATCGGCGAGCAGACCCCGGGTTACGCGCAGGGCTTCTTCGTGTACGACTCAAAGAAATCCGGGTCGCGCACGACGTCGCACCTCCGCTTCGGGCCGCACCCGATCCGATCGACGTATCTCGTCCAGCGGGCCCAGTTCATCGCCTGCCATCAATTCCAGTTCGTCGAGCGCGTCGACATGCTCGACGAGGCGACCGACGGCGCGGTGTTCCTGCTCAATAGTCCCTTCGCTCCTTCCGAGGTCTGGGACGAGCTGCCACGAGCGATGCAGGCGGATCTGATCCGCAAACACATCCGGCTCTACGTTATCGACGCGGACCGCGTGGCGATCGACGCGGGCATGCCCGGCCGGATCAACACCATCATGCAAACGTGCTTTTTCGTGATCTCCGGCGTCCTGCCGCGCGACGAGGCGATCGCGCGAATCAAGGACGCCATCCAGGCGACGTACGCTCGCAAGGGGAAGGCACTGGTCGAGAGCAATTTCGCGGCGGTCGATCGGACGCTCGAGAACCTGCATGAAGTCGTGCTGCCGGCCGCGGCGACGAGCACGCGCGAGCCGAACCCCCTCGTGCCGGCGCACGCGCCAGACTTCGTCAGATGCGTCACGGCCATGATGATCGCTGGGCGCGGCGACGAGCTGCCAGTCAGTGCTCTCCCGGTAGACGGCACCTATCCGACCGCGACCGCGCAATGGGAGAAGCGGAACATCTCCGACAGCGTCCCCGTCTGGAAGCCGGAGCTGTGCATCCAGTGCGGGAACTGCGCGATGGTGTGCCCGCACGCCACGATTCGCGCGCGCTACTACGACGATCCATGGCTGGCGAACGCGCCCGAGGGTTTCGCGTCCGCGCCCCTGGCCGGCCGCGGGTTTCCCAACCTGCGGTACACGCTGCAGGTGGCCGTTGAGGACTGTACCGGGTGCGAGCTCTGCGTCGAGGCGTGCCCTGTGCGGAGTGCCGAGGCGGCAGGCATCCGCGCCATCAACATGGAGGCGAAGGCGCCGATCCTCGAGCGCGAACGGAAGAACCTCGAGTTCTTCGACATGCTCCCCGACAACAAGCCTGCGGGCCTCGACGGGGAGCTGGTGCGGGGCGCCCAGTACTTGACACCCCTCTTCGAGTTCTCCGGCGCGTGCGCCGGCTGTGGCGAAACGCCCTACCTGCGGCTCCTCACGCAGCTCTTCGGCGACCGTCTGCTCGTGGCCAATGCGACCGGGTGTTCGTCCATCTACGGGGGCAATCTGCCCACGACCCCCTGGTCGGTCAACAAGCAGGGTCGCGGGCCGGCCTGGGCGAACTCGCTCTTCGAGGACAACGCCGAGTTCGGGCTGGGGTTCCGACTGTCACTCGACAAGCAGCGCGAAGAGGCGGAGCAACTGCTCGTCCAGCTGGCGCCGCAGCTCGGGCCGGCGCGCGTGCGCGAAGTGCTCGACGCTCTCCAGAACACCCAGGAGGAGGTCGATGCACATCGGGATCGCGTGGCCACGCTCGAGCGTACGCTCGAGGCTCTCGACGATCCAATTGCGCGGCGGCTGCGTACGGTAACGAAGCACCTCGTGCGAAAGACCGTCTGGATTGTCGGTGGCGATGGGTGGGCTTACGACATCGGCTATGGGGGCCTGGATCACGTGCTGGCCTCGGGACGCAACGTCAACATCCTCGTGCTCGACACCGAGGTGTACTCGAATACTGGGGGCCAGGCCTCGAAGTCGACTCCTCGCGCCGTCGTGGCCAAGTTCGCAGCTGGTGGAAAGCAGTCCCGGAAGAAGGATCTCGGTCTGATGGCGGTGGCGTACGGGAACGTATACGTTGCGCAAATTGCCATGGGCGCATCATCGCAACAGACGATGGATGCGTTTCTGGAAGCCGAGGCGCACGACGGGCCGTCGCTCATCATCGCGTACAGCCACTGCATTGCCCATGGCATCAACATGCGCTTCGGCATGCGACAGCAGAAGTTGGCCGTCGAATGCGGGCACTGGCCGCTCTATCGTTTCAAGCCGGCAGCGGCGGGCCGGGACAGGCAGGAGTTCGTGCTCGATTCGCAGGCCCCGTCAATCCCGCTGAAGACATACGCCTACAACGAGATCCGCTACAAGATGCTCTCCTACACGAACCCGAGCGAGGCAAAGCGCCTCCTGGGCCTGGCGCAGGATGACATCCATCAGCGCTGGCGCGTCTACTCCAGCCTGGCCGACCGGTGGCCGGCAACCGCGCGGCGCGGTCAGGGCGAGGCTGGCAGTCACGTGCCGGCGCCAGCAGCCGCACCTGCGAAGGAAGCCACGAATCAGTAAGCAGCGGGAGACGCACCATGAACATGACGACTCGTTACATGGGCTTGAGACTCAAGAACCCATTGGTGGCCTCGGCGTCTCCGCTCTCAGAAAGCCTCGACGGCATCCGCCGTCTCGAAGACAACGGCGCGGCGGCCGTCGTGATGTTCTCGCTCTTCGAGGAGCAGATCACCCATGATTCGGCCGCGCTCGAACACTTCATGAGGCTGGGGACCGACAGCTTCGGCGAGGCCCTGTCGTACTTTCCTGAGATTCACGACTACGACGTCGGTCCCCGGCAGTACCTGGACCTGATCCGCAAAGCCACAGAAGCTGTCGACATCCCGATCATCGCGAGTCTGAACGGCGTGACCGAGCGCGGATGGGTGACGTTTGCGAGGGAGATGCAGGACGCTGGCGCGAGCGGCATCGAGCTGAACGTCTACTACATTCCCACCGAGACGTTCAGATCTGGCGCCGAAGTCGAGCAGCAGTACGTGGATGTGCTGTCAGCGGTGAAGGCCAACGTCTCGATCCCAGTCGCCATCAAAGTGGGGCCGTATTTCAGTTCGTTTGCAGACATGGCCTGTCAGTTGGAGGAAGCAGGCGCCGACGCGCTCGTGCTCTTCAATCGCTTTTATCAGCCGGACTTCGACATCGAGACTCGGACCGTCGTCCCCTCCCTCGCCTTGAGCAGGCCCGACGAGATTCGGCTGCCGCTGCTGTGGATCTCGCTGCTGTACGGCCGCGTGTCGGCCTCGCTTGCGGCGAGCACCGGTGTGCACAGTGCCGTCGAAGCCATCAAGTACCTGATGGCCGGCGCGGACGTCGTGATGAGTACGGCCGCCCTCCTGCAGCAGGGCCCGCCGTTCTTCGACCGTCTTCTCGCTGACATGACGACGTGGATGGAGCAGAAGGGGTACACCTCTGTCAGCCAGATGCGCGGTTCGATGAGCCAGCAATCGGTCATGGACTCGAACGCGTTCGTGCGAGGCAACTACATCAAGGTCCTCGAAAG
>Ga0184612_10000040_pt1 | contig 53240 bp, 59 predicted proteins | sample PLM3_60_coex_FD_133163 | JGI IMG/M metagenome (GOLD analysis project Ga0184612, IMG submission 133163) | Groundwater sediment microbial communities from an aquifer in East River, Colorado, USA - PLM3_60_coex | ecosystem: Environmental > Terrestrial > Soil > Riparian zone | place: USA: East... | reverse complement strand
TCGCCACCGCAACGGCTCCGAGCGTCCCACACGCCGCGGACGTGAACGACCAGATCGAGTTTTCATACCCACCCGCTTCGCCACCCACCAACGGGTCCCTGCTCAATCTGAGATCAACTCCTGTCCCGGGACGCGGGAGTGGCGGCCATGGCTCGAGTGCCTCTTTGGGGCGTGGCTTTGGTTAAGGGTGTGTGACTTCTCGAGCACGGGTGTGGCGCGCTAGGAACGGCGGGCTGCGAATTTGCGACAATCGCTGTTCGGCCGTGGCGCGGGATTCGACGTTTTGAGACAGGCGCTGCGGTCACTTCGCCCTGCCTGAAAACGTGATGATGCGTCGCATGCACGTGCTCGAACGGCTCGAGGAGATCTACGCGATCGGCGGCGGCCCCGGCGCGAACCGCGTTGGCGACAGCGACGGCGAGCAGCGCGCGCACGACCTGGCCGCCGCCTGGATGCGCGAGGCGGGCTTCGACGTCGAGGTCGACACCGCCGGGAATCTGATCGGCCGCATGGGCGATTCCAGCGTGTGGACGGGATCTCATCTCGACTCCGTCCCGCAGGGCGGCAAGTTCGACGGCGCGCTGGGTGTCGTGGCCGGGATCGAGGCTGTGGAACGCGTCGGCGCCGGGGCGGTCGTCGCGTTCCGCGACGAGGAGCGCGGCTGTGTCGGGAGCGAGGCCTTCGTCGCGCGAGGAGACCCCTTGCCAGACTTCTTCCTCGAGCTCCACGTCGAGCAGGGCCCGGTCCTCGCGCTGCAGGGAGCCCCGCTGGGCGTCGTGACCGCGATCGCCGCGATGGCCCGCGGTGAGCGCGTCTTCGAGGGCGAGGCCGGTCATGCGGGAACCACGCCGATGGCGGGCCGGAGCGATGCCCTCTGCGCCGCGGCCGAGTACGTGCTCCGCGTGCGGGACGCCGCCGCCGCCATCGAAGGCGCGGTGGCCACCGTCGGCCGGATCGAGGTCGAGCCGGACGCGGTCAACGTCATCCCTGGTCGTGTCCGGCTCACCGTCGACGCGCGTGCACCCGACCGAGAGCGGCTCGACGCGCTCCTCCAGACGCTCGGGCTCGACATCCCGCCGATGCTGGAGCCGGTGCAGATGGCGGACGAGCCCCGCGCGGCCCTCGCCGCCGAGGTCGAGCGGCTCGGCCTCCCGCTCGTCGAGCTGCCGTCCGGCGCCGGCCACGATGCTGCCGTCCTCGCCGCCGCCGGGGTTCCGACGGGCATGCTCTTCGTGCGCAGCCTGAACGGTGGAATCAGCCATTCCTCCGACGAGCTCTCGAGCCCGGAGGACATCGATCTGGCCGTCACGGTGCTCGCAGGCGCCATAGCCAGACTCGCGACCCGAGCCCCCTAGGAACCGCCCGCCGACCCTCTTATAGTCGTCCTGGTTCGGCTGCCCCGCACGGAGAGAGGAGACCATGACGATGAGGAGGATCGCGTTCGCGCTGCCGCTTGCGCTCGTCGGCGCACTTGTCCTAGTGCTCGGCGTATCGACGGGCTCGGCGAGGACGCAGAAGCAGGCCGCAACCATCAAAGCTGCATGGATCTACGTCGGACCGCATAACGACGGCGGTTGGTCGCAGTCCCACGACAAGGGACGCCTGTTCGTACAGAAGTCGATGGGCTCGAATGTCAAGACAACCTTCAAGGAAAACGTGCCGGAGGGACCGCAGGTCGCGCAGGTGCTCTCGAGCCTCGTGCGCGACGGCAACAAGATCATCTTTGCCACCTCGTTCGGCTTCCAGCCGGCGATGGTCGCGGCGGCGAAAAAGTACCCGGACGTGAAGTTCGAGATGGCGACCGGCACGGCGCAGTCGAAGAACCTCGCCGAGTATTTCGGCGCTGGTGAGGATGCGATCTACCTGTCGGGCATGGCGGCGGGCGCGGCGTCCAAGAAGGGCGTCATCGGCTACGTCGTTCCGTTTGCAATCCCCGAAGTGATCCGACACGCCAACGCGTTCGCGCTCGGTGCACAAGCGACGCATCCGGGCGCGAAGGTCCGCCTGATCTGGACCAACTCCTGGTTCGATCCGGGCAAGGAGAAGAAGGCGGCGCAGAACCTCGTGGCCGCGGGCTCGGACGTCATCGGCCAGAACGTCGACAGTCCGGCGGCGGGACAGTTCGCCGAATCGAAGGGGATTCCATGGGTCGGCTATGACTCGGACGCGCGCAAGTTCGCGCCGAAGCAGTGGTTGACCGCCGCGATCTACAACTGGGGCCCGTACTACCTGCGCAAGACACGGGCTGCCCAGAACGGCACCTGGAAGACGAACTTCTACTACGGCACCATCAAGGACGGCATGATCGGCCTCGCTCCGTACGGGCCGAAGGTGAGCGCGAAGACCAAGGCTGCGATTGCCAAGAAGAAGCAGGGTCTGATCGACGGCTCGTTCTACGAGTTCGCCGGTCCGCTGTACGACCAGAGTGGCAAGCTGCGGCTCAAGAAGGGCAAGCGTATGTCGGTCAAGGACCTGTACGCGATGAACTGGCTCGTTAAAGGCGTGGTCGGCAGCGCCAAGGGCTAGCAGGATGGGCGGGGAAGTCCAGGCTTCCCCGCCCTCCTCTACCACCATGCCAGCGGCCGTCGCCCTGCGGGGCATCACGAAGCGATTCCCCGCCGTGGTTGCCAACGACGGCGTGAACTTCGAGGCGGCCCGGGGGGAAGTGCACGCCCTGCTCGGTGAGAACGGCGCCGGCAAGACGACGCTTTCGAACATCCTCACGGGGCTCTACCGGCCGGACGAAGGGACGATCGAGCTCTTCGGCAAGCCGACGGAGTTCCAGTCACCACGCGACGCGATCGACGCGGGCGTGGCGATGGTGCACCAGCACTTCCGACTCGTCTCGCCGTTCACCGTCGCGGAGAACGTCGTGCTCGGCGACCACCGCGACATCGGGCGGAACTTCCTGTTGCGCCCGCGCGCAATCGAGGAACGGGTCGCCGAGCTGTCGCGCCGCTACGGGCTCGGAGTCGATCCACGCGCCAAGATCTGGCAGCTGTCGGTCGGTGAGCAGCAGCGGGTCGAGATCCTGAAGGCACTCCTCCAGGACGCGCGCATCCTCATCCTCGACGAGCCGACTGCGGTGTTGACGCCGCAGGAGGCGGCCGCGCTCTTCGAGACGATCCGCACTCTCGCCGCCGACGGGCGAACTGTGATCTTCATCTCGCACAAGCTGCACGAGGTCAAGGCCGTCGCTGATCGCGTGACGGTGCTGCGGCGCGGACGCTCGGTGGCGACCGTACCAGCGGCCGACGCGACGCCGCGCTCGCTCGCCGCCCTTATGGTCGGACGCGAGATGGAGCTGGGCCTGCGCCGCGCCAGGGGCGGCGAGGTGGGAAGCCCTGTGCTCGAGCTGGAGGGAGTCAACGCGGACGGCGATCGAGGCCTGGCCGCTCTGACGGACGTGTCCCTCTCGGTTTGCGCCGGCGAGATCGTCGCCGTGGCCGGCGTTGCCGGTAACGGCCAGAGGGAACTGGCGGAGACGATCGTGGGCATCCGCCCCCGCACGAGTGGCACTGTCCGGGTCGCGGGCCGCGCACTGCGTGGCGGCGATCCGAGGACGGCCATCCGGGCCGGAGTCGGGTTCGTGCCGGAGGACCGGCTTGGGACGGGCGTCGCGCCCGGGTTGAGCGTCGCCTCGAACGTCGTGCTGAAGTCGTACCGTCGGCCGCCGATCTCGCGAGGGCCGCTTCTGTATCTCGGGCGGATTCGGGCGCTGGCGCAGCGCTTGATGACGAGTTACGACGTTCGCGCCTCCGGACCGGGCGTCCCCGCCTGGCAGCTCTCGGGCGGAAACCTCCAGAAGGTCGTGCTGGCGCGCGAGTTCTCCGGTGGCCCGGTAGTGCTGGTGGCCGCCGCTCCTACTCGCGGGCTCGACGTCGCGGGCATCGAGACGGTGCACACATACCTTCACGAGGCTGCGGCGAGCGGCGTGGGCGTCCTGCTGATCAGCGAAGACCTCGACGAGATCCTCTCGCTCGCCGACCGGGTCGCTGTCATGTTCGAGGGTGCGATCGCCGGTGAGCGTGATGCCGAGACCACGACACCGGAAGAGCTCGGCCTGTTGATGGCGGGGGGCGAGTGATGCGGATCGAGCGGCGGCTGCACCAGCCCTGGTGGCTTGTTGTCGTCGTTCCAGTCGTCTCGATCGTCGTGGCCTTCGCCCTGACGGCGCTGGTGCTGCTTGCGACCGGCCATGCGCCGCTACATTCGTTCCGCCGGCTGTTCGACGCTGGGTTCTTCGCGGAGGGAGCACTCAGCGAGTCGGTGATCTCGGCCACACCGCTGGCGTTCACCGGGCTTGCAGCCGCGGTTGCGTTTCGCATGAACCTCTTCAACATCGGCGGTGAGGGACAGCTTTACGCGGGTGCAATCACCGGCGCGACGGTCGGCCTGCTCATGGCCGGCGCCCCATCGCCGCTCGTGATCGCGGGGATGATCGCGGCAGGCGCCGTTGGCGGCGCGATCCTCGCGGCGATTCCCGGCCTGCTGCGGGCGTACTTCTCGACGAACGAGATCATCACGTCGCTGATGCTCAACTACGTCGTTGGGCTCGTCCTGACGTACCTGATCTTCGACAGCCACTCCTACCTCCGCGACACGTCTGGCTTCGAGGCGAGCGTGTTCCCCCAGGGCAAGATCCTTCCCGACGAGGCGACGTGGTCCGCCTGGACCGTCAACGGACTCGTCCTCCCGCTCGGCTTTCTCCTGGCCATCGGTCTCGCCGTCTGCGTCTGGGTGCTCTACACGCGGACGCGCTTCGGCTTCGAGGTCCAGGTCATCGGGGACTCCGCGCGTGCCGGTCGCTACGCGGGCATGCGGACGCGCCGGAAGATCATCGCGGTCATGTGTCTCTCGGGCGCCGTCGCCGGGATCGGCGGCGCCAGCCAGGACGGTGACTTCCGCCATCAACTGGATCCGCGTGGCCTCCAAGCCGCGAACTACGGCTACACGGGAATCGTCGTCGCCGCTCTTGCACGCTACAACCCCTTCGCGGTCGTGCTGGTGGCTTTCCTGCTGGGCGGACTCCAGAACGCCGGCTTCACCTTGCAAGGCGCCGATTTCCCGGCCGGACTCGTCGGTGTGATGCAGGGGCTCATCCTGTTCTCCGCTCTCGGCGGTGAGCTGTTCGTCCGCTACCGCGTGCGTCTCGACCGAGGGCTGCGCACGGCCACGACGCCTGCGCCGGAGCTCGCGCCGTGAACAACAGCCTGCTCGTCGTCGTCCTCGCCTCGGGCGTCCTGTATGGGACGCCGCTGCTCTATGCGGCCCTCGGAGAATTGATTGCCGAGCGGTCCGGGGTGCTCAACCTCGGTGTCGAGGGGATGATGCTCGTCGGCGCAGTCATGGGTTTTTGGGCCGTCCAACGCGTGCACGGCGGCTCGGAGGTTGCGCTTGCAGCGGGGATCGGAGTCGCAGCGCTCGCAGGGACCGTAATGGCCGCGATCCACGCATTTCTCGTGATCACACTGCGCGCGAATCAAATCGTCTCGGGCCTCGCGCTGACGATTTTCGCCGGGGCCGCCGGTTTGTCGTCCTACCTCGGCAACGATCTCGATCTTGCCGGCTCCCCGGCGCGTCATCAGTTCCAGGAGATCTGGCCGAAGTCACTGCAGGATCTGCCGGTCGTCGGGCCCGTGATCTTCGGCCAGTCGATCCTCGTCTACGCGTCCTGGCTGCTTGTTGCGCTCGTCGCTCTCTATCTGACGAGAACGAGGACCGGCCTCAACGTTCGTGCGGTCGGGGAGTCGCCTGCGGCGGCCGACGCGATGGGCATCAACGTGGCCGCATACCGCTATGTGCACACACTCGCCGGCGGCGCGCTGGCCGGAATCGGCGGAGCCGCCTTCAGCCTCTCGATCACCCCGCAATGGGTGGACGGGTTGACGGGCGGAGCCGGCTGGATCGCGATCGCCCTCGTCATCTTCTCGTTCTGGCGTCCGACGCTCTGCCTTGCCGGCGCCTACTTCTTCGGGGCGTTCACTGCGTTGCCGTTCGCATTGCAGAGCCACGGCGTGACGGTCGCACCCGAGCTCTTCCAAACGCTGCCGTACGTCGCGACGATCGTCGCGCTCGTACTCGTCTCGTCGCGCGCAGCCCGCCTCCGCTTCGGCGCACCCGGCGCCCTCGGCTTACCGTACGTGCGCGAAGAGCACTAGCGGCCTGGATAAGCGGCGGGGTCCCTCCGCCGCTCACCCATGGCCTTTCGTGTTACCCGCTGAGTGCTGCGCACACGTCCGTCGTCGTCCCCGTGCGGTGCGAGAACGAGAACGATCCGCTGGCCGTCTGCGACACGACGCCCCTGCCGGTGGTATAGAGGATTCCACCAGGGGTGCCCGGGCCCATCTGGCCGGCCGTCCAGAAGATGAGCCAAGGGCCGGAGATGACGATCGTGACAGTCCCGTCGTCGGAGACGGTGAAGTGGCCCGGCCCCGGGATGTTGAACGCGAGAGTCTTTCCGGTTTGCTTGTTCGTGAGCTCTGCTTTGAACTGACCAGTGACGATGAAGGTGCCGTCGCTGAAGATCAGCGCGTACTCCTTCTGTTGGGGGAAGGTGATTCCGACGTCGAAGGAGCATGCCCCCGACAGGACGAAGTCGCCCGACGGAAATGGGACGCGCGTCGGCGGTGCACCCGTCGCGGTTGCGACGAAGCCGAGCGCAACAGCGAGGGCGGCGGCGAAGAGAGCCAATCTGGCCATATCTGCCTTCCTTTTCTTGGAGCGCCGTGTGAAGGCGCTCACCGCAGGGTCGGCCCGCGAGACCGAGGCCGCGCCGGGCAAGCCGCAATCTCCTTTCTAGATGCCCGGCGAGCCGAGTGTCCCGCCGCGCAGCGCGGGAGTCAAGACTCCGCTGCTCGGAACGAGATCTCCTGCGCGCCCTCCCAGAGGCACTTGATCCCGAGCTCGCGCAGCTGCTCGCCCCCTTCGACGACCGTGGCGAAGTGGTTGCCGGCGAGCGGTCCGGCCTTGGAGCCGAAGGCGACGTGCCCGTACGGAAACAGCAGCTCCGCCTCGCTGACGCCGCCCGGAAACAGCAGGATCTCACCCGGATTTGGGAAGCGGGTCGCGTTCTCCGGTCCGGTCCCGAGCTCCAGATCGCCGAAGGGAATCCACATCGACTCGCCGCTCCAGCGCACGTGGATGACCCGGCTGTCGAGCGGCAGCATCCCGCGGAAGGCGGCGACGCTCCGAGGCGCGTCCTCCTCCTCGAGGCGCGCGACGAACCTGAAATCCCCGGCGGTGATTTCGATGGCCACTTAAGGGATCTTCGCTTCTTGGGCGATCCAGCGCCCTACGAGGTCGCGCTCGGCCTCCGTCATCCCAGTGACGTTACCGAGCGGCATGGCGTCGGTCCGGACCGCCTGCTGCTCGATCGCGTCCGCCTGGGCCTTGATCTCCTCGGGTGTGTCGAACGTCACGCCCTGCGGCGCGGTGTCGACCATCGTCGGCTGATCCGAGTGACACGCCGCGCAACGCTCCTCGATGACCTGCGCGACCTGTGCGAAGGGCACCGCCTGCGTTCCGGCCTCCGCGGGTTTGTCCTGTGGCCGGATGACGATCGCGAGCGCTGCGATCGCGAGGGCGGCCGTCGCCGGAATCGCCCACACGGTCCTGCCCGCGTGGCGGAGATTGAAGAAGTGGCGCACCCACGCGCCGATCACCAAGAGGACGACGAGGATCAGCCACGCATAGCTGTGCCCGTACGTGAACGGGAAGTGGTTCGAGATCATGGTGAACACGACCGGTAGCGTCAGGTAGTTGTTGTGCACCGAGCGGAGCTTCGCGCGCTCGTTCGCGGCCGGATCTGGCTCGCGCCCCGCCTTCTTCGCGCGCACGAGCTCCCAGTGCGCCGGGATGATCGTGAAGAAGACGTTGCCGACCATCATCGTCCCGAGCATCGCGCCGACCTGGAGGTAGACCGCGCGTCCGCTGAAGAGGTGGCCGATGCCCCAGGCGGCCAGGGTGACGAGCCCGAGTAAGACAGCGGCGAGCACGAGGGGCCGTGAAGCGAGCACCCGGCAGAGCCCGTCATACACGAACCAGGCGGCTGCGAGCAGCCCGACGCTGATTGCAACGGCTGCGCCCGTAGAGAGATCGGCGACGTCGCGGTCGATGAGATACGTGTCCGCGTTCAGGTAGTAGAGGACGATCATGAGCGCGAAGCCGCTCAGCCATGTGGTGTACGCCTCCCACTTGAACCAGTGCAGCGTCTCCGGCAACTGGCTGGGCGCGACCGTGTACTTCTGGATCTCGTAGAAGCCGCCGCCGTGGATCTCCCACGTCTCACCGCCGACACCTTCGTCTGCGTCGCGCGAATCCTTCGGCGGTCGCAGGTGGTTGTCGAGCGCGATGAAGTAGAAGGACGAGCCGATCCAGACGATGCCGGCGATGACGTGCAGCCAGCGCGTCAAGAGGTTGAGCCAGTCGGTGGCGTACGGATCGAGCGCTAGGAGCGTCGCCATCGGTCCTCCGCGATCGCGACGAGCTCGTGCACGGCCGTGTCGAGCTCTTCCTCGCGCGAACGCCCGAGCCGCTCGCGCAGGATCGGGACGAGCTCGCTCTTCGGCCTCCGGTTCACGAACACGACGAAGCGGAAGCCGAACCGCTCCTCGTACTCGCGGTTGAGCCGGTCGAGCTCGGCAAGGGTCTCCGCGTCGTCGTCCGTGCCCTGCTCGGCGGCCGAGCGCGCGGAGAGCTTGCGCGCGCCGATCGCCGGGTGTGCGTCGAGGGCTTCGAGCTTCTCGTCCTCGCTCAGAGCGCGAATCACGTCATGCGCAGAGCGGAGCGGGTCCTCGCGATCCGCCAGCTTCTCCACCAGCCGCGTGCGACCTTCGAATAGCTCAGCGAGCTCGTCTGCTGTCAAGTGCCGCGGTAGGTCACGCACGAGTAGGGGGAGACGAGGAGCGGGACGTGGTAGTGGCCGTCCTCGAGCACGAGCCCGAGCTCGACGCGGCGGAAGAACAGGGAGGGCGGCGCGAAGGCGAGGCGATAGGCGCCGGGCTCGAGATCCTCGGCGAGCGAAGCGATGCGGCCGTCGGAGTCGGTTTCCCCTGCGGCGACCTGCTCGTCACCGCGGAAGAGCTCGACGCGGATGCCGCTCGCGGGCCGGCCGCGCTCGACGTCGAGGACGTGGGTGGAGAGCGAAACGCTCATGCCGCGAATCTTCGCGCCTGGACCCGATGCTCGCGCGCGATCTCGTGTTCGTCCGCCCGGACGAGCTCCCCGTCCCGAACGGTCTCCTGGCCGCCGACGAGGAGCCGATCGACGCGGTGAGGACCAGAAAACACGAGGCCGGCCACCGGATCGGTGGCGCCGCCCAGCTCGAGCCCGTCCGTCCGCCACACGGCGAGATCGGCCCGCTTGCCCGGTGAGAGCTCCCCGATGTCGTCGCGTCCCAGCACGGCCGCGCTGCCCCGTGTCCCGAGCCGGAGTGCCTCCCGGGCGGTCATGGCCCTCGGTCCGCCGCGTGCCCGGGCGACGAGCAGCGCCTGCTTCACGTCGAAGAAGAGATCGCCGCGCTCGTTCGACGCGGAGCCGTCGACGCCGAGCCCGACCCGGACGTTCGCATCCAGCAAGTCACGCACCCGCGCGATTCCCGCGCCGAGACGCATGTTGGACGTCGGGCAGTGCGCCACGCCGACGTCGTGTCGACCGAAGTTCGACACGTCCTCGTCCGACAGGTGAACGCAGTGCGCGCACCAGACGTCACTCGACAGCCAGCCCAGCTCCTGGAGGTACTCGACCGGCCTGCAGCCGTACAGCTCGAGGCAGTACTCCTCCTCTTCCGCAGTCTCGGCGAGGTGCGTGTGCAGGCGCAGCCCGAGCCGGCGTGCGAGCTCGGCCGACTCGGTCATCAGTCGGCGGGTGACCGAGAACGGCGAGCACGGAGCGACTGCGATCTCGACCCACTCGCCGTCGGCGAGCTTCGCGGCCTCCTCTGTCGCCGCCAGTGCGGCCTCCTGGTCCTCGACGACGTCGTCGGGCGGAAGCCCGCCCTGGGATTGGCCGAGGTCCATCGAGCCGCGCGAGGCGACGATCCGCACGCCGAGCTCGCGCGCGGCACGGATCTCCGCCTCCAGCAGCCCCGTGACCCCGGGTGGGAAGAGGTAGTGGTGGTCGAACACGGTCGTGCAGCCCGAGAGAGCGAGCTCGGCCAGGCCGACGCGAGCAGCTGCGTACTCGGCCTCGGCGTCGATGCGGGCCCAGACCGGATAGAGCGCCTTGAGCCAGCCGAAGAGATTCTCGTCCTGAGCTCGGGCACGCGTGAGGTTCTGCCAGAGGTGGTGGTGCGTGTTGACGAGCCCGGGCGTCACCACGGCTCCGTTCAGATCGTGGACGTCGTCGGCTTCGGGTCTCGGGCCCCCGCCGACCTCTTGCACGAGCCCGCCGTCGATCAGGACCCAGCCGTTTGCATGCTCGGTGCCGCCGTCGTCCATCGTCACGACGTGTGCGTTGGTGAGCAGCGTGCTCACGCTTCGAGCGGCACGATCGCGAACCGGTCGACGTCGACGAGGCCGCGGTCGGTGATCTTGAGGCTGGGAATCACCGACAGCCCGAGGAACGAGAGCGTGAGGAACGGCGTGGCTCCGGACCAGCCGACCTCGCGCGCCGCGTCGTTGCATGCGAGGCTCTTCGCGATCACCTCGGCGAGGGGTGCATCCGCGAGCAGGCCGGCGACCGGGAGCGGTAGCTCCGCGGTCACCTCGCCGCCGTCGACGACGACGATCCCGCCGCCCAGCTCGCCAAGGCGCTGCACCGCGCGAACCATGTCTGCGTCGTTCATGCCGACGACGACGATGTTGTGCGCGTCGTGTGCGACGGTCGACGCGAGCGCCCCACGCTGCAGGCCGGATCCCCCGACGAAGCCGCGCCCGATGCGGCCGGTGCCGAGGTGGCGTTCGATGACCGCGATCTTCGCGAGATCTCTGTCTGCAGCGGCGACGGCTTCCCCGTTCTCGGTCGCCGGCTCCGCCGCCAGCGACTTCGTCACGACCTGGTCGGGTACGAGCCCGATGACGCGTGCCTTGCCGCCGGTCCAGGGAATTCGAAGGTCGTCCTCCGTCACCGGCTGGTTCCGCACGGAATGCTTCACCCACTCCGGGACGTCCGGTTGCGGGATCTCTTCGACCGGCCTCCCTCGCTTCAAGGTCAGCTCCGGCCGGAACGCCTCGAGGTCGCGGAGGATCAGCAGGTCGGCCTGGTAGCCGGGCGCGATCGCACCGAGGTGCCAGAGGCGATGCCACGTCGCAGGGTTGAGCGTCGCCAGCACGACCGCGTCCTCGGGCGCGACGCCCGCTGCCACGGCCTCGCGAACCATCCCGTTGATGTGACCGTTCTCCGCGATGTCCTCCGGATCGCGGTCGTCGGTGCAGAACGCGATCCGGTTCGTCCCGAACTCCTGGACGAGTGGGAGCAGTGCCTGGAGGTTGCGTGCCATCGAGGCCTCGCGAATCAGGAGCCACATGCCGTCGCGCAACCGCTCGCGCCCTTCGTCGGCGGTCAGCGCCTCGTGATCGGACCGGATGCCTGCAGCCACATACGCGTCCAGCGCCTTGCCGAGCAGGCCGGGCGCGTGCCCGTCGACGTGGACGCCCTCCGCGAGCCGCAGCTTGTCGAGCTCGCTGTCGTCGCCGTTGACGACGCCGGGGAAGTTCATCATCTCCGCGAGGCCGAGCACCCGCCGCCGTCGGAGGAGGCTCTCGAGGTCGCCCGACAGTAGCGGTCGCCGCGGCGACTCGAACTTCGATGCGGGGATGCACGACGAGGCCATGAAGTAGAAGTCGAGCGGAAGGAACTCGCAGGCGTCGAGCAGCCAGTGCACGCCGTCAGTGCCAAGGACGTTTGCGAGCTCGTGCGGGTCGAGGACGACAGCGGTCGTACCGAGTGGGAGCACGAGGCGTGCGAACTCGTCCGGCAGCAGCTTGGTGGACTCGAGGTGCATGTGCGCGTCGATGAAGCCGGGCACGACGTACCGGCCGTCGGCGTCGAGGACCTCTCTTCCCTCGTAGTCGCCGAGCCCGGCAATCCAGCCGTCGGCGATCGCGACGTCGACCTCCAGCCACTCGCGCGTGAAGACTGAGAGGACCCGGCCTCCGCGCACGACGACGTCGGCAGGCTCGTCGCCGCGGGCGACGGCGAGACGGCGGGCGAGATCCGCGGCCATGCAGGAAATCCTCTCACGGCAGCGGAGTACGCTTCGCGCCGTGGACGTGCTGACCCCCAGGACGCTCGACGAAGCGCTGCATCTGAAGGCGGAACGGCCGGACGCCGTGCCGATTCAGGGGGGCACGGACCTGATGGTCGAGCTCAACTTCGACCGGGCCCGCCCGCCCGCCTTGCTGAATCTGAACGAGGTCGCGGACCTGCGCGGCTGGTCTCGCGAGAACGGGAGCGCATGGCTCGGTTCGGGTCTCACCTACGCGGAGGCGATGCAGTCGCCGCTCGCCGAGCTTCTTCCGGCGCTCGCGGAGGCCTCGCGCACCGTGGGCGGTCCGCAGATCCGGAACCGCGGCACGATCGGCGGCAATCTCGCCACGGCCTCGCCGGCCGGCGACGCGCTTCCGCCGTTACTCGTGTGCAGCGCGGCAGTGAAGGTTGCGAGCGAGCGCGGCGAGCGCGAGGTGCCGCTGCAGGATTTCGTGGTGGGAGTGAAGCGCAACGTCCTCGCGGCTGACGAGCTCATCCTCGGCGTCTCGGTGGATGTCAACGAGAGCCGTCAGACCTTCATGAAGGTCGGCCCGCGCAACGCGATGGTGATCGCGGTCGTGTCTCTGGCGGTGCGTGTGGACGGCCAGCTGCGGGCAGCGTTCGGATCGGCCGGGCCGGTGCCGACGCTGGTCGAGGCGAGCCTCGACGACGCCGCATCGTTCTCCGACCAGGTTGCGGAAGCGGCGCGCCCGATCGACGACGTGCGTGGGACGGCGGAGTACCGGCGCCACGCACTGCGCGTTCTGACGAGACGGGCGCTCGACCGGTGTCTCGTGTGAGGATCTCGCTGCGGATCAACGGCGAGCAACACGCAGCCGATGTCTGGGAGGGCGAGAGCCTGCTCTACGCGCTGCGCGAGCGGCTCGGCTTCCCCGGCTCGAAGAATGCCTGCGAGCAAGGGGAGTGCGGCTCCTGCTCGGTTCTGCTCGACGGAAAGCTCGTGTGCTCCTGTCTCGTGCTGGCCGCTCAGGCCGAGGGACACGACGTGATCACGGTTGAGGGGTTGGCCGTGGATGGGCGGCTCCACCGGGTCCAGGAGGCGTTCGTCGCTGCCGGTGCGGTCCAGTGCGGCTTCTGCACGCCGGGTCTGATCGTCGCCGCGGCGGACCTGCTCGAGCAGAACGGGGATCCGAGCGACGACGCGATTCGCGAGGCGCTCTCCGGCAACCTCTGCCGCTGCACCGGGTACGCAAAGATCTTCGATGCCGTGCGGCTGGCGGCCTCAATATGAGCGAGACAGCCGCACCGAAGCTCGAGCTTGGCCGGGTCGGCGAGAGCGCTCCGCGCGTGGACGGTATCCCGAAGGTGACGGGGGAGTTCGCCTACGCCAGCGACCTGCAGGCGGCCGGGATGCTCTGGGGGCACACGTTGCGCAGCCCGCATGCGCATGCGGGCATCGTCGGCATCGACATCTCCGCCGCAGTCTCGATGCCGGGAGTGCACGCCGTTCTGACGCACGAGGACGTGCCAGGCGCGAAGACCTACGGGCTCGAGTTTGCGGACCAGCCGGTGCTCGCGATCGACCGTGTGCGCTACTTCGGGGAGCCCGTCGCCGTCGTCGCCGCGGAGCATCCGGAACAGGCGCGCCGCGCGGCCGAGGCGATCCGGGTCCAGTACGAGCCGCTCGAGCTCGTCGTCGATCCCGAGCGTGCGGTCGAGCAGGAACCTCTGCATCCGGACCGGCCCACGATGAGCCACGGCTACCGCGACGACCCGCGGCCCAACATCGTTCGCTCGCTCCTCATCCGCCACGGGGATCCCGACACCGAAGGCGACGTGTCGGTGTCCGGTGTCTATGAGATCGGAATCCAGGACCAGGCGTTCCTCGGCCCCGAGTCCGGCCTGGCGGTGCCCGACGGGGAGGGCGGGGTGGACATCTACGTCGCGACGCAGTGGTTGCACGTCGACCGCGACCAGGTCGCGCCGTGCCTCGGGCTCGCGGCCGAGCAGGTGCGGATCCACCTGGCGGGCGTCGGCGGTGCTTTCGGGGGTCGGGAGGACCTCTCGATGCAGATCCACGGCTCGCTGCTCGCGCTGCACACGAACCGCCCGGTGAAGATCGTCTACAACCGCGAGGAATCCTTCGTCGGTCACATCCACCGGCACCCGGCGAAGATTTGGGCGGAGCATCGTGCGACCCGCGAGGGAAAGCTCGTCAACGTTCGCGTGCGCATCCTGCTCGACGGCGGCGCGTACGCCTCCAGCTCGACCGCGGTGACGTCGAACGCCGCCTCGTTCGCCTGTGGTCCGTATGCGGTGAACAACGCGCTCATCGAGAGCACGTGCGTCTACACGAACAATCCGCCCTGCGGCGCAATGCGCGGCTTCGGAGCGGTGCAGGCTTGCTTCGCCCACGAGGCGCAGATGGACAAGCTCGCTGAGGCGTTGGACATCGACCCGATCGAGCTGCGGCTGCTCAACGCACTCGGCCCGGGCGATGCGATGCCGACCGGACAGCGCATTACCGGCACGCTGCCCGTCGCGGAGGTGATCCGGCGCGCAGCGGCGATGCCGGTGCCCGAGCCGGAGGAGCTGCCGCGAGACCCCATGCGCCTGCCGGGCGGCTCAGGCAACACGACGCGCGGCGAGGGAGTGAAGCGCGGAGTCGGGTTCGCAGTTGGGTTCAAGAACATCGGGTACTCCGAGGGGTTCGACGACTACACCGCCGCACGCGTGAAGCTGCATGCGGACGGCAGCGCCGAAGTGCATTGCGCCGCAGCGGAGGTCGGGCAGGGCGTGGCGAACGTCATCGTCCAGGTCGCGCGGACCGAGCTCGGCACCGACGATGTCGTGCTTGCACCGCACACGACCGCGACCGTCGACTCCGCCGGCTCGGCGTCGGCCTCGCGGATGACGTGGATGGCTGCGGGCGCAGTGCGTGACGCGTGCCAGGCGGCGCTCGAGGAGCAGCAGAGAAGCGGCGGCGGCGAGGTCGACGTCGAGCGGATCTACCGGCATCCGCGCACGACCCCGCTGGATCCGGAGACCGGTCAGATCACAGGCGAGCGCGCGCATGTCGCCTATGCAGCGGCGGCGATGCGCGTTGTCGCCGAAGTCGACGTGGAGCTGGGGCTCACGCGCGTCGTCTGGATCGGCACCGTGCAGGACGTTGGGAAGGCCGTGAACCCGCAAGCCGTCACCGGTCAGATCGAAGGCGGAACCGCGCAAGGGCTCGGTCTGGCGCTGATGGAGGAAATCCAGACCCGGGACGGCCTGATCACGAACGCGAGCTTCACCGACTACCTGATTCCGACGACGCTCGACATGCCTCCGGTCGACTCGGAGCTGATCGAAGACCCGGAGCCGGACGCGCCCTACGGCGTGAAGGGCGTCGGCGAGCCGCCGACGGTCGTCTCGACGGCGGCGGTTGTGGCGGCACTCCGTGCGGCGACCGGCCGCGAGTTGAACCGCGTCCCGGTCCGCCCGGACGACATCGTCGGCCTCTGAGCCGCGTTTCGGCGCGAGGCGTTCGCCACAGCCTCGGCACGGTGTCCGACACCGAGACGTGGCGCTCGGCGTCACGCCCCGATGGGACGACACCGCCGGCTGCAAAGGGGATGGTCTCGCACTCCGTCCGGGTCGAGCGTCGGAGGCTGTGGAAAGTTCGTCACATTCCCGTCACCATGTCCGACACCCTGACGTGGCTCTTGGTGCCACGCCCGGAAGAGGGCTCGTCAGGCGCTTCTGCTGAGCGTCAGCGCTGCGCCCGCTCCGAGCAGCAGCAGCCCGAACACGCGAGTCGCGCCGATCGGAATCCGTTCGACTCCGAACAGGCCGAAGTTGTCGATCACCGCAGCGACGCCAAGGTTGATCGCGATGATGATCCCGATCGTGGCCGTCACGCTGATTCGCGGCACCGCGACGGTGAGCGCGAGGATGATCAGCACCGAGAGCGCGCCGCCCGTCCAAAGCCAGACAGGCTCACGCACGACGTCGGCCAGGCCCCGGACGCTTTGCTTGGCGAGCAGAAGAAGGAGGAGACCGAGCACGCACGCGGCGATCCCCGAGAAGGCGAGCGCGGGGAAGATCCCCACGCGCTCGCCCACCTCTCCCATCACGGCCGCCTGAACGGCGCCCGCGAGGCCGGCCGCCACCGCGAGTGCGACCGCGACCGCGGTCAAGTCCCGGGCCCTCCTTCAGGCATAGGGACCGACTCGTCGCTCTGGAACAGGCTGAAGGAATTGCCCTCGGTGTCCTTCGCCCTGGCGAACCAGCCGACGGACGGGATCGGCTCCTTGTCCTGCGCCTCGCCACCGAGCTCGCGAATCTTCGCGATAGCGGCGTCGATGTCGTCGCTCCCGTAGTAGAGGACCGGGCCTTTCATGCTCCCATCGCTCGTGTAGACGGCGCCGCCCTGATCGCCCTCCTGGAACATCCGGTAGTCGATCCCGGGCATGCCCGAATCCTGGATCGACCACCCGCCGACTCCTTCCCAGAACTTCTGTGCGCGGTCGACGTCCTGCGCGGGAAACTCCACGTGCACGACCTTCATTCCCATGCGTTCCTCCTTTCGCGGGTGAAGCTATACGCTCCCGCCTCAACGACGAAGGGGAACGCATGGTTCGCGCGATCGTGCTGTACGAAGAGGAGCCGGACGCAGCTCGTTACGAGCAACACGTGGAGCTCTGCCGCAAGGTACCGGGAGCGACCTTCCGGCACGGCCGCATCTTCGGCGCGCCGATGGGAGAGCCGCCGTACCGCTATTACGCGGAGTGGGAGTGGCCGGACCTGGACGCGTTCAAGTCGGCGGCGCGCAGCGAAGAGTTCATGGCCACCGGCAAGGACGCGATCGAGATGGGCGGTAAGTTCACCGTGATGTTCGCGGACCTTGACTGAGCCGACTCATCCGCGCCCGAGCGCGCCCGAGGAGCTCGGCTTCGAGTCGATCCTCTACGAGAAGGCGCCGCCGCGAGCGACGATCACGCTCAACCGGCCCGAGGTCCTGAACGCGTTCGACTTCCGGATGCTGCGGGAGATCACACGCGCGTGTGAGGACGCATCGTGGGACGATGACATCCGCGTCGTCGTCGTGACGGGGAACGGACGCGCGTTTTGCGTCGGCGCAGATCTGAAGTCCTGGGCCGTGGACTATCTCGGCAAGCCCAAGGAGTACTGGAAGTGGTTCGGCGCGTTCAAGGACATGCACGACAGGCTGCGCGAGATCGGCAAGCCGACGCTTGCCCGCATCAACGGCATCGCCGTCGGCGGCGGCAACGAGTTACAGATGGCGTGCGACCTCGCCGTGATGGTCGACGATGCCTTCGTCCGTCACGTCGGCCTCGAGCACGGCTCCGTCCCGGCGGGCGGCGCAACCCAGTGGCTACCGGTCTTCGTCGGCGACCGGCGCGCGCGCGAGATAATCCTGATGTGCGAGGAGATCCCGGCGGCGCTGGCGGCGGAGTGGGGGCTCGTCAACTGGGTGGTGCCCGCGGCGCAACTGGACGTGAAGGTGGACGAGATCGTCGACAAGCTCGCCACAAAGCTGCCGCAGACCACCCGCTACGCCAAGCAGCAGCTCAACTTCTGGCGCGACCTCTCCTGGCACGAGACCGTGAACCATGCGCGGGACTGGCTCGCCCTCTCGATGCTCGGTGACGAGGCGCAGGAGGCGGTGAAGGCATTTCTGAAGCGCTCGTCCTAGTCGAGCGGGACGATCCGATCGCCGTCGTCCTGCTCAACCGGCCGCAGCAGCTGAACGCGCTGTCGGACGAGCTCATGGACGAGCTGGTCTCACAACTGCAGCTTCTCGACGCGGACGAGTCCATTCGCTGCATCGTGCTCGGCGGCTCCGAGCGGGCGTTTGCGGCGGGCGCGGACATCGGCGAGCTTGCGCGCACCTCGGCGATCGAGCTCTACTACGCGCGCCGGGTCGAGCGCTGGGACGTGATCAGCGGCCTCTGGACGCCGCTCGTTGCGGCGGTCTCGGGCTACTGCCTCGGTGGCGGCTGCGAGCTTGCCATGGCGTGCGACCTGATCGTGGCATCGGAGACCGCGCGCTTCGGCCAACCAGAGACGTCGCTCGGGATCATTCCCGGCGCCGGAGGCACCCAGCGTCTGACCCGTGCGGTTGGGAAGGCGCTGACCATGGACGTCATTCTCAGCGGGCGGCTGCTCTCCGCCGACGAGGCGCTGGCCGCCGGACTCGTCGCGCGTGTCGTCGCGCGAGAAGCGTGGCTCGAGGAAGCGACCCGCGTTGCGCGAGAGATCGCGACGAAGGGACCGGTGGCGACTCGCCTCGCCAAGGAGGCGGTCGACCGGGCGTACGAGTCGACGCTGCACCTCGGTCTCGACTACGAGCGTCGCGCCCTCAATCTCGCGTTCGCATCTGAGGACGCGAAGGAGGGCCTGCGCGCCTTCACCGAGAAGCGCAAGCCGAGCTTCGGCGGTCGCTAGGCGTCGAGCTCTGCGGGCACGAGCTCGAGGTCTTGCTCTCGGCCCTCGCGAATCACCTTTGCGCGCACGCTGCGGCCGATCAGCTCGCTGACCACGACGCGCTGCAGCTCGTCCATGCCTTCGATCGGACTGCCGTCGAGCTCGACGATGAGGTCCTCCGGGCGAAGGCCGGCGCGCTCCGCCGGGCCGCCCTCGACGACCTGAACGATCTCGACCCCAGCCGTGCGGCCGAGCTTGCGGGCCAGCCGCGGAGGCAGGGGTCTCGGTCCGCCGGCAATCCCGAGGTATGCGCGCCGGAAACGGCCCTCGGTCATCAGCGCACCGACGATGCGACGCGTCGCAGCGTTGATCGGAACGGCCAGACCGAGCCCGACCCCGGCGACGGCCGTGTTGATCCCGACGAGCCGGCCGCGACCGTCGGCCAGTGCCCCTCCCGAGTTGCCGGGGTTCAGCGCTGCATCCGTCTGGATCACGTTGTCGACGACGCGGACGTTCGCGCCCGACCGGGTCGGCAGTGAGCGGCCAAGGGCAGAGACGACGCCCGCGGTCACCGAACCCGTGAAGCCGTGCGGGTTACCGATCGCGACGACGAGCTGGCCGACTCGGAGCTGCTCGGCGTCGCCGAGCTCCGCCGGGACGAGGTCTCGCCCGTCCGCGCGCAGGACGGCGAGATCGGACAGCGGATCCGAGCCGACGACCTCGAAGTCGAGCTCGCGCCCGTCGACGAACGAAGCCCGTCCTTCGCCGGTGCTCGCGACGACGTGGGCGCTCGTGAGCATGAAGCCGTCCGGCGTGATCACGACGGCGCTTCCGCCGCCCTCCAGCCTCCTGCCGCCCCGGACGCGCCGCGCGACGCGGAGATTCGCGACGGACGGCGACAGCCGCTCGGCGACGGTGACGACCGCATGAGAGTAGGCGTCGAGCGCCTCGTTCTCCGAGACCTCGTCCGGCGGCGATGAGATGAAGGTCAGTTCCACTTCGGCCAAGCTAGCAACGGCGCAGCTGGCTCCGTCGATCTGCGAGAGTCCTGGCGATGACCGAGGTCGAGACGAGCCGCGAAGGCGCGGTCCTCACGATCACTCTGAACCGACCGGACGTCCTCAACGCCTTCAACGCGGACATGCACCGCGCGCTCGCGGCGGCGCTGAAGGAGGCCCGCGGCAGCGACGTCCGCGCGATCGTGCTGACCGGTGCCGGGCGCGGCTTCTGCGTCGGCCAGGATCTGACCGAGTTCCGGGAGGCGCCCGGCGACATCGGCAGGCGCCTACGCGAGACCTACCACCCGAACGTGCTCGCCATCCGTGCGCTGGAGAAGCCTGTCATCGCGGCCGTCAACGGCGCTGCGGCCGGAGCAGGGCTCTCGTTCGCCTGCGCCTGTGACCTGCGTATCGCCGCCGACTCCGCGGCCTTCATCCCTGCCTTCATCAACATCGGTCTCGTCCCGGACTCCGGCGGCACATACTTCGTGTCGCGCATCCTCGGCCCGGCGCGCGCATTCGAATGGCTCGCGTCCGGGCGAAAGCTCACCGCCGCGGAGGCCCAGGACTGGGGGCTGGTCTCGGAAGTGGTCGAGGCGGACGCACTGCCTGCACGCGCGGCCGAGGTCGCGGCTCGGTTCGCAGCGATGCCAACGCGCGGCGTGGGAATGACCAAGCGCCTCGTCGACCACGCGCTGAACGCGTCGCTCGAGGAGCAGCTCGAACGGGAGGCTCAGCTGCAGACGGCGGCGACGCAGACCGCAGACTTCCGGGAAGGCGTTGCGGCCTTTCTCGAGAAGCGGCCGCCGGACTTCCGCGGAATCTAATCCGAGTTGCAGACGGACATGCCGAGCTCCGTCGCGAGCGCGTTGCTGCGCCGGTTGTGCTCCTCCGCTTTGGGCACGACCGCCTGGACCGCCTCCATGTTCTTGTCTTTCGCCCGGTCGCGGATCTCCGTCAGATCGTCCTTGAGCTTCTCGACCTGCGAGAGCCATTGATCGGCCTTCGCCTGTTCGGCCGCCGGCGGGTTCAGCTTCTTCAGATCTGTGATCGCGTTGTCGAGGATGGGAAGGGTCTCGTCGGCGACCCTGGCTAGCTCCGAGAGGTTCTGGGGGTTGTCCAGCTTCTTGACCTCGCCGTTGTACTTCGCGCAGATCGCGTCCGCCTTGGACGCGTACTCCTCCTTCGTCAACCGCTTGCCGCCGCTGCCGCCGCAGCCGGCCACCAGCACGAGCGCCAAGAGGAGGAAGGAAGCCCGCCGCACGAAGCAATACGGTAACGGCCGTGACTGATACAAGGATCCGGGTAGTCGACACGGAGCCGCTCCGGCGGCGGCGGCTCGTCGTCTTGCTGCGCGCGATCCTGTTCGTGCCCCACTACATCGTGCTGTCGGTCTGGGCGCTGCTGCTCATCCCGGTCGTGCCGTTCAGTTGGCTCGCGGCGCTGATCCTCGGCCGCCTACCGAGTGCGTTCCACCGGTTCCTCGCGGCTTACCTCCGTTACCAGGGTCAGGTCACGGCCTGGCTCTTCCTCCTCTCGGCCACCTACCCGGACCCGCTGCACACGACCGAGCACCCATTCAGGATCGAGGTCCACGACGCTCATGACCAACCGCGGCTGGTAACGCTCTTTCGCCTACCGCTCGCGATCCCCGCCTTCGTCCTCGCGAGCGTCTTCGACGTGATCCTCACGGCTGTCGGCGTGGGTGCGTGGCTGGTCGGGCTCGCGCGCGGCCGGTCGACCGCGGGGTTGCAGGAGCTCGGCACGTTCTGCCTGCGATACCAGCTCGAGACGCAGGCCTACCTCTCGCTCCTGACTCACCGCTACCCGAGGCTGGCACCGACGGTCGAGGCCGTGGCGCCCGCCGTCGCGCCACAGACACCGCAGTAAGGCGTCCCGACACGCCGCGGGCCCTCACACTTCGTGCACGGGGCCACAACCTCACGGCCGCAGCCTTCGCAGTGTGGGCTGGCACCGGCCGGGTAGCCGCAGAACGGACACTGGTGTCGCTTCACCCGCCGCTGGGGCAAGCGCCGGATCAGGTAGCGCTGCAGACCCCAGTAGACGAGGAGCGTCGCGACGATCCCAAGTGCGGCGATGCCGGCGACTCCCCATTCGAACGGATCGATGTAGTCGGTCAGGTAATCCGCCGCGAGAACGAAGGCCATGATCGTCGCCGCGGCGATCACCGACGCGGCGAGTGGGAACCACCGCGAAGCGCGCCTGCGGCCCCAGACCAGCAAGCCGTAGGCCCCGGCGATCCAGAGGGCGATGAAGCCGAGCCGCGCCAGGAACGAATCACGCTGCTGCCGCCGGTAAGCGTCTGCGACTCGCTCTGCCGCGACCGCCTGCTCCGCCTCAGCGGCTGGCCGGGCTGCGCTCACGGCCTGTCGGGCAGCCATCAGCTCGCGATCGGCGGCTGCAAACGATCCTTCGGCTGCGTCGTACTGTCTGCGCAGCGCGGCAGCCGGTTGGCCAGCGTCGAGCGCGGTTCGGTACGCCTCACGCCGGAGCTCGAGAGTCTCGAGTGCGCGCTGCCGCTCGCCGCTTGCGCGCGACGCGCGGGTTTGAACTTCCTGGAGGCGTTGCGACGCACGCCCGGGTGACGCGAAACTCGGCACGGAAATGTGATCGCGGACCACGTCATCGATCTTCTGGTACGTCCAGATCCCCCCGAGCAAAAGGAAGGCGGTCAGGAGAGCCGCAAGGAGCTTCTCGGTCCTCGTGGCCTGGATGTCCTCGACGTCTGCTCGAATTCTCATTGTTTAGCCCCCTTCGCTTTGGTCCTCGGCCGGAACTGGACGACGAGCTCGCAATCGAGCGCTTCCGCCATGCGCAGCAGCGTGTCGACCCGAGGCGGACGGCCGCCGCGCTCGAAGCGCGCGATCGCTGACTGCGTGGTGCCGCAGAGATTCGCGAGCTCCTGCTGCGACAGGTTGCGCGCATGCCGCTGCTCGACGACCTGCTCCGCGATCTCCGCGAAGAACCAGCCGTCTTCGGGTTTGCCCAGGATGCGACGCTTCATAGCTTCGGTGCTATTATAGCACCAGAGCTATGAAAGTCGAGAGACGATCTCCTCGGGCTCGGGGAAGCGACCCTCTTGCTGTTTGCTGAAGATGAGTGACCCGTCGGCGACGACGTCGAACTGACTGTTCTCGCCCGAGACGGGTTCGGCCTCGTGCGACGTCTGGTCGTTCAACTCGGCCGCGAGACTCGCGGCCCGGCGGTCATAGCCGTCTCAGACGGGGCAGTAGAAGATCTCGACCTTCATACGGGCCGAGACTATCGAAAGGATCCGGGCCAAAAGCGCATCGCAGACGTCCTCGCTTGTGCGATAACTCAGATGAGGGCTGCACCGCGACGGGGTCAACAGATACCGGGGAGGGCCGCATGAGCTCGACTGCTTCAGATCCCGCCAAGGCCGAGACGATCGTTCTGATCCACGGCATGTGGATGACTCCGCTCAGCTGGGAGCACTGGATCAACCACTACGCCGACCGGGGCCACCGCGTGCTCGCGCCCGCATGGCCCGGGCTCGACAAGGAACCAGAGGAGCTGCGCCGTGATCCGTCGCCGCTTCGAGGGATCGACGTCACCAACGTCGTCGATCACTACGACAAGATCATCCGCGCGCTCGACCGGCCGCCGATCATCATCGGCCACTCCTTTGGTGGTCTCGTCGCGCAGCTCTTGCTCGACCGCGGGCTCGGCGCCGCCGGCGTCGCGCTCGGGACCGCAGCGCCCAAGGGCGTGCTGAAGCTGCCGTTCTCGACGCTCAGGTCCTCCTGGCCGGCGCTGGGCAATCCGGCGAACCTCAAGAAGGAGACGCCCCTGACCCCGAAGCAGTTCCACTGGTGCTTCACGAACGCGCTCAGCCGGGACGAATCGGATGCCGTCTACCGGCGCTACTACATCCCGGGAAGTGCGCGACCCTTCTTCCAGGCCGGGTTTGCGAACTTCAACCCGAATGCCAAGACCAAGGTCAATTACAAGAACCCGGCGCGCGCGCCACTACTGCTCGTCACCGGCGCGGAGGATCGGATCTGTCCGCCGTCGGTAAACAAGTCGAACTTCAAGCAACAGCGAAAGGCTCCCTCTGCCACCGACCACAAGGAGTATCCCGGGCGGTCGCACTGGCCGGGCCAGGACGGGTGGGAGGAAGTCGCGGACTACGCGCTCAACTGGACGCTGGAGAAGTCCTCTGGTGCGACGGGGAGTGTCGCTCCGGAAGGGGAGGTCCGCACCACGGTCTGAGGCGGCTGCTAGCCTCGGAGCCAATGCTTGCCTGGCTCGCGAAGGTCTTCAGCAAGAACGGCTAGCCCGCCGCTTCCGACATAAGCGTCCGTGGAAGCGGCGGGACGGGACGCGCAACGCGGCCTCGGGCCGGCGTGCGCGCGCACCTTCCCGCATGTGATTGAAGGGAGGTTGCGCGATGCCGATGCCGCATCGCACGTACAAGCAAGTGATCAAGCGACGCCTCGTCGGCAAGGAGGGGTCCGAGCGGACGCGTGAGATCCGCTCGATCCTCGCCGAGCTGCCGAACTACAAGAACGGTCCGTACGCGGATCTCCGCAAATGGGTAGAGGCGCAGCTCGAGGAGACGCGGACTCGCTCGCGCGTCGTTCATCGAGACTCGATCTCGGTGCCGCGTGAGGGCGCCGCGCAGATCGCTTTCGTGGGCCCGCCGAATGCAGGCAAGTCGTCCTTGCTGCAGGCACTGTCCAACATCCAGATCAAGACCGGCGACTACGCCTTCACCACGACCCGGCCGGTCCCTGCGCTGACGCGGCTCCGAGGTGTGCTCGTCCAGTTGGTCGAGATTCCTGGCCTGATCCAGGGAGCCGCAGAGGATCGCGGCGGCGGCCGTTCGCTGCTTGGCGTCTTGCGTGGCGCAGACGGGATCGTCCTCTGCCACGAGGCCTCGCGAACCGCCGAGCTCGACACAATCCGCAGTGAGCTAGTAGCCGCGGGGATCGACTTGCCGACGCTCGTCGTGGTGACCAAGGTCGATGAGTCGCCCGCGCCGGCGGGCGCGCTCGGGGTGTCAGTGCTGGATGAGGAGAGCCTCACCGGGCTTCGCGAGGCGATCTGGCAGCTCACGGGCCTGATCAGGGTGTTCCTGAGGCGGCCCGGCGACGACGACGCCGAGCCGCTGGCGCTCCGCCCGCCGGCGACAGTCCTAGACGTCGCGCACACGATCCACCACGAGGTCGCGAAAGCCTGTCGCGGTGCTCGCATCTGGGGACCCTCGGCCCGGTTCGACGCGCAACGCGTCGGGCCCGCCCACGTCGTCGCCGACGGGGACACGATCGAGGTGCTAACACGCTAGGGACTAGATCGAGGTCTACTAGATCCAGTCGCGGCGCCTGAAGGCGAGGTAGAGGCCGCCCGAGATGAGCACCATCAGCGCGAGGGCGTACAGGTAGCCGAAGCGCCAGTGGAGCTCGGGCATGTTGTCGAAGTTCATCCCGTAGATCGTTCCGATCACGGTCGGCGCGAAGAGGATCGCTGCCCAGGCGGAGATGCGCTTCACCTGCTCGTTCTGGTCCTGCGACGCTTGGCTGAGGGCCTTCGTCTCGAGCGTCAGGTTGACGTTGAGGATGTTATGGAGAAGCGCACGGAAAGAATCTGCCTGCTCCTCGACGCGGGCGGAGTGGTCGTGGACATCCCGTAGCTGGCGACGGTCTTCCTCGTCGAGCATCGGCTCTTCCATCAGCCGGGCGAGGATTGCATCGAGTGGGCCCGTGGCTCGTTGGAACTCGATTACCTCTCGTGTCAGGTCATAGATGCGACGGGAGACAGTCGGGCTACCGCCGAAGACCTCGTCCTCGATCTCGTCGATGTCGTTCTCGAGCCCGGCGACGACTGGCTCGTAGCCGTCGACGACGTGGTCGAGGATCGCGTAGACGATCGCCATCGGGCCCCGCCGGAGCAGCTCCGAGCGGATCTCGAGCCGCCGACGGACCTCGCCCAACTCCTGCGCGTCGCCGTGCCGCACGGTGATGACGAACTGCGGACCCGCGAACATGTCGACCTCCCCGAACAAGACGGTCTCCGTCTCGTCGACGTAGCGGGCAGGACGAAGGACGATGAAGAGCGTGTCCTCGTAGCGCTCGAGCTTCGGTCGCTGATGTGCCTTGACAGCGTCCTCGACCGCGAGCTCGTGCAGGCCGAACTCACGTGCAACCGTAGAAAACTCCTCACCGGTCGGCTCGTAGAGATCCAGCCAGACGAGGGCGTCGCCGGTCTGGCTGGCGGCGTGGAGTTTGCCGAGGTCGTCGGGCTCCGCCGTGCGCCGGCCGTCGCGGTAGACGGCGCGGTCGATGATCATGCGAGAACCGTATCCCTATAGCGTCTTGAACTGCTCGAACGGCTGCTTGCAGGTCGCGCAGTAACGCAGCGATCTGCAAGGAGTCGGGCCGAAGATGTTCTCGAGTCGCGTCTCCGTCGATCCGCAGTAAGGGCACCTGTGTGCGTTGCTCTGCAACTGGACCAGCGTCGGCGGTGCCGCTTCCCGCGGTGCCGGCGGTGCGAAGCCCGACGCCCGCAGCTTCTCGCGCCCCTCAGGCGTGATCCGGTCGGTCGACCAGGAGTCGTCCATGAGCACGTGGATCTCCGGCTCTACGCCGAGCGCGCGAATCCGGTCCGCCATCGCGTCGCGCATGACCTCGAGGGCGGGGCAGCCGAGGAAGGTCGGTGTGAAGTCGACGCGGACGTTGGCGTTGCGCACCTCGATCTCGCGTACCACTCCGAGGTCGACGAGCGAGATGACCGGGATCTCCGGATCGGGGATCTCGGCGAGCGCTTCCCAGACCTGGGCTTCGGTTACCACTTCGTCCCCGCGGGCTGCGAGCGACGCACCACCGTCATCTCCTCCCAGAGCGTGGTCAGTTCCGGCGTGTGCCCGTTGCGCTGGCTGGAGTCGAGCAATGCGGCTGCCTGCGGTCGTAGCTCCTCGAGCGCGGCGGTGAAGCGCGGCTCGGCTTGCAGGCGGTCGAACCACATCTGCGCGTGGATGCGGTGGTAGGCCTCCTCGCGGTCGATCTTGGCGGCGAGGCCGGCGATCTCCGGGTCGTCCGACTGCTTCAGGCGCTCGAGGCGAACCGCATCGGCTTCCTCGTAGAGATAGTGGCGCGCGATCGTCCGCTCCCAGTCCATCAGCCGCAGCTCGACGATCGGCGCGCAGAGGTATTCCTCGGGCGACCGGTCGAACGCCAGCTCGTCGGCCGTGGTGCCGAGCTCCCGGGCGGCTAGCTCGTAGAGAGCACGCGCGTGGCCGATCTCGTTCTGCGCGATCGAGGAGAACGCGACGTCCTCCTCCAGCAGCGGCGCAATCCCCGTCCACTCGGAGTCGCGCCAGCCGAGGATCAGCTCGTCGTCAGCGATCTCGAGGAGCTGCCGTACCTGCTCGTTCACGAGCCTCCTTCAGTTTCTCTTTGAGTGGGTAGCCGTCGACGCGGTGGTAGTTGCGGTTGAGCTCGTCGACGAAGTCGTGGATCTCCGTCACCGCAGAACGTGGGACGATCCACAGCCCGCTCGACTCGCCGCGCCGGCCGTACTGCTCGCGTGCGTAGACGTCCGCGAAATGGTCGTCTGCCGCCTCGACCGAACCGGCGTGCTGGAACGGCTGACCCTTGCGTTCCTGTCGGAAGACTTCGTAGATCAAGCTGCTTGGGGTAGCACGACCTGCCGCACCCACGCCGAGTTCTCGCGCGCCGCGCGCCTGAGGTCGAGCCGGTCTTGCGATTTCGGGCCGTGCCCGGTGACGACGCTCTTGAGCTCGTCCCAGTCCGGCTCGCTGTACTCCCAGGCGCCGTCGTCCGACTTGCGCAGCTTCGGGTCCGGGACGGTGAGCCCGAGCTCCCAGATCTGCGGGACGTAACCGTCGAGGAACTGCTGTCGCGCCTCCTCGTTCCCCTGCGACTTGATCCGCCAGATGTACATGGGGTCTTCCTCTTTGGCAATCGGGTTGCCGTGGAACTGCATCAGCGGCCCCCACCAGCGGTTCACCGCGTCCTGCACGAGCTCACGCTGGTCGTCGGTGCCGTTTATCAGCGTCAGGATCACGTCGCGGCCGTGGAGGATGTGGAAGGACTCCTCCCAGCAGATCTTCTTCATGATCCGCGCGTACGGCGCGTACGAGCACTTGAGCAGCGCCTTCTGCGAGATGATCGCGGCTGCGTCGACGAGCCACGCGATCACGCCGACGTCGCCCCACGTCTTCGTGGGGTAATGGAAGACGTTGTGGAACTTCGACTTGCCCGAGATGAGGTCGTCGAGGCACTGCTCGCGCGGCTTGCCGAGGTCCTCGACGACTCGGTAGATCAGCTGCGAGTGGCCGACCTCGTCCTGCACCTTGGCGGTCAGGGCGAGCTTCCGCTGCAGCGTCGGGGCGCGCAGGATCCATTCGCGCTCCGGGAGGACGCCCATGAGCTCTGAGTTGCCGTGCATCTCGATGAACTTGATGAGCTTGGCCCGGTAGTCGTCGGGCAGCTCGTCCGTGGCCTCCACCTGGCCGCCGGACTGGACGTACTCGAGGAACTCCTGCTCCCTGGACGGCGAGGATGCGGTTGGCTGTGTCATGACCTCTCCATGTAACTCGGGCGCGTAGCGCTTCCCTACCTAACGATCGTTAGGGTCTATTGAAGCATGTCCACCCGGAAGTCGGAGCTAACCCGCCAGGCGGCCCGGCTCTTCGCCGAGAAGGGCTACCACGGCACCTCCATCGGCGACCTGGCCGAGGCGATGGGCGTCCAGAAGGGCTCGCTCTACGCCCACATCGACTCGAAGGCGGACCTGCTCTGGGAGGTGGCCCGGGACGGGGCAGCCGCCTTCCACGCCGCGCTCGACGGTATTCCCGACGAGCTGAAGGCGACGGAGAAGATCCGACGGGCCCTCCGCGAGCATCTGCGTGTGGTCGCAGAGCAGCTGGACATCGCGACCGTCTTCATTCGCGAGTGGCGCTACCTCGACGGCGACCGGCGGGACGAGTTCCTCGCGGAGCGCCGGCGTTACGAGGAGCGGTTCCGCGCGCTCTTCCGTGAGGGACGCGAGCTCGGTGAGCTGCGGACTGACCTCGACGACGCGACCGCGACGTTGCTCGCGCTCTCCGCGGCGAACTGGGCCTACACTTGGCTGCGTCCCGGCGGCGATACGGACGAGCTCGCCGATCGGTTCTTCACCGTGCTGCTGGACGGGATGCGCGGTTACGCAACCCCCGGCTGATGAAGCGCGCGGTCCTCATCATCAACCCGATGGCGAGCAAGGTCACCGATGACGCGGTCGCCGCGGTCGAGCGCGCACTGATGCGCTCGGCGTACCTGCGGACCGTGCGGACGGAACGTCCGCGACATGCGGTCGAGCTCGCCCGGGCAGCGGCAGACGCGGACGCGCTGATCGTCTTCTCCGGCGACGGCGGATTCAACGAGGCGCTGAACGGCGTCGACCGCGACGACCTACCGCTCGGCTTCGTGCCGGGCGGTGGCACGAGCGTCCTGCCGCGTGCGCTCGGTCTGCCGCGCGACCCGGTCGAGGCGGCGGAACAGCTCGCCGACGCGCTCGAGCACGACCGGACCCGGCAGATCTCGACCGGTCGCGTGAACGGACGCCGCTTCGCGTTCAGCGCAGGCATCGGCCTGGACGCCGAGGCGGTGCGTCGCATCGACGAACGCGGCCGAACGCTCGAGGGCAAGCGTCCCGGCGATCTGGCCTTCGTCGGGACGTTCGCGCGAATGCTCCTCGCCCAGCGCGGTCGCTTCGAGCCGGTGCTCGAGGTCGAAGGCTACGGCCGCGCCGCCTTCGTGCTCGTTGCGAACGTCAACCCGTACACATTCCTGAAGGCGCTCGCGATCCAGGCAGCGCCGGATGCGATCTTCGAGGAAGGGCTCGACTTCCTCGCGCCTGTCTCGCTCTCACCGCGCACCCTGCCCTCGCTCCTCTATGCGCTTGCGACCGGGCGGCCGGCGCGCAACGCGTTGCGTGGCCACGATCTCGACCGGATTCACGTGCGTTGCGACCGGCCGCTTCCCCTGCAGGCCGATGGGGAAGATCTCGGCGACGTCGAGCAAGCGGTGTTCGAGGCCGAGCGCCGCTCGATCTCGGTCCTTGCCTAAATAGACTTCCTGTGATGGCCCAAGTTCTTCCGGCCGAGCGCGACCTGCGGCGCGTGATCGGCGACGCGGACGGCGCGGGAGACCGCGAGGTCGAAAGACTTGGCGAACAGGAGCTGCTCGAGCTCTACCGCTCGATGGTCATGCTGCGCACGTACGACGAGCGGTCCGTCGTCTACCACAGCCAGGGCCGCATCGGCACGTACGCGATCTTCTGGAACCACGAGGCGATGCAGGCCGGAGCGTTCCATGCGCTCAAGGACGAGGACTGGATCTTTCCGTCCTACCGGGAGTCTGCGATCGGGCTGCTGCGCGGCATGCCTGCGTCGACCGTCCTGTCGTGGTGGCGCGGACATCCGGCGGGGTGGTGGAACCCGGAGGATTTTCGTGTCGCGTCCATCTGCGTTCCCATCGGCACACACGTCCCACATGCGGCCGGCCTGGCTTGGGGCAAGAAGCTGAAGGGCGAGAGCGCGTGCGCGATCGTGTTCTTCGGCGACGGCGCGACGTCAGAAGGCGCGTTCCACGAGGGTGCGAACTTCGCCGCCGTGACGGGCGCGCCGCTCGTCCTGTTCTGTAACAACAACGGCTGGGCGATCTCCACTCCGGTGGAGGCCCAGACGCGTGCAGAGACGCTCGCCGACAAGGCGGTCGGCTATGGCATGCCGGGCTTGCGCGTCGACGGGACGGACGTGCTCGCCTGTTATGAGGCGACGCGCGAGGCGGTTGCGCGTGCGCGCCGAGGCGAAGGCCCGACGTTCATCGAGGCGGTGTCGTATCGCACTGCGCCGCATGCGACGGCGGACGATCCGCGTGCGTACATCGACCTCGACCGAGTCGAGCAAGAGAAGAAGCGTGAGTGTGTCGGTCGCTTCGCGGGCTATCTGCGGCGCGCCGGGATTCTGCACGACGATCTGGCCTCGTCCATCGCCGCGGAGGCCGCGGAGGCGATGCGCGAGGGAATCAAGGCCGCCGAGGCGGAGCCGCCCGCGGACATCGAGCTCCTGTTCGCGCACGCGTACGTCGATCCCCCGTCGTCGTTCGCCTCGGATCTCGAAGAGTTGCGGAGGACGCGTGGCTGAGCTTTCGATCGTCGAGGCAATCAACGACTGCTTCAACGTCGAGCTCGAGCGCGATCCGGCGGTCATGGTCATGGGGGAGGACGTCGGACGTGCGGGCGGCGTTTTTCGTGCAACGGCGGGTTTACGCGACCGTTTCGGCGCCGACCGCTGTTTCGACACGCCGCTTGCGGAGGCCGGCATCCTCGGCACAGCCGTCGGGCTGTGCATGGCCGGCTGGCGTCCGGTGTGCGAGATGCAGTACGACGCGTTCTCGTATCCCTGTCTCGACCAGCTGATCACCCACGTCGGGCGCTATCGCTGGCGCACCGGCGGGAAGATGCAGTTCCCGCTCGTCATCCGCATGCCGTACGGCGGCGGTGTGCGTGCCCCGGAGTTGCACGACGACTCGCCGGAGACGTACTACGTGCACACGCCCGGCGTGAAGGTTGCGATCCCCTCGACTCCGGCCGATGCGAAGGGGATCCTTGCCGCGGCGATCCGCGACCCGGATCCGGTGGTCGTGTTCGAGCCAAAGCTGCATTACCGCACGCTGAAGGGGGAAGTGCCGGAGGGCGAGTACGTCGTCCCACTCGGCCAGGCGCGGCTCGCGCGGGAAGGCGAGGACGTCACCCTTGTGGCCTACGGGTCGATGGTGCCGGTCTGCGAGGCAGCGGCGGACGCGCTCGACGGCGTGTCGGTGGAGGTGCTCGACATCCGGTCGCTGAAGCCGCTCGACGAGGACGCGCTGTTGGCCTCCGCCGCGAAAACGGGTCGCGTCGTGATCGTGCAGGAGGCGCCGCGCGTCTGCGGATTCGCGGCCGAGTTGGCTGCGATCCTGGCGGAGAAGGCGATTCTCGACCTGCGCGGGCCGGTGCTGCGCGTGACGGGCTACGACGTCCCGTATCCGTACTGGCAGATCGAGGATGCGTACATGCCCTCGGTCGAGCGTGTCACCGCCGCCGTGTGCCGCCTGCTGGAGTTCTAGAGCAGGGGCGAACGAACGAGCTCAGGCAAGAGTTCTCCAACCGTCACCCGCCGTCCGTCCTCGATCGTGCGCGAAATCCGGCCCGAGCGCACCTGTCTGTGGAAGAAAAGTCACACTTCCGTTACGAAGTCGTGGCCGCTCCGCCCAGGTCCGGACACGGCTCCCGCGACCACGTCCCGGGACAGTCCTCGGACGTGGGCAGAGCGGACTAGGGTCTTCAGGAGATGTCGGAAAGGGCCACTGGCGAGCGCCTGAGGATCTGGTTCGAGCGGAGCGGTGATGGGTTTCGGCTCCGCGACGCGGCGACCGGGCAACCGATCCGCTACGAGGATCCTCGGGTTCACGTGATCAAGGTCGCCGGTGTGTCGTACCGGCTCGAGGCGCTTCAGGACGACGCATTCGCGCCCGGTCAGCGGCTCGCGCTCGTGGCCGAGCCCGAAAACGAGCACGATCAGAACGCGATCGGCATCTGGGACGCAGATCGGCAGGTGCAGGCCGGCTACGTGCCGGCCGAGGTCGCTCGAGAGCTCAATGCGGACGACTGGCAGGCGGTGTCACTGCTGGAGTTCTTTGAAGGCGGCCAGCGCGGAGGGCTGCGTGTCCTGCTCGCGCCGCGCGACGCATGGATCGGTCTGCCTCGCTCGTGATCCACGAGATCCCGCTCGAGCGGCGCACGCTGCACGGTCACTTCTCGCGCGACCTGGCGCCGATCCTGACCGTCGAGAGCGGCGACACGATCGCATTCGGGTGTCTCGACGCGGGCTGGCACGTCGCGCCCGGCAAGAAGTTCGAGCCGTTCGACGAAGAGCTCGATGCAGGCCACGCTCTGATCGGGCCGATCGAGGTTCGGGGCGCCCGGAAAGGCCAGACGCTCGCAGTCGGGGTCGACAGCGTCCGCGTCGGCGACTTCGGGTTCACGGTCGCAGGCGGCTGGTCGACCTGGCTCAACGACCGGATCGGGATGGGCCCGGAGGCAGGCGAGCATCTCGTGCGTTGGTCGCTCGACGCCGACGCGGGTGTCGGCCGGGACGACAAGGGCAGGGAGCTCGATCTCGATCCGTTCCTCGGCGTGCTCGGCATGCCCCCGGATGAGGCGGGCGTGCACGAGACCGGGCCGCCCCGGCAGTGCGGCGGGAACATCGACTGCAAAGAGCTCGTCGCCGGGGCAACGCTCCTCCTTCCCATCTCCGTCGATGGCGCCCACTTCTCCGCCGGTGACGGTCACGGCCGGCAAGGCGACGGCGAGGCGTCGGGCACCGCGATCGAATGTCCGCTCACCCGCGCGGAGCTGACCCTGACCGTGCGCGACGACCTCGAGCTCGAGTGGCCGATCGCATGGACACGCGGTGCCTGGCTCACGTTCGGCTTTGACAAGGATCTCGACGAGGCAGCGGCGATCGCGCTCAGCGGGATGCTCGACTTGATGGAGCGCGAACTCGGCCTGGGCAGGAGCGACGCGCTCGCCTTCGCCAGCCTCGTCGTCGACGTGCGCGTGACGCAGCTCGTCAACGGCGTGCTCGGAGTTCATGCCGTGCTTCCCCACAACGCGATCAGAACGAATTGAACGCCGAAGCCAGGCTGAAGCCTGGCACCGGAGTGCAGAATGCCTTCGGCATGGCGTACGAGTTCAAACTGCCGGACCTCGGCGAGGGCCTCACGGAGGGCGAGATCGCGCGCTGGCTCGTGTCCGAGGGTCAGGACATCGCCGAGGACGACCCGCTCGTCGAGATCCAGACCGACAAGACCACCGTCGAGATCCCGTCACCGGCCGCAGGGATCGTCACGCGCATCCTTGTCGACGAAGGAAAGGTCGTCGCCGTTGGAACCGTGCTAGTCGTGATCGGCGACGGTGACGAGCCGCGTGCGGACGCGGCTCCGCAGCAAGAGGCAGCCGAGCCGGCGCCACCGCAGTCGGCCGGGACCGGCCGCGCCACGCCACTGGTGCGCAAGATCGCGCAGGAGCTCGGCGTCGATCTCGAGGCTCTGGCGGGCACGGGCCCGCAAGGCCGCATCACGGAGGAGGACGTCCGCGGCGCCGCCGGTCCAAGAGAAGGCAGACGGGAGCCGCTGCGAGGTGTCCGACGGCTGATCGCCGAGCACATGGCGCGCGCACACCGCGAGGTGCCGGCCGTGACCTGGGTCGAGGAGTGCGACTTCACCGGCTTCGACCTGAAGCTCCTCGTGCCGGCCACCCTGAAGGCGTGCGCCGAGTCGTTGCAGGAGTACCCGGAGCTGAACGCACGGCTCGAAGGGGACGAGATCGTCTATCTCGACCGCTACGACCTCGGCGTCGCCGTTCAGACCGACCAGGGGCTGGTCGTGCCGGTCGTGCGCGACTGCAACGCGCGGTCCATCGAGGAGCTCGGCCCGGAGGTCGAGCGACTGGCCGACGGTGCGCGACAGGGCACACTGAAGCCGGAAGAGCTGCGAGGCTCGACGTTCACGGTCAGCAGCGCAGGCAAGCTCGGAGGTCTCTTCCAGACGCCGATCGTGAACCACCCCGAGGTTGCGATCCTCAGTATCGGCCGGATTGCAATGCGCCCGGCGATCGGCGACGACGGCGAAGTAACCGCGCGACAGATCGGCCATGTGTCGCTGACCTTCGACCATCGCGTCATCGACGGCGCCCGCGCGGCCGAGTTCGGCCTTACGGTCATCCGCCGCCTGCAGCACGGATAGAGCGGGCGTCCGGCACAGGGGCCGGACGCCCGCTGCCCGTTAGTTGTGCGGGTCCCCCTCGTTCAGCTGCGCTCGGATCTCTCCGCCTGGCCACCTGTTCGTGTGCAGGTTGGCATACGTCTTGCCGGCGTCGATCGCCCGAACGAGCTCCTCCCATTCCCCGGCCGCGATTCCCTGGCCGAAGGGGTTTCCAGGGGCGGGTGCGCACCCGCCGCAGAGGACGTCATCCCGAGCGAATGTCCCCGAGATCGTGTTCGGTGATGCCGGACACGTCTGTGTTCCGACCGGCCCATTGTTCAGGTTCGTGCAGAGGAACACGATGATCGCGCCGTTCACGCTGCGCTGACCGAAGTGGATGTGCGACTGCAGGACGGAGCCTTCGATGTCCGCGTAGCTCAGCTGCCAGGCGATCGACTGTCCATCCTGGCTGACGTCGGCCGTGAAGGTCGCGTGGCCCGTGGTGGACACCGCGGGGACCTCCTGGTAGCCGATCAGCGTCTCCGACAAGTGGTTGAACCCGGCGCCTGATCCGCCTGCCAGCGCGAACGCCGCCACGGCGAGTGCCGCAACGCCAACCACGACCGCTGTGAAAAAGCCCTTCCGTCTCATCCCCTTGCCCTCCTTGCCTGCCCCGCTCTCAAGGGGCGCCCCGGCACCGGGGCAGTGGCGCCGGGGCGTCCACCGGACCTACGTAAAGGGGGATCTTGCGGATTTAGGCGGCCAGGACCGCGAGGTGCGGCTCGAGCATCGCCTCGATCGCGGGCGCGCTGGCCCGGCCCTCGATGCGGTCGACGACGCGGTTGCCCTTGACGAGCACGATCGTGGGGACGTCGGCGATCCTGAAGCGCTCCGCCAGCTCTGGCTGCTCGTCGATGTCCACGCACATCACGCGGAGACGTAGGCGCTCCTTGCGCGCAAGGTGAGCGAGCTGGCTTTCCATCCGGCGTGCGGGTCCCGAACGCTGGGAAGAGAAGAACACGAGCAGGGGCCTGGCGTCGTGGCTCACTTTGGTCTTTCCTCCTGGGTTGGCTGACTCCGCGGGGGCGGCTCCTCTTCTTTTCCCTGCAAACGGCGGCTCAAACTACACTGGCTGGCGATGGGGAGCTGGTACTGGATCGGGGTCTGCGCCGGGCTCGGCGTCGCGGTCGGCGTCCTGCTGGCCGGCGTGCTCGCGGGGACACGCGCAGCGCTGACGGCTTCGCTCGTCCTGGCCGTTGCGGCCGGAGTGGGGGTCGGCTTCCTGATCGGCCAGTGGGACGAGGCGGTGGGCGGCGGTGCCGGCGGCGCGCTCGGATCGCTCGGCGCCGCGCGGGTGACTGCCGGAACGCTCCGGCGAGGTGGCGATCGCTTCGGCACAGCGGTGTTCGTCGGCCTGGCCGCGCTCATCCTGGCGGGGCTGGCCTGGATTCCGGCGGTCGGCTACCTGGAAGCCACCCTCCTGCCCGCGCTAGCGGGACGCTTGCGCGACCGCGCTCCCGAGCGCTATGCGGGGCTGCGCTCTCTTGCCAAAGACTAGGTGAGCGATACCGCAACGAAGAAGCTGATCCTGATCGTCATCGACGGGCTGACGCCGTCGACGTTCGAAGCGGCCGTGGGAGACGACCGCGCGCCGGCGCTGTCCTTTCTTGCCGAACAGGGCTCGTACTCGCGCGCCATCTCGACGTTCCCCTCGCTTACGCCGGTTTGCGTCTCGTCGATCGCGACCGGTGCGCACCCGGACGTCCATCGCATCCCGCATCTCGTGTGGTACGACCGTGGCCGCTCGCGCGTCGTCGAGTACGGCTCGTCGTTCGCCGCCATTCGCGCGGCGGGCATGGCCCGGTCGCTCCTCGACACGATCATCAACATGAACCGCCTCCATCTCGGGCAGGGGGCCGTGACCATGTACGAGGCGCTGGAGGACGCCGGGCTGACGACCGCCGCAATCAACATCACCTGCTATCGCGGTCGCACGCGCCATGTGCCGACTTTGCCCGGCCTGACGATTCCTGCGTACGGGCCCAAGCGCTTCTTTTTCTACAACCTGTTCGAGTCCGACCCGACCGGCGCACCACTTGCGGTCTTCGCGCGTGCGCAGGGCTCGATCGACGGTTACGCGGCCGCCGTCGGGCGCTGGCTCGTCACGCGCGACGGGTTCGACTTCCTCGTCTACTACCTGCCGGACTACGACTTCGCCTCGCACGCCTACGGTCCCGACGGTGCGTTCGAGGCGCTGGAACGAACCGACGCGGCCATCGGCGCACTGCTGGACGCCGCAGGTGGGCCGGAAGAGTTTCTCGAGCGTTATGCGGTCGTGCTCTGCTCCGACCACGGGCAGACACACGTCACCGAGCACGCGAGCCTCCAGGCACCGTTTGCGGACCTGCCGGGCATTCTCGTCACGGCGTCGAACCGCGCAGGGATGGTGTACTGCCTCAGCGGTTGCCGGCTCGACGCGCGGGGGCTGGCGGAACGGCTCGACGACCACGAACCAGCAGAGACGGTGCTATTCCTCGAAGGCGGCGAAGCCGTCGCCCGGCGCGCGCATGAAGAGCTGCACTTCGCGCGGCACGACGGTTCGTGGCGAACGAGCGGCGACGAAGGGATCCTCGGCTATCCCGACGGGCTCAGCCGTGCCTGGGCGGCGCTGAACAACCCGAACGCGGGGGAGGTACTGGTCTCGGCCGCGCCGGGCTACGAGTTCGCCGACCTCGCCGGCCGGCACCACGCAGGCGGCGGCAGCCACGGGTCGCTTCGGCGCGGCGACTCCGAGGTCCCGATGCTCACGATCGGCGTCGGCGCACAACCTCAGTCGATCGTCGAGATCGCACCTGCCGTCCTCCAGCATTTCGGCGTTGAACCGCCGGCGTATGCGCGTCCGCTCACGCGTGCCGCCTGATCCCGCCGAGCGTCGCGGCGCGATGGTCGAGCGCCAGCTGCGCGGCCGCGACGTCGTCGACGAGCGAGTGCTCGCGGTGATGGAGCGAGTTCCGCGCGAGCTGTTCGTCCCCGAGTACCTTCGCGACCGCGCCTACGACGACGCGGCCCTTCCGATCGGCGGGGGGCAAACGATCTCGCAGCCGTACATGGTCGCGCGAATCGCCGAGGCACTTGGGCTCAGGGGCGGCGAGCGAGTGCTCGACGTCGGCTCGGGCTCCGGCTATCAGGCCGCCGTGCTCGCGGAGCTCGCGAACGAGGTGCACACGATCGAGCGGCTTCCCGAGCTGGCGGAGCTAGCGCGCGCGAATCTCGCTGCTGCCGGCTACGACCGCGTCCGCGTGCACCTGGGCGACGGAACCCGCGGCCTGCCCGAGCATGCTCCGTTCGACGCGATTGCGGTCGCGGCAGCGGCCCCGGCGCTGCCGCGGACCCTCTACGAGCAGCTCGAACCACGGGGGCGGCTCGTCGTGCCCGTCGGCAAGCACGGCGTCCAGCGGCTCGAGGTGGTCGTTCGCAGCCCAGAAGGTCCGGCCGTCCTGCGGTCGGTCCCCTGCCGGTTCGTGCCGCTGGTGGGTGAGGAAGGGTTCTAGTACCCAGCGCAGCGTGAGCGGCTAGGCTCGCCCCGGTTATGGAGCACCGGGACGCCGCAGCCGACGCGGGCCTGCGGGCCCGTGCCTCCAACGCCCTGCGCCAGCGGCACAACTGGGAGCAGCTGGTCAAGTTCTGCATAGTCGGAGCGTCGGGCTATGTCGTGAACCTGCTCGTATACGTGGCCCTGCTCAACGGCGCCGACTTCCACTACCGCGCCGCAGCGACCGGGTCGTTCCTCGTTGCTGTCACGAACAACTACCTCTGGAACCGCTTCTGGACCTTCCGCCACCGGCGTGGCCACTTCGCCTACCAGGGTCTCCGATTCCTCATCGTCTCCGTGCTCGTGTACCTCGGCAACCTCGCGATCCTGACCGCGCTCGTCGAGCTCGGCGTCGGCGAGATCCTCTCGCAGGCGATCGCGATCGTGCTCGTCACGCCGCTGAACTTCGTCGGCAACAAGCTCTGGTCATTTCGCGCCCGCGACTAACCTGAGCGCCGTGCGCCGATTGGTCGTCGCGGCTGTGGCCGCCCTCGTACTGGTGCCCGCGGCGTCGGCGGCGACCCCGTCGGGTCCGGTCTACGACTCGACGGGCCGGATCGTCGAGACGCCGTTCGCGCCCACGAAGGCCAGCGCGAGGCTCACGAAGGAACGTGCGACCGCGATCTTCCTCGAAGACGACAAGGTGGCGGACTGGCTCGCGCGCTATCCCCGAAAGGGCCGGATCACGGACGCGACCTATGAGGCCGATTCGTCGAAGTGCCCGGCCGGCACTCGAGGAGGATGCTGGACGGTTCACGCCTGGTGGAAGGGCGGGAACGTCGACGCCGGCCAGATCGCAACGGGAAAGGTGGACGACCGCACAAGCGTCGTTCGAGAGGCGTGGACGGGACCGCAGGTCGCGTGGAAGATGGCGCGCGGCTACGACGGCGCCTTCGGCGGCAAGAAGATCAACAGCCTGCCGCTCTGGCTGGCGTTCTGCGTCGTCTTCCTGCTCGGGCTCGCTGATTTCCGCCGGCCTTTGTCCATCCGCAACCTCGATCTGCTTGTTCTGTTGTCGTTCTCGGTCTCGCTCGGGCTCTTCAACCGTGGAGACATCTTCGCCAGCGTCCCACTCGCCTATCCGCCCATGCTCTACCTGCTCGCGCGCTGTCTCTGGATCGGCGTCCGTGGCCGTGCGACGAGCATGGCACGTCCACTGTGGAGACCGGCCGTCTTGCTTGCGGCTGCGGTCTTCCTCGTGGGCTTCCGCGTCGGGCTCAACCTCGAAGAGTCGAACGTGATCGACGTCGGTTACGCCGGGGTGATCGGCGCGCAACGCATCGCGGACGGCGTCGTGCCGTACGACAACTTCCCGGAGGAGGGCGACCTCAAGCCGTGCGGGCCCGCGGACTCGGAGGGAGAGATTCGCGACCGCATCCAGCCGAACGGCCGCTGCGAATCGGCGAATCCGCTCGGCGACACCTACGGGCCGGTCGCGTACGCCGCCTACCTTCCGGGCTACTGGATTCGCGGCTGGTCCGGGAAGTGGGACGACTTACCGGCGGTCCACCTCACCTCGATCATCTTCGACGTGCTCTGCGTCATCGGCATGGGCCTCATCGGCCTCCGTTTTGGAGGGCGCTGGCTGGGCGCGGCGCTCGCCTTCTCGTGGGCGGCCTTCCCGTTCACGCAGTACGTTTCGATGTCGAATACGAACGACGCGATCGTGCCCGTTTTCCTGATCTTCGGCTTCTGGCTGGCAAGCTCGCCGTGGTTACGTGGAGCCTCCGTCGCGCTCTCCGGCTGGACGAAGTTCGCGACGTTGGTGGTCGCGCCGCTTTGGCTCACTTATCCCGGTCCGGTGCGGCGACCCCGCCCGGCGCTCGCGTTCGCGGCCGGGTTCGCAGCGGCCACGGTTCTTGCGTTCTCCGTCCTGCTCCTCGACGCTCACCCAATCCAGGCCGCCGAGACCTTCTACGACCGCACGTTGAAGACGCAGATCACGCGCGAATCGCCTTTCTCCCTGTGGGACTGGGCGCAGTACCACGCGCGGGGGATCCCCGATCTTCACGTCGTCCAGTGGGTGCTCGAGGGCTTGCTTGTCGTCGGCGCCGTCTCGGCTGCGTTCTTCCCGGCGCGCAAGACGCCGCTTCAGCTCGCGGCGCTGACGGGCGCCCTTTTGATCGGCTTCGAGATCGTCCTGACGCACTGGTTCTATCTGTACATCGCCTGGTTCTTCCCGTTCGTCGCGTTCGCAGTGCTTGCGACCAAGCGTCGCGTGGAGTCCGAGCCTGCCGGCTGACCGTTCGGTATTAGCAGCGGCGCTCGCGGCGATCGCGCTGTTCATCGGCTCGTGGACGCTGTTGCACGTGGGTTTCTACACGCATAAGCAGATCATCGACACGCCCGTATACCAGCGTTTTGGCAACGCGATCGTGCGCGGAGAAGTCCCTTATCGCGACTTCACCGTCGAGTATCCCCCGGGCGCCTTGCCGGTGTTCGCGGTCCCCGCGCTCGTGGAGTCGGGCAAGGACGACCACGTCACGCCGGGATTCCGCCGAACGTTCGAGCAGCTGATGTGGCTCTGCGGCGCGGGTGCCCTGCTGGCGATGGCGCTCGTGCTGCGCGCACTGCGACGACCGGCGGTGCAAGTGTGGCCCCCGCTTGCCTTCGCCGTGGCGGCGCCGCTCTTGCTCGGCTCGGTGATCCTCAGCCGGTTCGACCTCTGGCCTGCCGTTCTGGTCGCTGCAGCACTGGCCGCCCTTGTCTCGAGCCGCGTGCGCATCGGCCACATGCTGCTGGGCCTCGGCGTGGCCGCCAAGCTCTACCCAGCTGTCTTGCTCCCGCTCGGTGTCGCGTATGTGTGGCGACGGGCCGGGAGGCGCGAGGCGCTTACCTGCCTCGGAGTCGCCGCCGGCGTCATCGCCGCCGTCTTCCTGCCGTTCGTCGCCGTGGCGCCGGACGGTGTCTGGGAGAGCGTGAGCGGTCAGCTCAGGCGCCCGCTACAGGTCGAGAGCCTCGGCTCCGCATTGTTGCTCGCCGCGCACCACGTGTTCGACGCCGGCGTGACCGGCGACACCAGTCACGGCTCGCAGAACCTCGCCGGGGGTGCCGCGGACGCAGTGGCGATCGGCTCGACCGTCGCGCAGGTTGCCGCGCTGGTGTGGATCTGGACCGCCTTTGCGCGGGGACCGGCGACCGGGGAGCGGCTCGTTTGCGCGACGGCCGCCGCCTTGTGCGCATTCATCGCGTTCGGAAAGGTGCTGTCGCCGCAGTTCTTGATCTGGCTGATCCCGGTCGTGCCCCTCGTGCGCGGGCGGCGCGGGCTCTGGGCCGGCACCCTGCTCGCCGCTGCGCTCGTCATGACGCAGCTCTGGTTCCCTTTTCGCTACTTCCGGCTTGCGATCGACTTCGAGCGAGGGCTGTCGTTCCTGCTTCTGGCCCGCGACCTCACCCTGGTCGCCTTGACCGTGCTCCTCGTCACGTCACTGCGTAGAGCCGCCACTCGCCCGGAATCCCCTTGAGCTCTTTCGCACCGCGGTCCTCGAGCTCGATGCCGGACCCGGCCACGAGATCCCTCACCGTCTGAGACACGAGCACCTCGCCGGCGCCGGCTTGACTTGCGACGCGAGCGCCCGTGTGCACTGCGATCCCCCGAACTGCGTCGCCTGTGAGCTCGACCTCGCCGGTGTGGAGACCGGCGCGCACGTCGAGCCCCACGCTGCGCACGGACTCGACGATCGCCTTGCCGCAGCGGATGCCGCGGGCCGGGCCGTCGAACGTCGCGAAGAAGCCGTCGCCGGCGGTGTCGATCTCGCGGCCGCGGAAGCGCTCGAGCTCCCGCCGGACGACCGCGTGGTGTTCCTCGAGGAGGTCGCGCCACCGCTGGTCGCCGAGCTCCCGCGCCCGCTCGGTCGAACCGACGATGTCGGTGAACAGCACCGTGGCGAGCACCCTCTCCGGCTCCTCCGGCTCGCGGACTCCGGTCAGAAACTCCTGGATCTCGTCCAGGATGTCGTCGCTGTCGAGGAACGACATGTGGTCCTTGCCCGGAAGCTCGACGTATCGCGCGCCCTCGATGTGGGCCGCAAGAAAGCGGGCGTTCCCGACGTGACAAATCTGGTCCTCGGTTCGGTGGACGATCAACGTCGGCACGCTGATCGCCGGCGCGACGTGGCGCACGTCTATCTCGAACGCCATCCGCATGAACGCCACAGCCTCGTGAGGGCTCGCGCCCTGTGCCTGGATGCGCCCCCACGCCGCCCGCAGACGCTCGTCTCCGGCCCTGCTCGGTGCAAAGGCGTCGAAGCTGAGTCCTTTCCCCCAGCGGGCGAGGATGCGGTCCATGTCGATGTACTTCTCGAACTCCTCGCGGGTCGCCTCGCCCCAGGGCCAGTCGTCGGTCGTCTCCTCCTTGACCTCGGCGCCGCAGAGCACGAGCGCGCGAGTTCGCTCCGGATAGGTTGCGGCGAAGAGCATCGACATCGGGCCGCCTTCCGACACGCCAGCGATCACGGCCGATTCCGAGCCGACGTCGTCCATGATCGCGCGGACGTCGTCCATGCGTTCCTCGAGCGTGCCAACGCGCACACGGTCGGAGAGCCCCATCCCTCGCTTGTCGAAGGTGATCAGCCGCGAGAACGATGCGAGCCGCTGACAGAAGCGACGGTACTCCGGAATCTCCCAGGCTGCGTCGAGACTCGTGATGGCGCCGGACACCCAGACGAGATCGAACGGGCCGTCGCCGAGGACGCGGTAGGCCACGTGAACGTCACCGCTCTCTGCGTACTGGACAGGGGCTGTCACGGAACCGCGACGCGAACGGCTTCGCAACGCGTTGCGCGACCGTCGGTACCGCACTCGACCAGCGCGCCCTCGAGCCGGACGTCGCCGGACGCGGTCTCGAACCGCACGGGCATGCCGGTGCGCATCTGGCGGATCGCCAGCTCGGGTTCGACGCCGATGACGGAATCGTGGGGCCCCGTCATCCCGGCATCCGTGAGCGCTGCGGTGCCGCCGGGCTGCACGCGCGCGTCGTTCGTCTGCACGTGAGTGTGTGTGCCGATCACGGCCGTGACCTTCCCGTCGAGCCAGCGTGCCATCGCAACCTTCTCGCTCGTTGCTTCGGCGTGCATGTCGACGATGATGAGCGGTGTTCGCCTGCGCGCCTCGTCGACCAGGTTGTCGACGACCTCGAATGGGCTGTGCGGCGGTACGATAAAGAGCGCCCCGAGCAGGTTGATGACGGCGACCTCGGTGCCGTCGGCTGCCGCCACGAACGTCATGCCCTTGCCGGGCGCGCGGCTGGAAAGGTTCGCCGGCCTGATCACGCGGTCGCTCGTCTCGAGGTAGGGCACGATCTCGCGGCGTCGCCAGACGTGGTTGCCGAGCGTGATCGCGTCGGCGCCGGACGCGAGCATGCGGTCCGCGAGCTTCGGCGTGATCCCGACGCCGTCGGCGAGGTTCTCGCCGTTGAGGATCACGAGGTCGGCCTGCAGCTCCTGGCGCAGGGACGGCAAGCGTTCCTCGACGGCGCGGCGACCGGGTACGCCGACCGCGTCGGCGATAAAAAGGATCCTCATGGCGTCATTCTCTGTGTTTACCGAGCGAAGCGAAGGTCTAATAAGACCCGCGGAAAATGCGCAGCATTTTTCGCGGTTTAGGGCAGGGTTAGCGTAGCCGCGGGGCGGAGCTCGATCGAGACGTGATTGCCCGCGTCCTGCGTGTACCTCGCCAGCGCTTGCTTCTCGACCCCCGACAGATCGAGCACATGTCCGAGCTTCGCGTTCGAGGCGGCGATCATCGAGCCGACGCTCAGCGCGGCATTCGGCATGAGATGCGTGAGCGACACGACAAGTGACGGCGCAGAAGACGGCTGGATGTCGATGCGCGAGCCGTACACGCGGCCGTTGAGGATGTAGTCCGAGATGCCGACGATCGTTCCGTCTACCGGTGCGTACACGTCTGTACCCGGCGCCGCGCCGACATCGAGCACTGCCGTCTCGCCACCGCTGAGCTGGTAGTAGACGAAGCCGCCGCCGCCACCGCCGAAGATCTTGTGCGCCAATCGTGACAGTGCACCGGCGTTGCCCTGGCGGCCGAGCGCGCGCAACGGCAGCGCGCCGTCCTGAGACGCGTGGTAGCCGATCGCGGTCACGCGGCTCTGCGAGATCGGGAGTTGGATCCGCAGTCCGCTGTGCAGCGCGACGGTCAAGGGAGTCGGCGGGCCGACGGGCAAGAGGCGGCTCGACGGCCCAGGCAGGGCGTTTGAGGGCTCACGCGTTGCGCTCTGCCCGAACGCGGTCACGAGCAGCGTCCCGACCAGCACTCCGATCACCACCGTCAGGGCGATGAGCCGCCGGACGCGGTGGTAGTGGGCAGGCGTCCGCCGCGTGCGCGGGCGCGCCGCGGGGACTCGGCGGGAGGGGGCCGGCATCCGCGGCACCGTAACGATGTTTGGCCGGTACTTCAACCGGTGAGCGTGGCTGGTTTGTAACGGGGGAAGCTTCGGAGGTGCCCGGTCTTCGTCCCAGAGCTCGTGACGGTCGAGCGCCAGGTTGCCCTCCTGACCCCAGTCCCAGTCCCATTCGGGTGGTCTGAGGGGTACGACGACCGCTGTACGATCACTCGTATGGCCGCCCGGGCGGCGAAGATCGAGATCCCGCGCTGGATCCAGCTGGTCGGGCTGCCCGTTCTCCTGCTGTTCCTCTGGGTCTTCGCGACGGCGGTCAGTCACGTCGTCTTCCTGTTCCTGGTGGCGCTCCTGATCGCGCTGCTGCTGAACCCTGTCGTCCGGGTGGTGCAAAGGGTCCGTCTCCCCCGCGGCTTCGCAGTCGCGCTCGTATACCTCGTCTTCGCGGTCACGTTGATCGCGGCCATAGGGGCTATCGGGACCGTCGTCGTCAACGAGACGAAGACGGCCGCAGAACGGGTGGATTCCTACTTTACGGAGGTGAACGGACGAACCGGCCAGGTCGAAGCTGACCGCGATGTGGACCGGTTGCAGCGTTGGCTCGACGACCATCGGCTCGGCGCGGTAGACATCCAGGACCGCGGCCATCGGCTCGTGCGTGACATCCGCCGTCGCGACGTCGGTCAGTACACGACCAGGGTTGTGAACTTCCTCGAAGGTGCCGCGATCTCGATCGGCAAGCTGCTGTTCAGCGTGATCGTGATCCTCGTCGCCTCGATCTACATGCTGCTTGACTTTCCGAAGCTCGAACGCGCGATCGGCCGGCGCTTCCCGCCGCATCCTGGATCCGATCCGCTGCTGCTCCGCATGGAGCGGTCGCTGACGAGCTACATCAAAGGGCAGGCGCTGGTGTCCCTGATCATCGGGACGAGCGCCGGGGTCGGCTTATGGCTGCTCGGCGTGCTCGGCTGGCTGCCGTCCGGACAGAAGTACGCGTTGCTGTTCGGTGCATGGGTCGCGATCACCGAGCTGATCCCGTACCTCGGGCCGTGGCTCGGCTCGATCCCGCCGTTCATCTATGCGCTTGTCGTGCACCCGATCTCCGCGGTGTGGGTCGCGCTGCTCTTCCTCGCGATCCATCAGATCGAGGGACACATCGTCGTGCCGAACGTCATGGGGAGCGCGTTGCGCTTGCATCCGCTGCTCGTCATCTTCGGACTGCTGGCAGGCGGCGAGATCTACGGCCTGCCGGGCGCGCTCATCGCGTTGCCGATGCTCGCCGCCGGTCGCGCGATGTGGGAGTTCTTCTCGGAGCGGCTTGCTCTCGAGCCCTGGCGGGAAGGGGAGACGGTTCCCGTCGAGGTAGAGCTGGGCGAGGCAGAGCCGCCGCCCGCTGCGGCAAGCCGTTGAGCAACACGTACCTGCGCGCGCGGGGAGTTGCGCGCCGGTTCGGATCGCAGATTGCACTCGAGCCGACAGACATCGACGTTCGCACGGGAGAGACGCTCGCGCTGATCGGGCCGAACGGCGCCGGCAAGTCAACGCTCCTGGCGGTGCTCGCCGGCGCACTCGAGCCGAGCGCCGGCAACGTCGAGCGCGTCAACGGTGTGCGCGTCGGCTGGGTGCCGCAGCGTCCGGCGCTGTACGACCGGCTCACTGCACGTGAGAACCTGGAGCTCTTCGCGCGGCTGGAGGGAGAGAGCGCGCATGCGGCGAGCGCCGATCAGCTCCTCACGCGCTTCGAGCTTCCGTCCGACCGACCGGCGTACCAGCTTTCAGTCGGAAACCGACAGCGGCTGAATGTCGCTCTCGCGTTGCTCGGCGAGCCGCGCGTCCTGCTCCTCGACGAGCCGACGGCATCACTCGACCCGGGTCAGAGGCGTCGGCTCTGGGCGACGGTCACTGCTCTGCGCGGCGAGGGCGGTTCGGTCGTCTTCGCAACGCAGAACCTCGAGGAGCTCGACCTCTACGCAGATCGCGTCGCCGTGCTCCAGCGGGGCACGGTGGCGTTTCTGGGATCGACCGCGGAGTACGGCCGGCTCCACGCGGAGGAGATCTTCGCGTGAGACGAGCGGGGCTCATCCTCGCCAAAGACCTCCGCGTCCTCGCGCGGTCTCCGTTGCTGCTCGGCGTACTGCTTGCGTACCCGCTCCTCGTTGCCGGTCTCGTCGGCCTGGTTGCGGGTTACGGCAGCTCGAAGCCGCGCGTCGCCCTCGTCGATCAGGATCATCTGCCGCAGGTTGTGAGCATCGGCGGGCACCGCTTTCGCATTCAGGACGCGATCGACGAGGTGAGCAGGAACGTCCATCTCGTCCGCATGGAGACGGGCGAGGCGCGCCGCGCGCTGTCAACCGGCCGTGTCGTCGCCTCACTGACCGTGCCGCCCGGCTTCCTCGCCGACCTGAAGAGCGGCTTGAACTCACCGAGCCTCGTCTACCAGACCACCGGCGGTGGCATCTCGTCGCGCGTGACGCAGCAGCTGCAAGCCCTGGTGTACGGGCTGAACCGTCAGCTTCAAAAGGCGTACGTCGAGACGGATCTCGGCTACGTGCGGCTGATCCTGCGTGGGGGCAGGACCGAGCTCAGCGGCCAGACCTACGACGTGCTCGGGCTCGATCGCATGCAGGAGCTGCTGGGCCGGTTACCGGCCAGCCCGGAACGAGCGCGCATCGCCGAGTTCGCACGCATCGCCGGGATCGCGCTGGCGCAGACGGGAAACCTGTTGGCGTCGACGGCGAACCCGATCGAGCTGCACCGGGCCCGAGAGGAGTCGCGCAGCTCGCTCCTCTCTGCCCAGGTCCAGTCGTACGCACTCGCGCTGACGGTGACGTTCCTCGCGTTGCTGCTCGCCGCGGGCGCGATCGCGAGCGAGCGCGACGAGGCCGCGATCGGGCGGCTTCGGCGCGGACTTGTCTCGATGGGCCAACTCGTCATGGCTAAGGTGGCGCTCGCCGCCGTGGTGGCGCTTGCGCTCGGGCTGGCAATCGCAATCGTGTTCGGCCTGATCGTGGAGGCGGGCGATGTCGTCGGCGGGCAGCCATGGGCGCGGCTGCCGCTGCTCGCGCTCGGGCTGCTGGTCGCCGGGGCGGCGCTCGGCGCGCTCGGATCCCTGCTCGGTGCGCTTGCGCGCGAGACACGCACGGCTTCGCTCGTCGCAGTCCTCGTGGTGATGCCGATCGTGTTCGTCGGCCTCGTCCCGCGGGAGGTCGCGCCGGTAGCGGGCTGGCTCAGCGACGGGCTGCCGTTTGCGCACGCGGTCCGGTACTTCTCGTCGGCGCTCTACGACGGAAGCCCGTGGGGCGTGCTCGCACGCGAGCTCGGCTGGCTCACCGGGCTAGGGCTGCTGTTCGGTGGGCTGGCGCGGGCCGCGACCCGAAGGCTGCTCGCGTGATCGAGTAGGCGTTGTCCTGTTCAACCCGGGACGCGATCTGAGCTCCGCGGTGGGAGTGAGCCACGTCCCGAACGGCAAGGGTCTGACTCCAGCTTTTAGGCGCACGTCCCGAACGGCAAGGGTCTGACCCCAGCTTTTAGGCGCACGTCCCGAACGGCAAGGGACTGTGTCGCTCGGACATGTCTTGTGCCTGGCACCGGCCATGGACTAACGGGCCGGTCTAGGCTGTAGGCGTGAGCAGCTTTCCCGTTACTCGGCTGCGGCGGTTGCGCCGGACCAGCGGGCTGCGCGGGCTCGTTCGTGAGACGCGGCTCGATCTCGACGACTTCGTCATGCCTCTCTTCGTGGGTCCCGAGGCGCGCGCAAATGCCGAGCTGCCCGGGCTCGCGCGTCACTCCGTCGAGTCGGTCGTCGCAGAAGCAGATCAGCTGAAGAGTCTCGGGGTCCGAGCGGTGATCCTCTTCGGCATCCCGGAGGAGAAGGACGAGGAGGGCTCGGCGGCGTACGACGAGGACGGCATCGTTCAGCGGGCACTGCGTGCGCTGCAGGGCAGTGGGCTCGTGCTGCTGAGCGATGTCTGCTTGTGCGAGTACACGTCCCACGGACATTGCGGCGTCATTCGCGACGGGGAGGTGTCGAACGACGAGAGCCTCGAGCTGATCGCGCGCACCGCCGTGAGCCACGTGGAGGCGGGCGCCGACGCCGTGTGTCCCAGCGACATGATGGACGGGCGCGTCGGTGCGATCCGCGATGAGCTGCCGGATACGCCGATCGTCGCCTACTCGGCGAAGTACGCCTCGGCGTTTTACGGCCCGTTCCGCGACGCCGCGGAGTCGGCACCGGCCTTCGGCGACCGCCGCGGCTACCAGATGGATCCCGCCAATGTCCGCGAAGCGCTGCGTGAGTGTGAGCAGGACGTCGCCGAGGGCGCCGACATCCTGATGGTCAAGCCGGCGCTGCCGTATCTCGACGTGATCCGCGCGGTTCGCGAGCGTTTCGACCATCCGCTGGCGGCGTACAACGTCTCCGGCGAGTACGCGATGGTCAAGGCCGCAGCGGCGAAGGGCTTCATGGATGAGCGCCAGGCGGCGATCGAGTCGCTGACCGCGATCAAGCGCGCCGGCGCCGACCTCGTCCTCTCGTATTGGACGAAGGAGCTCGCAAGCTGGCTCTGAGCACGCGCAGCGACCTGTACCGACGCGCGCTCGACCTCATTCCCGGCGGTGTCAACTCGCCGGTGCGCGCCATGCGTGCGGTGGGGCTCGACGAACCATTCTTCGTGCGGCGCGGCGAGGGCGCGTACCTCGAGGACGTCGACGGCAACCGGTACGTGGACTGGGTGATGTCCTGGGGTCCGCTGCTTTTCGGCCACGCCGACGCGGAAACCGTCGACGCTGTCCGCGCTGCAGCCGAGCGTGGCACGAGCTTCGGCGCGTCCACCGAAGCGGAGGTCGAGCTCGCCGCTGAGATCGTGGACGCGGTCCCGTCCGTCGAGAAGGTCCGACTTGTTTCGTCGGGGACGGAGGCTGCAATGAGCGCGATTCGCCTCGCGCGCGGTTTCACCTCGCGCGACCGCATCGTCAAGTTCGCGGGCTGCTACCACGGGCACGTCGATGCGCTGCTCGCGAGCGCAGGCTCGGGCGTCGCCACGCTCGGATTGCCCTCGACTCCCGGCGTGCCCGAGAAGGTGACGATGGACTCGATCGTCTGTCCGTACAACGACGTCGACGCAGCAGCCGCAGCGGTGGCCACCTACGGCGAGGGGCTTGCTGCGATCATCGTCGAGCCGGTCGCGGGGAACATGGGCGTCGTCCCGCCTGAGCCCGGCTACCTCGAGGCGCTGCGTCAGCTGTGTGATGCATCCGGCGCTCTGCTCGTCTTCGACGAAGTGATCACCGGCTTTCGCGTGGCCCGCGGCGGCGCGCAGGAGCTCTACGGCGTCGCACCCGATCTCACGATCCTCGGCAAGATCGTGGGGGGCGGGCTGCCGCTGGCGGCCTTCGGCGGTAGGGCCGAGATCATGGACCGGCTCGCGCCGAGCGGCGACGTCTACCAGGCCGGAACGCTGTCCGGGAATCCGCTCGCGACCGCCGCCGGTCTGGTGGTGCTTCGCCGGCTTCGCAACGCGCGTGTCTACGAGGAGCTCGAGCGCCGCGCCGCCCGGCTCGAGAACGGGCTCGCGCCTCACGGTTACGTTCAGCGTGTAGGCGCGATGGCGACGCTCTTCATGACGGATCGGCGTGTTCGCGACTTCGAGGATGCGCAGAGCTGCGACACAGATCGTTACGCAGCGCTTTTCCGGCATCTCCTGGCGCGAGACGTCTACATCGCGCCGAGCCAGTTCGAAGCCATGTTCCCCTCGCTCGCCCACGGCGACGACGAAATCGACCGCACCATCGAGGCCGTTGCCGATTTCGACCGCTGATCTCTGGGACACGATCGCCGGCGAGGCCGGGCGGGAGAGCGCGCTCTGGATCGCCGCGCTGCGCGAGCCCGGCGCGCAGGAACGTGAGCCCGTGTTCTCGCAGCTCGGCGAGGACCGCTACGCACTCGGCCTCGAGACGATCTACGAGGGCTACCTCCTCCACTACGGGCAGCCGCGGCTCTTCTCACCCGAGGACGGCGACACCGCACTGCTCCTCGGCGACTACCTGTACGCACATGGGCTCGTGCGCATCGAGCAGGTCGGCAGCGTCGCGGCGGTCAACGACCTCGCCGAGCTCATCGCGCTCTCTGCGTACCTCCGGGCCGAGCAGATTCCCGGTGACGGGGCGGTCTGGTCTGCGACGGCGGCCACCCTCGGTCGGGGTGAGCTCGAGCCGGGTCGCTCGTCGCTGAGGTTGGACAACGATCCCAAGCCGCTGGACCGGCTGGCCCGTGCCCACGCAGGCGACGCCGCCGTCGACGCCGCGCTGTCAGCTCACCGCGCGCGGCTGCGGTAGAGTCGCGCGCGATGCTCGCGGTTCTGCAGTGGCTCGTTGCCGTCGAGGACGCGGCGACGGAAGGCAAGAAGGTGATCACCGGCATGCTGATCGTCGGCCTGATCTTCGTCGGGGTGATCGCGCTCGGCCAGACGCTCCACTGGGTGCGCCACCGCCGCCGCTAGACAAGCCCTCATCAGCAGGCGTAGCCTCCCTTCGACCGATCGCAAGTCGAGACCGGTTTAGCGCGGCACAGGGGCGGGGCCGCCGAGAATGGGGAGGGCTCGAATGCGGAAATCGTTTGTGTTTCCATGCGTCTTCGTCTTGCTGGCGTTCGGGGTGGCCGCCGGCGCAGGCGCCGAGAGTGACTTGACAGAGAAGGGAATGGCGGGGAAGCGATCAGTCCTCGCCGCCGGCTTTGACAAGCAGCACGGGCCACACTCGCAGATCGAGTGTTCGGTGACCGCGACGGCGGTGAACACGAACCTCGACTGTGACGATCCGTTTCCGAACAACGAGCCGGACCTCGAGGTGGATCCGATCAACCCGCTGCACCTGATCGCGAGCTCGAATGACTTCGGGACCTGCTGCGACCAGTTCTACACGACGTTCAACGGCGGCCAAACATGGACGACCGGGAACATGTCGCGGGAGAAGCCGCAGAAGATTGGCAGCGACCCGGTCACGGTCTTCGACCGCAAGCATGGGGTGGCCATCCACTCGTCGCTCAGTTTCTCAGTCCAGCACGCGGGCGGCAGAGAAGCGTGTGACGGAGATGTCGTCGTCTCGATCTCGCGCGACGGCGGCCTGACCTGGGAGATCCCGGTCGTCGTCGAGGACGGCATCGGCTGCGACCTGAGCAAGACGCAGCTCTTCGACGACAAGGAGTGGATCGTCACCGACAACAACCCCTTGTCGCGCTTCTACGGGCGGACGTACCTGACCTGGTCGAAGTTCGAGTCCAACGGCGGCGTCTACGCCTCGTCGGCGATCTGGGAGTCACACAGCGACGACGGCGGCGAGCACTGGTCGAAGCCGCAAGAGATCTCGGGCTCGAACGCCGCGCTCTGCACCTTCCAGGAGACCGGGCCGGCCAACGAGTGCGACGAGAACCAATTCTCGGTCCCAACGGTCGGTCCGGACGGCACGGTCTACGTCGCGTTCCAGAACGAGCAGAACCAGGCGCTCTGGGAGGCGGGTGAGCAGTTCGACGACCAGTACCTGCTCGTCAAGTCCACTAACGGCGGCGCGACGTGGTCTAGCCCGACGTTCGTCGTCGGCCTCGAGGACGGCTCGAGGGACTACCCGATCAGCGTCGTCGGTCGCCAGACGCTCACCGGCTATCAGGTCCGCGTCAACTCGGCGGGCAACATCCTGGCGAGCCCGACGACGAACGGGAAGCTCTACCTTGTGTTCAGCGACAACCGGAACGGCGTTCACGACTCGGCGAGCCCGGTCACGAACGTCGACACCTTCCTCATGACTTCGTCGAACGGCGGGGGGTCGTGGGACGCACCGATTCGGGTCGACTCAGGCGCGGGTGACCAGTGGTTCCCGTGGGTCGAGTTCAACCCGGCGAACGGGAAGATCGGGGTCCTGTACCACGACCGCGGCGCTTCGAACGGAGCGCTCTACAACACGGCCCTGGCGGAGGGAACTCCACCAGGCGCGCTCACGAAGACGACTGTGAGCACGGCGGCGTCGAACCCGACGGACTCGCTCTTCTTCCAGGCCGGTGTCCCCGGCTGCGAGAAGTGCGCGACGTTCCACGGTGACTACAACGGCATCGCGTACGGATCAGACGGGAAGGCGAACATGACCTGGACGGACATGCGCGAGTTCGTCCCCTCCGGGCCGTTCGGCACCGGTTTCGCGCAGTTCATCTTCTTCGCCCGGAAGTAGGCGACATTGCTGGGAGGGGCCGGTTTCGGCCGGCCCCTCCAGAAACGACTAGACCGCCTCCCCGCGGCGTCGCATCATTGACGCATGCGCGAGCTGCCGCGAGGCACTGTCACCTTCCTCTTCACGGACGTGGAGGGGTCGACTCGGCTGCTACACGACCTCGGCGACAACTACGCCGAGGTGTTGGCGGAGCACCGCCGCCTACTCCGGGAAGCGTTCGAGCGTTTCGGGGGCGTCGAGGTGGACACCCAGGGCGACGCCTTCTTCGTCGCGTTTTCAAGGGCCTCCGACGCACTGGCAGCAGCTGCTGCAGGCCGGGCGGCCCTCGAGGCGGGTCCGGTTCGCGTGCGCATCGGGCTGCACACAGGGGAACCGGTCGTCACCGACGAGGGGTACGTCGGGATGGACGTTCACCGCGCGGCACGAATCGCTGCAGCGGGCCATGGGGGGCAAATCCTCGTCTCGCAGTCGACCAGTGACCTGACCGGCGCTGACGACCTGCGTGACCTCGGCGAGCACCGGCTCAAGGATCTGACGGCTCCCGAGCGCATCTACCAGCTCGGTGACGGCGACTTTCCGCGACTGAAGACGCTGAATCAGACGAACCTGCCGGTGCAGTCGACGCCGCTCATCGCACCCCAACGCGCGCTGCCGGAAGCACTCGACCCTCTGGGCTCGACGCGCCCTCTCACCCTGACGCGCCCCGCCGC